>LNFM01002488.1_pt1 | contig 38558 bp, 34 predicted proteins | sample 596031 | NCBI WGS metagenome assembly LNFM01 (sample SAMN04254537, study PRJNA301005) | activated carbon metagenome | isolation source: dual media filters at the Ann Arbor, Michigan drinking water treatment plant | place: USA: Ann Arbor | reverse complement strand
GAGATCCTGGTCGTCGAAGAGAAGCGCCAGGTCATCGAGTACCAGCTCAAGGAAGAGCTCTACAACTGGCGCGCCGACGTGCGCCCCAACGTGCTGGGCAAGTTCGACGAGCCCGAGGGCGACAGCACCGGCGGCGAATGGAGCCGCCCCAACCCCAGCGACAACTGGCTGCTGCGCGCCAAGGGCGACCTGACGCCGGCCATCATCGCCAAGGCCATCGCCAGGCGTCTGAAGAAGCTCGGCCGCGACGGCAGCATTCCGGCCGACATCTTCGCGCGCATGGACGAGCGCCTGGCCACCATCGCCGCGCGCGAAGCGCAGCTGGCGGCGATGGTGGTGGACACCGGCGAGCGTGCGCCCTGGTTCTGCAGCGGCTGCCCGCACAACACCAGCACGCGCGTGCCCGAGGGTTCGCGCGCGTTGGCCGGCATCGGCTGCCACTACATGGCGACCTGGATGGACCGCAGCACCGAGACCTTCAGCCAGATGGGCGGCGAAGGGGTGGCATGGACGGGCCAGGCGCCTTTCACCACCGACGCACACGTCTTCGCCAACCTGGGCGACGGCACCTACTTCCACAGCGGCATCCTGGCCATCCGCCAAAGCATCGCCAGCGGGGTGAACATCACCTACAAGGTGCTCTACAACGACGCCGTGGCGATGACCGGCGGCCAGCAGGTCGGCGAGCGCGCCGAGGGCCACACCGTCCTGCAGATCCAGAAGAGCCTGCTCAGCGAAGGCGTGAAGAAGCTGGTCATCGTGACCGACGAGCCGGGCAAGTACGAGGGCGTGAGCCTGGAGGCCGGCGTCACCGTGCACCACCGCGACCGGCTGGACGAGATCCAGCGCGAGTTCCGCGAAATCGCCGGCACCACGGTCATCATCTACGACCAGACCTGCGCCACCGAAAAGCGCCGCCGCCGCAAGCGCGGCAAGCTGGCCGATCCGGAGAAGCGCGTCGTCATCAACGAGGCGGTGTGCGAAGGCTGCGGCGACTGCAGCGTGCAGAGCAACTGCCTGAGCATCGAGCCGGTGGAGACCGACTTCGGGCGCAAGCGCCGCATCAACCAGAACAGCTGCAACAAGGATTTCAGCTGCGTCAAGGGCTTCTGCCCCAGCTTCGTCACGGTCGAGGGCGGGCAGCTGAAGAAGCCCAAGAAAGAGCAGCGCGGTGACCTGGCCGCGCTGCCGCCGCTGCCCGAGCCCAACATCCCGGTGGCCGAGACCGCCTGGGGCATCGTCGTGGGCGGCGTGGGCGGCACCGGCGTCATCACCATCGGCTCGCTGCTGGGCATGGCCGCGCACCTTGAGGGCAAGGGCGTGGTCACGCAGGACGCCGGCGGCCTGGCGCAGAAGGGCGGCGCCACCTGGAGCCACGTCCAGATCGCCAACCGGCCCGAGGACATCCACACCACCAAGGTCGACATGGCGCAGGCCGACCTGGTGATCGCCTGCGACAGCATCGTCGGCGCGATGAAGTACACCATGACGGTGATGCAGCAGGGCCGCACCTTCGTGGCGCTCAACACCCACGGCACGCCCACCGCGGCCTTCGTCAAGAACGCCGACTGGAAATCCCCCGGCGGCAACTGCGAGGTCGCCATCCGCGCCAGCGTGGGCGACGCGCTGGTCGGCGCCTTCGACGCCGAGCAGGTGGCCGAAGCGATGCTGGGCGACAGCATCTACACCAACCCGCTGCTGCTGGGCTACGCCTGGCAGCAGGGCCGGCTGCCGCTGGGGCATGCGGCGCTGATGCGCGCCATCGAGCTCAATGCCGTGCAGGTGGATGCCAACCAGTTGGCGTTTGAGTGGGGCCGGCGCTGCGCCCACGACCTGCCCGCGGTGCTGGCGCTGAGCAAGCCGCAGCAGGTGATCCAGTTCCTGCGCAAGCCGGGGCTGGACGAGACGGTCGCCACGCGCGTGAGCTTCCTCACCGACTACCAGGACGCGGCGTACGCGGCGCAGTACAAGGCCTTCGTCGACAAGGTGCGCGCGGCCGAGGCGCAGGCCTGCGGCGGCGGCAGCGCGCTGGCCGAAGCGGTGGCGCGCTACCTGTTCAAGCTGATGGCCTACAAGGACGAGTACGAGGTGGCGCGGCTGCACACCGACCCGGCCTTCACTGCCAAGATCGCCGCCATGTTCGAGGGCGACTACAAGATCGTCCATCACCTGGCCCCGCCGGCCAGCGCGGCGCGCGACGCCCGGGGGCAGCTGGTCAAGAAGCCGTATGGCCCGTGGGTGCGCAGCGCCTTCGGTTGGCTGGCCGGGCTCAAGGGCCTGCGCGGTGGCGCGCTGGACTTCTTTGGCCGCAGCGAAGAGCGGAAGATGGAGCGCGCGCTGATCACCGAGTACCGGGCCTGCATCGAAGAGCTGCTGGGCACGCTCAAGGCCGACAACCGCGCGCTGGCTGTGGAGATCGCGCGCATCCCCGAAGACATCCGCGGCTACGGTCACGTCAAGCAGCGTCACCTGGACGCCGTGCGTCCCAAGTGGGCGGCGCTGCTACAGCGCTGGCGCAGCGGCGGCCTGCAGCAGGCGGCCTGATGGCCGCGGCGCTGTGGCCGGCGCTGGCCGCGGCGCGCGCCCACGACGCAGCGCGCCGCCTGCCCTTCGTGGTGGGCGGCCGCGTCGTGGGCTCGGTGTCGCGCGCGCACCTGGACGCGCTGCGCGCCTGGCCGCAGTGGCTGGGCGTGGAGGAACACGGCGTCACACTGTGCGCCGATGACCGCGACGCGGCGCTGGCCCAGGTGCACGCCGCGCTGCGTGCACAAGGCCTGATCAAGGCCTGGCGCGACGAGGCCTTTGCGCTGTTCGACCCCGCCACGCGCGAGCCGCTGGCCCGCATGGAACGCGCCGCAGCGCGCTTCTGGGGCACGCTCACCCTGGGCGCGCACGCCAACGGCTACGTGGCCGACGCGGCGGGCCGGCCGCAGGCCCTGTGGATCGCGCAGCGCTCGCCGCACAAGGCCACCGACCCGGGCCTCTTCGACAACCTGGTGGGCGGCGGCGTGGCCGACGGCCAGACCCCGCTGCAAGCCCTGGTGCGCGAGGGCTGGGAAGAAGCCGGCCTGCACCCGGCGCAGATGGCCGCGGCGCAGCCGGCACGCGTGATCCGCCTGTGGCGCGACATCCCCGAAGGCCTGCAACTCGAAGACCTGCACGCCTTCGACCTGCCCCTGCCCGCGGGCCTGGTGCCCTGCAACCAGGACGGCGAGGTGGCCGGATTTCGCCTGCTGCCGCTGCAGCAGGCGCTGGACCTGGCGCGCGGCGACACCATGACCGTAGACGCCGCGCTCGTGACCCTGGACTTCGGCCGCCGCCACGGCCTGCTGGATGCCGAAGCGGCCCGCCTGCTGGACGAAAGACTGTTCGGCTGCGCTGTCTGACGCCATCAAACGTATTGAACGCAGGGCTGCGCGGGGGCCCGGATACTGCGCCCCGTGATGACCAATAGCCCCTCCATCCAGCGCTACGGCAACGTCGCCATCGCGGCCCACTGGCTGCTGGCGCTTCTGCTGATCGGCAACGTCGTGCTGGGCGTGTACATGAGCGACCTGGCGTTCTCACCGACGCGTTTGAAGCTTTTCAACTATCACAAATGGGCCGGCATCACGATCCTGACGCTGTCGGCGCTGCGCCTGCTTTGGCGCCTGACGCACCGCCCGCCGGCCGAACCCCCCATGCCCGTCTGGCAGCAGCGCGCCGCAGCCGCCGTGCACGGGCTGCTTTACCTTTGCTTCTTTGCCGTGCCGCTGGCCGGTTGGGCTTACAGTTCGGCCGCCGGATTTCCGGTGGTGCTGTTCGGCGTGTTGCCGCTGCCCGATTTCGTCAGCCCCGACCGGGCGCTGGCCGACAACCTGAAGCTGCTGCACAAGGCGCTGGCGCTGGGCCTGACATCGCTGGTGGCGCTGCACGTGGCGGCCGCGCTCAAGCACCAGTTCTTCGACCGTGACGGCCTGCTGCTGCGCATGCTGCCGGCGCGCCGCCAACCCTGACCCGCCGGATCACAAGCCATGCACATCACCCTTGTCCGATGGCTCCTGCCGCTGGCGCTGCTGGCCGGCGCCGCCCCCGCCCTGGCCCAGCCCAAGCCGGCGCAACTGGTCGCCGCCGGCAGCGAGATCGCCTTCATCACCCGCCAGATGGGCGTGCCGGTGGAAGGCAAGTTCGGCCAGTTCAGCGCCCAGGTGACGCTGGATCCGAAGAAGCCCGAGACCGGCAGCGTCACGCTCAGCATCGAGACCGGCAGCGCCCGCTTCGGCAGCCCCGAGGTCGACGTCGAGGTGCCCAAGGCCACGTGGCTGAACGTGCCCAGGTTTCCGCAGGCCACGTTCAAGTCCAGCGCCATCAAGGCCGCCGGGCCGGGCCGCTTTGAAGTGGCCGGCAAGCTCAGCATCAAGGGCACGGTGCGCGACATCACGGTGCCGGTGCAGCTCACCCAGGCTGGCGCCACCAGCACGGCCACGGGCAGCTTCGTCATCAAGCGCCTGGAGTTCAAGGTGGGCGAAGACGAATGGGCCGACACCTCGATGCTGGCCAACGACATCCAGGTGCGCTTCAAGCTCGCCCTCACCGGGCTGGCGCCGCTCTGAGCGCCGCCGCCCGCACGCTTTCCCCTGGGGCCGGTCATGCCGGCCTTGTCTGTTCCTCTGTTCACCACAACAACCGTTCAGGAGTCCCCATGAAGCACATCGCCGCCGCCGTCCTGGCCCTCACCGCCGCTGCCGCGGGCAGCGCCCAGGCCGCCGCCACCACCTACGCCATCGAGCCGACGCACACCTTCGTCACCTTCGAGGTGCCGCACTTCGCCACCAGCACCAACCGCGGCCGCTTCGACAAGAAGAGCGGCACGGTGCAGATCGACCGCGCAGCCAAGACCGGCAAGGTCGAGCTGACCATCGAGACCGGCTCCATCAGCACCGGCACCGCAGCCTTCGACAAGCACCTGAAGAGCAAGGACTTCTTCAACGCCGACGAAATGCCCACCGCCAAGTTCGTGGCCGACAAGTTCAGCTTCAACGGCGACAAGGTGACCGAAGTCAGCGGCACCCTCACGCTGCTGGGCAAGACCAACCCGGTGACCCTGAAGGCCAGCAACTTCAACTGCTACCAGAACCCCTTCCTCAAGACCGAGGTCTGCGGCGGCGACTTCGAGACCACCATTCTGCGCAGCGCCTACGGCATGGGCTACGGCCTGCCCGGCATCGTCGACAGCGTGCGCCTGCTGATCCAGGTCGAGGCCGTCAAGCAGCCCTGAGCCTGCGCAAGCGGCGTCTCTGGATGCCGCTGTGGGCGGGGCGCTGGCGCCGCTGCGCGCGATGCCTCAGCATCGCGCCATGCGCATGCCCCGCCTCTTTCGCCCTTTTCGTTGCTTCATCCTGCTGACGCTGGCCGCCCTGGCCGCGTCGGCCAGTGCCCAGCCTGCTCGCTACACGCTGGACCCGGCGCACAGCTGGGTCCACTTCGAGCTGATGCACTTCGGCACCTCCACCCTGCGCGGGCGTTTCGGCCCGGTGCAGGGGGAAGTGATGCTCGACCGCGCCGCCGGCCGCGGCGACGTGGGCCTGCGCATCGCCACCGGCGCCGTCGACACCGGCGTGCGCCTGCTCGACCTGCAGTTGCGCCGTGCCGACCTGCTGGACAGCACGGCCCACCCCGAGGCCTTCTTCGTGGCGCGCCAGTTCCGCTTCGACGGCGAACGCCTGGCCGAGGTGCGCGGCGAGTTCACGCTGCGCGGCACCAGCCAACCCCTTTCACTGCGCGCGCTGCGTTTCGCCTGCCGCCAGGACGAGGGCGTCGAGGTCTGTGGCGGCGACTTCGAAGGAACGCTGCTGCGCAGCGAGTTCGGCGCCACCTACGGCCTGCCCTTCGTGGCCGACCGGGTGCGCCTGGTGGTGCAGGTCGAGGGGCGGCGGCAGCCTTGACGGGCGCCGCGCGGCCCGCCCGCGGCGATTGCCTCCACTGCAGTCAGGTCTGATCGGACCCCGCAGCTGTGGGCCCGGCCAGCGCAGGGGGCTCGTTCCGAGGGAAACACCGACTTGCGTGTCTAGGTGGTGGTGGCAATAGTCAATTGTTCATCCCATCAGGGCGCATGCCCGAAGTCGCTACTTCAAACCCGGAGACAAGACATGACCGAATCCAAGAAGCAACCGGCGCCGCGCCGCCGTTTCCTCAAGTCCGCCGCGGCCGGTGCCGTGGGCGCGGGTGCGATGGCCGCGCCCATGATCGCCAGCGGCCAGGGTACGACCAGCATGCGTTGGCAGAGCACCTGGCCGTCCAAGGACATCTTCCATGAGTACGCGCTGGACTTCGCCAAGAAGGTGAACGACATGACCGGCGGCGAACTCAAGATCGAGGTGCTGCCCGCCGGCGCCGTGGTGCCGGCCTTCGGCCTGCTGGAGGCCGTGGCCAAGGGCACGCTGGACGGCGGCCACGGCGTGCTGGGTTACCACTACGGCAAGCAGAATGCGCTGGCGCTGTGGAACTCGGGCCCGGCCTTCGGCATGGACGCCAACATGCTGCTGGCCTGGCACAAGTACGGCGGCGGCAAGGAACTGCTGGCCAAGCTGTACGCGTCCATCGGCATCACCACGGTGCAATCGTTCCTGTACGGCCCCATGGCCACGCAGCCTCTGGGCTGGTTCAAGAAGCCCATCACCAAGCCCGATGACTTCAAGGGACTGAAGTTCCGCACCAACGGCCTGGCCATCGACCTGTTCACCGCCATGGGCGCGGCCGTGAACGCGCTGCCCGGCGGCGAGATCGTGCCCGCCATGGACCGCGGCCTGCTCGATGCGGCCGAGTTCAACAACGCCAGTTCCGACCGCCTGCTCGGCTTCCCCGACGTCAGCAAGATCTGCATGCTGCAGAGCTACCACCAGAGCGCCGAGACCTTCGAGATCATGTTCAACAAGCCCAAGTACGACGCGCTGCCCGAGAAGATGCGCGCCATCATCGCGGGCGCGGTCGAAGCGGCATCGGCCGACATGTCCTGGAAGGCCATCGACCGCTATTCCAAGGACTACATCGAACTGCAGGGCAAGGACAAGGTCAAGTTCTACAAGACGCCCGATTCGGTGCTGCAGACCCAGCTCAAGCTGTGGTCGGCCATCGTCGAGAAGAAGTCGGGCGAGAACCCGCTCTTCAAGGAAATCGTTGCGTCGCAGAAGGCCTTTGCCGAGCGCGCCGTCAAGTGGGACCAGGACACCTACGTCAGCCGTCGCATGGCCGTGAACCACTTCTTCGGTGCGCCGCCCAAGAAGGGCTGATTCCCGCGCCCCAGCCCTCTGCGGCCGTCCGGGCGCCTCCGGATGGCCGCTTTTCTTGATCGGGCCCATCGATGCAGAAACTGCTGCTGAAAGTCGACCAGCTGAGTACCTTGGTCGGCCATGTGTTCTCTTGGCTGATCGTCACGCTCACCCTGCAGATCAGCTGGGAGGTGTTCTCGCGCTATGTGCTGGATGCGCCGCACGCCTGGGCCTTCGACGTGATGATCCAGCAGTACGGCACGCTGTTCATGATGGCCGGCGCCTACACGCTGTCCAAGAATGGCCACGTGCGGGGCGACGTGCTCTACAGCTTCTTCGAGCCGCGCACCCAGGCCAAGGTGGACCTGGTGCTGTACTTCCTGTTCTTCCTGCCCGGCGTGTTTGCGCTCACCTGGGCCGGCTACTCTTACGCGGCCGAGTCCTGGGCCATCCAGGAGCACTCCAACGTCACCTCCGACGGCCCACCCATCTACCCGTTCAAGACCATGCTGCCGCTGGCCGGCGGCTTCTTGCTGCTGCAGGGGCTGATCGAGATCATCCGCTGCGTCATCTGCATCCGCCAGGGCGCCTGGCCGTCGCGTGAGCAGGACGTGGAAGAAGTCGACGTCGACAAGCTCAAGGAAATGGTGCACGTGAAGGACGAAGACATCGAAAAGCTCGACAAGTTCGTCGTGCAGCAGGAGGGCGCGCGATGAGGATCCGCAAGGAATTGTGGTTCGGCTTTTCGCTGATGGCGATCATCCTGACCACGGTGGTGATCCTCACGCCCTGGGCCGGCTTCTTCGACGGCCACCTGAACCGCGACGACCTGGGCGCCCTGGGCCTGCTGATGCTGGCGCTGATCGTGGTGGCCATCATGCTGGGCTTTCCCACGGCCTTCACGCTGATGGGCATGGGCATGGTCTTCGGCTGGATCGCCTACCGCAGCGTCAACCCCGAACTGGCCACGCGCCAGATCCTCGACCTGATGGTTCAGCGCGCGTATTCGGTGATGTCCAACGACGTGCTCATCGCCATCCCGCTGTTCGTCTTCATGGGCTACCTGGTCGAGCGCGCCAACCTCATCGAAAAGCTCTTCAAGAGCCTGCACCTGGCGCTGGCGCAAGTGCCCGGCGCCCTGGCGGTGGCCACCATCATCACCTGCGCCATCTTCGCCACCGCCACCGGCATCGTGGGCGCGGTGGTCACGCTGATGGGCCTGCTGGCGCTGCCGGCCATGCTGCGCGCCGGCTACAGCGTGCAACTGGCCGCAGGCGCCATCACCGCGGGCGGCTGCCTGGGCATCCTGATCCCGCCCTCGGTGATGCTCATCGTCTACGGCGCCACGGCCGGGGTCTCGGTGGTCAAGCTCTACGCCGGCGCCTTCTTTCCCGGCGTCATGCTGGCGGCGCTGTACGTGGGCTACGTGATCCTGCTGGCCAAGTGGAAGCCGCATCTGGCGCCGCCGCTGCCGCCCCAGGAGCGCCTGGTGACGCTGCCGCCCCTGGCCGCACGCCTGAGCCAGAGCGGGCGCCACCGCAATGCCCTGGCGGGGCTCGGCGCTGCGCTGCGCGATGCCTCGCTGCCGCGTGCCGCAGTGGGTGGGCAGTTGCTGGTTTCGCTGCTACCGGCACTGTCGATAGCGGCCCTGCTGGCCGTGCTGTACCTGGGCAGTACCGCGCCCGTGGCCACGGTGGACACCGCCGGCCTGGTGCAGGCCGGCGGCGCGTTTGGCACCGATGATCCGGCAGAGTTCGATTCCGGTGGCCTGGCCGAGCCCCCGCAAGAGGCCGGCGGCCTGGCCGAGCCGCCCGCAGCCGATGACTCGGCGTCGGCATCCGCTTCGGCGCCACCCGCGCTCGCTGAACCCGCTGCGGCCGTGGTCGCTGCGCCCGCCTCGGCCGAGCCATCCCCGCCTGCCGAGCGCGTGCCCGCGCCCACCTGGTACTGGGTGGTCTTCGGCGTGGGCATGACCGCCCTGGCCCTGGCCAGCTGGACGATGAACTGGCAGCGGCTCGAGATCTTCAAGATGCTGCTCGCGTCGTTCATACCGCTGGCGGTGCTGATCCTGGCCGTGCTCGGTTCGATCGTGTTCGGCCTGGCCACGCCCACCGAGGCAGCGGCCGTGGGTGCGCTGGGCGGCGTGCTGCTGGCGGGGGCCTACCGCTACGTGGCGGCGCGCTCGGCGGGCGGTGGCGGTGCTGCGGCCAAGACGCTGCGCGAACTGGGCGGCATCGTCAAGGAATCGTCATTCCTCACCGCCAAGACCAGCGCCATGGTGTGCTGGCTGTTCGTCGGCTCGTCCATCTTCTCGGCCGCCTTCGCGCTGCTGGGCGGACAGGACCTGATCGAGCGCTGGGTGCTGTCGCTGGGGCTGACGACGCTGCAGTTCATGCTGCTGTCGCAGTTCATCATCTTCATCCTGGGCTGGCCACTGGAATGGACCGAGATCATCGTGATCTTCATGCCCATCTTCATTCCGCTGCTGGCCAAGTTCAACGTCGACCCGCTGTATTTCGGGCTGCTGGTGGCGCTGAACCTGCAGACCGCCTTCCTCAGCCCGCCGGTGGCCATGGCGGCCTTCTACCTGAAGGGGGTGTCGCCGCGGCACGTGACCTTGAACCAGATATTCGCCGGCATGCTGCCCTTCATGGGCATACAGGTGCTGGCGCTGGCGCTGCTGTACATCTTCCCGCAGATCGGCATGTGGCTGCCGCAGACGCTGTACAAGTGAAAAAGGCCCGCCGCAAGCCTGCGGCGGGCCTTTCATCGCGCTGCGGGTTCAGCGCGCGAAAGAGCGTCCGAAGGCGAACACCGAGTTCGGCACCGTCAGCCGCAGCTTCTTGACCACCGGTCGCGGCAGCGGCGCCGTGGCGGGTGTGCGCGTGGCCAATACGGCACCCTGCTCCACCTGCTCTTGCACCAGGCTGTCCAGACTGACGCCGCCCATGTGTTCCAGCATCACGGCATTCATGCGCCGCCACAGTGCGGCGCTGGGGTCGGGGCCTTCCTGCGCCAGGTCATGGGTCGGGTCGTCGACCGCACGCACCACGTCGGCGATGCTGATCTGCGCGGCCGGGCGGCCCAGGGTGTAGCCGCCGCCGGGCCCGCGCGTGCTTTCCACCACGCCGTCGCGGCGCAGCGCGCTGAACAGCTGTTCCAGGTAGGAAAGCGACACCCGCTGGCGCTGGGCGATGGAAGCCAGCGCCACCGGCCCGGCCGGCTCGCGCAGGGCCAGGTCGATGAGGGCGTTGACGGCGTAGCGGCCCTTGGTGCTCATGCGCATGAAGTGCTCCTTGCTTGAAGTGAAGGCTAGAGTGACGATGTGGAATTTAGGGTCTTTGTCGATTCGCGTAAATTCGATATTTCAAAATTCTGGATTCGAAAAAAGCGAAGCGTGAACTTCAAGCATCTGCACTACTTCTGGGTCGTCGCGCGCGCCGGCGGCGTGGTGCGCGCCGCCGAGCAACTGCACACCTCGCCGCAGACGCTGTCGGGCCAGATCAAGCTGCTCGAGGGTCGCCTGGGCCGCCGGCTGTTCAAGCGCAGCGGCCGAAATCTCGAACTCACCGACGACGGCCGGGTGGCGCTGCGCTATGCCGACGAAATTTTTGCGCTGGGGGGCGAACTCGAAACCGCCCTGCGCGAGCCCAAGTTGGACGGCAACCAGGTGCTGGAGTTCCGCGTGGGGCTGGAAGACGCCGTGCCCAAGTCGGTGGCCTACCGCCTGCTCGAGCCGGCGCTGGGCCTGGGCCGGCCGGTGCGGCTGATCTGCATCGAGGGCCGCTTCGACGATTTGCTGTCGCGGCTGGCGCTGCACCGCGTTGACCTGGTCATCGCCGACGAGCCGCTGACGCCGCGCTTCAGCGTCAAGGCCTTCAACCACGAGCTGGGCAGCTCCAGCATGAGCTTCTTTGCCGCGCCCGCGCTGCGCGCCACGCTTCAGGGCCCGTTTCCGCGCTGCCTGGACGGCGTGCCCATGCTGGTGCCCGGGGCTACTTCGTCGATCCGGCCGCAGTTCGAGGCCTGGCTCACGCGGCACGCGCTGCAGCCGCGTATCGTGGGTGAGTTCGACGACGGCGCGCTGATGAAGGCCTTCGGTCGCGAGGGCCGGGGCGTGTTTCTCTCGCCGCGCGTGGTCGAGGCCGAGACCGCCGCGCAGTACGGCGTGCAGGTGCTGGGGCACAGCGACGAGATGGTCGACCGTTTCTACGCCATCTCGGTGGAGCGGCGCATCACCCATCCCTGCGTGGCCGCCATCACCCAGGCGGCGCGCGGTGCGCTGTTCAGCTGACGGCTGGTCGGGCATGGCTGCGCCCTGTCGCGCAAGGCGCGCGCCGCGTCGCGCGGTGCTGGCGGCGGCGCCGCCGCTGCGTACAGTGCACCGTATGCAAGCCGCGACCCATTGCCACCCATGAACGCCGCCACGCCTCCTGACGCCGGTTGGCCGCAGCGCTGGCAGCGCTTCCGCGCTGCGGCGCTGCGTGCCTTCCATGCCTACGCCAACTGGCTGGTGGGCATCAGCTGGCGCCGCTTCATCCTGCTCGCGCTGGCCCTGCTCATCGGCATGGCCATCCTGCACGACCTGCCGCCCTTCACCTGGACCATCACCGAGCACATCGAAAGCGAGCCAGCGGCCAAAGCGCCCAAGCCGCGGCAGGAGAAGCCGCCGACCGACCCGCCAGCGCCGCCCGTGCCGCCCCGGGCGCCGGAGCGGGCCGAGGCGCCTGCCAAGGCCGAGCGCGGCGGCGTCGAGATCAGCATCGGCAAGGACGGCATCCGCATCGTCGGGCGCGACGCGGCGCCGGCTGCGCCGGCCTCGGCAGCCGCCCCGTCGGCCTCGGCCGCCGACCAGGGGGTGCACATCACGCTGCCGCCGGGCGTGGCGGCTGACAGCGTGCGCCAAGCCGTGGCCGAGGCACGGCGCGAGATCGAGGCTTCCATCCGCGAGGCGCGCGAAGAGGCCGAGCAGGCCGCCCGCGACGCCGCCGAGGCGCGGCGCGACGCCGAAGTGGCGATCGCCGAGCTGGGCCGCGCCGAGCGCCGCGCGGCCAAGACGCGGCGCGTCACGCGCATCGGCATCGGCGACTTCCTGATGCAGTTCACGCTGCTGTGGATCGTGGCCTCGGCCATCATCAAGTTCACCTACAAGGGCCAGAAGCAGGCCGAGGTGAAGGCGGCGCAGGCCACCGAGACGGCCGAGGCCGAATCGCTCAAGCGCCAGGTGGTCGAGGCGCGCATGGCGGCGATGCAGGCGCAGGTGGAGCCGCATTTCCTGTTCAACACCCTGGCCAGCATCGACCACCTGATCGAGACCGACCCGAAGCGCGCCAGCGCCATGCAGAAGAACCTGATCGCGCTGCTGCGCGCCAGCATGCCCACCATGCGCGAGGCCAGCGGCAACGGCGGCAATGGCGGACTGCGCGACCTGGGGCGCGAGATCGCCGTGATCCGGCCCTACCTCGAGATCCTGAAGGTGCGCATGGAAGAGCGGCTGAGCACCGAGATCGCCGTGCCCGACGGGCTGCTGTCGGCCGAGTTCCCGCCCATGATGGTGCAGACCCTGGTCGAGAACGCCATCAAGCACGGCCTGGAGCCCAAGCCCGAGGGCGGGCACCTGCGCGTGGCCGCCGAGATCGTGCACGGCAAGCTGCAGATGACGGTGGCCGACACCGGCCTGGGCTTCGGCAAGGCGGCCACTGCCGGCACCGGCGTGGGCCTGGCCAACATCCGTGAACGCCTGCAGCTGTTGTATGGCCCGCGGGCCTCGCTCACCGTGGCCGAGAACCCGCGCGGCGGCACCGTCGTGAGCATCACCGTGCCCTACAAGACCACGGCCGAAACGACGGCCTGAAGCCTGCCGGCGCGGCTACGATGGCGCCATGAACGACACCAACGCCCCGGCGCCGCGCGCCGTGCTGGCCGACGACGAGCGCCTGATGCGTGAGCAGCTGCGCGCGCGTCTGGCCGAGGTCTGGCCCGAACTGGAGATCGTGGCCGAGGCGCGCAACGGCCTGGAGGCGGTGCAACTGGTGGCCGAGCACCGGCCCGACATCGTCTTTCTGGACATCCGCATGCCCGGGCTCACCGGGGTCGAGGCGGCGCGCCAGATCGCGCAGCTGCCACCGCGCGCGGGTGGCGATGAAGACGACGAGTTGCTGCCCGAGATCGTCTTCATCACTGCCTACGACCAGTATGCGGTCGAGGCCTTCGAGCAGGGCGTGGCCGACTACGTGCTCAAGCCGGCCGAGCGCGAACGCCTGCAGCTCACCGTGCAGCGCATCCAGAAGCGCCTGGCGGCGCGCCAGGGCGGGCCCGAGGCGCCTGCGGGCCCGCATCTGCAGGAACTGCTGCACGCGCTGTCGGCGCGCCTCAACCCGGGCGGTGCGCCGCGCTACCTCGAGTGGCTGCAGGCCACCGTGGGCCAGGCCATCCAGATGATCCCGGTGGCCGAGGTGCTGTTCTTCATCAGCGACGAGAAGTACACGCGCGTGCAGACGGCGCAGGTCGAGGCGCTGATCCGCAAGCCCATCAAAGAACTGGTGGACGAACTCGACCCGCGCCAGTTCTGGCAGATCCACCGCAGCACGCTGGTGGCGGTGAAGGCCATAGCCGGCGTGACGCGCGATTTCCGCGGGCGCCAGATCGTCAGCATCAAGGGCCACCCCGAGAAGCTCGAAGTCAGCCGCAGTTACACCGGTCTTTTCAAGGGAATGTGAGCGCGCACTGGGCCTACGCTGAACGCGCGACGGGCCTTACATCTGCTCGCAGGTCGGCACCAGCCGTCACTGCAGCCGTTGCTCGCCGCGGTTAACTTCCAACTGCCCCCTGCAGCAGCTTGCGCTGCGTCAAATCCACCGCACACGATTCCTGAGAACGCCGGGCTGACCGGCGCAACACCATGTTGTTCGCCACCACCGTTCCCGGCCAGCTTCGCTTCGATTTCACGCGCAGGATGCCGCGCGCCGCCGCCGGCTGGCTGCGCCGCGAAGAAGCCATCATGGGCACCGCGGTCTCGGTGGAACTGTGGGCCGAGGACGCGCAGCTGGGCCAGGCGGCCATCGCCGCGGTGATGGACGAGATGCACCGCATCGACCGCGTGATGAGCCCGCACAAGCCAACTTCTGAGCTGTCGCGCATCAACCGCGAGGCGGCGCGCCAGCCGGTGCCGCTGTCGCCCGAACTCTTCCGCCTGATCGAGCGTTCGCTGCACTTCAGCCGCCTGTCGGACGGCGCCTTCGACATCAGTTACGCCGCGGTGGGCCGGCTTTACGACTACCGCCGCCGCGTTCGGCCGAGCGCGGCGGCGCTGCAAGCCGCACAAGAGTGCGTCGGCTGGCAACTGCTCGAACTCGATCCGCACGCGCGCACGCTGCGCTTTGCCCGGCCGGGCATGTGCATCGATCTGGGTGGCTTTGCCAAGGGCTACGCCGTCGACCGCGCCACGCTGCTGCTGCGCCAGCGCGGCATCCAGCACGCCATGGTCAGCGCCGGCGGCGACAGCCGCGTCATCGGCGACCGCCGCGGCCGGCCCTGGAGCGTGGCCATCCGCGACCCGCGCCGCGAAGGCGAAGTCGTCGCCGTGCTGCCGCTGGAAGACGTATCCATTTCCACCTCGGGTGACTACGAGCGCTACTTCGACGAAGCCGGCGAGCGCCACCACCACCTGATCGACCCGGCCACCGGGCGCTCGCCGCGCGGCGTGCACAGCGTCACCATCCTGGCGCCCGACGGCCTGAGCAGCGAGGCCTGGTCCAAGACCGTGTTCGTGCTCGGCGCCGAGCGCGGCCTGGCGCTGGTCGAGACCCTGCCCGACATCGACGCCGTGGTGGTCGACGCGGCCGGCGTGATGCACGCCTCCTCGGGCCTGTTGCACGGCGTGCAAGCGGCCGTGCCCTGAGCTTTTTCTAGAACAACGACCTTCGGGAGTCACCCATGAAGTACCGGTCCTGGCTCCTGTCGGCCAGCGGCATGGCCTGCCTGCTGGCAGCGCTGGCCTCTTGCAGCGGCAATGGCGGCGACGCCGTCACCGTCAACGGCGACGTGCCCATCGCCTACGTCAAGCGCAGCACGTCCATCGCCATCAACCCCACCGACGGCACCAACAGCGCGCCCGGCGGCGACCTGATGCTGCGCGAGAAGAGCAGCGCCAGCGCCACCGAGCACAACCTGACAGAGCGCTTCACCCAGGGCCGCGGCGACGCGTCCGACCCCGAGGTCTCGTACGACGGCAAGAAGATCGTCTTCGCGCTGCGCTGCCCGGCGTCCAACACCGCCACGGTGACCGAGGCCGGCGCCGCGGTGCCGGCCTGCACCGGGCGCTGGAACATCTGGGAATACGACATGACGGGCGCCGCCACCCTGGCCGACGGCACGTTCAGGCGTTTGACATCCAGCAGTGCCGACGACGACGTCGACCCGGTCTACCTGCCGGCCAACCGCGGCATCGTGTTCTCGTCCAACCGCCAGGCCAAGTCGCATTTGAACCAGGCGCTGGGCCGCAGTTACTACGCCGCCGACGAGTACGAGCGCGAGCGCGTGCTCAACCTGCACACCATGAGCGCCAGCGGCGCCAACATCCAGCAGATCAGCTTCAACCAGAGCCACGAGCGCAACCCGGTGATCCGCCCCAACGGCGACATCATGTTCGCGCGCTGGGAACACGTGGCCGACCGCAACCGCTTTGCCATCTTCCGCGCCAAGCCCGACGGCACCGACCTGTTCGTGCTGTACGGCGCGCACAGCCCCGGCAACAGCTACCTGCACCCGCGCGACATGGACCCGCGCGGCCAGTGGGCCGGGCAGGTGATTTCGTCGCTGATGCCGCTGTCGCGCACGCAGGAGGGCGGCTCGCTGGAGATGATCGACGCGGCGCGCTACTCCGAGCTCGATACCCCGGCCAGCAGTTCCGTGCCGGCGCGGGGCGGCCAGGTGGGCAGCACCGAGCGCCCGCTCAACAGCGGCGGCGGCCTGTCGCCGGCCGGCCGCGCCACCACGCCCTACCCGCTGTGGGACGGTAGCGACCGCATCCTGGTGGCCTGGCGCCCCTGCGAAGTGACGCGCGGCGGCGCGGTCGTCAACTGCACCTCGCTCACCGACGCAGAGCGCGCGCGCCTGCTGGACAGCGATCGCGCCGTGGCCGCCGTGGCCGCCGACGAGGTGCGCGACAACGCGCCCGCCGCCTACGCCATCTGGATGTTCGACCCCAAGAACCAGACCTGGCTGATCGTGGCCCCGCCGCCGCCGGGCTTCATGCTCACCGACCCGGTCGCGCTGCAGGCGCGGCCCGAACCCAACGTGGTCGAGCCCACCACCGTAGACCCGGCGCTGGCGCTGCAGAACCTGGCGCTGATCGAGGTGCGCAGCGTCTACGACACCGACGGCCTGAACCGCATGGCCGAACAGATGCTCACCGACGCCGACCGCGCCGGCTGTGCCCAGGCCATCGCCCAGACGCGCACGGTCGACCCGGCCGACACGCGCGACTCGGTGGCCGATCTGGCGCGCATCAAGGACCCGGCGCAAGCGGCCTACCACTGCGCCCCGGCGCGCTTCGTGCGCGCCATCCGCGGCGTGCCGCCGCCCAGCGGCAGCAGCGGCCTGCGCCAGGCCATCGGCGAGACCGACTTCGAGCAGCAGCAGATCCTGGGCTACGCCCCGGTCGAGCCCGACGGCTCGTTCAAGCTGCACGTGCCGGCCGACGTGCCGCTGGCGCTGTCCATCGTCGACGAGCACGGCCGCGCGCTGCAGACGCACACCAACTGGATCCAGGTGCGGCCGGGCGAGCGCCGCACCTGCGACGGCTGCCACAGCCCGCGCCGCGGCGCCGCGCTCAACTCGGGGCCGGTGGTCAACACCCTGCCAGCCGGCCTGAAGAGCACGCTGGCCGCGCAGCACCAGAGCGGCGAGACGCTGGCCTCTTTGCGCACGCGCCTGGACGCCAACGCCCTGGCCATGGGCGGCGACCCGGTGTATGAGGACATCTGGGCCGACACCGCTCAGCCCGGCGTGGCGGCGCGGCCGGCCATCAGCCTGCGCTACAGCGGCAACCCGCTGGTGGCAGACGACCTGGGTACCCTGGCGCCGGTGAACGGCGTCATCAACTACCCCGAGCACATCCAGCCGCTGTGGACGCGCCCCCGCGGCCCGGCCGGCATCCACACCTGCACCAACTGCCACGCCGACAGCGCCCGGCTCGACCTGCGCGGCAGCGTGGCCGGCAGCGGCCGATTGGTGTCGTACGAAGAGCTGCTGCTGGGAGACCCGCAGTTCGACGCCGACGGCCGCCCCGTGGTGCGCCTGCGCCAGGGCGTGCCCGAGCTGGTGCTGGGCCCGCCGCTGGTCGAAACCAGTTCGGGCGCGGCCAACAGCGCCGGCCAGGCGCGCAAGAGCCGCCTGGGCGAGCTGATGTGGGGCCAGACCCTGCTGGCCGGTGCCGCCGCGCGCACGGCGCACCCCAACCCGCCCGCCACCGCACCCGACCACGCCACGCTGCTGAGCAAGGCCGAGAAGCGCCTGCTGGCCGAGTGGATGGACCTGGGCGGCCAGTACTACAACGACCCCTTCGACGCTGGCAGCGGCGTGCGCCAGGTCGCCGGCCTGAGCCAGACCGCCTTTGCCGCCCAGGTGCAGCCGGTGCTGCAGGCGCAGTGCGCCGCCTGCCACATGCCGGCGGCGGGCACGGCGCGCAACCGCTTCGTGCTCACCGGCAGCGCCGAAGGCGACTTCAACGTGTCGCTCACGCTGGTGGGCAACGTCTGCGACGCCGCGGCCAATCCGCTTCTGGCCAAGCCCTCGACCGTGCCGCACCCGGCCGGCGATCTGACACAGACCACGGCCATACTCCCGCCCGGCAGCGCCGGCTACACCGCCATCGCCAACTGGATCGCCAGCGGCTGCAGGCCTTGATGAACCCCGCGCACAAACCGACCACCCTCGCCCTGCTGCTCACCGTGCTTGCCGGCTGCGGCGGGGGCGGCCCTTTCGACAACCCCGACACCGTGGTCAATCCGGCGGGCAGCGGCGGGCAGAAGCTGTCGTTCGTGTACTTCATGCGCTGCGTGAACCCGGTGCTGATCCAGCCGATCACCGTGGTCATCGACGGCCAGCCCACCACCAACACCTGTGCCTCGGCCGGTTGCCACGACAACACCAGCGGCACCGGCGGTGCGCTGCGCCTGCTGGGCGCGGCGCCGCCGGTGGACCTCACAATCGGTGCCGCCGCGCTGCGCGAAACCGACATGTACAAGAACTACTACTCATCGCTGGGCGAAACCGTGGTCGGCAGCCCGCTGGCCAGCCGCCTGCTCAACAAGCCGCTGGTGCGCGACGTGCTGCACGGCGGCGGCCTGGTCTTCGCCAGCCCCGAGGACGCGCCCGCCAAGACCCTGCGTTACTGGGTCAACCGCCCCATGCCGCAGGGCCAGGACGAGTTCAGCAGCGCCGCCGCCAGCATGTTCACGCCGGCCGACCCGGCCACCGGCGCCTGCAACAGTGATTGAACGGTACGCCCTTTGTCGGCGCCTGGTCGCGCTGGGCCTGGCCGTGCTGGCCTGGGTAGCTGTTGCGCCCGCCGCAGCTCAGGAGTCCACCCCTCAGCCGCCTGCGCGCGCCGAGCTTGCCGGCGAAAGCCTGCAGGTGGCCGACCCTTATCTGGAGATGCACACCGGCCCGGGCCGCGGCTACCCGGTGTTCCACGTCGTCGAACGCCGGCAGTGGATCACCGTGGAGCTGCGCCACACCGACTGGTACCGCGTGCGCGCCGAGGGCGGCCAGGTGGGCTGGGTGCCGCGCGCGCAGATCGCCGCCACCCTGACGGCCGCCGGCACGCCGCGCGCGCTGCGCGATGTGCTGGTGGACGACTACCTGGCGCGGCGGCTGGAGTTCGGCGCCGCCTGGGGGCGTTTCCGCAGCGACCCGATGCTCAAGATCTGGACCCAGTACCGCCTGGCCGACACGCTGGGCATGGAGCTGGCCATGGCCCAGGTGCAGGGCCGGTTTTCGGGCACCGATTTCTGGCACCTGAGCCTGGTGTCCGAGCCCTGGTCGGATCGGCGCTTCTCGCCCTTCGTCTCGGTCGGCCTGGGCCAGTTCAAGAACATCCCCAACACCAGCCTGGTGGACGCCGCGCCCACCAACGCCCGCCTGGCCCAGGCCACGCTGGGCCTGCGCTGGCACATCAGCCAGCGCTTCGTGGCGCGGCTGGACACCACGCTGTACACCGCTTTCGTCTCCGACGAGCGCAGCACCGAATACCGTGCCGTCAGCGCCGGCATCGCCTTCTTCTTCTAGACCGGGAACCATGGCCACCACCCGTTTCATCGTCCGCCCCCTGGCCGGCACTGCGCTGGCCATCGCGCTGGCCGCGCCCCCGCTGCCCGCGCTGGCCCAGGAGACGCCCGCCGCGCGGCCGGCCACCGAGCAGGTGATCGTCCCCCAGGTCGAGCGGCGCGAGATCAAGCGCCCGCGCTTTGCTTCCAAGGACATCGCGCTGGGCGTCTACGGCGGCACGTATGCCACGCAGAACTTCGGCGCGGCCGCGGTGACCGGGTTGCGCCTGGGTTACCACATCACCGAAGACGTGTTCGTCGACGCCACCTATGGCCGCAGCAAGGTCAGCGACGAAGACTTCCGCCAGGTGCTGCCCGGCGGCATCTTCGTGCAGCGCAGCCAGACGCTCAGCTACTACGCGCTGTCGGCCGGCTGGAACCTGCTGCCGGGCGAGGTGTTCTTCGGCAGCAGCGGCGCGCGCGCCACGCAGGGCTACATCCTGGGCGGCGTGGGCAGCACCAGCTTTGCCGGGCGCAAGAACCAGACCTTCCACCTGGGCTTCGGCCTGCGCCTGATGCTGTGGGACCAGTTCGCGCTGCAGGCCGACGTGCGCGACCACATCTTCAGCACCGACCTGCTGGGCCGGCGCCAGAGCACGCAGAACCTCGAGGTCACGGCCGGCCTGACCTTCTACTTCTGACACGCCATGCGAAGACTTCTCACCGCCCTGATGCTGTGCCTGGCCTGTACGTGCACCAGTGCCGGCGCCGCCGTCACGCTGCAGGCGCCGGCGCCCGACTTCACGCTGCGCGGCCCCGACGGCCGCAACCTGCGCCTGGGCGAGCAGCGCGGGCAGGTGGTGCTGGTCAACTTCTGGGCCAGCTGGTGCGGGCCCTGCCGGCAAGAGATGCCGCAGCTCAACCGCCTGTACGACAAGTACCGCAGCGCCGGCCTGGTGATGCTGGGCGTCAACATCGACGACGACGCGCGCGTGGGCGCGGCCACGGCGCAGCGCTGGGGCGTGCGCTTTCCGGTGCTGCTGGACGAGCAGAAGGCGGTGACGCGGCTGTACGACCTGGGCAGCATGCCGGCCACCGTGCTGATAGACCGCGATGGCCGCGTGCGCTATCTGCACCGCGGCTGGCGCGACGGCGCCGACGAGCTGTACGAGCGCCAGATCCGCGAGCTGGTGAAGGAATGAAGGCCTTGCTGTACCCCCTGTTGCTGCTGGCCGCGTTGCTGGGCGGCTGCGCCACCGAGCCCTGGGTCAAGCCCTACGAGCGCGAGCGCCTGGCCGACCCCATCATGCAGTTCTCGCGCACGCCGCTGGGTGAGAAGCACCGCGAACACATCCACAACGTGCGCGAAGGCGCGCGCGGGGCCACTGGCGTGCAAGGGGGCGGCTGTGGTTGTAACTGATGGCCTGCGCGGGATGGCCCTGCGCGCGCTGCGATTTGCCAAGGCCGTGCTCGGCAGCCTGCTGGCCGGCGGTGCCGCCACCCAGGCCGCCACGCTGCCCGAGGACAAGGCCGAGATCCTGTATCACAGCTACGACGGCGGTGGCGTCAAGGCCAACGGCCCGGCGCTGCTGGTGCGCAAGAGCATGGCCGAGCGCGTGTCGCTCAGCGCGCAGTACTACGTGGACGCGGTGAGCAACGCCTCCATCGACGTGGTCACCACCGCCAGCCCCTTCAAGGAAACGCGCACCGCCTGGGATCTGGGCCTGGACACCGTGGTGCGCGACACCACGCTGAGCCTGGCGCTGTCGCGCAGCCGCGAGCCCGACTACCAGGCCGACAGCATGGGCCTGGACGCTGCACACGAGGTCTTCGGCGGCATGAGCACGGTGAGCCTGGGTTTCACCCGCGGCAGCGACAAGGTGGGCGTGAAGGACCAGCAGGGCTGGATTGACCGCGCCACGCACTGGCAGTACCGCGTGGGCCTGACGCAGATCCTCAGCCCGCGCTGGCTGGCCAGCGTCAACCTCGAGGCCATCGCCGACAGCGGCTACCTGGGCAGCCCCTACCGCGCGGCGCGTGTCTTCGGCGCCGCCGTGCCCGAGCGCAACCCGCGCACGCGCACCGGCCGCGCCGTCAAGCTGCGCAGCATCGCCGACACCGGCGCGCTGTTGCCGCGCAGTTCACTCCGTGCCGAGTACCGCCACTACTGGGACACCTGGGACATCCGCTCGCACACCACCGAGTTCGGCTTCTCCAAGTACCTGGGCCAGCGCTTCCTGCTCGACGCCACGCTGCGCCTGTACAAGCAGGGCCGCGCGCTGTTCTACAGCGACAACGCCGAGAGCGAGACGCTGTATGTCTCACGCAACCGCCAGCTTGCGGCCTTCAGCAGCACGTCGTACGGCGCGCGCCTGAGCTACGACTGGCCCGACCTGCCCACGGGCTATGCGCTCAAGCTCAGCGCGTCCTGGGAGATCAAGCGCTTCTCGTTCAGCGACTTCACCGACGTGCGCACCGGGCTGCCCTACCGCCACAACGCCAACGTGCTGCAGTTCTCCGCCTCGGGCAGCTTCTGAAAGGTCTTGTCATGGCCACCCTTCGCATTCGTTTCCTTCCGCGTTTGATCACCGCGCTGGGCCTGAGCCTGGCGGCCGTGGCCTTTGCGGCCGATGAAGCGCCCCCGGCGCCCGCCGCGCCCGCATCGGCGGCCATCGCGCCGGCGCCCACGGCACCGGCCGCCCCGGCCTCGCTGGACACGCGCGTGCAGGAGCTCAAGGCCGAGGTCATGCGCCTGAACCGCGACCTGCTGGTGTTGGAGGAAGAACTGCTGTTCCCCGCGGGCACCCAGGTGGCGGTGTTCGTGTCCATGGACGTGGGCAAGCTGTTCGAGCTGGAATCGCTGCAGCTCAAGCTCAACGACAAGATCGTCAGCAGCTACCTCTACACCCCGGCCGAGGTGCAGTCGCTGCACCGCGGCGGCGTGCAACGGCTGTACCTGGGCAACCTGCGCACGGGCACGCATTCGATCGACGCCTTCTTCACCGGCCGCGGCCCGCACGAGCGCGACTACAAGCGTGGCGCAACGCTCAAGTTCGAAAAGGGCAGCGAGCCGCGCTACATCGAGCTGCGCATCCGCGACGTGCAGGCCAAGCTGCAGCCGGAATTCGAGGTCAAGGTCTGGCAGTGATGCGTCTGCGCCTTCTAGCCCCGCTGCTGCTGGCCTGTTCGGCCACGCTGGCCGAAGGCATGCCGCCGCGCGTGGTGACGGCGCCGCACTATGGCGACGCGCTCTTCCATTTCTATCAGGAGCGCTGGTTCGACGCGCTCACCGGCCTGATGGTGTCTCAGCACTTCGCCCGCGTGGCGCCGCACGACGACGAGGCCGAGGTGCTGCGCGGCGGCATGCTGCTGTCGTACGGCCTGCACGACGAGGCCACGGGCGTGTTCGCCCGGCTGATCGAGCGCCAGGCCCCGCCCGGCGTGCGCGACCGCGCCTGGTACTACCTGGCGCGCATCCGCCACCAGCGCGGCCTGCACGACCAGGCCCAGGAGGCACTGGCGCGCGTCGCCGCACCGCTGCCCGGCGCGCTGGAAGCCGAGCGCCAGCTGCTGCAGGCGCAGCTGCTGCTGCAGCGGCAGGACTATGTCGGCGCCGCAGCCGTGCTCGAGCCCCTGCAGGGCCAGGCCGGCGCCGCGCTGTACGCGCGCTTCAACCTGGGCGTGGCGCTGGTGAAAAGCGGCGACGCCGAACGCGGCCAGGCCTTGCTGGACGCCGTGGGCCAGACCCCGGCTGCCGACGAAGAGATGCGCGGCCTGCGCGACCGCGCCAACCTGGCGCTGGGTTTTGCCGCATTGCAGGCGCACAAGCCGCGCGAGGCGCGCGTGGCGCTGCAGCGCGTGCGCCTCGACGCTGCGCAGTCCAGCAAGGCGCTGCTGGGCTACGGCTGGGCCGCCGCCGAGCTGAACGACCCGCGCCTGGCCCTGGTGCCCTGGGTCGAGCTGGCGCAGCGCCCGCTGGTCGACGCTGCGGTGCTGGAGGCACAGATCGCCGTGCCCTATGCGCTGACCGAGATCGGCGCCTATGGCGCTGCGCTTTCCGGCTACGAGCGCGCCGTGGTGCGCTACGACGGCGAACGCCGCGCGCTGGACGAGGCCATCACCGCCATCCGCGGCGGCGCGCTGGAACGCGCGCTGCTGCAACCGGGCCAGCCGGGCCATGACGACGCCGAACTGGGCGCGCTGTCCGGCATCGCGCGCCTGCCCGAGCTGCCGCAGGCGGCGCAGCTGGCGCCGCTGCTGGCCGACCATGCCTTCCAGGAGTCGTACAAGAACCTGCGCGACCTGCGCTTCCTGCAGCGCAACTTGACGCGCTGGCAGGGCAACCTGGGCAGCTACACCGACATGCTGGATGCGCGCGCCCGCGCCTTTGCCGAGCGCCTGCCGGCCGTGCGCGCCAGCGCCGGCCAGGTGGACCTGCCGGCCCTGGAGCAGCGCCGCGCCGCGCTGGCGCAAGACCTGCAGCGCGCGCGCGACAACGCCGATGCCGCGGCCTTTGCCGACCCGGGCGAACAGGCGCTGCTGCAGCGCATCGCCCGCGCCCGGGCCGCCTTGCGCAAGCAGGACTACGCGCCCTACGCTGAAGAACGCCTGCGCCGCGCCGTCGGGGCGCTGGAATGGCGGCTGTCGCAGCAACTGCCCGACCGCGCCTGGCAGGCCAGCAAGGGCCTGCGCGACACCCAACGCGCGCTGCAGTCGGCCCAGGCACGCGAGGCCGCGCTGCTGCAGGCGCAGCAGGAAGAGCCGGCGCGTCAGGCGCGCTTTGCCGCGCGCATTGCCGCGCTCACGGCGCGGCTGCAGGCGCTGCAGCCGCGCGTGGCGCAGCTCGACGCCGAAGTCGGCGGCGACTTGCAGCAGGCACTGGTGACCGAGTTGCAGGCGCAGCAGCAGCGCCTGGACGTCTATGCCGCGCAGGCGCGCCTGGCCATGGCCCAGATCCACGACCGGGCCCAGCTGGCGCGGCGCAGCGACGGGAGCTTTGCCCGATGAAGCCGCGCCTGCCTTCACGGCTGCGGCCACGCCTGTCACTGCTGCCCCTGGCCGCAATGCTGCTGCTGGGCGCCTGTTCCGGCCCGCGCCACCTGCCGGGTGACAACCAGCCCACGCTGGCCACGCTTTCCGGGCGCACCGTCAAGGTCGACGCCGAGCCCGACCTGGCGGTCAGCGACGAGCAGACCATCGCCGCCTACCGCAGCTTCCTGGAAGTGGCGCCCACGGCGCCGCAGCGCGCCGAGGCCATGCGCCGCCTGGGCGACCTGGAGATGGACCGCGCCGACCGCCGCAGCGCCGAAGGCGATGGCAGCGAGCCCGACTACGCCGCGGCCGTGGCGCGCTACGAAGACTTCCTCAAGGCCTGGCCCGACGACCCGCGCAACGACCGCGTGCTGTACCAGCTGGCGCGTGCGCAAGAGCAGGCCGGCCAGCTGGAACAGGCGCTGGGCACGCTCACCCGCCTGGTGCAGCAGCACCCGGGCACGTTGCACGCCGACGAGGCGCACTTCCGCCGCGGCGAACTGCTGTTTGCCATGCGCGACTACACCCGCGCCGATGCCGCCTACGCCGCCGTGCTGCAGTCGTCGCGGCCCACTTCGGCGGGCGCGGTGCAGTCGCCATTTCATGAGCGTGCGCTGTACATGCTGGGCTGGTCGCGCTTCAAGCAGGGGCGGCTGGAAGACGGCCTGCAGCCCTTCTTCGAGGTGCTGGATCTCAAGCTCGGCGGCCTGCCGCCCATGGCGCGCGAAGAGGCCGACCTGGCGGCGCTGCCGCAGCTCACGCGTGCCGACCGCGAACTGGTGGACGACACCTTCCGCGTGGTCAGCATCAGCCTGGCGGCGCTGCAGGGTGGCGACTCGGTGCCGCGCCTGATCAACAGCGAACTGCGCAGCGGCTACGAGTTCCGCGTGTACCAGCAGCTGGGCGAGCTCTACATCCGCCAAGAGCGCATCAAGGACGCGGCCGACACCTATGCCGCCTTCGTGCGCCGCCAGCCGCTGCATGCGCAGGCGCCGCTGCTGCAGGCGCGGGTGATCCAGATCTTCCAGAGCAACGGCTTCCAGACGCTGGCGCTGCAGGCCAAGCGCGACCACGTCGAGCGCTACGGCGCCGACAGCGAATTCCGCCGCGCCAACCGCAGCGGCTGGACGCGCGCGCAGCCGCAGGTCAAGGCCCACCTGGTGGAGCTGGCGCGCCACCACCATGCGCTGGCGCAGCAGACGCGCCAGCCGGCCGAGGCCCAGGAGGCGCAGCGCTGGTACCGCGCGCTGCTGCAATCCTTTGGCGACGATGCCGACGCGCCGCAGCACCGCTTCCTGCTGGCCGAGCTGCTGTTCGACAGCGGCCAGCACGCCGATGCGGCCATCGAGTACGAGCATGTCGCCTACCGCCACCTGCAGGACCCGCGCGCCGCCGACGCCGGCTATGCCGCGCTGCTGGCCTATGCCGCGCAGGAGCCCGCGGCCGCCGATTCCAAAGCCCGCGCGGCCTTGCAGCGCCAGGCTGTGGACAGCTCGCTGCGCTTCGCCAAGACCTTCGACAAGGATGCGCGCAGCGCAGCCGTGCTTACCGCTGCGGCCGAAAAGCTGTTCCTGCTGGGTGAAGGCGAACGCGCTTCAGGCGTGGCCTACCAGGCCCTGGCGCGCGACCCGGCGCCCGAGCAGCGCCGCGTGGCCTGGACGGTGATTGCCCACCAGACCTTCGAGGCCGGCGCACCGGCCGAGGCCGAGCAGGCCTATGCCGAGGTGCTGGCGCTCACGCCCGAGGCCGCGCCCGGCCGCGCCGCGCTGGTGGAAAAGCAGGCCGCGGCCATCTTCCGCCAGGCCGAGGCGTCGCGCACGGCCGGCCTGGCGCAGGCGGCCGTGGGGCACTTCCAGCGCGTCATCGCCCTGCCCGGGCTGGCCCCGCGCTCGGCGGTGCGCGCCAGTGCCCAGGTCGACGCCGCGGCGGCGCTCATAGTCCTGGCCGACTGGGAAGCGGCGGCGCGCACGCTCGAAGACTTCCGCACCGAACAACCCGGCCACCCGTTGCAGGCCGACGTGGCACCCAAGCTGGCCCTGGCCTATCTGGAACTGGGCCGCGCGCCCCAGGCCGCGGCCGAGTTCGAGCGCGTGGCCGCCGCCAGCGGCGACGCCAACCTGGCGCGCGGCGCGCTGTTGCAGGCGGCCGAGCTGCGTCAGAAGGCCGCCACCGGCGCCGCCCCGCGCGCGCCCGCGCTGGCCACCGCCATCCGCGCCTGGGAACGTTATCTGCAGCAGTACCCCCAGCCGGTGGAAACCGCGGTGCAGGCACGCTGGCAGCTGGCCGCGCTGCACAAACAGGACGCCCAAGCGGCGCGCGCCACCGCCTGGCTGCGCGCGGTGCAGCAGGCCGACGCCGAGGCCGGCGACGCGCGCACGCCGCTCACGCGCAAGCTGGGCGGCCAGGCCACGCTGGCGCTCGCCGAGCCGGCACTCGAGACCTACCGCAAGGTGCCGCTGATCGAGCCGCTGGCCAGGCAGCTCAAGCTCAAGAAGACGCGCATGGACGAGGTGCTCAAGGCCTACGCGGCCGCCGCCGAGACCGGCGCGCTGGAAGTCACCACCCAGGCCACCTACGCCACCGCCGCGCTGTACCAGGACTTCGGCAAGTCGCTGATGGGCTCGCAGCGGCCCAAGCGCCTGAACAAGATGGAGCTGGAGCAGTACAACGTGATGCTGGAAGAGCAGGCCTTCCCCTTCGAGGAAAAGGCCATCGCGCTGTACGAGACCAATGCGCGCCGCATCCCCAGCGGCGTGTGGGACGAGGCCGTGAAGGGCAGCCTGGCCGAGCTGGCGCGCCTGAAGCCGGTGCGCTGGGGCAAGGCCGAGCGCGGCGCCGCGCCCGCCGGCACCACCCTGCTGGCGCTGCAGACCGCGCTGGCCACGGCCGAAGGCGCGGCGCGCGTGCCGCTGCTCAACCGCATCGGCATCGCCGAACGCCAGGCCGGCCGCATGCTGCAGGCGCGCGATGCCTTTGAGGCCGCGCTCACGCTGGACCCGCAGGCGCTGGAGCCGCGCCTGAACCTGGCCATCCTGCTGGACCTGTACCTGGGCGACGCGGCCCAGGCGCAGGCGCTGTACCAGCAATGCCTGGCGCAGTCACCCGCCGATGCACGCCAGCTCGAGCGCTGGCTGGCCGAACTGAAGACGCGCAAGCCCGCCACCGACGGTGCCGCCCCGGCCGCGGCCCCCACGGCCACCGCCGCCGCGCCCGCTGCCAAGCCCGAGGACAAGCAATGAGCACCGCGCAAACCACCCCGCTGCTGGCCTGGCTGCTGGGCTTGATGCTGGCCGCCACCGGCGCGCTGGCCCAAGACCGCGCCGACATCGACCGCACGCAGATCATCGGCAACCGCGAGCTGCCCAAGGTGCTGTACATCGTGCCCTGGAAGAAACCGCTGCCCGGTGAACTGTCGGGCCGCCCCGTGCACAGCGTGCTGGACGAGGCGCTGGCGCCGCTGGACCGCGAGGTCTTCCGCCGCCAGGTCGACTACGCACAGCAGCTGCAGGCGCGCCAGGCGCCCACTTCCCCATCCAAACCCACCGCCCCCTGAAAGAGCCCGCCGATGGATACCTTCAATACCGTGGTCAAGTTCTTCGTGGACTGCGGCCCCTTTCTCTACCCCAGCCTGACGATGATGGCCGTGGGCCTGGCCATCGCCATCGAGCGCTTCCTGTTCCTGTCCAAGGCGCGCAGCGAGAACCGCAAGCTCTGGGACAAGGTGCTGCCGCTGCTGCAGGGCGGCAAGTTCAAGGAAGTGGCCGGCCTGGTCGCGGGCTCTGATTCGGCCATCGGCAAGATCGTGGCCAACGGCCTGGAGCGCATGCGCAGCGCCGCCCGGCGCGAGGACATCGACCACGCCATGGAAGAAGGGATGATGGAGATCGTGCCGCGGCTGGAGAAGCGCACGCACTACATCGCCACCTTCGCCAACACCATCACCCTGGTGGGCCTGCTGGGCACCATCATCGGCCTGATCAAGGGCTTTACCGCGGTGGCCCAGGTCAACCCGGCCGAGAAGGCCGAGCTGCTGTCGGCCAGCATCTCGGTGGCCATGAACAACACCGCCTTCGCGCTGATGGTGGCCATCCCCTTCCTGCTGATCCACGCCTTCCTGCAGGCGCGCGCGTCGGAGATCGTCGACAGCCTGGAAGCCGCCAAGATCACCTTCCTCAACCTGGCGGGGCGGCTGGGTGGCCAGGAGGGCCGCTCCTCGTGAAGCTGCGTCGCCTGCGCAAGGAGCCGGCGCATCTGGAGATCACGGCCTTCATCAACCTGATCGTGGTGCTGGTGCCCTTCCTGCTGTCCACGGCCGTGTTCACGCGGCTGGCGGTGATGGACCTCAAGCTGCCGGCCCAGCAGTCGGCGGTGGAGCAGCTCAAGGGCAACGAGCTGCAGCTCGAGGTGGTGGTGCGGCGCGACGCGCTCGAGGTGGGTGACCGCATCGGCGGGCTGATCGAGCGCATCCCGCGCACGTCCGCGGCCGAACCCGGCAAGGGACAGGACTTCCAGAAGCTGGCCGCGCTGATGCTGATCATCAAGAAGCGCTTCCCCGACAAGACCGAAGCCAGCGTGCTGGCCGAGCCCGACACGCCCTACGACGATCTGGTGCAGGTGATGGACGCCATGCGCTCCACCGTCACCGCCCAGGGCACGAAGCTGGTGCGGGCCGAGCTGTTCCCGTCCATCTCCATCGGCGACGCGCCACAACGCGCGCCGGCCAGCTGATGGCCGCGCTCACCGGCATCGAACGCCGCGCCGCGCGCAAGTCCCGCGGCGGCGCCGCAGTGGACATGAACCTGGTGGCGCTGATCGACGTCTTCACCATCCTGCTCTTCTTTCTGCTGTCCAGCGCGTCCGGCGTCGAGACCCTGGTCAGCCCCAGTGCGGTGAAGCTGCCGCTGTCCAGCGCCGAGCAAGCACCCAAGGAAACCGTGGTGCTGGTGGTCAGCAAGGAAGAGATCCTGGTCGACGGCCGGCGCATCGCGCTGGTGAGCGAGGCCATGGCCCTGGCCGACGACCTGATCCCGGCGCTGAAGACCGAGCTCGACCTGCTGGCCACGCGCAAGGCGGTGCGCGCCGAGAACGCGTCCGAGGCGCAGTCCATCACCATCATGGCCGACAAGGACATCCCCTACCGCCTGCTGCGCAAGCTGATGGCCACCTGCGCCCGCGCCAGCTTCAGCGACGTGTTCTTCGCCGTGCGGCGACGGGATGTGTAGATGGCTGCGCTAGCAATGGGTTACCCCGGCGTCTCGTTCCGCGTGCCGGTGCTGCCGTGGTCGACGGTGGCGGCCGACGAGCGCCGCTTTCGCCGCATCCTGAAGCGCGTGCTGGCGCTGGTGCTGCTGCTGGGCATCGTGCTGCCCTTCGTGCCGCTGCGCCAGGCCGAACGGGTAGAGGCCCAACCGCTGCCGCCGCCCATCGCGCGGCTGCTGCTCGAGCGCCGCGCCGCGCCGCCGCCGCCACCGCCGGCCCCCAAGCCGGCCGACACCGCGGCCGAGCAGGCTGCGGCCAAGCCCGAGGCCGTGCCCGACAAGCCTCTGCCCGCGCCCAAGCAACGCCCGGTGCCCGAGGCGCGCAACCCGCAGCCGAACAAGCCCCCGGGCGAAGTGGCGCTGGACAACGCCCGGCGCAAGGCCGCCGGCGTGGGCCTGCTGGCGCTGAAGAACGAGCTGGCCGCCATGACCGGCGCGCCGCTGGCGGTGCAGTTGCAGCAGGACATCAAGCCAGGCCCCGGCGTGGGCACGGGCAGTGGCCCGGGCGTGGGCGCGGGCACCGAGCAAGGCGTGCCGGTGCGCGCCATGATCACCAGCAACGCCACCAAGGGCAGCGGCGGCATCAACACCGCGGCCTACAGCCGCGACACCGGCGGCGGCGGTCTGGCCGGCCGCGCCACCACCCTGGTCGAGGGCGTGGCCGGTGGCGGCGGTGGCGGCGGGCCGGGCGGCGGCGGCGGTGGCCGCGCAGGTGCAGGCGGCGCCGGGGCTGGCGGCGCGGGCGCGGCCGCAGGCGGTACGCTGCAAAAGGGCAGCAGCGGCAAGGCCAGCCGCTCGATCGAAGAGATCAAGCTGGTCTTCGAGCGCAACAAGGGCGCCATCTACGCGCTCTACAACCGCGCGCTGCGCGACGACCCGGCGCTGCAGGGCAAGGTGGTGCTGGAGCTGAAGATCGCGCCCAGCGGCCAGATCAGCGACCTGCGCATCGTCTCCAGCGAACTGCACGCCGACGAGCTGGAGCGCAAGCTGCTGGCGCGCATCCGCCAGTTCGACTTCGGCGCGCGCGATGTCGACGCCATGGTCGTCACCTGGCCGGTGGACTTCCTGCCTTCGTAGTGCGTAGCGCCGCGCGGCCTGCTAGATTGCCGCGCGGCCGCCTCATCGGCCCGGCCGCGGGAGTGTGTCGATGAGCGCCTGGCTTCGTACCGCCCTGGCCACGCTGCTGGCCATCTTGCTGCTGGCGCCGGCCGCGGCCGAAGGCCTGCTGCCTTTTTCCAGCGACGAAGGCCTGGCGCGGCTGGCGCGGTCCACCGCGCGTGCTGACTTTGCCGTGCTGGCCAACCAGTTCGAGCCGCAGTCCAACGGCGCCTTCTGCGGCCCCACCTCGGCGGCCATCGTGCTGAACGCGGCGCGCGCGGGCGATGCGCCGCGCGACCGCAGCCGGCTGCAGGATCAGGACCTGCGCCACCTGCCCCCCGGCGCCGACCTGACAGTGCCGCGCCACACGCAGGAATCGGTGATCGCGCGCGGCCGCAAGACACGCGCCCAGGTGCTGGGCGAGCCGCTGCAGATCGAAGGGCGCACGCTGCGCGACTTCGGCTACCAACTGCGCCAGTTGGACGAGCTGCTGCGCGCCCACGGTGCCACCACGCGAATGGTGGTGGTGGCCGATGAGAAGCCCGAGGCCGAGATCCGCGCCGACCTGATCGCCAACCTGGCGCGGCGCGGCGACTACGCCATCGTGGGCTACCGCCGCGACGCCGTGGGCCAGAAGGGCGGCGGCCACCTGTCGCCGCTGGGCGCCTACGACGCCGAGTCGGATGCCTTCCTGGTGCTGGACGTCAACCCGGCCAGCGCCGGCTGGGTGTGGATGCCCGCGGCCACGCTGATCAAGGGCATGCGCAGCTTCGACACGGTCGAGAACCGCGGCTACATCCTGGTCGAAGGGCGCTGATCCGGCGGCGCCAGCCAGGACGCGATGCACCATTGCGCCGCCCAGTAGCTGGCCAGTATCCACAGGCTGGCCAGCGGCAGCGGGCCAGCGAACTTGTTGCTGGCCAGCAGCGCATCCGACAGCATGAACAGCGTACCGCCGGCCGCCAGCACGCCGCCGCGCGCCACGCCGCTGCGCCACAGGACGGCGGCTTGCGCGGCCATCGCCCCCAGGCAGGCCACGTAGGCCAGCACCGGCGCGCGCAGCGGGCCCGGCACACCGGGCCACAGCTGCCACAGGATCAGCGCCGCCAGCGCTGCGTAGGCCGCAAACCACACGGGCCGCGCCGCCAGACGCTGCGCGCGGGTGAAGGCCAGCAGGTAGCACAGGTGCGCCAGCAGAAAGCTCACCAACCCCGGCAGAAAGCCCTGCTGCGGCCACAGCAGGGCCACGTCGCCGCCCAGCGAGAAGCCCAGGCCGAGAAGCACCCAGCGCCGCTCGGGCGTGCCGCGGCCGCGTGGCCAGGCGTAGGCGATGATGGCCAGCGTGGCCAGCGGCTTGAAGACGAAGTTCAGCCAGGGCTGGCCCAGCGCCCAGGGGGCCGAGGCGATGGCCAGCAGAGCGCATACCGCCGCGGCCAGTGCCAGTACCACGGGAGGCAGGCGCGCGCCCATCCTCAGGCGCCGGGTGTGGGCGCCGCCGCCACGCGCGCCGCCATCTCGTCGCGCAGCTTCTTCAGCCGCGCGCGCGGGTCTTCCTTGTTCTTGATCTCGTCCAGCTTCATCTCGGCGATGAAGCGGCTGGGCACACCGGCGATGGTGTCGCGGCCCTTCTTGCGCCGCTTGAGCGTGCTCACGGCCAGCGTGTGGCGCGCGCGCGTGACGCCCACGTACATCAGGCGGCGCTCTTCCTCCAGGCGTTCGGGGCTGAACTCGCTGTTCTTGTCCTCGCTGCCGCTGCGAAACGGCAGCAGCCCTTCGTTGATGCCGGCCAGGATGACGTGCGGCCACTCCAGGCCCTTGGCCGCGTGCAGCGTGGACAGGGTGACCACGTCCTGCTCTTCGCCGCGCTCGGCCAGGCTGATGATCACGCTGATGCTCTGCGCCACCTGCAGCACGCTTTGCCGTTCGCTTTCGAAGCTGGCGCCGCCTTCCTGGGTGATCTCGCCGCCGCAGCGCCGCGCGATCCAGTCGACGAAGTCGAGCACGTTGCCCCAGCGCGCGGTGGCCAGCTTCTCGCTGTCTTCACCGTCCAGCAGGTGCTGCTCATAGCCGATGTCCTTGAGCCAGCCCAGCAGCAGCGCGCGCGCCTCTTCGGCACCGGTGGCGTGGCGGGCGCGGTGCTCCAGCTCGTTGAGCTCGCGGCCGAACTGCTGCAGCGCGTCCAGCATCTTGCCCTTGAGCACGCTGGGCAGGCTGGGCGAGAACAGCGCCTGGAACAGGCTCACCTTCCAGGTGGACGCAAACTCGCCCAGCGTGGCCAGGGTCTGGTGGCCGATGCCGCGCTTGGGCGTGGTGACGGCGCGCAGGAAGGCGGGGTCGTCGTCGGCGTTGACCAGCAGGCGCAGCCAGGCGCACAGGTCCTTGATCTCGGCGCGGTCGAAGTAACTCTGCCCGCCCGACACCTTGTACGGGATCTGCGCCGCGCGCAGCTTCTGCTCGAAGACCTTGGCTTGGTGGTTGGCGCGGTACAGCACGGCAAAGTCGCTGTACTGCAGGCTGGCGCCGCTGGTGGATGCGCCGCCGCGCAGCGCCTGTATGCGCGCCACGGCGCGCTCGGCCTCGTGCTCCTCGCCGTCGCATTCGATCACGCGCACCGGCTCGCCGTCGCCCAGGTTGCTCCACAGCTTCTTCTCGTAGATCTTGGGGTTGGCGGCGATCACCGCGTTGGCGGCGCGCAGGATGTGGCCGGTGCTGCGGTAGTTCTGCTCCAGCGCAATCACCGTGAGCTGCGGAAACTCCTGCGGCAGGCGCTTCAGGTTGTCTATGGTGGCGCCGCGCCAGCCGTAGATGCTCTGGTCGTCGTCGCCCACCGCGGTGAACAGCGCGCGCTCGCCCACCAGGGCCTTGAGCAGTTCGTACTGCACGGCGTTGGTGTCCTGGTACTCGTCCACCAGCACGTGGCGGAACTGCGCCTGCCAGCGTGCGCGCGCCTCGGCGTCGCGCTGCAGCAGCACCAGTGGCAGCTTGATCAGGTCGTCGAAGTCCACCGCCTGGAAGGCCTGCAGCCGCTCCTGGTACAGGCGCATCACGCGCGCCGCCACGCGCTCGTCGTCGTCCTGGGCGGCGGCATCGGCGCCGTCGGCGTCCAGGCCCTGGTTCTTCCACAGGCTGATGGTCCACTGCCAGCGCCGCGCCAGCGCGTTGTCGCTGCAGCCGCCGGCCTCGCGGATGACGCCCAGCACGTCGTCGCTGTCCAGGATGCTGAAGTTGGGCTTGAGGCCTACCTTGGTCCCGTCGGCGCGCAGCATGCGCACGCCCAGGCTGTGGAAGGTGCTGATGGCCAGGTCCTTGGCCGCGCGCGCGCCCACCAGCGCCTTGGCGCGCTCGCGCATCTCTTGCGACGCCTTGTTGGTGAAGGTGATGGCGGCGATCTGCGCCGGCGCCAGCCCGGCCTGCAGCAGGCGCGCGATCTTGTGCACGATGACCCGCGTCTTGCCCGAGCCGGCACCGGCCAGCACCAGGCAGGGGCCCTGCAGGTGATTGACGGCCTGCAGCTGCGCGGGGTTGAGGCTGACGGGGGCGTTCATGCGGTAGTTGATCAACCCCGCTTGACGGCGGTGCCGCTGACCGAGACCAGCATCATGCCGTTGGTCTCGCCCAGCACCGCGTACTCGAAATCCAGGCCCACGGCGCCGTCTGCGCCCATCTCCTTGGCGGCTTCGACCAGGTCCTGCAGCGCCGCGTCGCGCGCGCCCGACAGTGCGCGCTCGTAGCCGCCCGCCCGGCCGCCCACCACATCGCGCACCGATGCGAACAGGTCGCGGAAGAGGTTGGCGCCGATCACCGCCTGGCCGCTGACGATGCCCAGGTAGCGCTCGATCCTGACCGCGTCGGCCGGCGGCACGACCGTGGCCAGCAGGAAGTCGCTGTCGTTCTTGGAAAACCAGCCCATGAGCTGCTCCGGTGGTGAATGCGAAGGCCCGACGATAGCCAAGGCCACGGGCCCGGCGCCATCGCCCTCTCCGCGACACGGCCCCAAGGGTTCCTACCGATGGCGGCGCTGTCCTACAGGCAGGCAGGCGCCCAAGCCCCATGATCGGACGGTCACACCAGGTGACGCCGGAACCCCCATGCTCATCCAGATTGGCTACGACATCGAACTCGCGCTCACCGCGCCCACCGCATTGATCTACCTGCTGCGCGTGCACCCCAGCCGCGAGCACGACCTGCAGTCGCCCGAGCAGCTGGTGGTGCAGCCCGCCATGCCCACCGCCGAGTACATCGACGCCTTTGGCAACCGCTGCGGCCGCATCCAGGTGCCGGCCGGCGTGAGCACGGTGCGCCTGAGCAACCAGGCCCGCATCTACGACAGCGGCCTGCCCGACCCCTACTATCCCGCCGCCTACCAGCACGCGCCGCAGGAGCTGCCCACCGAGGTGCTGCAGTTCCTGCTGCCCAGCCGCTATTGCGAGGTCGACAGCGAACTGCTGGCCTTCGCCTGGGCCCAGTTCGGCCAGACGCCGCTGGGCTGGAGCCGGGTGCAGGCGGTGTGCGACTTCGTGCACCGGCGCATCCGCTTCGACTACGCCAACGCGCGCGCCAACCGCAGCGCGCTGCAGGGCTTTCACGAGCAGACCGGTGTGTGCCGCGACTTCGCCCACCTGGCCATCACGCTGTGCCGCTGCCTCAACATCCCGGCGCGCTACTGCACCGGCTACCTGGGCGACATCGGCATCCCGCCGGTGCCCTCACCCATGGACTTCAGCGCCTGGTTCGAGGTCTACCTGGGCGGGCAGTGGGTCACCTTCGACGCCCGCCACAACAAGCCGCGCATCGGCCGCGTGCTGATGGCCCATGGGCGCGATGCGGGCGACGTGCCCATCACCATGACCTTCGGGCCGAACACGCTCACGCGCTTTGGGGTTGTCACCGACGAGGTGCGGTAGGGGCGCGCCGCTCTGCCGCCAGCCGACGCCCTTGCCGGAAACCTGCGCCTTCCGGGCGCGTTCCGCTGCCCAAGGATCCTTCATGGCTTCGGCAGCGCGAGCGGGCGCAGCTGGGCCATCAGCCGCTCGGTCGTGAGCGTCAGCGTCGGCGAGACCGGCACGCCGGCCGCCTGCAATGCCGCGGCCACCCACACGTTGCAGGTCTTGAACAGGTGGAAACGCTCGCGCGCGGCATAGAAGCGGCTGTGGCCGTACAGGCCCGGGCCCAGCGTGATCGGGCGCCCCGCGGCGTCGAATGCGTGGCTCTGGCGCAGATGCTCCAGCAGGCGCTGCAGCCCGGCCGGCGCGACGCCGATCTCCAGGATCTCGGCGCCCGGGAAGAAGCGCTCGGGCACGGCATCGACACCGACCACGTGCAACACACCCGGCGTCGGCCAGGCGATGGCCTTCAGGCCGAGCCAGGGGCCGGGATCGGCCGCCATGTAGAACGCCCGGTTGCCCCAGCCGACTTCCAGGAAGGCGGCGTCCGGGAAGTCGGCCCTGGCGGGCCAGGCGCCGGCCGGCACGTCGGCGGCGCGCAGCAAGAGGCCGGCGTGCCAGCCGTGGTTGACGACATGCACGCTGTAGGCGGCGGGCGCTGGCGCCACGGGCGCTGCGCCGCAGGCGGACAGCCCTGCGGCCAAGCCACAGACCACGAGCAGCAGCCGGACGAAGCGGCACACCAGCATCGCCGGTGGCCGCGTCGGCCACGGCGGCGGCTTAGGCGCCATCGAGCTGCCCGGCGATAGCACTGCGCGACGCCTCGCGCAGCGCCACGGCGGCGGCGAAGAGGTCCGGTGCCTGCAGACCCGCCTGCGCAGGGGGGAGAACGGGCGCACAGACATCGACCTGCAGCGCCGCGCGCCGCGGCCACCAGCGGCCGTCCGGCAGCAGCGCGCGGCTGCCGACGATGGCCACCGGCACCACCGGCACGCCGGCGCGCGCCGCGGCCAGGAAGGCGCCCAGATGGAAGGGCAGCAGCCCCGGCCGGGCGACGAAAGTGCCTTCGGGAAACACCGCCAGCGATCGGCCCTGCTGCGCCAGCTCGGCCAGCCGGCCGGCATCGGCCACGCTGCGCTGCAGGTCGCTGCGTTCGACGAACTCGGTATCCAGGCGCCGAAGGTAGTGCCCGGCCACGAACTGCTGCTGCAGTTCACGCTTGGCGACGAAGGCAAACGGGCGCGGCAGTGCAGCGACCAGGATCACCCCGTCCAGGTAACTGGCATGGTTGCTGACCAGCACGCAGGGCCCGCTGGGCAGTCGGTCCAGCCCGCGCACCGTCAAGCGCGTGCCGGTCAGGCGCAACAGCAGGCGCGCCGCCACGCCGCCCAGCGCCCAGGCGGCGGCCGGGTTTGGCAGTGGCAGCGTCAGCAGCCAGGTCAGCGGCGCCAGCAGCCAGAACACCAGCGCCGCCCAGCACCCGTACAACCCTTGGGCGAGCGCACGCGCCAGCTGGCGCACGCGCGGCAGCACGGCGCCCCCGGCCAGCCGCAGCACCTGGCGCCAGGCGCTGGCCGGTGCAGCGCCCACGCCCCCGGCTTCGTACACGCTGCGGCAGGCCGAGCGCCGGACCTTGCCGCTGGAGGTCTTGAGCACCGTCTGCGGCGGCGCCAGCACGATCTCGTCGGGCGGCTCGCCGATGGCGCCGATGACGGCATGCGACACCGCTTCACGCAGCCGTGTCCGGGCTTCGGCACCCGAAGGCCGCGCCTCGGCCAGCACCACCAGGCGTTCGGTGCCGGTGGCGGGGTCGGGGCTGCCGAACACGGCCACGCAGCCCTTGCGCACGCCGTCGACCCGGCCCACGGCTTCCTCGACTTCCTGCGGGTAGAGGTTGCGTCCACCACGGATCACGATGTCCTTGACGCGGCCGGTGATGTAGAGGTCGCCGTCGGCGGCATAGGCCCGGTCGCCGGTGTCGAGCCAGCCATCGTGGAACAGCCTGGCCGTCTGTTCGGGGTTGTGGAAGTAGCCGCGGGTGGCCGACGGCCCCTTGAATTCGAGCCGGCCTTCGATGCGCTCGCCGACTTCGAGACCAGCTTCGTCGACGATGCGCACGGCGTGGCCCGGCAGCGGCCGTCCGCAGGCGACGAAGCGCAGCGCGCCGGCATCGCCGGGCGCGGCCGGCAGGGCGCGGCGCTCACGCGTGAAGGGCTCACGCGCCACCGCGTCGATGGGCGCCACACGCGGCCCTGGCGGGAACAGCAGGCCCACCGAGGTTTCGGCCAGGCCGTACACCGGTGTCATCGCTTCGGGCCGCAGGCCGCAAGCCGCGAAACGCTCGGTGAAGCGGCGCACGGTGTCGGGGCTGACGGCTTCGGCGCCGTTGAAGGCCAGCCGCCAGGCGCTCAGGTCGAGCCCGGCCAGCGCCGCATCGTCGATGCGCTTCAGGCACAGCGCGTAGGCGAAGTTCGGCCCCGCCGAAAGCGTGCCGTGCCAGCGGTGCATGGCCTGCAGCCAGCGCAGCGGCTTGGCCAGGAAGGCCAGCGGCGACATCACCACCAGCGGGAAGCCGACGTACAGCGGCGCCAGCCAGGCGCCGATCAGGCCCATGTCGTGGTACAGCGGCAGCCAGCTGACGAACACATCGTTTGTGGTGCCATCGATGGCCTGCGCCATGGCGCGGATGTTGGCCAGCAGGTTGGCGTGCGTCAGCGCCACGCCCTTGGGCTGGCCGGTGCTGCCCGAGGTGTACTGGATGAAGGCGATGTC
>LNFM01002487.1_pt1 | contig 38561 bp, 30 predicted proteins | sample 596031 | NCBI WGS metagenome assembly LNFM01 (sample SAMN04254537, study PRJNA301005) | activated carbon metagenome | isolation source: dual media filters at the Ann Arbor, Michigan drinking water treatment plant | place: USA: Ann Arbor | reverse complement strand
TCCCGTCCCGCGCTAGCTATACACCTCCGGCTTCAACACCCCGATGTACGGCAGGTTCCGATACAACCCGGCGTAGTCGAGGCCGTAGCCGACGACGAACTCGTTGGGGCAGCGAAAGCCCACGTAGCGGGCGTCGAGGCGCTCGGTGCGGGCCTCCTGCTTGTCGAGCAGCGTGCAGACCTCCACCGAGGCGGGGCGGCGCGTCTGGAGGTTGTCGAGGAGGTAGCGCAGCGTCAGGCCGGTGTCGACGATGTCCTCGACCAGCAGGACGTCGCGACCGTCGATCGCCTGGTTCAGATCCTTCAGGATGCGGACCACGCCGGACGACACCGTGTTGCCGCCGTACGACGACACGGCCATGAAGTCGACCTCGAGCGGGATATCGATGCCGCGCACGAGGTCCGCCATCAGCGGGAAGCAGCCCGAGAGGACCCCGACCACGAGCGGCTTGCGGCGCTTGTAGTCGTGGGCGATCGCCGAGGCGAGCTCACCCACGCGGGTCGCGATGGTCTGCTGCGTGAAGAGGACCTCGCGGATGGAGGAGCCGAGCCCGCGTTCTGCGTCGTTCATGGGGTGTCTCGCCCGGGGACTCCGGGCGCGCGGAGTATAGCGATCGCCCGGAGGTCCGCGACGGCCGCCCGATCCCCCCGCCCGCGCGCGCAGCGGCGCGGTCCGCCGCGGGGTCGGGCGATCCGCGCCGGCGGGGCTCCTCCCCCACCCTCACCCCGCTTCAGCCGAACAACGGCCGAAGGTCCTCGGTCTGCTCGGCGAACGGCGAGGTGCACGGCGGGCCGTCGGCGTGCCACCACCGCGTGTCGGCCCGCGCGCGCCCGAGCTCGAGCACCGTCGCGCTCCGCGTGCCGTAGCCGTGGGCCGGAACGTGCACGCACGTCCCCTCGAAGCCCGCAGGATCGTGCTCGCGCAGCACCGCCATCCACCGCTCGGGCGCGGGTCGTTGCGGGCCGAACAGCGCCGGCAGCTCGCGGCGGAGACGACCGACGCGGGCGCTGGGGGACGCGCCGAGGCTGCGCTCGGTCACGACGTGGAACCCCGGCGCGAGCGTCTCGTGGTAGACGCGCGCCCCGTCGCTCCACACCAAGTGCGCCTCGCTCGCGTCCGCCATCACCAGGTGGAACGGATCGTGACGGCTCGGCGCCTCGGAGGCGATGCGTCGCACCGCGTGCGCGGCGGAATCCTCGCTCAGCGCGTCGAGCACGAGCAGGCCCCGCGAGCGACCGACCCGCGTGGGCGCCATGCCGGTGAACCGGTTGGTGATGCCGACGAACACACCGTGGTCGTTGAGGCCGATCCACGTGCCGCCCGCCTGCAGGTCGCGCGGGGCATAGAACCGCACGCCGCCCTGCACCACCAGCGCCGGGCCCCGCGACGCCCTCCCGAGCCGCTCGTCACGGTTGGCCGCGACCACCAGCGGCGTGCGCTGCCAGACCCGCGTGGCGACGATGAGGGTGCACATGGCGACGCCCCCCGAGGATACGCGAGCGCGCCGGTCGCCGTCAGCCGACGCGGACGCGCGGCTCCGGGGCATCGCCCGCGTCGGCGCCGAGCACCAGCATCAACGCGTCGGTCAACGCCGCGGTGTCCCCGGGTGGCACGAGGAGCATGCGGCCGTCGCCGTGCTCGAGCTCCGGGATGCCACCGACCCGCGTCGCCACCACCGGCACGCCGTACGCGAAGGCCTCGCGCACCACGAGCGGCGCGCCCTCGGACAGGCCCGCGACCTCGCGCGACGGCACGCACAGGACGTCCGCCCCCGAGAGCAGCGCGTGCTTGGCCTCGGCGTGGACGAAGCCGTGGAACCGCGCCGCGAGGCCCAGCCGACGGGCGAGCCGCTGCAGCCGACGACGGTGCGGACCGTCGCCCGCGATCTCGAGCCGTGGCCGCGGGCGCATGCGCAGCGCAGCGGCGAACAGGTCGTCGACGCCCTTCTGCGGGATGAGCCGACCCAGGTAGAGGATCGTCGGAGGACCCGTGCGCGGCCGCCTCGCCGGGCGCGGCGTCGGATCCGGAACGCAGTGGATCATCGGCTCGATGATGAGCCGCTCGGGCCGGACCACGCCGCCGAACGCCCGCTCGAACCGCGAGCGCTTCTCGACCGAAGGGAACCGCACGGCATCGGCGTGGCGCACCAGCGCGGCGAACCGATCCCGCAGCGGTCGGGGCAGCCACAGCAGCACGTCGACGTCGGTGCCGTGCCCGAACAGCTCGAAGGGCACGCCCCGGCGCACGCACTCGTCGGCGACGATCCAACCGCCGGGCAGCATCATGTGCGAGATGACGCGGTCGATGCCGCCTGCGTCGAGCTCGCGTCGCACTGCGTTGCGAAGCCCCCGCACGAGGGGCCACACCAGCGCGGCGCGCCACGGCCGGTCGCGGATGTTCTCGAGGATCCCGAAGTTCCCGGTGAGCGTGGAGAGCTTCGCCGGCGCATAGTCGAAGCGGACGACCTCGCAGGGTCCGGGCAACGTCCCGTGGCACCACGCCGTGCGCGGCGCGAGGATCCGGACCTTGGTCCCGCGATGCGCCGCCTGCTCCCAGTGGCGCAGGATGAACTCACCGCGCGGATCCCCGGGGTACTGCGGGAACGTCGTCGAGACCACGAGGGTCCGCATCACGCACGCTTCTCCACGAAGAACACCGTGAAGCCGGCGAAGCGGCGCGCCGCCGAGTCCATCAGCGCCCACTCGGCGGCCTCGACCGCCCGGCCCACGCCCGGCACACCGAACACCGCGGGGTGCGGCGTGATGACCCGGATGCCCGCGATGTCGGTGACGCGCGCGTTGGGGGGCAGCAGGCCGACCACCTCGTCGGGGGTGAGGAACGCCGTCGTGATCGCGCCCTCGTCGAACTTCTTCGAGGTCGAGCGCGGCCCGAACACCTTCTTGATCAGGTAGCGCAGCGAGTGACGGTTGTAGATGTCGAACACCAGGTGCCCGCCGGGACGCACGACGCGGACCATCTCGGCCAAGGCGACGTCGAGCTGGGGCACGTGCGACAGCACCTTGAAGCTGTAGGCGACGTCGAAGCTGTCGTCGGGGAACGGCAGCGCGGTGGCGGAGCCCTCGCGCACGTCGAGCCCGCGCTCTCGGGCGCGCGCCAGCATGCCCGGCGACAGATCGATGCCCTTGGCCGAGCGCGCGAACTGGGCGCAGCGCTGGAGCACGAGCCCGGTGCCGCAGCCGACCTCGAGCAGATCGCGGCCCTCGCCGACGCGACGGACGAGCGCCGCGGCCTGATCGTCGATCAGCTTGTGGTAGCCGCGGTCGCGGTTGCGGTCGTAGCCCTCGGAGAATGCGTCGTAGTATTCGCGGTTGTCGGTCATCACAGGCGCTCCAATTCGGCGTACAGCTGGACATGGCGCGCAGCCATGCCGGCAGCGGAGAAACGTCGCTCCACCAGGCTCCGCGCCGCTGCTCCCCACGCGCGCACGCGGCCGCCGTCGATCGCAGCCGCGGCGATCGCCATCGCGGCCTGGTCGGGATCCCGCGGGAGTCGCAGGCCGACCGCGAGGCCCTCGGCGTCGGCGACGTCGAAGATCTCCGACACCGGCGCGACGTCGAGCGCCGCGAGCCCCACGCCGCGCGCGAGCCCCTCGAGCAGCACGAGCGGCAGGTCGACCTTGCGACGGGTGTGATCGGCCAGATAGAGCTGCAACGACGCGCTGCGCAGCAACGCGTCCATGTCGTCGACCTCGGCGAGCACCTCGACCCGACCGTCGGCGATCGGATCCGCGAGTTCGCGGCGCACACGGGCCCGGGCCGCGGCGTCGCCGTCGCCCTTGGGCCGGCACGCCAGGGTGAGCCGCCACCGCGCGAACTCGGGGCGAGCCAGGAACGTGCCCAGCGCGATGACGCGGGTCGCGACGTCGTCGTCGAGATCGCCGGCGTACAGCAGCCGCTGCGCCCCGAACGGATCGACGACGGTGTGCATCGGCAGATCCACGCCGGGGTGGATGCAGCGCAGCCGCGGGTGCTCGAGGCCGGCCCGCTCGAGCCGAAGGCGCGCGTCGTCGGAGGTCACGATGATCGCATCGAGGCCGCGCAGCGCGGCGACGTGGGCCTCGGCGCCCTCGGACGCGGGGATCGTCTGCACGAAGCGGCGACGGCCGCCGAACCGCCGCACCGCAGCGAGCACCGACGAGCTGGCGCGGTTGGGCGAGAAGAACAGGTGGACGTCGAGTGCCTTGAGCCGCGGATCGACCAGCGTGCCGAGCAGGCGTGCCCGGTCGAAGAGCCCCGGCGCGTAGCCGACGTGGGCCGCCGGCAGCACGCGGTCGAGGCCCGGCCGCAGCGGCGCGTTCGGATCGCCGAGGTAGGCGCACTCACGGTCGGCCGGCAGCGAGCGCACGAGCGTCGACGCCAGCACCGTCGTGCCGTCGCGCAGCGGGGCGCGCAGCGGCTTGCTCAACACCAACCAGCGCGCGTCACTTGGCACGACGCAGCCCCTTGAGCTCGGCGATCGTCAGGGCCCGGACGCCGAGCGCGACGCCGACGAACGTCACCGCGAGCACGCCGAGCTTGGCCACGATCGCCAGCTTGCCGACCATGCCGGAGGTCGACACCTGCGGCCACACCCACGCGACGGCCTCGACCGCGAGCACGCACAGCAGCACGCGCAGCAGCTGCAGCGGGGCGATGCCCGCCGAGAACACCCGCGCCAGCGCGACGCCGCCGGCGACCGCGGCCAGGGCCCCGGCGAAGGCGACGATCCACGCCGCCGCCCCGGTGAACGACCCGGGGATGAACGCCAGGCCCGCGCCGACGATCACCAACAGCGGCAGCGCGACCAGCACGACCGCGCCGCGCGGCCGCTTCGCGCTGTTGAGGATCCACGCCACCGTGACCGCGAACGAGTAGCCGGAGAAGCCCCAGACCATCAGCCGCAGCTGGTCGGCGGCCTCGCCGTAGGCCTTGGGGAACAGCAGCGCCTGGATGTCGCGCGAGCACGCCGAGCCGATCGCGCTCATGAACGCCAGCAGCACCAGCGTGACCTTGGCGGTCTGCGACACGTACAGCCGCACCTTGGCCGCCTCGCGCTGCTGATCGATCGCGGCGATGAGCGGGAACGCCAGCAGCGAGACCGCGTTCATCAGGCTGTAGGGCACCAGCGCGATCTGCTGCGCGCTCGAGTAGTAGCCGACCGCGTCGTCGCGCGCCGGCGTGTCGGCGAACGACTTGAGCAGCAGGACGTCGACGGACTGCAGCAGGTTCGTGATCGCGGTGAACACGATGAGCTGCCCGGCGAAGCCCGCCATCGAGGATGCGCCGCTCCCGGCCACCAACGGCGTCGGCGCGACGTTGGCGATCATCAGGCGGCTGAGCAGCAGCGCGAGGACGCTCGCCAGCGTGAACCCGGCCACCGTCGCGGGCAGACCGAGGCCAGCCGCCGCCGCCGCGATGATGAGCGCGGCCTTGCTGCCGGCCATGAAGATGTCGAGCAGCGCCTGCCGCCGGAACCGACGGACCGCGTTGAGCGTGCCGAGGTTGACCGCGTACATCGCGTATACGAGCGAGATCGGCGCGACCACGCGCAGCGGACCGGCGAGCTCGGGCTCGGACAGCACCCAGTCCGCCAGCCACGGCGCCGCCACCAGCAGCACCAGCATCGTCGGCCCGCCGAGGACCACCGCCAGGCGCATGCCCCGGGCCCGCAGCGCGCCGTAGTCGGGACATCCTTGATCGAACTGCGCCGCGAGCGGTCGGCTGACCGAGAACAACAGGGTGTAGATGATCACCATGTTGGGCACGGCGATGAGCCGCGCGATCGAGTAGTACGAGCCGTACGCGTCCGCGGGCAGCAGGTGCGTCAGCGAGATCGTGATCGCGTAGCTGCTGATGAGGAACCACAGCTTCGCGCCACCGAGCCACATCCCATCGCCGCCGAGGCCGGACTTTCGCTTCGGGGAATCCAAGGCGCCCGAGTGTGCACGAGCGCGAGCGGTGGCGCACGCGTCGACGCGCGCGCCGTCGAGGCTCGCTGGCCGCGCCCGGGGATCGCGCTCGACCCGCCCGTGGCGTGTGCAACGGCCTCCGCGGGTTCGTGCGCAGGCGCACGACGCCGGGTTTGACGCCCTCCCCCCGGGTCCCTACAGTTCGCGTCCTCACCTCCGCGTCCGCTTGGACTTCGGGCCCATAGCTCAGTCGGTCAGAGCGGCCGGCTCATAACCGGCTGGTCCCTGGTTCGAATCCAGGTGGGCCTACCGTTCCGCTCCGGGAGCACCCATGAACCCGCAGATCACTGCGCTCTACGAGCTCCAGCATCGCGATCGCCAGCTCATCACCCTCGAGCGCAAGCTCGATGCGATCCCCACCCGCCTCAAGGAGCTCGACGACGACCTCGCCAAGCTCGAGGCCATGCTCGCCACCGAGCGCAAGAAGTGCGACGACACCCGCGCCTTCGAGCGGGCGCAACGCGCCCAGCTCGCCGAGGAAGAGGATCTCGTCCGCATCAACAAGGCCAAGGTCAGCCAGGTCAAGACGGCCCGCGAGCTGACCGCGACCCAGCGCGAGCTCGACTCCACGCGGCGCATGATCACGACGCGCACCGAGGAGATCCGCAAGCTGCAGCAGGGCTTCGAGGAGACCGAGCAGCGCATCGCCGCGATGCAGACCGCCCTCGACGCCCTGCGCGTCTCCGCGGACGCCGAGCGCACCCGCCTGAACGAGCTGCGCAGCAAGGTCGAGGTCAAGATCGAGAAGCTCCGCCTGAGCCGCACGGGGCTGACCTCGGCGCTCGACCCCGAGCTGCTCGGCACCTACGACCGCATCCGTCGCCGCCTCGGCGGCCTGGCCTTCGTGCCGGCGGCGCGCGAGCGCTGCATGGCGTGCAAGATGGTCATCCCGCACCAGATTTACGTCGTGCTCCGCAAGGGCGACGAGATCCCGAACTGCGAGTCGTGCGGCCGCCTCCTGTACTGGGGCGGGCACTTCCCGGACGATCCGGAGACCGCCAAGAACGAGCCGGCGCCCAAGGCCAGCCCGACGCCGGTCCGTCGCGCCCTGCGCCCCGACGAGTGATCGTCGGGCCGACGCGGACGCCGACCCGACGCGTTGCCTAGCGGCTGCGACGCTGGGCGGCGCGCACTGGATCGAGGTGCTCGACCAGCGTCGCGGGCAAGCCCTCGCGCTCCAGATCCGCCGCATCCAGCGTCGCGAGCCGGCGGCCCGCGGTGCGCGTCGCGTTCACCAGCGCGCCGATGCGGCGGTAGGCGTCGCGGAACGGCATGCCGCCGGCGACCAGCGCCTCGCACAGATCGGTGGCGACGGCATCGCCCTCGATCAACGCCTCGCGGCACGCATCCTCGACCAGCTCGAAGTGGCCGAGGCCGAGCGCGATCATCTCGAGGCAACCGACCACACCGTCGACGGCCGAGAACAGCAGCGCCTTGTCGTGCTGGAGATCGCGGTGGTAGCCGCTGCCGAGGCCCTGCATCAGGCCGAGCAGCGCGGTCAGCTCGCCGTGCCGCAGCGCCGCCGCGCCGCGGACCAGCTCGAAGAGATCGGGGTTGCGCTTGTGCGGCATCATCGACGAGCCGCCGGCGATCGCACCGCCGAGCTTCACCAGGCCGTCCGACGACAGCTCGACGACGTCGGCGCTGAAGCGGGCCAGGTGCATGCCGATCCGAGCACAGGCGAACACCAAGGTGAGGCCGTGATCCCGCGAGCCGACCGCGTCGATCGGGTTGCGCGGCCCGTGGGCGAAGCCCAGCGCCGAGGCCGTCTGCGCCGCGTCGATCGGCAGGGTCGTGCCGGCGATCGCTCCGGCGCCGAGCGGCGACTCGGCGAGCTCGTCGGCGAGGACGAGGAGCAGCCGTCGATCGCGGCGCAGCGGCTCCTGCAGCGCGCCGCCGATCCACAACCGCGACAGCACCGGGATCGCGACCTGGCGATGGGTGTACGCCGGCATCGCGATCTCGCCGTGCGCGTCGCACCAGCGGGACGCCGCCTCGAGCACGCGATCGATGCCCCGCTCGATCGACTCGAGCGCCTGCTTCGCCCACAGCTTGAGATCGGTCGCGACCTGATCGTTGCGGCTGCGCCCAGTGTGGAGCTTGCCGGCGACGGCGCCGAGGGTGCGGCCGAGCTGCGACTCGACCGCCATGTGGACGTCCTCCTCGTCGTCCGGCAGCACCACGGTGCCGGCCTCGACGGCCCCGGGCATCGCCGCGAGCGCGGCGACGAGCGCGTCGGCCTCCTCGGCGCTGACGAGGCCCGCGCGGCGGAGGCCTTCGACGTGGGCGATGCTGCCTTGGCAGTCCTGCGGCAAGAGTCGGCGATCGATCGCGAACGAGCTCGACCACGCGAGGAACGCGGGATCGAGCTCGCCGCCGGTCGCCGCGGTTCTGGCGATGCGGGTCACGGTGTGCTCACAGCCCCTTGAAGTCGAACAGGTCGCGCAGCTTGGTCAGTGCGCCGACGTCGTTGGTCTTGACCTTGCCTCGGGCGATGTCGATCGGGCCGGGCATCTTGCCCTGGATCACCATCTTCTCGAACAGCTCGGGGGTGGTCTTGAGCACGCAGTCCGCGTTCTCGACGGTCTTGCCGTCCTGGACCACGCACTCTTGGGCGTCGAGCTTGACCGTGTACTTGTGGTCACCGATCGAGAAGTAGTAGGTCGTCGGCCGGTCGATCTTGCCCGGCCGGTAGTGGCTCGGCATCGCGGCGAACAGCTGCGGGATCGTCATGGGGGCCACACTATCGCGGTCGCCCCCCGGCCGGCACCCCCTGCCCGGCCGCGGGATCTGTGCGGCCGGCCACGCGGCCAGGGCGCGAGCACGACGCTTTGCATCGACCAGCGGGTAGACTCGTCGAAGCTCCGGCCTGGGGCTCCACCCCAACGGCCCCACTGGTTTTCGGAGACCACACTGGTTTCTCGGAGAGAAAGACTACCCATGCAACGCATCGTCACCTCGTTTCTTCCCGCCCTCGCCCTGCTCGCCCCCCTGGCCTGGTCGGGGCAGGCATCGGCCGGCATCGGGGCCTGCGGCGACATCCACGTCGAGGCGAGCGCCGAGTGTGAAGTGAAGGGCGGCATCGAGTGCGAAGCCGAGTGCACGCCGATCGCCTTCGAGGCGCAGTGCGCGGCCGAGCTCGAGGTCAACTGCGGCGGCACCTGCAACATCGCGGCGGAGGTCGACTGTTCGGCCGACTGCTCGGCGACGTGCATGGGCCAGTGCGAGGTCGACCCCGGCCAGTTCGATTGCCGCGGCTCGTGCGTCGCCGATTGTTCGGGCGGCTGCGACGCCCGCTGCGAAGCCGGCAGCGGCGGCTCCGAGTGCCGCGCGTCCTGTGAAGCCACCTGCGAGGGCAGCTGCTCCGCGAAGTGCGACGTCGAGCTGCCCGAGGCGGATTGCAGCGGCAAGTGCGAGGCGTCCTGCAGCGGCCGCTGCGAGGCCGAGGCCAACATCGACTGCCAGGTCGAGTGCCAGGCCGATGGCTACGTCGACTGCAAGGCCAGCCTCGAGGGCGGCTGCAAGGCCGAGTGCAACGTCGAGCAGGGCGCGCTCTTCTGCGACGGCCAGTACGTCGACCACGGCGGCAACCTCGAGGAGTGCGTCGCCTCGCTGCGGGCCCTGCTGAACATCCAGGTGTCCGGCTACGCCGAGGGCGAGTGCAGCGGGAACATGTGCAGCGGCGAGGCGGGCGGCTCGATCTCGTGCGCCGTAGCGCCGGCCGATTCCGACTACGGCCGCACCGGCGCGCTGATGGGCGCCTTCGGGCTGATGCTCGCGGGCTTCATCGCCCGCCGCCGTCGCGCCTGATCCTCCACTCCCTTCGGCGACGCCCGCTGACGCGGGCTTTGGGCCATGGCACGACTGGGATACCGTCGTGCCATGGCCGATCCGTATCGTGCCCAGCTGCGGGGCAATCGCGGCGCGTACGAGCGCTACCTCGGGGGCATGGATGCCTCCATGCAGCAGAAGGTCGCCCTGACGGCGGCCCACATCCTCGGCCAGGGCAGCATCGCCGACATGGGCATGGGCTCGGGCACCGGCAGCCACGCGCTGGCGGCCCTGTATCCCGGGCTGCAGGTCATCGGCGTCGACGTGAGCGAGCAGATGGTGGCGATCGCCGCCGAGCGCTACGCCCTGCCCAACCTGTCGTTTCGCACCGGCGATGTGGCGACGCGGGTGTTCGAGGACGGCACCCTCGACGCGATCCTGGACTCGTCCGTGCTCCACCACGTCACGTCGTTCGGCGGCTACGACCGCGGCGCGGCGATGCGGGCGCTCGCCGTGCAGGTCGACGCGCTGCGGCCCCACGGCGTGCTCGTCGTCCGGGACTTCCTCGATCCCGGCGAGGATCCGGTGATCCTCGAGCTGCCCCGCGACGACGGCACCGACGACGACACCGTGGCCACGTGCAGCACGGCGCGGCTCTTCGACCGGTTCGCCCGCGAGTTCCGCAGCCTCGCGCCCGCGCCCGGCTGCGCCTTCGAGGAGCTGCCCGCCCGCGATCCGTCGCGGCGGCGCGTCGCCCTCCCCCATCGGCTCGCGGTCGAGTTCGTGCTGCGCAAGGACTACCGCGCCGACTGGGTCACCGAGGTCATGGAGGAGTACACGTACGCGACCCAGGCCGAGTTCGAGGCCGCGTACCGCGGGATGGGCCTGCGCGTGATCGCGTCGGTGCCGATCCGCAACCCGTGGATCGTGCGTCACCGCTTCGCCGGCAAGTTCGGCCTCTCGACCCCGGGCGGCGTCGAGCTCGATCCGCCGGCGACCAACTACGTCATCGTCGGCGAGAAGGTGCCCGCCGACTGCGGCGTCGAGTTCCGCGAGCGTCCCCACGCGCCGATCGGGTTCCTGCGGCTGCACGCCTACCGCGATCGCGCGACCGGTCGCACGTTCGACCTGGTCGCGCGGCCGCACCTCACCATCGACGCGCTGCCGTGGTTCGAGCACGACGGCGACGTGTTCGTGCTCGCGCGCATGAGCTACCCGCGACCGATCCTGCGCGCGGCCGCCGACCCGCCGCAGGACGGCAGTCGCAGCCCGCAGTACGTCACCGAGCCGATGACGGTCGTGCAGGACGACGCGCCCGTCGCCCAGACCATCGAGGAGGCGCTCGCCGATCGGGCCGGGATCGCGGCGACGTCGATCCGGGCCTTCGAGGAGGGCCCGGTGTTCTTCCCGTCGCCGGGCGGTGTGCGCGAGGAGATCCGCACGGCGTTGGTCGAGATCGATCCGCTGTTCGTGCAACCCGACGTCCCCGAGCGCTCGGGGTTCTCCGCCTCGGGTCGCATCGCCGCGATCGAGGCCACGCAGCTGCTGCGCGCGGCGCAGGTCGGCGGCATCGCGGACGCGCGGCTCGAGCTCGGCGTGCACGCGCTGTTGCGACGTCGCGGGCACCCGACCGGGCCGTGGATCGGCGAGGCGACGGTCGTCCCCGAGTCGGCGACGACCGTGACGACGGCGACGCTCGAGGCCCTGCGCTCCAGGGCGCCTAGGCGCGCCTACGTGCGGGAGGCCGCGACCACGGCCGGCTTCCTCGAGATCCGCGCAGGCGCGTTCGACGAGCGCAGCGCGACCGGGGAGGTGCTCCACACCCGCGTGCTCGAGTACGTGGTGCCCTCGACGCTGGGCACGAACACCATCGTCGTCGCGCCGCTGCGTCGACACGGTGGGCAGGTCTTCCTCGGCCTGGCCGACGAGGATCGGCCCGCGGCGCAGTGCATGACGGGACGCAGCGATCTATGGGTCGTCCCCGCGTGGCGCGTGCCCAGGGACGTCATCGGTCTCCGCGCCGCGCGGGCATGGCTCGCCGAGCGACTCGAGCGCGAGCACGGCCTCGTGGTCGGCGAGCTGTTCGAGCTGGGCGGGCGCTACCACCCCTCGTCGGGCACGACGCCCGAGGTGGGGTTCCCCCACGCCGCCGCGATCACCGACGAGCGGCCGTCCGCCGCGCCGTTGACGTGGGTCGAGCTCGGCGCGCTGCTCGGCGCCGACGACCTGCTGCGCGACGGTCACACCCGCGTGGTCGCGTGGCGGGCCGCCCACGCCCTCGGGCTGCTGGCGTGACGCCGAGACGTCAGCGCCCCGGAACGACGCCGGCCCCGGGCTTCGCGGTGGCCATCAGCGCGTCGTAGATCCCGGAGCGCGCCGTGCCGGCGGCGACGAGGCGATCGGCCTCGACGATCTCCGCGTCGATGATCGCGCGGAACGATGCGGCCGGCTGCGCGCCCGCGAGGTACTTGCCGTTGATGAAGAACGACGGGGTCCCGGTGGCGCCGAGCTCCTTCGCCTGCCGGATGTCGGCGTCGATGCGCGCGCGGATCGTCGCGTCGTCCATGTCGCGGCGGAACTGCGCGACGTCGAGGCCGAGTTCCTTGGCGTACCCCTCGAGATCGGACTGCCCGAGCGCCTTGATGTTCTCGTAGAGCTTGTCGTGCATCTCCCAGAACTTGCCCTGCTTGCCCGCCGCCTCGGCCGCCCGCGCCGCGCCGTCGGCCGACGTGTGGAACGACAGCGGGTTGTGCTTGGCGACGAGCCGGAGGTCCGAGCCGTAGGCGCGCTGCAGCTCCTCCAGGGTGTCCTGGACGCGCGCGCAGAACGGGCACTGGAAGTCGCTGAAGATCACGATCGTGACCTTGGCGTCGGCGGAACCATCGGCTGCCGCCTCCCCCAGCTTCACGTCGTAGCGCGCCGTCGGGTCGGGTCGGCCCGCCACGACCGGCCGCAGCGGCTCGACGGGCTTGGCCGCGAGGGCGGTGACCTGGGCCTGCACCGCGGCGAGCTCGACCTTCGCCGCCTCGAGGGCGCTCGCCTGGGCGGTCGCTCGAGCAGCCGCGTCCTCCTTCTGCATGCGCAGGTCTTCGGTCAGCGCGTCGGTCTGCTTGCGCAGCTCACCCTGCTCGGCGACCAGCGCATCGAGCCGCTGCTGCAGCCCGGTGAGCTCCTCACGCTTGGGCGCATCGCAGGCGCCGAGTGACATCAAGCAGATCGCGATCCATCTGGTTCGGTACACGGGCGCCTCACAGGGGATAGATGATGAAATCGTCGTGGATCTCGAGCTGCGGCGAGCCCATCGCATCGACCGCCGCGCGCAACTCGAGGAGGTGGTCGTACTCGAGCGGCAGCGCGTGCTCGTCGGGGTGCTCGTCGGCGCCGAAATCGAAGTCGACGCCGGGCACGTCGGTCATCTCGACGTGGGTGCCCATCACGTTGCAGACCGCATCCTGCGGCACGCTGTCGGCCAGGCGTCCGATGCTGTCGACGTAGGCCGCGAAGTCGTCGATGTACAGCCGCCCGGGGTAGAGCGTATCCCCGGTGAGCAGCCAACCCGTCGCGTGGTCGAAGATCGCGATGTGGCTGGATTGGTGGCCGGGGATCGGGATGACGTCGATCACGCGCGCGCCCAGATCGTACTGCACCACCTGCTCGGGCCAGTCGTCGATGCCGAAGAAGCTCGATACGCCCGCGACCGAGGGCGTCACCACCGTCACGCCGGGCAGGCCCATGAACATCGGGTTGCCCGCGACGTGATCGCCGTGGGCGTGGGAGTTCACGACGACGAGCTCGATGCTGTCGCGGCCGCGCTCGGCGAGCCACTGCTCGATGACGCCACCGACCGCGCCCGCGACATCGATGCCGCCGGCGCCGGTGTCCTCGAGCAGTACGCGGTCCTCGCCGAAGAGCAGGTAGAGGAACGGCCCCTCGAAGCTCGTGCACAGCGACTGGCGCAGGATGAACGTGTCGTCGTCGTAGCGGTGGACCGCGATCTCGGGCACCGAGCAATCGAGGCCGTCGGGCCACGCCGTCGGCAGATCGCCCGCGCACGGGACCAGCTCGCCGGTCGTGGTGTCGCCGCCCGCATCGGTCGTGGGCCCAGGCCCGCTCGAGGTCGTTCCCGGGGCGGTGGTCGAGGAGGACGCCGTCGCGTTGCCCGACGTGTCCGCCGCGGGCGTCGAGGACGACGACGACGACGCCGCACCGCTCGATCCGGCGGCGCCCGACGACCCTGCGGAGGGCGATCCGGCCGGGTCCCCGCACGCGACGAGCACCACGGGGACGAGGCGGATCGCGGCGCGGAGCGTCATCGGCGAGGGGACGCTACGCCGGGCCGCTGCGCCCGTCAAAGCCTCACATCAGCGCCGGCCCGGCCAGCCACGCGCCGCCGTCCGCCACCAACACCGCGCCGGTCACGAGGGATGCCGCGTCGCTGGCGAGGAACAGCACCGCGTCGGCGATCTCCGGGATGCGCCCGAACCTGCGCAGGGGGATCGATCGCTCCATCGCCGCGCGCATCCCCTCCGGGAGCAGCCGCGACAGCCCCTCGGTGTCCTCGATCGGCCCGGGCGCGACCGCGTTGACGCGGATCCCCGCGGGCCCCCACTCGACCGCGAGCGTCCGCGTCATCGCGTCGATCGCCGCCTTGGCCGACGCGGCGTGGACCTGCATCGGCGTCCCGCCGTAGTGCAGCGTCGCCGAGATGTTGACGATCGCGCCGCCGGCCTCGCGCATGCTCGCCAGGAACGCCGCGCGAGAGACGTTGTAGGTCCCGACCGTGTCGATCTCGAGCACGGTGCGGAACCCCTTGCTGCTCAGCGTCGCGGCCGGGGCGAGGAAGTTCCCGGCGGCGCCGTTGACGAGCACGTCGAGCCTGCCGCACCGCGCGACCAACCCCTCGACCAGCGCGGTCACGGCATCGGCATCGCGGACGTCGCCGGCCAGGGGAACGCACCGCGACCCCAGCTCGGCGGCGGTCGCCTCGAGCCGCTCGGCGTTGCGGCCCATGATCGCCACCGTCGCGCCGTGCTCGACCAGCGCCGCGACGATGCCCCGCCCGATCCCCGAGCCTCCGCCCGTGACGAGCGCGACCTTGCCTTCGAAGAGATCCGAGCGGAACGCCGACATGCGCACATTGTCGACGCCCGCCCGAGCCCGGGCAAGTGCTTCCCCTGAAGGACTAAATCAAACCATCGAGGGTGCCGACGACCTCGCCCAGGTCGGTGTCGACCCCCACGGCCCGCATGGCGGAGTTGATGACGTTGACGGGGTGCATGCCGTTGCCGTCGATGTGCTGGCCGGACACGAAGCCGCCGGCGCGGCCCGCCACGGTCACGATCATGTTCTCGGTCGAGTGGGTGCGGTTCTCGTCGCCGGTCGCCGGGTCGAGCCCATGGCCGCCCTCGTAGAGCAGCACCATGGCGGTGTTGTCGAGGACGCTCGCGGCGCCCTCGGGCGTGTCGCGGAGCTTCGCGACCAGGTATGCGAACTGGTCGAGCTGCCACGCGAGGATCTGGCTCACCGCCTCGGTCGTCCCCACCGAGTGCCCGACCTCGTGCTGGTCGTAGGGGATGCCCGTGAAGCTGTTCACGTTCATGTGCGACTGCGCCATCGTGTAGAGCATCGCCACCGATCGCGACAGATCGCAGGTGAACGCCATGTGGATGAGATCCGAGAAGATGCGCGCGCGCGTGTCCTCGTCGCTGTACCCGGCGTTCACGTCGAAGCCGTCGCCGCCGGCGCTGGCGTTGTTGCCCCCGATCGGCGGGTCAGCGCCCGGATCGGCGAACATCGAGCACTCGCCGGTGGCGTCGGGTGGGATCGCGGCGAGCCGGTCCTCGAGGGCCCGGATCTCGTCGAAGTGTCGCTGCATGCGGATCTTGTCGGCCGCGCCGAGACGCGGCATCAGCCGCGAGATGTTGCCGTCGACGAGATCCAGGATGCTGCGTCGGCGCGCGAGCTCGCGTGCGACCTCGGCGGCCTCGCTGGGATCGGGCGGCACGAACCCGGTGAACAGGGCCATGTAGGCGGCGCGCGGGCTGGTCTGCCCCGGCACCTGCACGACGCCACCGGCCCCGTCGGACCTGTAGGAGAGGATGTCACGGCCATACGGCGCGCTGTCGGTCAGGTACCACGACGGCTGCACTTGGTACTGCAGCGACTCGAAGGTGGTGCCCGCACCGATCGCCGCGGCGACCACCTGATCGGCCGTCGGTCCGCGACACGTGCTGCTGTCGTCGGGGTTGCTCACGCCGCACAGCAGCGGCGGCAGGGCGCCGAGGTGGAACTCGGTGTTCCAGCTGCCCGGCCCCGAGTTGTTGTACGGGATGCGCAGGTTGGAGATGATCGAGACGTCCGGGCGCACGTCGCCGTAGTTGGACAGCGGCATGGTCGCCGCCTTGAGATCGTAGTTCGGACCGAACGCGTCGGGACGGTAGAGGTCCCGCAGCGGATCGCCATCGCCGCCCATGGCCTGGCCGTGGAAGCCGATGAAGAAGCGCCGCGGCACCGGGCCCGCGCCGCCAGCGAGCGCGTCGCCGTGGCGGTTGAGCATGATCTCGAGGGTCGGCAGCGCGATCGCGACGCCACCGACGCCGCGCAGGAAGGTCCTTCGGTTCAGGGATCGGATTGCCATGGCGTCAGACCTCCTCCTCTCGGCGATACAGGAACGCCTCGTCGCCGACGAGGTTGAGCACGAGCTCGTCGAAGCGGTAGTTGCTCTCGGCGAAGGACGTCACGAGGTCCTCGACGTAGCGCTCGTCGTCGTTCGCGACGTCGTGCCCCATCGCGAACTCGTAGACCTGGTAGACGATGCAGCTGTCGAGGAGGCCCTCGTCACGCAGCAGGTCCGACAGCCCCGCGGGGCCGGAGAAGGTGTTGCCGTCGATGGCGCCCTCCCCCGCGATGGTGCACTCGGGCAGATCGTTGTCGGTGGTGCGGAAGCGGCCCTGCTGGTCGTAGTTCTCGAGCCCGAACCCGACCGGATCCAGCAGCTCGTGGCACTGGGCGCAGCCGTCGATCTGGGTCATGTTGTAGCGGTCGATCTTGCACGGGCTGCTGACCGTCGGCGGCGGCTCGTCGACGTTCACCGTCGGAGGTGGCGGCGGGATCTCCTGGCAGAAGAGCCGCTTGCGGATGAGCTTGCCGCGCTGCGTCGGGCTCGTGTCGCCGAACTTGCCGGCGACCGACAGGAACGAGCCGTGGCTGAGCAGGCCGCGGCGGCCGCTGTCGCCGTACTCGACCCACGTGAAGGCGTCGCTGCCCGGGCTCGGCAGCCCGTAGTGCCCCGCGAGGAAGTCGTTGACGAAGGTGCCGGTCGCGTCGAACAGCGTGCGCCAGTCCCCGCGGTCCTGCATGATCGTCTTGTCGATCAGCATGCGGGTCTCTGTGCGCATCGCGTCGGTGAGCTCGGGCGCGTGCGGGAGTCGGTAGTAGCCCAGCCACATCGAGTGGAAGCGGTCGATGCGGGCGAGCGCCCTCGGGTCGTCGAGCATCTCCTGCGCGGCGCCGCGGACGTCCTCGGGGGTGGCCAGTCCCCCCGACTCCGCCCGATCGAGCAGCGCGTCGTCGGGCGTCGTGCCCCACAACAGATACGACAGGCGCGTGGCGACCTCGAAGTCGTCGAGCCGCGAGACGCCCGGCTCGTCGGTCGGCGTGCCGATCTCGACGCGGTACACGAACTCGGGATCCTGCAGGAACGCGCGGACGATCACCGCGACGCCGGCGTAGAAGTCGTTCTCCTCGGCGGCGTACTGGGCCCCGAGCGCGACGAAGCGACCGACCTCCTCGTCGCCGAGCGGGCGTCGGAGCGCGCGGCGGCCGAACGCGGCGGTGAACGAGGTCAGGCACGCCTCGTCGTCCGGGCCCGTGGGCTGGCAGCCGACCACCTGGTCACGTCGCGGCGCATCGGCCATGAGCCGCGCGGTCGACTCGGTGGCGAGCTGCTCGAGCGCCTCGATCAGCGTGCGACTGGCGATCTGGTTGGCGAAGGCGTTGTCGTAGGGATCGGCGACGTCCTCGGGGATCAGCGCGGAGCCGGGCCGCGTGTCGTCGCCGATCAGGTCGAACAGCGTGTTGTCGTACTCGTCGGTCGACAGCCGGCGCATGCCCATCATGCCGACGCCGCCGAGCTCGGGCGCCTCGGGCGTGCCGCCGCTGGTGCCCGCGGTCCCGTCGGCCCCGGTCCCCTCCGTATCCGCCTCGGACCCGTCGCTCGCGCTGCCCTTGTAGCAGCCCGTGCCGACGAGCATCAGCGCGAGCAACGTGCGTGGTGCGTCCGTCATGCCTGTCTCCTGTCCCTCGCGGTGATCCCCGCGGTGATCCAAACGGTAGTCGAGCCGCACCGCCGCGGATAGCCAGCGCGACGACGCAGCGCCGCCGATCGTCGCGATCACGGACGCCGTCGTCCGCACGCATGGGTGACGCGGCGGCGAACTCGATTACGGTCACCGCGACGGATTCCGTCCGCGCGTGCCGTGACGGTGGTCAGCGGTACCGGAACACCGAACGCGGCGGGGCCGCGAGGCCCCATCCTGGGGCCACACCGCCCCGCGTGATCGCATCACGATCGCTGCACGAGGAATGCCGCGGCCCGTCCGGGAGTCGAGGTCTCCATGCCCAGCGCGCGCGGTTCTGTCGCTCGTACCGTCGCCGCCGCCCTGTTCGGGGTGATCTCGCTGGCGGTCAAGCTCGCGTTCGCGGCGACGGCCATCGCCCTGCCCCTGGGCGCGGTGTGGATCGCCTCGTCGCTCGCGGCCCACCGAGGCGGCTCGATCGCGGTCGCGGTGCTCTGCGGCGTCGCGCTGTGGCCCGTGCTCCCGGTCGCGTGGGAGCTGGTGTCGACGTGGCGACGGCGTCGCGCGTCCGCACCACGCCCCGCGGTGCTCACGGCGTACGACCGCATGATCCTCCGCAGCGTCGCAGTGGGCCTGGTCGCCAACGCGATCCTCCTGCTCGGATTCCCCGCCACCGTGTTCACGGCGCTGGCAAGCCGCGGCGACTGGATGCTCGCCGATCGCCACGGGCCGATCGTCGACCGCGTGCGCGAGGGGCTCATGACCGCCGCGGGCGGCCTCGAGTGGCTGCACGAGTCGACGCACCGCAACGAGTACAGCGACCTCGTCGACGCGCGCGTCACGGAGACGACCGAGGCCGTCGTCCCCAGCGACGACACGCTCGAGCGCGCGGTCGCAGAGATGCGCGAGCGGCCCTCGGCCGCGGCGCAGGGCGGATTCCAGCCGCGCGCCGACGCGTGGCCGTTCGCGGCCCAGCTCCACCCCGCGGTCGTATCGATGCCCGCCGACGCCGAGCGCACGATCGACGGCGTCGGTCGACACCTCGCCGCCGCCGAGCCGGACGCGACGCTGCGGGTGAAGGCGGTGCACGACTACGTCGCGACCCGCATCGCCTACGACGTGCCGGCGTATCGCGCCCGCGAGCTGCCCGATCAGTCGGCGCAGGCCGTGTTCGAGCGGCGCATCGGCGTCTGCGCCGGCTATGCCCAGCTCGCGTCCGCGATCGGCGACGCCGCGGGCCTCGAGATCGTCGTGGTCGTCGGCGACGCGCGCAGCCCCGGCGAGGACCCCTCCGGGGAGGGCCACGCGTGGAACGCCGCGCGGCTGGGCGAGCGGTGGGTGCTGTTCGACGCGACCTGGGACGCGGGGGCCGTCGACGGCGACACGTTCACCGCCGAGTACCGCACCGACTACCTGATGGCGCCGCCCGAGGTGTTCGGCCAGACACACTTCCCCGAGGAGCCGCGGTGGCAGCTCGTCGCGGCGCCCAAGGCCCGCGCCGCGTTCGTGGCCGAGGCCGCGATGGCCCCGGGCTTCCACGCCCGTGGTCTCGCGCTGCGCACCCCGAGCAGCGGCCATGCGCGCGTCCGCGACGAGCTCACCATCGTGCTGGGCAACCCGCTCGGCGCCGCGGTGCGGGGCGACATCGCCGAGGACGGCGCGCGGATCAACTTCGACGTCTGCGCCGACGCCGAGCCCGGCACGGCGGAGTCGGACGCCGTGTCCATCCGATGTCGCTTCCCCAACGCCGGCCGCTACCGCGTGCGCCTGTGGGACGGCGAGACGTACCTCGGCCTCGTGCAGGTCGACGCGACGCGGTGAGCCCACGCCGCGGGCGCGTCACTCCGGGACCCACGCGTTGCAGGCCGCCGCGATCTCCGGCACCGCGGCGTTGAGGAACGTCGTGTACTCCACCGCGCAGAGGTCCCCGACGGCGTGGTGGGGGAACGATTCGGCGAACTCGGCGATGCGCGTCGCGATCTCGGCGCCGTCGATGCCGTTCCACGGGTTGGCGCAGGCGTTGGGCTCCGGGATGCCGACCAACGCCAGCGGGATCACGTTCTGCACGTAGCCGCCCTGGGTGGCCGCGAGCGCGTCGACCCAGTCGGCCGGGTCGCCCACGCTGCCCCACTCGGTGACCGCCTCGAGGTCGTCCTCCTCGTCGGTGACGATGAGCACGACGAGCGGCCCCTGCTCGCGCAGGAAGCCCTCGTTGAAGCCGTCGATGCCGAGGAGCTCCGATGACAGCGCCCCGATCGCCATCTGCATCGGGCGCTCGTCGGGGTCGCCCATCGTCCCGACCGCGCTGGCGCAGCCCAGCTCGGTGCCGAGCGTGGGGCCGTAGGCCATCCAGTTGGCGGTGCTGGCGTACGGTAGGCAGCTCATCGCCGGCGAGGCCGTCACGAACTCGGGCGCGTCGGTCGTGATGACCCCGACGTGGATCGAGCCGAGGACCCCCGGCAGCTGCTGGTTCACCAGCTCGATGAACGCCGGCAGGGCCGCGCCGAGCCGCGCCTGCTCGTCGGCCATGGTGTCGGAGTTGTCGATCACCACCAGGATGTCGATCGCGGTGCACGGCTCGGTGGGCAGGACCTCCGTGGTGCTGCTCTCGCCGTCGCCGGTGCCGGTGGTGCTCGGGTCGGGCCCCGTGCTCCCCGTGCTCGCGCTGTCGGTCGCCGCGCCGGTGCCGGTGGTGTCGGGGCCAGTGCTCGGCGCGGTCGCCGAGACGGTCGCGGTGGCGGAGGGGTCGGTCTGGGTGAAGTCGAAGTCGCCGTCGTCGCCGTGCTCGCACGCGGACACCGAGCCGAAGATCAAGGACAGGTGCAGGGCGAAGCGGCGCAAGGATCGATCTCCGGGTGACAGACGACCTCGACACGAGTCTACCCGAACGCGCCACGGCGTGGCGCCGCGGCGGCGTGGCGTCGGACCTGCACGGCCGCGCGACTGCGCGCAGCCGATGCGTTCAGTCGTTGGGCGCGCCGTACGAGATCCAGGTCCGGATGATCTCGATCTCGTCCGGGGACAGCGGCGAGCTCCCGGTCGGCGAGGTCGGGTCCAGCGGCATCTGCAGGCCCGAGATGCCGTTTCCGTTCAGCTTCGTGACCAGGTAGCTGTTCGTCGGGTTGCCCGGGGTGACGCGCGCGACGTCGGGGTTCTGCGACGCGGCGAGCATGAGGTTCTCGTAGGCGACCGCGGGCGTGAGATCGAGGTCGGCGGCGGGCGCGACGTTGCCGTGACAGCCGGCGGTCGCGCACCGCTGGGCGAGGATCGGCATCACGTGGCCGGAGAACGTGGCGCCGCTGCCGGTCGGCGTCTCGCCGAACGCAGCCGCGTACTCGCAATTGTCGTAGTCGATGCTCGCGTACGGGCTGTCGCCCCCGGGGTCCGCCGCGCCCTCGATCCAGCACGCGAGCGCGAGGATCTCCGCGCTCGACAGCGGCTGGTTGGCCAGCGGCATCGGGCTGCCGGGCACGTTGCCTTGCACGCGCTGCAGCAGGTACGACTTCCACGGGTCGCCCGGCAGCAGCAGACGGAACGGATCGTCCCCCGCTCCGAACACGCCGTCGCGGTTGGGATCGCCGGCCTGCACGTCGGCCTCGAGCAGCGACTTGGCCTCGGCCGGCAGCATCGCGTAGCCGTTGATCTGCAGCGCGTTCATGCCCGGCGCGTACGAGGCCGCGGCCTCGATCTGCCCGACGGTGAGCATGCCGCCCGCGGTCTGCCGCTCGATGGCGATGCTCTCGAACTGGCCGGGGACCGCCATCGCGGCCGGGATCGGCGTGTCGAGGTAGATGACCGCGTTGAGCACCGCGCCGAGCTCGTCCGTGTTCATCGCCACGTAGCCGACCGTGGCCGTGAACGCGAGGTTGTTGCCGGTGGTGAACCGCAGCGTATCGCCCTGGGGCTCGCAGCCGTTGAAGAGGTTGAGCGGCTCGGTCTCGGCGAGGTTGCACGGCACGTCGAGCTGCGAAAGCATGGTCTCGGGCGTGTGGAGGTCCGGGTACTCCTTCTCGTTGTGGCACACGCCGCCGTTGGGCGAGCACGTGCGCGTCACGACCTTCTCGTGGAGATCCAGGTAGGTCGGGAACTCGGCCTTCGCCTCCTCGAGGTACTCCTCGACGGGCGGACCCTCGGGCTCGCCGGGCGCGCCACCCGTCGACTCCTCGGCTCCGCCGTCGGTGCCGTCGACGACGGCCGTGGTGCCGCCGCCGGTCTCGGCGCCCGTCCCCTCACCGTCGGCGTCGCCGAACTGCGAGCGGTCACCGTCACCGACGGTGCACGCAGCCAGCGACAACGACACCGTCAACCATGCCGAGTACCCCACCGGACGTCGCATGCGTCTCGCCCCCAAAGATCGTGTGTGTGTTGAAGCCCCGAACCCGGACTAGAACGGCTCGGACACCGGCACGATGCCGGGCCAGAACGGCTCGTGGTCGATGTCGAGGACCGACATCATCGTGGCGTAGTAGGCGGTCGTGCCGAACACCGGCTCGTTCGGCATGACCTCCATCGACATCGGATCGGTGCGGCCGAAGATCTTCCCGCCGTTGGCGACAAGGCCGCCCATCATGAAGTACGCCTGGTACCGCGAGCCGGGGCCACCGGTGTGGTCGGAGCCGCCGCCCGAGTTGTAGCCATTGTCCATCACGTTGTCGCGGCCGAACTCGGTCACGCACCCGACCAGCGTGTGATCCCAATACGTGCCGCCCTCGGGGTGTGGCATGAGCTTGAGCGCGTAGTTGACCCCCGCGAGCACGCGGGCCAGCGTGTTGGCCGACATCGGGTACGCGGTCATCTCGCCCGAGTGCGTGTCCCAGCCGCCGACCGACGCCCCGGCGTTGCCGCTGTCGCCGATGCACACCGCCGCCGAGCCGTAGCCGATGAAGCGCAGCGCGAGCGCGGTGTCGCGGCCGAGCTGGCTGGTGCCGAGGATCGCGGCGAGCTGCGCGTTGGTGAGGCCGTTCGCCGAGCCGCCCGGCTCGGTCTCGACCTTGAGCGCGGGATCGAGGAACACGTTGCGGAAGGCCTCGACGTTGGCCTTGCCGTTGGCGAGCCGCGCGATCATCTGCTTGTGGCGGTTGCTCCGCGACTTGATCGCGTAGCCGTCGAGCCCTGCCTCGAGGGCGCGGGCCCACCCGGGCTGTCCGCCGGCGTCGTCGCCGTTCTGCGCGACGAACTCGGAGTGCGACGGCACCATGACCGGCGTGATCGAGCCGTCGGGAGCGCCGAGCGGCGTGGTCGCCTGGCCGGTGCCGATGACCGCGGGCGGGAACACGAGGCCGTTGCTGCCCTCGGTGTAGTTCTTGTGGTTGGAGTAGATGCGGCTGATGATGCCGGGGCCGCCCTCGCCGAGGCCGCTGCCGATCCAGTTGCGCGCGGTCTGGTGATCGCCGACGCCCGAGGACGCGCCTGGCGTGTGGTCGACCGTGCCGAGCACGCAGATCTCGTGGCTGATGGCGGTGAGCGGCGGGACCGCGGCCATGCCGAGGGCGACGGTGTCCTGGTACGGCTGGTTGTCGAAGATCGACGAGACGCCCCACTCGGTGGTGCCGCTGCCCGCTTGCACGCCGTACGGGTTCCAGCGGCCGTCGACGTTGCCGTTGAACATCGGCACGGTGCGCGCGCCACCGTCGAGGCTGAACAGCAGCACGTGGTTGTGACGCGAGCGCGGGATGTCACCGCCGGCGTAGCTCAGCCGGGGGATCCACAGGTGCGGCGCCGCGATGGCCCCCGCGACGCCCGTGAGCCCGTACTTCAGGAAGTTGCGACGATTGGCAAAGAACTTCGACATGGTGGTGACCTCCGCTCGTTCGCCCGTACGCACTAGTAGTAGAAGAAGTCCGCCGACTTGAGGACCAGGCGGCAGGCCTGGATCGCGAACTCGGTGGGGGTGCACTCGAGGTCGTCGCGGCACAGCGAGATGCCCTCGTCGACGCCCTCGGAGGCGCCCTCCATCGTGGGGCGGATGAGCGCGGCGGAGTACACTTGGTCGACCGCCTCCCACAGCGCCTCCTCCGACTTGTCGCTGGGATCGTCGACGACCGACAGCGGGTAGATCGGGGCGCCTTCGCCGGCCATCTCGCAGAGCTCGGCGGTGAGCGTGGCCTGGGTGAGCGCGGCGATGAGGCCGGTCCGGGCCTCGCGGAACTGGCCGACGCGATCGGGGCAGCCGCCGAGCAGCTGGGCCTTGTCGCGCAGCGTGTAGTCGGGCTGGCCGCCCGGCAAAGTCGCGTAGGTGTGGGGGTGGAAGCCGCCGTTGCCCGACTGCACCTCGGGGTAGCGGTGATCGCAGCCGACCAGCGGCGTGCCGGCGAGCTTGAACGCGCTGCGCAACCAGTCCTCGGCGTCCATCTGCTTGACCGGCCCGTGCAGGTACGGCGGATCCCAGTTCTCGTCGTCCGGCGAGTCGACCTCTTCGTAGCGGTTGGTCGAGGTGTACAGGACGCTGGTGAGGATCTCGCGATCGACCGCGCGGACGTTGCCGTTGGTCTCGACCATGAGATCGACCAGGGCTTGGCGCACCAGCGGCAGATCGGCGCCGGCGTCGTAGCCGAGGTAGCGCATGAGCGCCCGGTCGACGTACGACTCGTAGAAGGCGGGCTGCTCGGCGATGAGCTGGCCGGGGCGACGCAGCAGGTCCCACTGCTCGGTGGTCAGCATGCTCTGGTCGATGATGTTGGGGCCGGGGTCGCTGGTGTCGCCCGGCATCACCGGCGGCACGAGGACGGTCTGGTCGCCCCAGAAGTCGCTGTGGCAGTCGGCCTCGTTGGGCGCGGCGCAGGCCAGCGTGTTGAGCACCACGTTCTTCGCGTTGCTCTGCATCGGGTCGGGCACCGCCCGCTCCTCCCAGAGGTGCCACAGCGGCTCGAGGGCGAGGCGCTCGGCCGGCGTCGCCTCGCGGCCGAGGAAGGCGCGGAAGCTGAACGCGACCAGGTCGTTGCCGTCCCAGCGGCCGAGGAACGCCGGGTGGGTCGCCGCGAGCTCCGCGAACTGGCCGAGCGTCAGCGTGCCCGCGTGCAGCTCACCGGCGCGCGCGTCGAGATCGGCGATGTACGCGTAGTGCGTCACGAGCGAGTTCATCTGGAACAGGTCGGCCCACATCCGCTGGCTCGTCCGCAGGTACTCCGGCCGGGCCATGAACGCGTCGACCAGTTCGTCCGCCGACTTGTACTTGCACTGCTGCTCGTACTCGAGGTCGGTCGGCGACTCGCCGAGCAGATCGATGTACGCGCGGCGGCACATCTCGACGTCGTCCGCCGGCGGCGGCTCGACGCCCATGCCCTGGATCATCGGGCACGCGGCCTCGTCGATGACGTTGTCGAACTCGAGGCCGTCGCAGATCTCGGACGGCTCGCCCGTGTCGACCGCGCCCGTGTCGGCCGAGTCCGCGGCGCCCGTCGAGTCGACGCCGGGGTCGGTCGTCGCCGGCGCGGTCGCGGTGCCGGTGTCCTCGGCACCGTCGTCACCGCCGGACGAGCCACCGTTGCAGGCGCATAGGGCTAGGATCACCCCGATGGAATTTCGCGGTACGGCTCGTCGCATTGGACTCAACTCCCTGCCGGGCGGCGTCGTGTAGAACACGGGGGCGCGGGGGCTCTCGCGAGGTTTCGCGGCGGGGTGGTCCCCGCACAAGCTCCGACGTGTGAGACCCCACCTCATGGGGGGCTTTCCGGGGTCCCACGGAAAAAGTTGCCGGCCCGCGCGCCGGGTTCCCCATCGGCCTGATTCGCCCGAATTCGTGGGTTCTCGGGGATTCCGCGGCCCGAACATCGAGGCCGGATTCGCCCCGATCGCGTACGCCGAGATCGCCCGCGCGCTGCGCATCGGCCTGCACGCATCGACGCCCGCGCTCGGATTCCTGCCGAATCGCCACGACACCGCGGTGACCGTCGGCCGTCGCTTGCGTGTCGAATCCCGACGCGAGCGCCAGCGCGTCGTCGTCCTCGTCGAGCAGCACATCGAAGCCGCAGGTGTCGATCGTCAGGGCCGCGGCCATCCCGGCGCACCCACGGCGAGGCGCTACGTACAACACTCGACACGACGAGGATGCCCCGCACCGGGCTCCACGCGTCGGCTACCGTGATGTCGGGGCACATGCTGGCGAACGCACTACTCTCGACGATCCTGGGCCTCGATGGTCCCGTCTCCGCGCCGTGCGGGCTCACGCAACCGCTGGATCCCGACTACGGCAGCGTCCCGTACGACTGCGCCGAGTCGCAGGACATGGGCTACGACAACGGCGACCCGTTCGACATCACCGTCGTGATGATCGACGGCGAGCCGGTCGAGAAGGACACCGCCAACGCGTTCTGGGTGATGCGCGAGGCGGCGTCCGCCGACGGCGTCGAGATCCACATCAACTCCGGCTTCCGCACGATGGAGGAGCAGGAGTACTTCTACATGTGCTACACGTGCTGTTGCTGCAACAGCTGCAACCTCGCGGCGCAGCCCGGCTACAGCAACCATCAGAGCGGCCACGCGCTGGACTTGAACACCAGCGCCGCTGGCGTCTACGACTGGTTGGCCGCGCACGGTGGCGAGTACGGGTTCTCGCGCACGGTGCCCAGCGAGGACTGGCACTGGGAGTGGTGGGGCGGTGGCCCTGGCGGTGGCATCTGCGACATCGCGGCGGCCCCCACCGGGACCCTCGACGCGGCGGGCTGCGAGGGCATCCGCGGGTGGGCACAGGATCCCGACGCCCCCGAGGCCGCGCTCGGCGTCGAGGTTGCCTTCGGCGCGCCGACGGGCGATCCCGCGGCCGTGTCGGTGTCGATCGTCGCCGACCAGGAACGCGCAGATCTGTGCGAGCCGCTCGGCACCTGCAACCACGGCTTCACCCTCGATGTGCCGCTGTCGCTGCAGGACGGCGCGCCGCACGACGTGCACGTCTACGCGATCGACAGCGACGGGGCCGACAACGCCGAGCTCGTCGCGAGCCCGCAGCAGCTGATGTGCCCGCCGCCGCCGGTCCCCGAGGGAGTCCGCCGGGCGACGGGCGCGGCGAGCCTCGCCGGCTGGGGCTTCTCGACGTTCTGGCAGATGATGAAGGTCGACGCGGCCACGCTCGACGAGCTCGACGAGTGGACGGCGCTGGCGAACGCGCCGCTGCTGGTGCGCACCGAGGACGCGCCCGAGGTATGGTGGGTGGACTCGGGCTGGCGACGCCACGTGCCGAGCCCGGAGGTCGCCGCGGCGTGGGGCCTCGACCTCTCGACGGCGGAGATCGTGACCGCGGAGATCCTCGATCAGTGGCGCGAGGGCACGCCGATGCGCGACCGGCCGGTGCTGGTCTCGGTCGACGGCGTGACCGTGTATCTGATCGACGACGCACAGGGCGACGGCTCCGGCGGTGGAGCCGACGGCGGCGAGGGGGATGACGGCGGCTCGGGCAGCGGCGGGGACGACACGCTGGATCCCGACGATGGCTCGGACAGCGGGGCTGCGCTGCCGGGGGCCGACGACGAGGGCGACGCGGGCTGCGGGTGCGCGGGCGGCCCGTCGGGCCCACGCGGGGGCCTGATGCTGTTGGTCGTCGCCGCGATCGGTCGCCGGCGAGCACGCGCACGGTCGCTGCGGGTTTCCCCTTCGGCTACGGGAGCCCAGGGCAATCGATCTGGCGGTTCTGCGACAACTGGCACGTCGCGCTGACCGCAGTGCCACCGGGCGCGGGGACACCATCTCGACGCACGAGCTGGAACTCGAGGTTCCAGCCCTCCTCGGAGCAGACGTCCGAGAGACGATCGTCGACCAAGGTCACGAAGCACACGTCCTCGCCGTCGGGCAGGCTCCCATCCGCCGCGCACGTCTCGATGTTCGTCTCGACGACGTCACCGCTGGCGACGTCCGGCGCTTCTTGGATCAGGGTGCACTGCGGCTGCAGACCATCGCCGACCGGATCGGTGTCCGCGACGCAGGCGGTCATGCACGCCGGCTTGATCTGGTCGCGGATGGTGTTGGCGATCGCCGACAGCGCGTCGGAGTAGTCGTCCTGGCAGATCGAGTAGATGTTCGGCCCGTCGCCGACCTCGAACGCCTCGGCGAACTCGCGCTCTCGCACCGGCGGCCGGGCCGTCGATGTCCCGGCGGCGCTGGCGTAGGTGCAGCCGGCACCGATGCCGAAGTCGTTCTGCTCGACCGGATCGAGCGATTTGGCGTAGGTCAGCTCGCCGTCGTAGCCGTCCGGGACGCCAGCGATGAGCGCGACCAGGACCTCCTGACTGGGCGTGATCGTCTGCTTCGCGGTCTCGATCTCCTGGATGAAGTCGATGTAGCGATTCAGCGGGTGGAGCACCGCATCGCCGTCCGCGACGTCGATGTCGCCGTCGACGTTCTTGTTCGACGAGCGGCAGGTGTCGTACGGCGTGCCACTGCCCTCGCAGACCACGCCCGCGTTCCAGCACACCGCCGAGGTGGGCCCCATGGCGTCGGGATCGGACCAGAAGACCTGGCCGCCCCCCTGGCTCGCGGACAAGAAGATCGACGCGTACTCGTTGTTGTACGAGCAATCGACCTCGTCCGTGATGATGACGACCGACAAGATCGCGTTGCTGCGCAAGAAGCCGTACTGCTTCTCGTCGGCGTTCTGGGCCCGCAGGAGGGCTTTGTACATCGACTCGAGATGGGACTCGAAGCCGCAGCCCGCGATTCCCTGGGGGCCGAAGCACTGGAACGCCTCGGTGGTGCTGATGTCACCGGCGAGGTTGGTCTTGCCCTCGATGTTCTCGAGCCAGGGGCGCTCCTTCGGCTCGGGATCGAACTCGGTGGTCGTCGGTTCGATGCCGATCGACTCCGTCGAGCACACGTCGGTGCACGCCACTGCGGTGGCGTCGGCCGGCGGGCTGGATTGGGACACGAATTCCCCCTGGCGGCTGCGACAGCTGGACAGCTGCAGCTTGCCGGCCTCTGGCGACGTACTGCCCCCGCATTGGGGGTTGCCGTTGTCGGTCGTGGTGACCCCGATGCGGTAGTTCGCCTCGACCATGGGATCCTCGAGGACGTCGATGAACGCCGGGAAGTTGGCCGCCAACAGCCCCTGTTCCTCGCCCATCGAGCCCGAGTTGTCGATCACGAAGAGAATGTCGACATCCTTGTTCACCGTCAGCGCCACCGCGTTCTCCTTCTCCGATGCCGCCTCGTACTCCACGTCCTTCAACGGGTGATCGAGACAGGCGAGCAGTGTCGGCGAAACGACGCCGGTGGCAGCGAGCAGCGTCATGCGGAAGACGAGGGAGATGCGGGGCATGGGGGCTCCACCGCGCGAGGTCCGCCCGAATTGGGGGCCTCGGCGTCCATGTGTTCCGCAACGGCTCGACTTCCATCACGCGCCACGACGCAAGGCGAAGGAAGCACCGAGTGCTCCCCTCGTCGGCGGGCGACGTGCTCCGCGACGACTCTAGGCCAACAACGCCGCGAGCGGCGTGTTCGAGTAGCCGTTGCCGGACCCGACCTCGGTCGCCTCGGGCACGACCGACTTCAGGATCGCGAGCAGGACGTCCGACGTGTTCTCGCCGCTGGGCGAGTGGTAGTGGATGCCGGGGTGCGTGAGCGCCCCGCCACCGCCGCCACACACGAGGATCGGCATGTCGTCGGTCGAGTGGGTCAGGCCGCTCGCGGCGTCCGACGACGCGAGCAGGACCGAGTTGTCGAGCAGGTTGCCGGCGCCCTCGGGCGTCGCCTGCAGCGCCTCGAGCAGGTAGGCGAGCTGCTGCATCGTGTAGATGGTCGCGGCGTCGACCATGTCGTTCATCCCACCGTCGTGGGTGAGATCGTGGTGGCCCTGGGTCGCGCCCACGGTGTTGAACACGGTGTAGCCGACCGAGCCCGTGAACTGCACGCTGGCGATCCGCGTGACGTCGCAGCTGAAGGCCATGACGATGAGGTCCGTCATCGCCCGGTTGACGGCCTCGAGCTGCTCCTGGCCCTCGATGTCGTCGTTGTTCTGCTGCGTCATCTCGGGGATCTCGCACAGCGGCGCGAGGGCGTCGATCTGCGAGCGGATCTGCTCGACGCTGGCGAGGTGGGCGTCGAGTCGGACCTTGTCCGCGTTGCCGACCCGCAGCTTGAGCCGCTCGACGTCGGCCTTGACCGCGTCGAGGCTGGCGATGCGGTGCGGCTTGGTCGGGTCGTCCGGCACGGAGAACGAGCCGAAGAGCTGGTTCCACACCTCGCGCGGATCGAACAGCTGCGACAGCGGCGAGTCCGGCCCCTGGTGCGAGAGGAACTGCAGCGTCGGTCCCTCGCCGCCGATGATGCGCTTGGACACCGCGACCTGGATCGACGGCAGGAACGTCTCGCCGCCGATCGCCGCGGCAGCGACCTGATCGATCGTCGGTCCGCCGAACTTCGACGCGTAGTTGGCCCCGTTGGGCGGCAGCTCGATGAACGGATGCCCCGCGAACAGCACGCAGCCGTCGTGGTGACCGCGGCGCCCCGGGTTCGCCGCGCCGACGCGCGTGCCCGACACGAGCGAGACGTAGTCCTTGACGTTGGAGAACGGCTGGAGCTGCGGCGTGAGCTCGTAGCCCGCGCCCTGCCCCGCCGGCCAGAAGCGCAGGCCCGAGCCGCCGTTGTTGGGGTCGTTGAGCGCGACGCCGTTGCCCCAGAACCAGGTGAGCATGCGGCGAGCGAACGGCGTGCCGCCGGCGTAGGCCTCGCCGTGATCGTCGAGCATCACGTCGAGCACGGGCAGCGCGAGCGCGACCGCCGTGCCGCCCGCGACACCGCGGAGCATGGCCCGACGACCGAGGGTGAACCGAGAACGGGTGGTCTTGATCAGCATGGTGTTGCTCCCCCTGCTCACTCGGGTTCCCCGACCACGCGGAAGGCCGGGCTCGCCACGAGCTCGACCAGGAACGCCCGCATGCGGTAGTCGCCATCGGCGAACGTCGCCGTCAGCTCGTCGATCTCGACCATCTCGGTCGGGAGCTCGATGTGTCCGGTCGCGTGGCGGAAGAGGTTCCGGACCAGGCACGCGGTCGCCTCGGGGTCCTCCTTGAGGATCGCGCCCAGCGCCCGGGCGCCCGCGAAGGCCTGCCCGTCGACGTCGGCGTTCGCGTCGATCGTCTCGCCGTTCTCGATCGTGCGGAACGAGCCGATGCCGTCGTAGTTCTCGAGGCCGAGGCCCATCGGATCCATCAGCTTGTGGCAGCCGGCGCACGACGGGTCGGCCATGTGCGCCTCGAGCCGCTGGCGCATCGTCGCGTACTCGGCGGCCGGCGGCAGCGTGGTGTCGACGCCGACCGGCGGCGCCGGGATGTCCTGGCACAGCACCTGGGTGCGGATGAACTTGCCGCGGTAGGTCGGCGACGTCGTGGTGACGTGGCCGAGGACCGAGAGCAGGCCCGCGTGCCCGAAGAGTCCGCCGCGCAGCTGCTCGGCCGGGAGCACGACCTGGGTGGGCGTGGTGTACTGCTCGGGGTTCGGCAGGCCGTAGTGCGCCGCGAGCTGGGCGTCGACGAAGGTGAAGTCGGCGTCGAAGAGATCGCGGAAGTCCGCGTCCGCGTCGAACGCCAGGTGCGTCACCAGGGCCCGGGTCTCGTCGCCCATCGCCGCGGCGAGCTCCGGGCTGAACGTCGGGAACACCGTGGGGTCCTTGGGCACCGTCGCGAGCTCGCGGATGCGGAACACCTCGGCCGCGAAATCGGCGAGGGCCACCCGCGTGTCGGGCGACTCGACCAGGGTCCAGGCGACCTCGCGGACCCCATCGGCGTCGTCGAGCGCGCCGGCCTCGGCGAGGTCGAGCAGCTCGGCGTCGGGCGTGCTGTCGCGCAGGAAGAACGACAGGCGCGTGGCCATCTCGACGCCGGTGAGGCGTCGGCGGCCCTCGACGTCGCCGGGCTCGCCAACCTCGACCTGGTAGAGGAAGTTCGGCGACTGCAGCATCGCCGCGACCACCGTGCGCACGCCGAGATCGAAGTCGCCGAGGTCGGCCGCCGCGGCCAGGCCGACGCCGACGTAGCTGTCCTGCTCCTCGACGATGAGCGGGCGGCGGAAGGCGAGCCGACCGAAGGCGGTCACGAACTCCCGCAGACACGCCTCGTCCGTCGGCCCGCTGGGCACGCACGTGTGGTGCGCGGCGAGCTTGGTCGCGTCCGCCGCGGCCGCGGCGGCCCGCGCCGAGGCCTCGAACGCGTCGACCTTGGCGTCGGTCAGCGACAGCTGCGAGGCACCGACGGCGTCGAAGCCGTTGATCGCGACGTCGTTCGGCGGCGTGACGGCCAGCGACGACGCCTCGCCGAGGAGGTCGCGGACGCTCCGCACGTACTGCCGCGCGAGCAGCAGGCGCAGTCGCACCGGCGCCGGCTCGAACTCGGCATCGACGCCGTCGTCGGCCCCGGTGCCGCCATCGTCGTCGCCAGCGGTGCCGTCCGCGGTCGCGTCACCACCCTGCTCGGCGGCCCCACCGTTGCCTCGGCCATCGAGGCCCGAGTAGCAACCCATCGGTAGCAGCGCGCCGCAAAGCGCGATCGTCCTGCATGTGTGCTGCACGTGTCTCGACCCCCGCACGAGCATCGCACCGAAACCGCGGCGACGGTGCAGGCGATTCGCGAGAAAGATGGGGGGTCTGGCGTACCTCGCCGACGTGCGGACGCGCCTTGGGTTTGACGGCTTTGCCGGAGGTCACTCGGCGAGGACGACCCGCGATGCGTCGCGCTCGCGGATCCACCGGGCGATCGCCTCGCGATCCGGCGCGTCACGATCGCGCAACACCCCCGCGCCCTCGCGGTCGGCGGGCGCGTCGGCGAGCGCGGTGCGGATCCGCTCCGCGAGCGCAGCGTCGGGCACGGCCCCGCGCTCCGGCGCGCCGAGCTCGACGACCGCGGGCCAGATCCGCGTCAACGATTCCCACGCGACCTCGCGCACCGCCGCGTAGGGATCCTCGAGCGCCTCCGCGAGCAGGGCCCGCTGCCACTGCGATCCCGCGATCGCCGTCGCCGGGGCCCACCCCAGGTGCCAGGCCCAGAGCGCCCGCACGCCGGCCTCGGCCGCGAGCACGCCGGTCGCCGCCGCCGCGGGCTCGCCGGCCGGGATCTCGACCGCCTCGCCGCGCCACCGCGACAACCACGCGGACGTCCAGCCGAGCGAGCGATCCAGGTGACACAGGTTGCACGCGTTGGGTCGCCCGGTCTCGGCGCTGATCGTCGCGTCGGGCGTGTCGACCTGATGGCTGCGGATCGCCCCGAGCAGGCCCCACGTCGTGCGCGGCAAGTGGCAGTTCATGCACCCGGCGCCCTCGCCCTCGGCGTGGTGCGTGTGCGCGACGTCGGCGTAGCGCGCGGCGGCGTGGCACTGGGTGCACGCAGCGTCGCCGTCCATGCCCGCGCGCAGCTGATCGTCGCGGCTTCCGTCGTGCAGCGAGTGGCACGACAGGCACGACAGCTGGCCCGACGCCGCGCACGGCGACTCGACCAGCGCGTTGTACTCGCGGCCGGTGACCCGCACCATCCCGTCCGACCAGAATCGATCCGCGAGGAAGTTCGGATCCGCCTCCAGCACGGCGTCGAGCCAGTCGGCGTCGCGTTCGTCGTCGCGATCGTCGTCGCGCGCCGGGTGACGCACCAGGCGGCCCCAGTCCGCGATCGGATCACCCGCAGCATGCGACGAGCCGTGCGCGAGCCACCCCGCCTCGTCGTCGAACTCCGTGATCGCGTGGCACTGCGCGCACACCTGCGCGCCCGCGTCGGACGCCATCGCCCGCGGCTGCACGATGTCCGACGGCGGGTCCTCGCCGCGCCCGAGGTACCGCGTCCACGGGTTGCGCCGCGCCGCCACGTGGGCCGCCGCCGGGCCGTGGCACGACTCGCACGCGATGCCGAGCTCGACGACCTCGGAGGCGACCTTGCCTGTGCCCTCGCGCCACCCCGGTGTGCCCGCGACCGCGTGGCAACGGATGCAGACGCGGTTCCACGTGTAGACCCCGTCGTCGCCGGCCGGGCGCACCAGCGTGGCGGCGTTGGGCACGAAGCGCTGCGCGTCGATGCGCCACGCGTACTCGAAGGCGCGCACGGCCCCTGTCGCCGGCTCGGGGATCCAGTACAGCTGCAGGTGGTGCGAGCCGGTGGTCATCACCACGGGCTCGATCCGCGGCTCGCCGGTCGGCGACGTGCGCACGACCTCGGGACGCGCCCCCGTCCACCGCAGCGACACGCCCCCGGGCAGCTCCCCCGACCACGGCGCGACGATCGTGTCCCGGCCCGCGCGCTGCGTCATCGTGCGGTGGTAGCTGCCGTGCCAGCTCGCGTACGCGGCGGGGTGACACGCGGCGCACGTCTCGGAGCCGGCGTATCCGTCGTCGCGATCGAGCTGCGGGGTCCACCGCGCCCGCTCGCTCGACCACGCCCGATCTGCCCGGCCGTGATGGACCCGCGCCCACATCGCGGCGCCGGCGAGGCCGGCCAGACCGAGCAGCACCCATCGCGGCGGTGCACGCACCGTGAGCAGGCTACCGCGACGGGCAGCGGCGCAGGGACGCCGGGCCGGATTTCGCCGCTTTCTTGGGCGTGATGGGCCGCCCTTGAGACCGTCGACGGGCGAGGTTCGCCATGCCCGACCGCAACACACTCCAAGGGTTCACCGATCTCGAGCACACGTTGTTCGGCTGGGACGCGGGCCACCGCGACACGTCGGCGCAGGGCTTCGTCCGCGACGCGCTCGGGCCCCGCCGCGCGCGCGTGCGCTTCAAGACCGATCGCTACCCGACCGTGCCGCTGGGCCCCGACACGCTGCGCGCCTGCAATTCGTGATCGCAGGGCCGCCCGCGGGGCCGCTCAGCCCATCCGCCGCAGGAAGCTCTGCAACGTCGTGAGCTGCAGCGTCGGGTTCGTCCGGCGCACCTGACCCAGCGTCGCCTTCTCGCCGCCGTAGGCGTGCCCAGGCAGCAACAGCGTCTGCGCCGGCAGCGTCGCGAGCCGCTCGTTCAGCGTCCGGAACATCTGCTCGGCATCGCCGCCCGGCAGATCGACGCGGCCGCAGCCCTGGAGGAACAGCGTGTCGCCGGCGAGCAGCGCCTCCTCTTCGCCGTGGGTGAGGCCCGCGACGCGGAAGCACATCGATCCCGGCGTGTGCCCGGGCGTGTGCAGCAGCTCGATCTCGATGCCGCCGACGCGGACCTTGTCGCCCGAGTCGTGCTCGACCAGATCGCTCTTCGACAGGCCCGTCACCATGCGCACGCCGTCGGACTCGAGCCGGTGCACGTGGGCCTTGCAGCCGCACTTGGCCCCGAGCTCGGCGATGCCCTGGATGTCGAAGCCGAACATCGAGCCGCCGCAGTGATCCGGGTGGTAGTGGGTCACCAGCGCGCCCGTGATCGTCATGCCGTCGGCCGCCGCCGCCGCGACGAGCCCGTCGACGTCCCACGCCGGATCGACGACCACGCACTCGCGGGCATCGAGGTCGCCCACCAGGTACGCGAAGTTCTGCATGCCGGCGGCCATCTGGTCGCCCGTGGCGAAGTCGCGGCCCGCGAGGAGCTGCTTCAGGTAGAGCTGGGCCATCGAACTCACCGTCCCGGCGGCAGGGTGTCGAGCACCGGCCGGCGGTAGTGCGGCACGGCGCGGCGGTCGTCGCGATCGTTGCACGCGAGCACCGCGACCGCCGTGATGTTGTCGTCGCCGCCGCGCTTGTTCGCCAGCTCGAGGCACACCCGCGGCAGATCGGCGTACCAGTGATCGCGCGCGAGCACGGCGAACTCCTCGGCGTCGATGTAGTTCGACAGGCCATCGGAGCACAGCAGGAACGCGTCGCCGAGGTTGACCGTCAGCGGCAGCACGTCGGGATCCACCTGGCGCTCGAAGCCGACCGAACGCGTGATGATGTGCTTGAGGTCGCTCTGCGCGGCCTCCTCCTCGGACATGCGGCCGGCCTGGACCTGCTCGTTGAGCCACGAGTGATCGGTGGTGAGCTGCCGACAGGTGCCGCCGCGCAGCAGGAACGCCCGCGAGTCGCCGACGTGCACGACGTAGCCGCGCTCGCCGTACACGAACAGCCCGGTGAGCGTGGTGCCCATGCCCTGCAGCCGGTGATCCGTCGCCGCCTGGTCGTTGATGCGCGCGCTGGCCTCGCTCGCCGCGACCGCGAGCATCTCGGCGATCGCCGCGGTGCGATGCTCGGGCGCGACGCGGGCCAGCGCGTCGATGCCCCGCCGCACGACCTTGTCGACGACGTCGACGCACAGCTGCGATGCATGGGCGCCGCCCGCGTGGCCGCCCATGCCGTCGGCGACGAGGTACAGGCCCAGCGCGCTGTCGACGAGGTGACTGTCCTCGTTGTGGCTACGCACACGCCCGACGTCGGTCGCGGGCCAGGCCATCAGTCGCACGGTCGGGATCCTACCGGAAGCCGCGGCGTTCGGCGACACGCGGCCGCCGACCGCGCGCGCGGATCACACCTTGAAGGCCTCGGGCTCGTCCGAGATGCCGATCTCGCTGCCGTCGAACCGGATGCGCTTGGGCTTCTCGTCGACCTGCGTGAGGATCGAGACCGGGCGTCGCCAGACCCGCTCGACGTTCCGCAGGGTGTCCCGGGCGTAGTCGAGCTTGAGGTCACTGCCCTCGTGGCGGTGCCCCAGCAGGAGCTCGCCGCGATTGAGGTAGTTCGAGTCGACCACGTAGATGAACGGCTGGCCGAAGTTCGTCAGGGCGCCGAGCAGTTTCTGCTTGATCTGCTGGAACTCGCGGCTCTCGATCTCGAGCCGGCCCGAGCGGCGGTTCTCGGCGAACGTGAAGTACTTCTGCTCGCGGCAGAAGTCCATCGTGAAGAACTCGTCGATGAAGGTGACGTCGTTGTAGAGCCGACGGACCTCGAAGATCTTGGCCTTGCCCAGGCCGAGCTTCTTGTTCCAGCTGGTGCGCTGCTCGAGGTTGTCGCAGCGGTCCCACTCGGGCCCGAACTTGCCCTCGTCCCAGCGGCGCTCGATGTCGCGGTACAGCTCGACGCCGAGCTTGTACGGGTTGAGCTGGCCGGGCGCCGAGGCGAACACGCCCGAGACGACGTCGGCGTAGTCGATGACCTCGTCGTCGCGCAGCGCCTTCTCCGTCATGATCCGGGAGTGCCAGTAGCTGGCCCAGCCCTCGTTCATGATCTTGGTCTGCATCTGCGGCAAGAAGTAGTAGGCCTCACCGCGCAGGATGCCGAGCACGTCGGCCTCCCAGGCCTCGAGCGGGGCGTGCTGCATCAAGAAGCCGAGCACGTCGCGCTCGGGCTGGGCGGGGTTGCGGTGCTTGACCTGCTCCCGCTTCTCGCGCTGCTTCTGCCGCTGCGACTCCACGAACTCGGGCGGGTTGATGTAGTCCTCGAGGTACGTGCGCTCGTTCTGTAGCCGCACGCGATCGTCGTCGACGGCGTCGGGCGCGTTGGTGCTCGCGGGCGCCTGGTTGCGGGCGTCGCGGAACGAGAGCCACGGGTCGATGAGGTTGTCGAGCGACAGGCAGGTGTCGATGAAGCTCTCGACCGTGTTGACGCCGTGTCGATCCATGTAGCGGCGGACCCGCGCGGCGTTGTTCGCCATCACGTCGATCATCCGCCGGTCGGTCCGCGAGAAGTAGTGGTTGTTGCGGAAGAAGTCGTTGTGGCCGTAGACGTGGGCCATCACCAGCTTCTGATCGACCTGCGAGTTGCCCTCGAGCAGGTATGCGTAGCAAGGGTCGGTGTTGATGACCAACTCGTAGATCTTCGAGAGCCCGTAGGTGTGGCTCTTGATCATGTGGTCGTATTCCATGCCGAACCGCCAGTGCGGATACCGGACCGGGAATCCGCCGTAGCTGGCGATCTCACACATCTGGCGGTAGTCGACGAGCTCGAAGACCTGCGGGAAGTACGAGAGGCCGTAGCCGTCCGCGTAGCCCTGGATCTCGACCTGCAGCTCGCGCAGGTACGGCGGGATGAGAGCCATCAGCGGCCTCCCTTCAGGAACTCGCGGATGGAATCCATGATGTCGTCCTTGCCCGTGACCTCGCTGGTGACGAGCTTGGGCTGGCTGGGGAACGCGGCGCGGATGTCCTTGATGAACTGACCCGAGCCATAGGGGCTCTCGACCTGGCCGTACCCGAACTGGTTGCACGCCGGCAGCAGCGTGTCGCGCAGCAGGTTGATGCACGTCGCGGTGTCGTCGACCGACCAGTTGTCGCCGTCGGAGAAGTGGAACGCGTAGATGTTCCAGTTCTCGGGCGGGAACTCCTTCTCGATGAGCTCGGAGCACACGCGGTACGCCGAGCTGATCATGGTGCCGCCCGACTCGCGGGTGCGGAAGAAGACCTCGCGGTCGACGACGCGCGCGGTGGCGTCGTGGATGATGTAGCGCGACTCGAGGCCCTGGTACTGGCTGCGCAGCCAGGTGTCGATCCAGAACGACTCGATGCGGACGATCTCCTTCTGCTCGTCGCCCATCGAGCCCGACACGTCCATCATGTAGATGATGACGGCGTTGGACTGGGGCCGGGGATCCGTGCGCCAGCTGCGGTAGCGCCGGTCCTCGCGGATCGGGACGATGATCGGCAGGTCCTTCACGAAGGTGCCGCTGGCGACCTGCC
>LNFM01006235.1_pt1 | contig 38563 bp, 45 predicted proteins | sample 596031 | NCBI WGS metagenome assembly LNFM01 (sample SAMN04254537, study PRJNA301005) | activated carbon metagenome | isolation source: dual media filters at the Ann Arbor, Michigan drinking water treatment plant | place: USA: Ann Arbor | reverse complement strand
ACCTGTCGGGACATCCCTGCCTCAAGTATCGCTGGGCGACGACGGGCAAGCTCGAGCGCTGGCGCTTCACCGGGCCCGAAGGCATTGTGACGGTGGGGGTCGAGGGACCGCTGGTCGCCAACGACACCGCATTCCTCCGGGACGCGGCGGTCGCCGGCATGGGACTCATCTTCCTGCCCGAGGCGGCTGTAGAGACCCATCTCGCCAGCGGGGCGCTCGTCCGTGTCCTGGACGAATGGTGCAAGCCCTTCCCCGGCTTCTATCTCTACCATCCCAACCGGCATCAGACCCCGCCGGCGCTGCGCGCCTTGATTTCGTTCTTCCAGGCCGAGAACACACACCCGGGCTAGCGGGATGGTGATCCGGGGGACCGGCTGATGGACCTGACCGTCAGAGGCGCCAGGCAGGGCGCAAGAAGTGGCTGCTGTAGCCCCCGGGATTGCGCATGAGGTAGTTCTGGTCCTCTGGCCCTGCCTCCCAGAAGGGTTCTTCCGGATTGATCTCGGAAACGACCGGGCCGGGCCACCGCCCTGACGCCTCGATTTCGGCGATGGTCGCCAGGGCGACGTCCCGCTGCGCCTCGGTGGTGTAGAAAATGGCCGACCGATAACCCGGACCGATATCGCTGCCCTGCTGCTCGTAGGTCGTCGGGTCGTGGATCTGGAAAAAGAGCTCCAGAAGCGCGCGGTAGCTGAGAGCGGAGGTGTCGAAGGTCACTTCCACCGCTTCCGCATGGTGCGCATGGGTCGCACCATCCGCTTCACCGCCGGTGTAGCCGACACGCGTCGAAACGACTCCCCGGGGCCGGCGCAGGAGATCCTCCAGGCCCCAGAAGCAGCCGCCCGCGAGAATGGCCCGCTCTGTTGCGGGCGCTTCTTCGAGGGTCGCTGACGGGCTCATGGTCGGTTCGACCTTTCCATCGGGCGAGGTCAAGCCGCCGCCGCGGCATCCCCAGCCTGGGGGGCGCCCACGAGCTCGGTCTGCACGTCGGACCCGCGGACGAGCGTCAAATCCACGGGGCATCGATCCGCGATCTCGAGGATGCTTGCGCGCTGCTCGTCACTCAGCGGCCCCTCAAGAATGACGGTGCGGGTGAACCGGTCGGGCGGCGTCATGTCCTTGATCTTCTCATGCCGCACGGTCGTACTGGCCCGTTCCAGCGGGAAGCCCTTGCGATCCGCGTACAGCCTCATCGTCATCACCGTGCAGGCGGCGAGGCCGGCCGAGACCAGTTCGAAGGGTGACAGGCCGGTTCCGAGACCGCCGACCGACGCCGGCTCGTCGGCGAGCAAGGCGTGCTCGCCGCTGCGGAGGTTGAGCTGGAATTTCCCCGCCAGGGTTTCGGTGGCGACGACGCCCTCGGCGACCTCGATCTGGGGAAGATCGGTCATGAGGAGCGGGAGGAACCGGCTCGCCCACGCCGCCACCATGGCGGCCGCGTAGTTCGCATCCTCCACGTCGCTGAGAAGATGATCCCCCTTGTCGAGCGAGATGAAGCTTTTCGGGTGTTTGGACGCGAGGAAGAGGCGAGAGGCGTGATCGAGGCCGACCACGTCATCCAGGGGGGAATGCATGATCAGAACCGGGCGCCGAAGAGACGCGATACAGGTCTCGACGTCGAGCTTCTCAACCGCCTCCAGGAAATTGCGGCGAATTAGAAAGGATCTGCCCGCGATCTCGACCGAGGCTTCGCCGTCGCGCCTGATGGCGTCCACCTCGTCCGGTCGCAGGTTCTGCAGGATATGCTCAAGATCGGCCGGCGCGCCGATGGTCGCCACCGCCGCAATGTCAGGCAGTTCGGCCGCGGCAATGACCGCGGCGGCGGCGCCCAGGCTGTGCCCGACCAGGAGGGAGGGCGACATCCCCGCGGCCGCCATGGCCTGAGCGGCGGCCCGAAGATCCTCGACGTCCGACAGGAAGCTGAGGGCGCCCCCCATCCCCTGGATCCCGGTGCCGGCAAAGTCGAACCTCAGGACCCCGATGCCCGCACGCGACAGCGCACGCGAGATGCGAACGGCGGCGTGACTGTCCTTTCCGCAGGTGAAGCAGTGGGCGAAGATCGCCCAGCCCCGCGGCGTTCCCTCCGGCCCTTCAAGTCGCCCGGAGAGCGGGGCGCCGGCCCCGCCGACAAACGTGAATGTTGTTCCGGCCATATGCATCGAACCTTCAGCGCGGGGTCCGGCGGCTGCGCTTTCGATTCTCGCGGACGAGACGCGCAGTCGCTGACCGGTGAACGTCATCTCGCCTCCTTATTATATGCGGCGCGCATATAGACAAGCCCCGCCCAATATTATATGCGTCGCGCATACTTCTTGGTCCGCTTTCCGTGGGCATGGCGGTAGAGGCGTCTGTCAGGGATGGGCCGAACGGCTATGGAACTCACTCAGGTCAGCTATTTCATCAACCTCGCCGGAACGCTGAACTTCACGGCGGCGGCCCGGATGAGCGGCGTGTCACAGCCCAGTCTGACTCGCGCCATCCGCCGCCTGGAGGAGGAGCTCGGCGGACCGCTGATTCATCGCGACGGGAAGAACAGCCGCCTGACCGGCCTCGGTCAGGACGTCGAGGTGGAGTTCCGGCGCATGATGGCGGCGATGAAGAGCGTTCGCGATCACTCGGAGAACTGGGCGATGGGCCGGCACCGCGTGCTGGACGTCGCCGTCGCCCACAGCATCGGACCGGAGAGATTTGCGGCCTTCTTCGAGAGCATCCTGTTGGCGGCGCCATCGATTGAAATCAGGCTGCATTCGCTTCAGTCGGGTGAGGACACCTCGGAAATCCTATCCGGAAAATACCACGCCTGCATTCTGACGCGCGAAACCCGACCGGACCGCAAGGTGGATGTGCACTCTCTTTTCAGGGAGCGTTTCGTCCTCGGATGCGCCGAGCATCATCCTCTGGCGGCCCGCGAGATCGTCCGCATTGAGGACCTCCTCGCGTTTCCTTTCGTCGATCGGCTGAACTGCGAGTTTCGCGACCGGATTCTCGATCACTTCCGGCACGGAGACACGCTCATGCGGCCCCGCTTCCGGTCGGATCGCGAGGACTGGGTGCAACGGGTCGTCGCCGACAGCGACGCCGTCTGCATTCTCCCCGAACGCTCGGCCACGGCCCCCGGCCTAATCACCCGGCAGATCGAAGGCCTGATCCTGGAGCGGGAGATCGTGATGGCGACGGTGTCCGGCTCCACGGCGGCGGTCGAAATCCGCAAGATCGCGCACCTGGCGTCCGGCTACGCGTGGAGCTGAACGAGGCAGCGAGCTTCACAGCTATGGAAACTATAGGCGTCGCGTATTGGCTAAATCGAAGAGGCGCTGCGATACTCGACGGCACGACTGACCAGGTAAGCTGAGCGTAGTGTATCCGGCCCTCTAAACAAGTATTGGAGACCAACATGAAGTTCGAAAAGTCGCAAGCGGCGATCGACAAGCTGACCCCTGAGCAACGCCGGGTCACCCAGGAGTCGGGCACCGAGAGGCCCTTCACCGGAGAGTACAACGACAACAAGGCGGCAGGCATCTACGTCGACATTGTATCGGGAGAGCCGCTGTTCGCCTCCACGGACAAGTTCGATTCAGGGACGGGCTGGCCGAGCTTCACAAAGCCCATCATTGCGGCGAACGTGAACGAGGTGCGCGACAGCGCGCACGGCATGGTGCGGACCGAGGTCAGGTCGGCGCACGCCGACGGTCATCTCGGCCACGTCTTCCCCGATGGTCCCAGGGACAAGGGCGGCCTGCGCTACTGCATCAACTCCGCCTCCCTCCGCTTCGTCCCGCGCGATGAAATGGAGGCCGCGGGCTACGGCGACTATCTCGAACAGGTGAAGGAGGCTTGATATGCATGAGCGCGCAGTTCTCGCGGGCGGGTGTTTCTGGGGCATGCAGGATTTGATCCGCAAGCAGCCCGGCATCGTCTCGACCCGTGTCGGTTACACCGGCGGAGATGTTCCGCACGCCACCTATCGCAATCACGGCACTCATGCCGAGGGGATCGAGATCATCTTCGACCCGGCGGTGACGAGCTACAGGGACGTCCTGGAGTATTTCTTCAAGATCCACGATCCGACGACCAAGAACCGCCAGGGCAACGATGTCGGCCTCTCCTACCGATCGGGTATCTGGTACGCCGACGAGGAACAGAAGCGCATCGCGGAGGAGACGATCGCCGACGCGGACGCCTCCGGCCTGTGGGCTGACAAGGTGGTCACCGAGGTCCAGCCGGTCGGCGAGTTCTGGGAGGCCGAGGCGGATCATCAGGACTACCTGGAGAAGCGGCCGAACGGCTACACCTGCCACTTCCCACGGCCCGACTGGGTGATCCCCAGGCGTCAGACTGCAGCCGGATCTGCAGCGGAATAGGTTTCCCGGCCGCTGCATCCGCACCGGTCCGGTTCGCAATGTCGATGACCGCATAACAGGACGATGCGGTCATCGACCCGGCCTTGACGAGGAGCGTCGTTTCCGTCCGCCGCAGCACCAGGATCGCAGAACCATGCCGGACCTCTCGTCATTTCCCATCACGCAGCGCTGGCCGGCCGCTCATCCCGATCGTCTGCAGCTGTACGCCTTCCCCACGCCCAACGGCGTGAAAGTCTCGATCATGCTGGAAGAGACCGGCCTGGCCTATGAGCCCCATCTGATCGACATCTCGAAAGACGAGTCCAAGGACCCGGCCTTCGTGTCCTTGAACCCGAACGGCCGCATTCCTGCGATTATCGACCCGCACGGGCCCGACGGCGAACCCATCGCCGTGTGGGAATCCGGCGCGATCCTGGTCTACCTCGCCGAGAAGACCGGCCTGTTTCTTTCGAGTGCGTCCGCCCAACGCTACGAGACCCTGGCCTGGGTGTTCTTCCAGATGTCGGGCATCGGCCCGATGTTCGGCCAGCTCGGCGTCTACGTGCGCGGACCCGGCAAGGATTTCGAGGACAAGCGGCCCCGACAGCGGTTCGCCGATGAGTCCAACCGCCTCCTGGCCGTTCTGGATCACCGGCTGGAAGGCCGCGACTGGATTGTCGACGATTACTCCATCGCCGACATCGCCACCCTCGGCTGGGTCAATGCGCTTGCCGGCACGTACAACGCCGGCGATCTGGTGGATTTCGACGCCTACGCAAACGTGCAGACCTGGCTGCGCCGCGGCCTGGCCCGACCTGCGGTCCAGCGCGGCCTGCTCATCCCCGCGAGGCCGGCATGAGCGTCATCGCCGCATACTACTACAGGGACGGCAGACGCATCCGGGAGATCGGGATCGACGAGCGCCTGCCGTTGGACGAGGGGCGCTCGGGCTTCTGCTGGATTGCGCTTCATGACCCCGCCGCCCATGAGCTCAGCGCGCTCCGCAAGAGCTATGACCTCCATCCCCTGGCGGTCGACAATGCCATGCACGCGCTGTGCCCGCCCAAGCTCGAGGTCTACAACGGCGAACTCTACATCGTCGCCCAGACCGCCGAACTGGTCGGCGACGGCATCCGATACGGCAAGACGGCCATATTCACCGGCCACAACCACCTGATCACCGTCAGGCACGGCAACGGCGGAGCACTCGGGAATCTTCGAGAGCAACTCGAAGGCTCGCCCATGCTCTTCGGTCAAGGTGTCGACTACGTGCTGCACGCTGTTCTGCATCGAATCGTCGACCAGTATCTGCCCATCTTCGAGATGATCGAGGACGACGTGCTGGAGATGGAGAAGCGGTCGCTGGACGACGTTCTCGACCGGGCCGACGTCGCGCGGATCTTCGCACTGAGAGGCGAACTCACGCGCTTCCAGCGTACGCTCGGCGGCATGGTCGAGGTCGTCAGAAAGCTCGTCCGCGGGCATTTCCCCTGCATCAGCGAGGAGGTGAGGCCGTATTTCAACGACGTCGCCGATCATGTCGATCGCGTGCAGTCCATGGTCGACGGCCTTCTTGTGAATCTGTCGTCGGTCTTCGAGTTCAGCAGCCTTCTGGAGGCGCAGAGGACGGGCATGAGCACCCGCCGGCTCGCGGCCTGGGCGGCGATCTTGGCGGTCCCGTCGGCGATGGCGGGGATCTACGGTATGAACTTCACGCACCTGCCGGGCCTCAACTCGGCGTACGGATGGCTCGTTGTCCTCGGGCTGATGGCGGCGACCTGCCTGTTCCTGTTCGTGCGCTTCAAGAAGGCCAAATGGCTATGAACGCCACCGCTCTCGCCACTCGCCGTCATCCGACGGACGACAGCCCGCCGTTTGCCGAGGCGGGCTCAGATCAACGGCAGACAAAGGTGAAGCCATGACATCCCAGATTACCGACGTCATCGACGCAGTGCAGTCGTTCGTCGCCAAGGGCTACGACCGCGAATACCGCGTCAAGGACGGCCAGCTCATCGATCTCGAACTCGGATCGACGCTCGAGGCCTGCAACCTGAACGTCGATGCGGCCCTGCGCCTCGAAAGCGGGGACGACGCCGAAGACGCCTCCAACATCTACGCGATCACGGATCCCGCGACCGGTCACAAGGGCCTGCTGATCGACGCCTTCGACGTTTTCGACGAGCTCTGTCACGCCGACTTCTCCGAGCGGCTCGTGGCGAACCGGGAAACAACGCAGACCGGCGGCCAGGACGTACCGATGAAGTACGGGCTGCGCAAAATCTACAAGGCCGAGTTCGAGCAGGACACCGCGCGTTACATCCTGCGCGAGGGCTTTCCGGATTTCCCGCCCTGTCCGTTCGGCCAGGAGTACAGCATTCTCGGCTTCGACACCGCCGAGCAGTCCTATGTCTGGCTGGTCACGAGCATCATTCGTGATTCCCGGCTGATCAGGGTTCCCTACCAGGGCGAAGATGTCATCGACGAGGACCAGAGCGATCCACGGCTGTGAGAGTCCCGACCCAGGCGATCACGGCCAATCCGGCCCGCTATCCTGAAACATAGAAACACGACGAGGAAACGATGGACTGGAACAAAGACAACATCCGCGAGACGATGCTTTCGCTGGAAGCTGCGGCTCTGACCAGCGCGCGCGAACACTATCAGGACTACGTCTGCGACGCCCGGATCGATCGGTCCGAACCGAGCGACAACCACGTACACTCGCAGGCCGAAATCGCGAGCGACTTCGCTGAATCGCTGGACGACACTCTCCACGACCAGGCCGAGAAGCTCGAAAAGCTCGGAACGATTGACTTCGGCCCGAAGTCGGCCGTCGGTGAAGGCGCGGTCGTCAAGCTGTCCGGCCGCTGGTTCGTGATCGCGGTGTCTACGAACCGGTTCACCTGTCAGGGCCGCGAGTTCATGGGCATTTCCACCATGGCGCCGATCTTCGAAGCGATCGAAGGCGCCCAGACCGGCGAGGTCATAGAGTTCAACGGCCGGACCCTCACCGTCGAGGAGGTCGCCTAGGCGTCGTCCGCCCCGGCCATCGGGCGGCGCGGTTCGCTCTGCGATGCCTCCTTCATTCGTATCATCGCCTCCAGGGATCCGGTGATCATCGGCGTGGCTGGACAAAGGGCGGCCCTGGCCCGGATGGGGCGGGTCGCTGTCCGGCGGGCCAGGGCCAGCACCGCCAGCGTCGTGAGGACCGCCGCCGCGTAGAGGAACAGGCCGCCGGGGCCGACGAGGTTCATCACAGCGCCGCCTATGATGGGCCCGGCGGCGGTCCCGACCCCATTGAGCAGCAGAAGCCCGCGTGCGGTGCCGAGCAGCCGGTCGGGCGGAAGGTCGTCGTTCGCGACGGCGAGGCACAGCGAATAGATCGGGATGCCGAAGCCGCCGAACAGGGCGCCCGCGACCAGGAGAAACAACAAAGGGGCCTGGGCCGCGAGCGCCACGCCGACGGCCGCCACGGCCGACGCCAGGGCGGCCCCGGCGATGACGACGTTGCGGGACACGCGGTCCGAAAGCCAGCCGAGGGGCCATTGCAAGACAAGGGTTCCACCCAGAACCGCGGCCATGAAGGCGGAGATGCCGCCCACATCGAGGCCGATCCTCTGACCGAAATTCGGGCCCATGCCCCAGAACCCGCCGATGGCCAGTCCGGCCAGGAAGGCGCCGGCGGCGGCGAGGGGCGACATGACGATAAGGTCCCTGAACGCGACCGGCTGCTGTTTCACCTCGGCCGGCGGACGTGTGGGCAGGAGGGTGATCGGAACCACCGCCGCCGAGATCAGAAGCGAGACGATCAGGAACAGGGTCAGGCCCGCGGGCGGTGCGACGTTGAGAAGCCCCTGCCCGACGGCCCATGACCCCATCGACACGACGCCGAAGATCGACAGCAACTGCCCGCGCGTCGACGGCATGGCATGGGCGTTGAGCCAGCTCTCCGTCGCCAGGATCATGCCCGCGTAGGCGAAGCCTGTGACGAGGCGAAGCGGCATCCAGGCGACTGGCTCCACGACCGCGCCGTGGACCAGCGCGGTCATCGACGCGATCGCGGCGAAACCGGCGAAGGTCCTGACATGGCCGACCGACACGATGATCCGGGGCAGGACGAGCGCGCCGATCGTGAAGCCGGCGAAGTAGAAGGACATCATCGCGCTGATTGCGCCGCCCGGGAAATCCTCCTGGCCGGCCCTCACGATCAGGAGCGTGCCCAGAAGGCCGTTTCCCAGCAGCAGGGCGGCGACGCTCAGCAACAGGCCCGCCACCGGCGCGAGCACGAGGCCGCGCCTGGAGGCCGCCATCATGGTCTCGACCGACCGTTTCATGTCGAGAACGGGCGCAAGGCCTGATGTGCTGCGGCGCGGATCAGGACGGGGGACCATCGCATGGCTACCCCTGCTCCAGTTCCTTGACGATCTGGTCCGCGTCGAGATGGAAGTCCGAGAAGACGATGTGGCCGCCGGCGTCGATGACGGCGAACCACGGCGTTCCACCTGTTCCGTAGTCCTCCATGAAGCTGGGAAGCCTCGTGCCCGCCGCCGGTTCATCGTGGCCGAACGCGAGGGGAAGCTCGTACCTGAGCTGGTTCACGCGAAGCTTCTCGAAGGTGTTCTCCTCCGCGCCTTCGAAGACGGTCTGGATCACCGCGAACCCCACGCCCCTGGGACCCAGGGCGCGATGCAGCCTCTGCAGCGTCGGGAAGCCGTGCACATGGCAGCCCTGACACCAGTGCTGGAAGGCGAACAGGATTTTCGGCCCGGTCCCGAGATCAGACAGAATGAGCGGCGCGGCGAGGTTGGCGCCATCCTCGCCGATCCACCGCTGCACCCGCAGTTCGGGCGCCTGTGCTTCGGCCATGCTCATCGGTTTCTCCAGCCGGGTGTGGAAGCCCGCTGACGGTCGACACTGGCGACGACGGGCGAACGTCCGGCCTTGTCTGCGTCCTGCGCCCTGAAGTCTTCGTCGCCAGATCGGAACGTCTGCGAACCTGTAGTCGGAACACGAGTTCTCGTGATCGCGACTATGAAGCCTGCCCCGGACCATAGCCAATAGCGGCCCGACATAGTTTCCATGCCTCGCCGCCCTCCTCAGTCAGGCGCGGCCGAAGACGCGCGAACGCCTCGGCGACGCTTCGACCCGGCCGAACCCTTCGCATCCGGCATCCCGGGACGTCGCTATCAAAACTATAGCGAAGGGGTATTGGGAAAACAGGCTGGCCGGGCGCTATAGTCAAGTTACGACAGTCGCGGCGCAGATTGGTTCAAGACAGTTCTATACTGACGGCAGACCCGGTTTTCTGATTTTCGCACGGCCCGCAGACGCGACGACTGTTCGCGCCGGGGTCCTGTACAGAAATCGGAAGTGAACCCGGATGCAATCTGTCGTCATCAGCGGGAGGACACAGGCGCATGGTCACCAGAGGGTTCACCGGCCGCGGTTCAGGCGGCGACACGGACAAGCGGATTCCGCCCGGTCAGCATCTCGTGGAGAACTTCCCCGTCCTGACGGCCGGTCCGACGCCGAGCATCGAACTCGCGGACTGGAAGTTCACGATCAAGGTCGGCCCCAAACCTCACAAGAGCTGGAACTGGGCCGAGTTCAACGCCCTGCCCAAGACCAGGATGACGGCCGACATCCACTGCGTCACCGCCTGGTCCAAGCTGGACACCAGATGGGAGGGCGTCCTCATCGAGGACATCCTGGCCGACGCGGGGCTGGATCAGCCCACCGACTTCGTCCTGGCGCACTGCTACGACAACTATTCGACCAACGTTCCCCTGGCCGACCTGCTGTCGGGCAGGGCGATGGTCGCCGTCACCTACGACGGCAAGCCGCTCGAGCGCGATCACGGAGGTCCGGCGCGGCTCCTGGTCCCGCACCTCTACCTGTGGAAATCCGCCAAATGGGTGAATGCGCTCCAGTTCACGACCCGCGACGAGCCCGGGTTCTGGGAGGGACACGGCTATCACATCTACGGCGATCCCTGGCGCGAGCAGAGATACACCAATGACTGAGACCGGCGCCCAGCTGGCGACGTGGCAGCCCTGCGTGATCGCAGACATCGTCCAGCAGACGCCGGCCATCAAGAGCTTCTTCTTCTGGCCCGAGCGACCCTTCGTCCATATCCCGGGGCAGCACGTCGATGTCCGGTTGACCGCGCCCGACGGCTACACCGCGATGCGAAGCTACTCGATCGCCTCGTCAGCGATCTCGTCCCCGACGCTCGAACTCGCGATCGAGCGTCTGCCGGACGGCGAAGTCTCGAGCTTCTTCCACGACATCGCCGCAGTCGGCGACGAGATCGAGATCCGGGGTCCGCTCGGCGGCCACTTCCTGTGGCCGCAGCCCGCGATGGACCCCGTGCTTCTGATCGGCGCGGGGTCCGGACTCGTGCCGCTGATGGCGATGATCCGGCAGCGTCGCGCCTGGGCCCAGGACGTGCCGACCGCCCTGCTTCTCTCCGCGCGGACGGCCGGGGACGTTCTGTTCTCGGAAGAGCTCCACGCCGCCGAGACGACCGATCCGACGTTCTTCCTGGCCCTGGCGATCACGCGCGACACGCCCGCCCGCGCCTCGGACTTCGGGCGGCGGATCGACAGCGCGATGATCGCCGACGTCGTCGCCCGCCTCCCGCAAAAGCCCGAACACGTCTTCGTTTGCGGGTCCAACGGCTTCGTCAATATCGCCGTCGACGGCGCGCTCCTGGCCGGCCTTGATCCGTCGATCATCAAGACCGAACGCTATGGCGGATAGCGTTTCCGGCGCCCGGCGACCTCCCGGTCGTGGTCCGGAGGCTCTGAGGCGAGCCGGCCGCGATCGCACCGCTCAATCCCAACGCATGAATTCTCTGCCTGCCGTCGCGGTTCTCTCGCTGCGCAAACCCTGATCGAGGTCGTCATGAACCGCTTTGCCCGACCCGTCTTCATCGCCCCCGGCCTGCGGACCCCCTTCGGCCGCGGGGGCGGCGCGCTGGCGGCCTATGACGCGATCTCCCTTTCCGTGCCCGTCATGCAGGCGATGGCGATGCAGGCCCGGCCCGATCTGCTCGTCTGGGGAACCGTGATCCCGAACCTGGGCTGGAGCAACATCGCGCGCGAGGCCTGGCTCGACGCCAGGCTCGATCCGACCGTCCCCGCCTTCTCGGTGGTTCTCGCCTGCTCCACCAGCATGACGGCGACCTTCGCCGCGGCCGGGATGCTGGGCGGGGGCGCCGACCTGACCATGGTCGGGGGATCCGAAGTCATGAGCCGCCCGTCGATCGCCCTGACACCCGAGGCGTCGAAACGGCTGACCGACCTCTTCGCCAAGGACGCGATGGGGGCGCTCGCCGCCCTCCAGGCCCTGGCGCCGAACGACTATGTCCTCCCCACCAAGGGCTGGGCCAACCGGATCACCGGCAAGACCATGGGCGAGCACATGGAGACGACCGCCAGGGCCTGGCGGATCTCGCGCGAGGCGCAGGATGACTGGGCCCTCAAGAGCCACCAGCGCGCCGTCGCCGGCTGGGACCGCGGCTTTTTCGACGATCTGGTGATCGCCCTGCCTGAACTGGCGCGGGACGCCAACCCGCGCGCGGATACGTCGGCGGAGCGGCTGGCCGCCCTGAAGCCGGCCTTCGATCGCACCAGCGGGCAGGGAAGCCTCACCGCCGGAAACAGCTCCCCGATCACGGACGGGGCCGCCGGCTGCTGGGTCGCCACCGAAGCCGGTGTGGCGAGACTTCCGGCGGGAACCCCTTACGCACGGCTCGTCGACTACGAGGTCTCGGCCGTCGATTTCCACACCGAGGGCCTGCTGATGGCGCCCTCCTATGGCATCCCGCGCCTGCTTGCGCGCAATGGCCTCGGCTTCCCCGACATCGCGCTGTGGGAAATCCACGAAGCCTTCGCGTCCCAGGTGCTGGCGAACGTCGCCGCCATCACCGATCCCGAGTGGGTGCGCACGACGGCCGGCGTCGAGGCGGCGATGGGGGCGTTCGACTGGGATCGCGTCAACCCCAACGGAGGCTCGGTCGCCCTCGGTCACCCGTTCGCCGCGACGGGCGCGCGCGACCTGAGCCAGGCCGTGAAGGAACTCTGGGCCCTGCCCCCCGGATCGAGGGCCATCGTCAGCATCTGCGCCGACGGCGGCCAGGGCACGGTCGCCCTCCTCGAACGCGGCTGACCGGAGAAGGCCGCTATGATGGAGAGCCCTGACATTTCCCGTGGCGGGCCCGACGGCGGGGCGATCCTGCGCGCCAGGGCCCTCGCGGACCTGATGGTGCTCGACACCGATGAAGAACAGGTCTTCGACGACCTGGCCTTCGTCGCCGCCAGGGCCTGCGCCGTGCCGATCGCCCTGATCACCCTGCTCGACACCGATCGCCAGTGGTTCAAGGCCCGGTTCGGGCTCGACGTCGCGGAAACCGAGATCGAACATTCGGTCTGCCGGATCGACATCGATCGCGGCGATTTCCTCGAGATCGTGGACCTCACGACCGACAGCCGCACGAGCGCCAACCCTCTGGTCACGGGCGAGCGTCACTTCCGGGCCTATGCCGGAGCGCCCCTGGTGCTGCGCTCCGGCGTCGTCGTCGGCCGGCTGTGCGTCGTCGACACGACTCCGCGCCCGGAAGGCCTGGGCGAAAGGGAAAAGGCCATGCTCCAGGCCCTGGCCCGGCTGGCCAGCGAGAATCTCGAACTTCGTCGCGTCGCCCGGGCGAGCGACCGCATGGCGGGCTTGCAGACCGCACTGGTCGAGATCGGCGAGACGATCCGCGGCAGCCGGGACACTGGACAGATGGCCTTCGCCACCGCAGGAATCGTCGGCCGCGCGCTGTCGGCGGACCGCGCCGGTTTCGGGTCGGTCGACGACGCGGTCGAGACCATCGACGTGGAGACCGACTGGACGGCGCCCGGTATCGTCAGCATCGCAGGTCGGCACCGGCTCGACGCCTTCAGGAGCCTGCGGGACCCGGTCGCACACGGCGAGCCGGTCGTGGTCTGGGACGCGGTCAGCGACAAGCGCGCCTCCCAGGATCCGCAGAGCGCGATCCGGGTCGGCGTCCGCTCGCTCGTGGACATGCCCGTGCGCGAGCACGGCAGGACGATCGCCCTGTTCTTCGTCCATTCGGCTCATCCGCGATCATGGCCGCCGGAGGAGATCGCCTTCCTGCGCAGCGCCGCCGATCGTCTGGAGGCCGGGGTCGCGCGACATCGCGCCGAACAGCAACAGGGCGTCATCAATGGCGAGATCGCTCACCGACTGAAAAACACCCTGACCATGGTCCAGGCGATCGCCAGTCAGACCCTGAGATCCGTCGCCGATCACGAAGCGGTCTACGCCTTCAAGCGGCGACTGTTCGCCCTCGGCGCGGCCCATGACGCCCTGCTCGCGGCGAACTGGACCCAGGCTGATCTTCGAACGATCGCGGACACAGTGCTCGAGACGGTCGGGTTCGCTGACCGTTGCACCTTGGAGGGTCCGCCGGTGGCGCTCGGCCCTCGGGCCGCCGTGTCCTTCTCCCTGATCGTGCACGAACTCCTGACCAACGCCTTCAAATACGGGGCCCTGTCGAACGACGAAGGCGAGATCTCCCTGACCTGGAGCATCGCGACCGACGACGCCGAAGATCTCCTGGTCGTCCGCTGGCAGGAGAGCGGCGGACCGCCCGTGACGACGCCAGCACGACGCGGCTTCGGCTCCAGGCTCATCAATCTGGGTCTGGCCGGCGCCGGCGGCGTTCATCTCCGTTATGACCGTCCGGGCTTCTCGGCCCACCTGCAGGCCTCGCTGCATGCCCTGGCCCAGCCGTGAAACAGCGAATGGGCGCCGAAGATATCGTCCGTTCCCCTCCCTCGCAGTGGCCCCGCGCGGCACGCCGCCGGGACGCTTTCAACCCTCGCTCGTCAACCCTGGAGACGCGATATGACGGCTGATGTCCTGATGTACACCACGAGCTGGTGTCCCTACTGCAGCCGGGCGAAAGCGCTCCTGAGGCAGAAGGGCGTCCAATGGACCGAGCTCGATATCGAGGCGGATCCGGTCACGCGGGAAGCCATGGTGGAAGCGTCGGGCCGGACCTCCGTGCCGCAGATCTTCATCAATGGCACGCTGGTCGGCGGCTCCGAGGAGCTGTTCGCCCTCGACGTCAAGGGCGAGCTCGATCAACTGCTCGGGCGCACCCCGGAATCCCGCTGAGGCCAGGTCAGGCCGCCCGCAAATCCCACCCGTTTGATGAAAAGGACAGACCCATGGTCTCGGCAATCTGGAAAGACACCACCATCGCCAAAAGCGACGAGACGGTCATTGTCGAGGGAAACCACTACTTCCCCCCGGCGGCCGTCGATTTCAACCTGCTCGAGATGAGTCCGCATACGACCGTCTGCCCGATCAAGGGCGCCGCGAGCTACTACCATGTGCGGGTGGGCAAGGAGATCAACCAGAACGCGGCATGGACCTATCCTGATCCCAATCCGGGATCGGAGGGCATCCGCAACCACATCGCCTTCTGGAAAGGCGTGGAGGTCGGCTAGACGAGCGAACGCGCGACGGCGGCGATCGCGCCGAGTTACGTTCGCAGCCGGCGGGTCTTTTCCGCGTCTGCGGGATCAAGAGGGAGGGAGGCCATGGAGGATGCCGGGTTCGACGCCGCCCTGGCGAAGCTTGCAGAGGGATACGGCGAAGGCGTCTACCAGGGCCGGCGTTACGGCGTGACGGTCCGGCGATCCGCGGATGGACGGCGCAACAGCCTGTTCGCCAGGGAGTTGGGCGGAACCGACATCGTCAGCTTCAACCTCTACCGGACCGGGTCGGATCGAACCCTGCTGAAGCCCTGCGAGATGTCCTCTGAAAAGGTCGTGGCGTTTGTGCTGGACTTCAGACCGGACCCCTGACGGCGGGTGGAGCGCCTCGCGGTCGCCTTGGACTTCCTCATGTGCCTCGGGGGTATCAAAACAATACTCTCCGGCCATTGGACTTCGCCGGGGGATAAACTCATCGTCTATCGGTCGCGCTCCTTGGGGGAAGCGGCGGCGGCTCCTGTGAGCCATGATCGAAAGCCCAGGCCATGACAACCATCAGCGCCGCGCCTCTCCAGACGTTGTCGGATCTTGAGGAAGGCGCGGCGATGACGGTCGCTGACGCCCTGAAGATCATCCTGGCGGACAGCTATGCGATCTACCTGAAGACCAAGAATTTCCACTGGCATGTCTCCGGCCCCTATTTCAGGGACTATCACCTGCTCCTCGACGAGCAGGCCGCGGAGATTTTGGCCGCCACCGACGCGATCGCCGAGCGGGCGCGCAAGACGGGCAACACCACCATTCGATCGATCGGCGACATCGCGCGCCACCAGACCATCAAGGACAACGATGCGGAGTTCGTGTCGCCGCAGGACATGCTGGCGGAGCTCCGCGCCGACAATCTCCACATGGTCGAGTCGTTCCGGCGCGCCAAGGACGTCGCGGACAAGGCGAGAGACAATGCGACGTCCGGCCTCATCGACACCTGGACGGACGAAGCGGAGCGCCGTGCCTGGTTTCTGTTCGAGATCAGCCGACAGGGCTAGCCGGACAAACCTGCGTCATCCAGACGTCGGACGTGGGAGGCGATGATGGCCAAGGCCGGGTTTGGAGGGGGATGTCACTGGTGCACGGAAGGGGTGTTCCAGGCGTTGCGCGGCGTCGCCCAGGTCGAACAGGGCTTTGTCCAGTCGGACCCACCTGCGGACGTCTGGTCGGAAGGGGTGATCGTCACCTTCGATCCCTCGGTCATTCCGTTGGCGACCCTGTGCGAGGTGCATCTCAGAACCCATTCGGCCACCCGGGCGCGCTCGCCGCGCAGCAAGTATCGCAGCGCGATCTACATCTTCGAGGACAGCCAGCGACCCGAAGCCGAACAGGCGATCATCGGCTTCGGGGACGCGTCCGGTAAACCGGTGCAAACCCTGGTCCTTCCCTTCAGAGAGTTCAAACCCTCTGACGAGCGCTACCGGAATTACTATCGCACCGACCCGAGCCGACCCTTCTGCCGGCGCTACATCGATCCCAAGCTGGATCTCATCCGACGACACTTTTCAGAGGTGGCGCTCCAGGAAGCGGATCCGATCGCCATGCAGAGCCTCAACAGTCGTGGGGCGCCGCAGGTCCAGGGCGGCGATGCGACGGCGCCCGACAGTTCTCTTGCTTTGAATCATCAACCAAGGAAATCGAGATGACCGCTTCAGGACGCTTCAATCTACTCCCCCTCGCGCTCGCGCTTTTGGGCCCGCTCTCCCTCTCCGCCGCCCTGGCCGGTCCGACGCCCGTCTCGGCCCAGCAGGTCGTTTCGCAGGGCGCCGACGTCTACCGCCTGCGCATTGGCGCCGTACCGGTTTTCGCCCTCTCCGACGGGTCGGTGCCCATGGATCTTCACGCGCTTCTTCAGCACAGGACGCCGGCTCAGACAGACGCTCTTCTCAAGCTCAATTTCCAGACCAATCCGGTCGAGGCGTCGATCAACGCCTATCTCATCCAGCTGCCGGGCAAACTGGTGCTGATCGACGCGGGCTCAGGCGAGCTGTTCGGCCCCGGCGCCGGAGGCGGTCTGATCGCGAGTCTCGAGCGCGCCGGCTTCGAGCCGGGACAGGTCACCGACATCCTGATCACCCACGTCCACTCCGACCACGCGGGCGGGTTGGTCCGGGGCGGCCAGAGGGTCTTCGAGAACGCCACCGTCCACGTCGGCAAGCCTGATCTGGACTTCTTCTTCGATGCGACGGCCCAGCAGCGCACGGGATACGACAAGGCGTATTTCGACGGCGCGGCCACCATGCTGAAGCCCTATCTCGACGCGGACCGCGTCAGCCCCATCATCGCCGACGGCGAGGTCCTTCCCGGAGTATTTTCCAGTCTGCATGCGGGCCACACGCCGGGCAGCGCCTTCTTCACCCTGCGGGACGGCGGCGAGGCGCTCATTTTCGTGGGGGACCTCGTCCACTCCACGGCGGTGCAGTTCCCGGATCCCACGGTGACCATCGCCTATGACCTGGACCAGCCAACGGCCGCGAGTGTCAGGGCCGAGGCGTTCGGCGCCTTCGCGCGGGACGAGGTCTTGATCGCCGTGCCGCACGCGGACTTCCCCGGGGTCGGCCACGTCCGTCGCGAAGGCGACGGCTACGCCTGGGTGCCGCTCAACTACACCAACCGCCAGCCTGCTGAGCAGTAGGCCTCGCCTTCTGCCTCCCTTCTCACCGGCTCAAGGAGGTTCCTGGTGACCTACTGCCTCGGCATTCTCCTCGAAGACGGCCTGGTGCTCGCTTCTGACTCCCGGTCGAACGCCGGGTTCGACCAGATCGTCGAGGTCGGCAAGCTCAACCTGATGCCGCCTGCGCCGGACCGGTTCGTCGCCATCCAGTCGGCCGGAAACCTGGCCACGACCCAGGCGGTCATTACGGCGCTGTGTGAGGCGTTCGGCGGCGGCGACCCCGCGGTGGACATCAAGGCCTGTCGCACGATGTTTGAGGTGGCGCGGATCGTTGGCGAGCAGCTGCGGGTGGCGATCGCCCATGACGGGGTCTTCGTAACGTCTTTCGTCGGGCCCGGGGCCGGCCTGCTGGTCTCGGGCCAGATCGCCGGCCAGCCACCGCGCCTCTTCCAGATCTATTCGGCGGGGAACTTCGTGGAAGCGACCGGCCGGGCGCCCTTTCTGCAGATCGGAGAGACCAAATACGGCAAGCCGATCCTCGACCGCGCACTCACCGGGTCATGCACCCTGGACGAGGCGGCCAGGCTCGCGATGCTGTCGTTCGACGCCACGATCCGCAGCAACTTGTCCGTGGGCCTCCCCCTCGACGTACTGCTCTACCGGGCGGACAGTTTCTCCGGCGCCCGGCTCGTCACGGTCAGGTCCGACGACCCCTACTGGATCGCGCTTCGGGAGGCCTACGGCAAAGGCCTGGAACGCCTGATCGACAGTCTGGAGCTCCCGCCCAGGAGTTGGCAGCCGCCCGGCGTCGGCGACATGGATTGAACGACGACGCGCCCGGTGTTTCGTCATTCCGGACCTGGAAGGCGACGCCTCCGGCCGGGCGCCGCTCAACTGTATCAACCGTGGTCCCAGCCCGGGAAAGGGCGCCCTTCGGGCGAACCCCCGGCTTGGGTCGTAAGCAGGCCGTGACCCGGCCTGACGATCTCAGGAGTTCAAGGATGTCGAACCCAGGCCCTCCAACGCCGTCACCGCTCGATGCCGCGACCGAGATCTGTCTCCGCATGATCCGCCGCCTCCTCGACCGGGCGGCAGCCCGGAAGCGACAGCTCAACCTGGTCCTTCTGGCGGCGTTGACCGTGTTGTTCCTGGTCACCCTGGTCGCGTTCGGGCTCTCGACGTCGAAGTGACCGGACGGCCGAAGTGGCCGTCGCGCCTGAGTTCGGCCTGTTTCCGGGAACGGTGTCGACGAGACCAGGCCGGTATGCGTGCAATCACCTTGATCTCGAAATCGAAGCCCGCCAGCCAGTTGACGCCCAGGGCGGTCACGTTGTGCGGCGGGGACTGGTCCAGGACTCGCGATTTGATCGCCCAGACCGTTTCGAACTGATTTTCGGGATCGGTGTGGAACGTCGTCAGGTCCACGATATCTCCGAAACCACAGCCGGCTGCGGCCAGGGTGGCCTCAAGGTTGGCGAAGGCAAGTTCCACCTGTTTGGTGAAGTCGGGCTCTGGAGAGCCGTCCTCACGCGCCCCGACCATGCCGGATACAAAGAGGAGATCTCCGGAGCGGATCGCCGCGGCGTAGCCATGCTCCCGGAACAGGGCATGGGGGCGGGCGGGGTAGAGAGCTTCACGTTGTGACATCAATGGACTCCTTGTTTGACGCCGATGAGCGGCAGGCCGCGGATGGCCACCGCGTGTGAGTGGCGTTCGGGCCGCTTCGCGGTCATGCGCCGCTCCGCCCCTCGGTCATAAACGCCCGGAATTTCGCGCCCTTGAAGCGATGCTGCGCCACGGTCTGGTAGGCCTCGCTGTGGTACCACGCCCGGGCGGCCTGCATGTCGGGAAAGCGGAGGATGACGGCGGCCTCGACAGCGTGGCCTTCGAGCGTCTCGATTGCGCCGTAGGTCGCCAGAAACTCGACCTGATGGCCATCGAAGGTCTTTCCAACGGCTTGCGAATACAGGGCGAGTTCGGCCGCGTCCGTCGTCTCGTCGCGCGTGAACACGATGTAGGCGGTCATTGTCCTGCTCCTGTCGGACGGCGGGTCATGCGGGGAGCTCGAAGCCGATGGCCGTCAGGGCCGCAACGCAGGCGTCCTGGTCCTGCTGGTAGGTGCCGCCCGAGATGCCGATGCCGCCGATCAGCTTGCCGTCTTCCAGGATCGGATAGCCGCCACCGACAGCGACCATGCGCGGACGATAGGCGAGCGGGGCGACCTTCGGATCGTTGGACACATAGTCGTTCCAGACGTGGGTCGGATAGCCGAAGGACGCCGAGCTCCAGGCCTTGTCGACGGCGACATCGACCGTGAGGAAGGGGGCGTCGTCGGTGCGTTCGAAGGCGCGCAGATGGCCTGTGGCATCCACGACGGCGACGGCGGCGGGGATGCCGATGTCCTTCGCCGCTGAAAGGGCGGCGGCGATGAGGGCCGTGGCGGACTCGCGGTTGATGGAGGCCGTGGCGATGGACTTGCGGGTCATGGGGGCTCCTTCGCCCGTGCGGGATGCACGGGCATGATGGCGGTTGAACTCGGGCACGCGGAGACTGGTGGGCGGTCAGAAGCCTTCGAGGACGACCTTGCCTCGAGTGGCTCCGCTTTCGAGCGAGGCGTGCGCCCGCTTCAGGTTGGCCGCGTTGATAGGCGACAGCCGCTCGGTCAGGGTGGTGCGGATCTTTCCCTCATCAACCAGGTCGGCGACGGCGTTCAGGATTCGGCCCTGCTCGCCCATGTCCGGCGTCTGGTAGATGGAGCGGGTGAACATCAGCTCGTGATGGATCGACACAGCCTTGCGCTTGAAGGCCATGATCTCGAAGGTTTTGGGATCATCGATGAAGGCGAAGCGGCCCTGGGGCGCGATCAGTTCGGCGACGTCGCCGGCGTGCTGCTCGGTGTGCGTGGTCGAGAAGACGAAGGCCGGCGCGCCGATCCCGAGGTCGGCAATCTGCGGCGCGAGAGGCTTCGAATGGTCGATCACGTGATGGGCTCCGAGCCCACGAACCCAGTCCTGGGTCTCCGGCCGCGACGCGGTCGCTATCACGGTCAGGTCGGTCCGCTGGCGGGCGATCTGGACGGCGATGGAGCCGACCCCGCCTGCGCCGCCGATGATAAGAACAGCGGACGCCGCGCCGGGAACGGCCTTGGTCACGTTCAGCCGGTCGAACAGGGCCTCCCAGGCCGTCAGGGCCGTGAGCGGGAGCGCCGCCGCCTCGGCCCAATCCAGCGACGCGGGCTTACGACCGACGATGCGTTCGTCGACGAGATGCAACTCGGCGTTCGTGCCCGGGCGAATGATCGAGCCCGCGTAGAAGACGTCGTCGCCCGCCTTGAACAGCGTGGCATCGGGACCGGCGGCGACGACGACGCCCGAGGCGTCCCATCCCAGGACCTTCCAGTCGTCGCCTTCAGGCGCCGAGCTGCTGCGGACCTTGTAGTCGACAGGGTTGACCGACACGGCCCGCACCTGGACCAGCAGGTCGCGCCCCGTCGGCACGGGATCAGGAAGATCGATGTCGACGAACGACGCATCAGCCGTGATCGGGCCCGGCGTCCTGTATCCGATGGCTTTCATGAGGGTCTCCAAAAACTGGTTCGAGTTGACGCTTCGATCTCTTCACCGAGCGCATCGGCCGATCTTTTACTCAAAGCTGACATGACGCCACCGAGAAAAGGCTCATTCAGACAAGACGCTCTCCAACCTTGACAGAACTCGACGCCAGCCTCGCTGCGGCTTATCTTGCCAAGCCCTCTCCGAGACTATCGCAGTGCGTCCGGGATTTATCCAATACGCTCTGCGTATAGTTTCCATAGCGCCGCGGTGCTTCCGGCCGAAGTGAGATCGCGAGCAACACTGTGGTGGGCGGCGCGTTCAGCCGACGCAGCGCACAGGCTGCGCTTTCCAGGGCCAACACATGCAACGGGGTTTTCTCAGTTCGGGTCTCTTCCCTGCGAGCCTGTTGTCTTCCGCCATACTGGTCGCGCCGGAACGGGCCGACGCGGCCAGTTTCGACTGCGCCCGGGCGCGAACCGCCAGCGAAAGCGCGATCTGCGGCAACCGGGCGCTCGAGGATCGCGACGTCAAGATGGCGACCCTGTATTCGGTCGTGCGCCAGTTCCAGGGCGGCATGGGCGCACTGGGCGCGATGCGCGATCGCCAGAGCGAATGGCTGGGCGAACGCGAACTCTGCGGGGCCAACGTCGCCTGCATCCGCCGATTCTATGACGTTCGGATCGCTGAGCTGGAACGCGGAGTTACGGCCGCGGCCGGGCGATGACAGGGCCGGGTCCGGCGTCGTCCTGTCCGACACCCGGTCCGAGGTTTCGGCGCGGATAACGCTCAGGGCTTGGCGCGAAGACGCGCCTCGAGCAGGTCGATGTCACGGATCATTCGGAGTGCGGCCTCGCCGTTCACCTCGCGCTCGCGCGCCGCCCGGAAGATCTCGGCCCGTTCGGCCTTGAGCCCGGCCAGCCTCAACCGGCTTTCGATCCTCGCCGTGCGTCTCGCGATCGCCTCCGTCTCGATGGATTGAAGCCGGCCGTCGATGCGCCGACGGTAGTGATCCATGATCCGGGCCGAGGCGTCGGTGTAGAGGTCGGCGTCCGCCTGGTCTTCCGCAAGTCGGTGCTGCTCGGCTTCGATGGCCTGGATGGCGGCCTCGGAGGCGGCGGTGCGGACGCTCTGGATCTGCGCGTCGTGGGACGGCTCCGGCGGCAGTTCCAGATGTTCGAGCAGGCGGGGGAGACCGATGGTGGCGACGATCATCGAGACGATGATGACCCCTGCGGCAAGGAAGATGGCGAGGTCCCGTGCGGGGAAGGCCGTTCCGTCGAGCAGGGTCATGGGCAGGGTCAGGACGCCGGCCAGGGTGATGGCGCCGCGCACGCCGGCGAACGACATGGCCGCGACGAGGCGCAGTCCCACACGCTGCGGGGGCGCTTCGGCGCGGCGTCTGAACCAGGTCAGTTTCAGCGACGTCCAGACCCAGGCGAAACGCAGGACGCCGAGGGCCAGGCTGATGGCCAGGACGTAGACGCCCAGCCACCACACCTCGACATGGCCGGTCATGCGCACCGTCTCGTGAGCCTGGGCGATAATGCCGGGCAGCTGCTCGCCCAGAAGCACGAAGATGACGCCATTGGCGGCGAACTGGACGACATCCCACACCGCCGTGCGCTGCACGCGGGTCGCGGCGAGCGCCTGCCCGCCCTGCTCCGTGAACCCCATGGTCACGCCCGCCGCGACGGCGGCGAGGATGCCGGAGCAGTGCAGTTCCTCCGCCAGGAGGTAGGCGCCGAACGGGATCAGAAGACTGACGAGGATCTGGGCGCTCGTGTCCTCACCGAGCTGGGTTGCGAGCCATGTCTTTCCTTTGGAGATCAGCCAGGTCAGGGCGATCCCGATCGCGACGCCGCCGAGGGCGACCCAGAGGAAAGACCCGATCGCCTGTTGAAGCGAGAAGGATCCGGTCAGCATCGCTGCGACCGCGAAACGCATGCAGACCAGTCCGGACGCGTCGTTGAGCAGGGACTCGCCCTCAAGGATGTGCATCATCCGCTTGGGAATCCGCGTTCGCGCGGCGATCGCGGAAACGGCGATCGGATCCGTCGGCGAGACCACCGCCGCGAGGGCGAACGCGACCGGCAGCGGCATGGCGGGGATCAGCCAGTGGATGAAAAGCCCCACGCCGAGCACGGTCAGGATGACCAGGCCGAGGGCCAGCTCGATGATGGTGCTGCGATCGCGCAGCAGGTCGTCCTTTGGGATGCGCCACCCGTCGAGGAACAGGAGAGGCGGCAGGAAGAGGACGAAGAATATCTCGGGATCCAGGGTGACGGTGGGCGCCATCGAGAGCGCCACCGCGACGCCCAGCACGATCTGCACCAGGGGCAGGGGCGCGCGGGTCAGACGCGCGAGCTTGCCGCTGACGACGACCGCCAGAAGCAGGAAGAGAATAGTGCCGACCGGTTCCATGCTCCTGCCTAGGACGCCGGCCGCCAGGGAGCCAGCGATCTGACCGCCGGGCTTGAGTTTTTCGGCCTTTACCTGCCGGATCGACCGGCGCCCGGTCTATCGCTCGGCCGCCGCCGGCCCCATCGCCGCCATGGCGGCTGCAACCGCAGTGACGAGGGTCTCGACGTAGCGCCTGTCGGTTCGCCCCCATGGCGGAGGCGCATCGAAACGCACAGTTGGCCTTGTGGGTCGCACAAAATGCAGCGCGTATTGCGGGACCACTCCAAGGTCGCCGCTACCCCATGACGCTGTTCCTCTACGACACCCTGCATCGCAAGAAGCGTGAGTTCACGCCGCGGGACCCCGATCGGGTGACCCTCTATGTCTGCGGGCCGACCGTCTATGACTACGCCCATATCGGCAATGCCCGCCCGCCGGTGGTGTTCGACGTGCTGGTGCGGCTGCTGCGGCGCGAATATGGCGCGGACAGCGTCATCTATGCCCGCAACGTCACCGACGTGGACGACAAGATCAATGCGAAGGCGCATCGGGAAGGCGTGCCGATCGGCGAGGTCACGGCCCGCTACGAGGCCGCCTACCTCGCCGACATGGGGCTGCTGAACGTCTCGCCGCCGGACATCGCGCCCCATGTCACGGACCACATCGAGGCCATGGTCGCCCAGATCGGCCAGATCATCGACGCCGGCTGCGCCTATGCGGCCGAAGGCCATGTGCTGTTCGATGTCTCGAGCTACCCGGCCTACGGCGCCCTGTCGGGGCGGAACCTCGACGACATGATCGCCGGGGCGCGGGTCGAGGTCGCGCCCTACAAGAAGAACCCGCACGACTTCGTCCTGTGGAAACCATCCAAACCCGACGAACCGTCGTGGCCGTCACCCTGGGGCGAGGGACGGCCCGGCTGGCATATCGGATGCTCGTCCATGATCGAGGCGGTCCTGGGCCTGCCGATCGACATCCACGGCGGCGGCATCGATCTGGTCTTCCCCCACCATGAGAACGAGATCGCCCAGGGGGTCTGCGCCCACGGCCATGCCCAAGAGACGACCGCGCCCGCCGAATACAGCCGCTACTGGATGCACAACGGCTTCCTGACGATGGACGCCGAGAAGATGGCCAAGTCGGTCGGCAATGTCCTGCTGCTGCACGATCTGGTGCAGACGATCCCGGGCGAGGTGGTCCGCTGGGCGCTTCTGTCGGCCCACTACCGTCAGCCGCTCGACTGGAACCAGGCGCTGCTGGATCAGTCGCGGAAGAACCTGGACCGCCTGTATGGAGCCTTGCGCCGCGCAGAGGGGGTGGAAGCACTGGGCGACAAGCCATCGCCCGAGTTTCTTGAGGCCATCTCGGACGACCTGAACACGCCGGGCGCCATGGCGACCCTGTTCGCCCTGTCGAGCGAGATCGAGCGGGCCATGACGGCCGGCGATCTGAACGCCGTGGGGATCGCCAAGGCCAACCTGCTGGCCGCCGGGCGGATCATGGGGGTGCTGCTGTCCACGCCCGACCAGTGGTTCGAGGGCGGCGCAGACGATGCGCTGAGGGCCGAGGTCGAGGCCCTCCTAGGCGAAAGAGTCCGGGCGCGCGCCGCCAGGGACTGGCCCGCCGCCGACCGCATCCGCGACCGCCTGACCGAACTCAACGTCGTGGTGATGGATTCGCCCACCGGCGCGACCTGGCGGTTGAACGAATCATCGTCGTCCGTCCCCAGCCAGACGGCGGATCCTTTCCAAGGAGAAGATCATGACTGACACCCTCGACCTTTCACACTGGATCAACGGCGAGAGGGTCTCCTCCGAGCGTCCGGGCGAGAGCCTCAATCCCTCCAACACCAACGAGATCGTGGCTCGCGTGCCCCAGGGCGCCGCGGCCGAGGTGGACGCCGCCGTCGCGGCGGCGAAGGCGGCTTTCCCCGCCTGGTCGGACGCCTCGCCCGAGGTGCGCTCGGACATCCTCGACAGGGCGTCCAACATCCTGATGGACCGCCGCGAGCAAGTCGGCCGGCTTATGGCGCGCGAAGAGGGCAAGACGCTGCAGGAAAGCATCGGCGAGACCGCGCGGTCGGCACGCATCCTGAAGTATTTCGCGGGCGAGGCGCTGCGCGTCCATGGGCAGAACCTGATGTCGGTACGCCCCGGGGTGGAGATCCAGACCTATCGCCAGGCGGTCGGCGTGTTTGGCCTGATCACGCCGTGGAATTTTCCCGTCGCCATTCCTGCCTGGAAGATCGCGCCGGCGATCGCGTTCGGCAACACAGTCGTCATAAAGCCCGCCGGGTTCTCATCCGCGACGGCCGAGGCCCTGGTCGCCATTCTGCACGAGGCGGGACTGCCCAGGGGGGTCGTCAATATGGTGATTGGAGAAGCGGAAGTCGGGCGGGCGATCGTGGCCCACAAGGACGTCGACGGTCTCAGCTTCACCGGATCTCAGGGTGTCGGCGCCAGCGTCGGCAAGGGTGCGATGGAGCGCCAGGCGCGGGTGCAGCTTGAGATGGGCGGGAAGAACCCCCTTGTCATCCTGGACGACGCGGATCTGGAGCGCGCCGTCGCCATCGCCCTCGATGGTTCGTTCTTCTCCACCGGTCAGCGCTGCACCGCCTCCAGCCGACTGATCGTGCAGGACGGCATCCACGATCGCTTCGTGCAGATGCTGGGAGAGAAGGTCCGCGCGCTGAAGGTCGGCGACGCGCTCGATCCCGTCACCCAGATGGGTCCGGCCGTGTCCGAGAAGCAGATGGAGAACAGCTACAGATACATCGACATCGCCCGTTCGGCCGGCGGCCGGATCGTCACCGGTGGAGAGCGACTGACCCTCGACAATCCCGGCTGGTACGTCCAGCCGACCCTGATCGCCGACACCGACGCGACCTCGCAGATCAACAACGAGGAGGTCTTCGGCCCCGTCGCCTCGACGATCCGGGTCAAGGACTACGAAGAGGCCCTCGGGATAGCGAACGGGGTTGAGTTCGGCCTGTCGGCGGGCATCGCCACGACGTCGTTGAAATACGCCCGCGACTTCCAGCGCCGCGCCCAGGCCGGAATGGTCATGGTCAACCTGCCCACCGCCGGCGTGGAATATCACGTGCCGTTCGGCGGATCCAAGAAGTCCAGCTATGGCGCCCGGGAACAGGGTTTCGCAGCGGTTGAGTTCTTTACCCAGCAGAAAACAGCCTACAGCTGGAGCTGAGCGCGCTTCGGCGTGCCCCTCCTCGGTGAGAAAAGCGCCTTGGGCTTGCCCACCTCGCGTGGCGGTTACGAGCGGAGTCTTCGCGCACCGGTTCATCTCTTCAACCAGCGCCCAACAGCGCCCAGCCCATACTGTATGCTTGGCGCATACATAAGGTGATGCTACGGTTTTGTTCAGCGACGGCAGCCGCCGCGTTCCAGTCCTGGAGAGCTCATGTCACGCATCGCCGTCACCGCCCGTGAAGACACCCCTGCTGCTGCCCAGCCCCTGCTCGATGCGGTTGAGAAGCAACTGGGCATTGTACCGAACATGTTCCGCCTGATCGCCCTCAGCCCGCCGGTGCTGCAGGGGTTCCTGGGCTTGAGCGGCGCGCTGGCCAAGACTCTGAACGTCAAGACCCGTGAGCGCATTGCCCTCGCCGTCGCGCAGATCAACGGCTGCGACTACTGCCTGTCGGCGCATACCTACATTGGCCTGAACATGGCGAAAATCGACGCCGACGAGATCGCGCTCAATCGCGGTGGAGCCTCGTCGGACCCGATGGCCAACGCCGCCGTGGCGTTTGCCGCAGCAGTGACCCGTTCGCGCGGCCATGTTTCGGACGCCGACATCGCGGCTGTTCGCGACGCCGGCTACACCGACGCCCAGATCGTCGAGATCGTCGGCGTGGTCGTCGAGAACGTCTTCACCAACTTCCTGAACAACGTCGCCGGGACCGAGATCGACTTCCCCGTTGTCCGCGCCGCCGAACTGGCGTGATCGGATCCCCCGCCGGCGGCCAGGCACCGCTGTCGGGGCGTCGCCCCAAGCAGGCTCAATCGCCGTGACGTCGCGCCGAGGGTATGACCGTTGATCAGGACGCCGTACTCGGCAGGGGCGCATCGCGAAGGTTGTCGACCAGGGTCCCATAGGCGGGATCGTCCCGGGTGACGTCCGACAACCGACGTTCCAGATCCCGGAACGCGTCCAGGACGAGGCGCCCCTCCTCAGTAAGACAGGCGCCCTGGGCAGGCCCGCCGCGCGTGGCGCTTACAAGCGGGGTCTTCCAGCACCGGTTCATCTCATCCACCAGCGCCCAGCAGCGTTTGTAGCTCATCTGCAGAGCCCGTCCGGCTGCCGAGATGGAGCCCGTCGCCGTGATGGCCTCCAGGACGGCGGCCTTGCCCGGCCCCATGGCGCTGGTTTCCGCGCTCATGACCTGGAGTCTCAGTTTAACCGGACCGATCCGTGTCAGCATCTTCCGCCTCCTCGCATTCCCCGTGATCCTCTTAGGCCCCCCAGTCGGGTGACAGGAAGACTGTCGACTGGAAAGGGACCGGCTCTCCGGAGAGCTTCAGCGTTTCGGGACCAAGACCTCCACCCTTGCCCCGGCCTCCAGCGCTGGTGCGCCGGGGAGACGGCGCACCAACGCGTTGGCGGCCGCCATCACCGTGACGAGGGAGGAGTCCTGTTCGCTCATCGGACGGACGCGGCGCACGCCATCAGGACCGTTATCGACGATGGCGCGCATATAGTGTTCGCGCGGACCATTGGCGGAAAGCGGGCCGTCGAGAACGGCAAGGCCCGTGTCCGGAGCCGCCGTTCCGCCCTGGAGGGCGGCGATCAGGGGGGCCAGGAACAGCTCCGCACAGACCAGGGCGGAGGCGGGATTGCCGGGCAGGCCAAGCAAGGGTCGGCCGTCGGCCAGATGCGCGAACCAGACAGGCTTGCCGGGACGCACGGCGACGCCTTCGACCGAAAGCACCCCGCCGGCCGATCGGATCACCGGCTTGACGCGATCATGATCGCCGACCGAGGCGCCGCCGACGGTCACCAGAAGATCGAACACTCCGGCATCCACGGCGGCCAGAATGGAGGCGTCATTGTCCCTCGCCCGGCCAAGAAGGGTTGGCGTCCCGCCGCTGCGGCGCACGAAGGCCGCCAGGGCCGGGGCGCACGCGTCGTAGATCTGGTGCGGGCCGGCGGGCTCTCCGGGGGCGACGAGTTCGTCGCCGGTCGAAAGAATTGCGACGACTGGCCGGCGTCGGCAGGTCACCGTCGCTCGCCCCGCCGAGGCGGCGAGGGCCAAGCGCCAGGGATTGAGCCGCGTTCCCGGCTCGAGGAGGATCGCGCCGGCGCGGAAGTCGCATCCCTGCGGACGCACCCAAGCGGGGCCGTCCGGCGCGGCGGCCAGAACGACCGTCTCGTCCCGACGTTTCGCCTCTTCCTGGATCACCACCCGGTCGGTCCCGGGCGGCAGGGCAGCACCGGTGAAGATGCGGGCGGCCTGGCCCGATTGAACGGTCACGCCGGCGTCGTGGCCTGCGGCGCTCTCGCCGACGATCTGGAGGCGCGCGCCCAGGCGGACGTCCACGCTTCTAACCGCCCAGCCGTCCATGGCCGAGGCGTCGAACGGGGGCTGATCGCGTCCGGCCGTGACCGGTTCCGCCAGCCAGCTGCCGTCCGCCTCCGCCAGGGGCACGGCTTCCGCCGTCAGCGGGACGATCGCCGAGAGCATGGTCGCGCGGGCGTTCTCGACGGACGGCAGGCTCATGCCCGCCTCCAGTCGCCGGAGGCCCCGCCGGACTTGGCCAGAAGGGCGATGTCGGTGACGATCATTTCGCGGTCGACCGCCTTGAGCATGTCGTAGAGGGTGAGGAGGGCCACGGACGCCGCCGTCAGGGCCTCCATCTCGACCCCGGTCTGGCCCTGGGTCCGGGCCGTCGCCGTCGCCTCGAGACCCGATCCGTCCTCGGTCGGGCGGACAGCGACCTTGACCGAAGTCAGCATCAGGGGGTGACACATGGGGATCAGGTCGGAGGTTCGCTTCGCCGCCATGACGCCGGCGATCTCGGCCACGGCGCGCACGTCGCCCTTCTTGCCGCCGCCCGACAAGGCGAGCGCCAGGGTTTCAGGCCGCATGGTGATCCGGCCGCGCGCCGTCGCCTCGCGTGTCGTCACCGCCTTTCCCGAGACGTCGACCATGCGGGCGCGTCCGTCGGCGTCGATATGGGTGAGTGCGGCCCCGACGGGTGTCTTCGGATCCGGCATCATCGCTCCAGCAGCCGGGGCATCAGCTCGACCATGTTGCAGGGCTTGTGACGGCTGTCGAGTTGCCAGCGGATGACCTTGTCCCAGCCGTCGCGGATGGCCCCGTTCGATCCCGGCAGGCAGAACACGAACACACCGTCGATCAGGCCTGCGGTCGCGCGGGACTGGAGGGTCGACAGGCCGATGGTCTGGTAGCTGACCTGGTGAAAGATCACCGAGAAGCCGTCGATCCGCTTGTCGAACAAGGGCTCGAGCGCCTCCGGCGTGACGTCCCGGCCCGTCAGGCCGGTGCCGCCGGTGGTGATGATCGCGTCCACCGCACCGTCGGCGATCCAGCGCCGCACCCGCGCACGGATGGCTTCGACGTCGTCCGGAACGATGTCGCGCAGGACGGGGCTGTGCCCGGCTTCGGCGATCCGGTCGGCCAGGATCTTGCCGGAGGTGTCGCTCTCCTCGTCCCTGGTGTCGGAGATGGTGAGGACGGCGATCCGCACCGGCGTGAATGGCAGGTCGACCAGACGACCACCGGGGGCGGGTGGCTGCAGGTCGGGATGGGTGTCGGTCATGGGGTCTCCTCGGCCCAGCGGGCCAGATCGGCGTGGTCCTGGTCCCGGGGTTCGATCCAGAGGCGGCCGTCCGGACCGTCCTCCCGCTTCCAGAACGGCGCCCGGGTCTTGAAATGGTCCATGAGGAAGTCGGCGGCCTCGAAGGCGGGCCGTCTGTGCGCGGCGGCGACGGCGACGAAGATCACCGGCTCGCCGACGTTGATCCTGCCCCAGCGGTGCACGGTCAGGGCGTCCTGGATCTCGAAGCGCGCGCGGGCGTCGGCCTCGATCTCCTCCATCACCCGTTCGGTGAAACCGGGGTAGGCTTCAAGGGTCAGGGTGTCGACGGTCCGGTCGCCGGTTCGGCCGCGGGTCAGGCCGGTGAAGGAGACCACAGCCCCGGTGTCGAGGCGATCGCGGCTGAAGTCCTGCAACAGGGCGGCGGCGTCGAGCGGATCCTGGGTGATGCGGATCAAGGCGTCAGCCTCCGCCGACCGGAGAGCCGAAGGCCACCTCGTCCTCCGGGCCGATCGCCAGCTCGTCGCTGCGCAGGCTGAACGGGGTGAGGGTGGTGTTGAGGATCACCAGGGTGCTGCGATGATCGAGATGTTCGGCGAGACGGCCGTTGTCGCCCGCGGCCGCCGCCTTGATCTCGCCGAGGGTCGCGCCGTCGAGCGTCGCCTCGCTCCAGCCGGCGATGTCCCCGAGGGTCCCGAACAGTTTCACGACCGCCATCTCATCCTCCCGTCGTCGACATGGTGCGCAGCACCGCCGGCGCGGCGCCCGGACGGTCGATCCTGAAGTCGTGCCCCCTGGGCTTGAAGCCGATCGCGGCGCGGATGGCGTCGCGCAGCGGGGCGTCGTTACCCGGGTGGTCGCGCAGCACCTGGCGCAGGTCCGCCTGATCGTCCTGGCCCAGGCAGAGGAAGAGCTGACCGGTGCAGGTCACCCGCACCCGGTTGCAGGCCTCGCAGAAGGTGTGGCTGAGCGGGGTGATGAAACCGAGCGTTCCACCGGTCTCCTCGACCTTCATGTAGCGGGCCGGGCCGCTGGTGCGGCGGGTCGACGGCGTCAGGGTCCAGATCCGGCCCAGGTCCTCCCGGACCTTGGCGAGGGAGAGATACTGGTCCGTTCGGTCCGCCCCGATCTCGCCAAGCGGCATGGTCTCGATCAGGGTGATGTCCATGCCCAGGCCGTGGGCCCAGCGGATCAGGTCGGGAAGTTCGTCGGCATTGTCGCCCTTCAGGGCGACGGTGTTGATCTTGACGCTCAGGCCGGCCTGACGGGCCGCCTCCAGTCCGGCCATCACGACCCGCAGATCGCCGCCGCGAGTGATGCGCCGGAACTTGTCCCGGTCGAGCGTGTCCAGGGAGACGTTGATCCGGCGCACGCCGTGACCGGCGAGCGCCTCGGCGTGGCGCGCGAGCTGGGTGCCGTTTGTGGTGAGGGTGATCTCCTCGAGATCCCCCGCCCTGAGGCGGCGGGACAGGGCGGCGACGAGATCCATCATCCCCTTGCGGACCAGGGGTTCGCCGCCCGTCAACCGGATCCGGCGGCAGCCGAGATCGATGAAGGCGCCGCACATCCGCTCGAGTTCCTCCAGGCTCAGGAGGTCGGCCTTGGGCAGGAAGACCGGGTTCTCGGCCATGCAGTAGAGGCAGCGCAGGTCGCAGCGGTCGGTCACCGAGATGCGGACATAGTCGATCGTCCGGCCGAACGGATCGACCAGCGGCGCCGCAGCGCCCGGGCCGGTCGGCATCGCTTTGTCAGATTGGTAGATGACCGTCATGTTCGGGCGACTATAACGGGTCTTCACTGAAGGGCGCGTTCTTTCCTCTCATGACCTGGAAATCCCTGACGACGGTGCTGGCCGGCCTGGTCCTTGTCGCGCTGGCCGCGTGTTCCCCCACGCCCTCGTCCAGGCCCGAGGACACCGTGACCGTCTTCGCCGCCGCCTCCCTCACCGACGCCCTGACCGAGATCGCCGCTGACTACGAACGCGCGGGAGGGCCCCGTGTCCGGCTGTCCTTCGCCGCCAGCGGAGCGGTGGCGCGACAGGTCGAGGCCGGCGCGCCCGCCGATGTGGTGATCCTGGCGGACCCGGTCTGGATGGATCGCCTGGCTGCGGCGGGGCGTCTGGGCGAGCGACGTTTCGATCTGCTGGGCAATGACCTGGTGGTGATCGCCCCGGCAGAGGCCGCAGTAAGCGAAGACCCGTTCGCAACCCTCCCCGCCGGGAGCCGCGTCGCCATCGGCGATCCGGAGAGCGTACCGGCCGGCGCCTATGCGAGGACCTGGCTTCAGGCCACGGGTCGATGGGAGGCCGTCCGGGAGCGCCTTGTGTTTGCAGCGGACGTGCGTGGCGTCCGCGCCTTCGTCGCGCGACATGAAGCGGCGCTGGGCGTCGTCTATCGCAGCGACGTCGTGGGGCAGGACGAGGTCAGGATCGTGCTGGAGCCCCCGCCCCCGGAACAGCCCGCGATCCTCTATCCCGCGGCCGAGACGGCGGACGGCGGGGCGGAGGGCCGGGCCTTTCTGGACCATCTGCGCACGCCGCGAGCGGCGGCGATCTTCCGTCGTCACGGCTTCGAGCCGGTCGCCTGAATGTTCGAGCCCCTCTCCGCCTTCGAACTCGAGGCGCTCTGGCTGTCGATGAAAGTCGCCACGGCCTCCCTCGTCGTCTGTCTTCCGCTCGGCCTGGCCCTGGCCCTGATCCTCGCCCGGGGCCGCTTCCCCGGCCGCTGGATCATCGAGGCCGCCGTCAACATCCCGCTCGTTCTGCCGCCGGTCGTCACGGGATTGATCCTGCTCAGCCTCTTCGGCGTCAGGGGGCCGATCGGTCGGGCGCTCCACGAGACCTTCGGCGTCTCTCTCGCCTTCCACTGGACGGGGGCGGCGCTCGCCGCGACCATCATGGCGCTTCCGCTTGTGGTCCGGCCGTTGCGGCTGGCGATCGAGGGCGTGGACCGGGGCCTGGAGGACGCTGCGGCGGTTCTCGGTGCGCCGCCCCTGGCGGTGTTCGCCCGCGTCACCCTGCCCCTGGCGGCGCCCGGCCTCGTCGCGGCGGGGCTGCTGGGGTTCGCCCGGGCCTTCGGCGAGTTCGGCGCCACGGTGACCTTCGCCGGCGCCATCCCCGGCGAGACCCAGACCTTGCCGCTGGCGATCTACTCCGTGCTGCAGAGCGCGGACGGAGGCCAGGCCGCCTTGCGCCTGTCCGTCGTGGCCGTGCTCGTCTCTGTCGCGGCCGTGGTCGGTTCGGAGATGTGCAACCGTCGAATCCTGCAGGCGAGGCGGGCATGACCCTGTCCTGTCACGCCGCCGGGCGCCGGGGCGACTTCGCCTTCGACATCGGGTTCGACAGCTCCGCCCGGGCGGTCGCGGTCGTGGGCCCCTCGGGCTGCGGCAAGACCACGTTTCTCCACGGTCTCGCAGGGCTTCTCGGCGACAGCACGGCCCGCGTACGGATCGACGGAGACGTCCTCCTCGACGACGCGGTGCTCCGTCGGCCGGCTCACCGGCGATCGATCGGCTATGTGTTTCAGGACGTCCGGCTGTTCCCGCACATGACCGTCGAGGAGAACATCGCCTTCGCCCGGCCCTACGGCGGAGATGAACTGACCGTCGGCCATGCGCTCGATCTCATGGACCTTCGGGGCTTCGAGCGCCGCCGACCCGCCAGCCTGTCGGGCGGGGAGGCGCGCCGCGTGGCCCTTGCCCGGGCCTTTGCCGCGCGACCCAAACTGCTTCTGCTGGACGAGCCCTTCACCGGTCTCGACGTGCGGCGTCGCGAGCGGCTGGCACCCTATCTCCTGCGTCTGCGGGAGGAGGCCGCGCTGCCGATGATCATCGTTTCCCACGACCCCCGGGACTTGGATCTGATCGCGGAGGATGTCGTCCACATCGCCGAGGGCGTCGAGATGACAGTCGCCGATAACCGGTGCTGACGCGGTGCGGCGGTTGAGGACGTCCGCAGAGGGTCCGGTCTTTGACAGAGCCTGCTCGTGACTTCTACCGTGAACGCCTGCGGTCGGCTGTCCAGCGTTTCAACGCTTCAACAGCTGGAGATCGCCCGCAAGGGCGGCGCCGGCGTTCCATCGGGTGTCGCCGCTTCTTCTGTCTCAGGCTCTGAGTAGCGCCAGAGCGACCGAAGGATCGGCGCTTTCTTCGAACAGCGACACCGTCCAGCCCGCCGCTTCCGCCAGTTCCGTGACCGAGGCGCGGGTGTATTTGCGCGAGCTCTCGGTGTGGATGGTCTCGCCCCTGGAGAAGGCGATCACCGTGTCGCCGATGGCCACATGTTGGTCGCGGATCGAACGCAGGTGCATCTCCATGCGCGATTCCGCCGGATTCCACAGCGCCAGATGCTCGAAGGCGTCGAGGTCGAAGTCGGCGCCCAGCTCGGCATTGGCCCGAACGAGCAGGTTCCTGTTGAAAGCCGCGGTCACGCCCTGGGCGTCGTCATAGGCGGCGCCCAGCAGTTCGGGCGCCTTGACCAGATCGACGCCGAGAATGAACAGCGAGCCATCGTCCAGCCGGGCGCGCGCGACCTTGAGGAACTCGACCGCGGCGTCGCGATCCAGATTGCCGATGGTCGAGCCGGGGAAGAAGCCGATGCGACGACCCCGGCCCAGTTCCGGCAGCGCCGGCAGGTTCAGGAAATCGCCGACGACCGGCACGACCTCAATGGAGGGATAGGCCTCGGTAATCCGCTCCGCCGCCTCGTTCAGGGCGTCTGAGCTGATGTCGATGGGGATATAGGTCGAAAGGGCCGGCGCCGCGTCCAGCAGGATGCGGGTCTTTTCGCTGGCCCCCGAACCGAACTCGACCAGAACGGCGTTGTCGCCGAAATCCTGCGTCAGGCGCGGGGCCAGCGCCTTGAGCAACGAGGCCTCCTGCCGCGTCGGATAGTATTCCGGCAGGCGGGTGATGTCCTCGAAAAGGCGCGAGCCCTCGGCGTCGTAGAACCATTTCGGCGAGACCGCCTTCTGGGGTTTCGACAGGCCGGCGATGAGCTCCGCGCGGAACTCCGCTGTCTCGTCATTTTCGTCAGCCCTTGATGGGTCGGCGACAATGTCTTCGGCAAGCCTGAGGCCCATGAACGCCCACCTTTGATGCGGATAAAAGAAATTGCGATAGGTCGCGCGGGCGTGGCCCGGCGGCGTGGCGAAGCATGACCCGCGCAGGATCATCTGATTGGCCATGAACTTGCCGTTGTACTCGGACGCCGTGCCGTCGGTCGGGCGGAACCCGGGATAGGGAGCGTAGGCGCTGGCGGTGTGTTGCCAGACCTCGCCGAACAGGTTGGAGAACGGCGCGGCGTCGGTGACGGCGGCGTGTTCCCACTCGGCCTCGGTCGGCAAGCGCTTTCCAGCCCAGCGCGCGTAGGCGTCGGCCTCGTAGAAACTAATGTGACGAACAGGGGCCGATGGATCGACCGGCGCAGCGCCGGCAAGACCGAAGACGGACCAGCCGGCTTCCGCAGCATGCCAGTACAGCGGTGCAATCCACTGCTCGGCCTTCACCGTGGCCCAGCCATCGGCGAGCCAGAGCTCGGGACGGGAATAACCGTCGTCCTCGATGAAGCGGATCCAGTCGGCGTTGGTGACGAGGTCATTGGCGAGGGCGTATGGGCGCAGCAAGGTCTGGTGCGCCGGGCCCTCGTTGTCGAAGGCGAAGCCCTCACCATCATGGCCGATGGTGATCAGACCGCCGTTGAGACGGGTCACGCCGCCGACGGAGGGCTGGACCGGGGCCTCGCGAGGCTCGATGTCATAGGCGGCGGGATCGAGCGGCGACCGCGACATCAGATAGAGCAGATCCATCAGGAACAGTTCCTGATGCTGCTGGTCGTGATGCAGGCCGAGGACGAACAGGTAGCGGTCCGCGCCCGAGGTCAGGCCACGTGACAGGCGGTCGATCATGCGGCGGTCGATCTCGCGGCGGTAGGCGAGGACATCGTCGAGGTTGGGGCGGGTCATCAGGCCGCGCTCGTGCCGGTTCACCCGATGGCCGAGCGCTTCGTAGTAGGAGTTGAACAGCTGCTGGAAGCGCGGATCTACGGGCTGATATCCCGGCTCGTTGGCCAGGATCATCGCCTCGAAGAACCAGCTCGTATGCGCCAGATGCCACTTGCCCGGGCTGGCGTCGGCCATCGGCTGGGCCGCGAGGTCCTCGGCCGAGAGACCCGCGGCCAGTTCGGTCATGCGTTCACGGACGGCGCGGTAAAGCGCGACGTCGTCCGATCGGGACGACTGAAACGGCGTGAGCTCGGTCATGATCGCGACCGGCTTTCAGCAACGATCCGCCAATCAGCAAGGCGCCGCCTGGCCGTCCTGTCGCGCGACCGTGTCGTTGCTCTCAAGCCCTGGCCAGGGCGCTGGCCGCCTTGCCGTCATACTGGCCGCCGAAGCTGGTCTTCAGGTGCGCCATGATCGTCCCGACGTTGGCCCCGGGGTTCCTGGCCCGGAAGTCGTTGATGGCCTCGCGCAGTTCCGATTCCGTCATCTGCTTCGGGCCGTAGGCGGACAGGATCGCGAGTTCGGTTTCAGCCGCCCCGACCCGCTCGTCCACCTTCGACACATCGCCACCAGCCTGGATCAGACGCGCGCGCTCGGTCGCGAGGTTCTCCAGCGTCAGCCTCGTGTTCTTCGAGAACTTCGCGACGGTTGCGACAACCTTCTCGTCGGTGACCTCCGTCACGCCGCGCTTGAATTCCTCGGTCGTGATCTGGGTCGCCTCGCCGATCAATGTGGTCAGCACATCAGCCTTAAGGCGGTCGCCCAGCTTGCGCGCCGCCAGTTGGTCCGCTTTGATTTCGTCGAGTAAATCCATATCCATATCCCTTCAGTTCATCTGTTCGATCCTGCCCGCCAGGCTTGAATATGGGCGGAGACGGTCAGGCTCGGAAGAAGCGTCGCCTTCCAGCGGAGACGCGTCCTGATTTGGTCTGCCCGCACGCCGCTGGCCATCGGGTGGACGACGACGCTGCTCGGCCGTCGCAGACCTCCGGACCGGCATGGACCTCCGGCGCAGAACCGCGGATGCGTTCGCCGTATCGATCATCGCGGTCCACGCTCACTGCGGCATCTCGACGTGGCCGCCGAACCCGAGGCGCATGGCCGACAGCAGCCTGTCGCCGTAGGTGTTCTCGCTGCGCGAGCGATAGCGGGCATATAGCGCGGCAGAGAGAACATTGGCGGGCACGGCCTCTTCCATCGCCGCCTCAATGGTCCAGCGGCCCTCGCCGCTGTCGGCCACCTTGCCAGTGAACTGCTCCAGCGACTTGTCCCTGGCCAGGGCCGAGGCGCTGAGGTCCAGGAGCCAGGAACTGATCACGCTGCCGCGCCGCCAGACCTCGGCGATGTCGGGCAGGTCGAGGGTGAAGCGTTCGTCCTCAGGCAGGCGTTCGGACATCTTGTTCTTCAGGATGTCGAAGCCCTCGGCATAGGCCTGCATGAGGCCGTACTCGATGCCGTTGTGGACCATCTTGACGAAATGACCGGCTCCGGCGGGACCGGCGTGGATATAGCCCTTCTCGGCCCGGTCATCGGGGGCGTCGCGACCCGTGGTGCGGACGATGTCGCCATAACCGGGGGCCAGGGTCTCGAAGATCGGGTCGAGAGCTCTGACCACCTCGGCGTCTCCCCCGATCATCATGCAGTAGCCGCGCTGCAGCCCCCAGACACCGCCGGAGACGCCGATGTCGACATAGTCGAGCCCCTTGTCGCGCAGCGCCTTCGCACGACGGATGTCGTCCTTGTAGTAGCTGTTGCCGCCGTCGATGAGGATGTCGCCGGGTCTGGCGATGCCCGCGATCTCGTCGATCGTCTCTTCGGTGAGGGCGCCGGCCGGCAGCATGACCCAGTAGATCGCCTTCTCCCCGAGCCTGGACTGCATGTCCCTGAAGTCGGTCGAGGCGATGGCGCCTTCCCTGGCGAGTTCCTGGACGGGTTCCGGCGAGCGGTTATGCACCACCACCTCATGGCCGCCGCGGATCAGGCGGCGGGCGATGTTGGCGCCCATGCGGCCGAGGCCGATCACACCGATCTTCATGAGGGGAATCCTTCAGGCTGTTGTGGGCGATTGATGAGATGACAGGTCAGGCGAAAGCGCCTTGAAAGATGGCGTGGCGGCGGTCTTCGACCGCGGCACGGCATCGTCGGCGTCACGCGCGAACATGATCCCAGACCTTGGAGATCACGACCGAGCCCTCGCCCACTGAAGATGCGACCCGCTTTACGGAGCTGGCGCGGACATCCCCCACCGCGAAGACCCCGGGTTCCGAGGTTTCATAGGGCGAGCAACCCCCTACCTGTTC
>LNFM01003753.1_pt1 | contig 38571 bp, 39 predicted proteins | sample 596031 | NCBI WGS metagenome assembly LNFM01 (sample SAMN04254537, study PRJNA301005) | activated carbon metagenome | isolation source: dual media filters at the Ann Arbor, Michigan drinking water treatment plant | place: USA: Ann Arbor | reverse complement strand
CCGCTGACGAGCAACCTCGATCGTGCGCATCTTGCGGGCACCGCGACCATCGCTGCGACGTCCACTGACGAAGCTCTCGGGCGCGTGGAGCCGGAATGACCGGGTCTTGCTCGCGAGCTATCCGTTGCAGCAAACGAATAGCATGAGTTTCGCTCCCGTCACTCGCGGCTGTACGCCCGGGTGGAGGCGTCGAGCGAACAATCGCAGCGACAGCGCAACCTCGGCCAGTTGTATGGAATTCGCCCGACCCGGTAGACTTCGCCGCCGTGGGACTCCTGACCTTCAGCCTCAACGTCACCCTCGATGGTTGCGTCGACCACCAGGAGGGGATCGCCGACGACGAGACCCACGCCTTCTTCACCGCCCTGATGGACGGGGGCGGGGCGATGCTGTGGGGCCGCGTCACCTACGAGCTGATGGAGAGCGCCTGGCCGGCGATTGCCCGCGGCGACGTGGAGGCGCCGCCGGCGATCCGCGAGTGGGCGATCGCGCTGGAGGCCAAGCCGAAGTACGTCGTGTCGTCGACGCGGAGCGACTTCCCGTGGACCAACAGTCACCACCTCGCCGGTGACCTGCGCTCGAGGGTGCAGTCGCTGAAGGACGCGACCCCGGCCGGCGTGCTCCTCGGCAGCGGCAAGCTCGCGACCGCGCTCGATCGGCTGGATCTGATCGACGAGTACAGGTTCCTCGTCCAGCCGAGGATCGTCGGCCACGGCCCGACCCTGTACGAGGGCGGGCTGCCCAGCACGCGACGGCTCGAGTTGGTCTCGGCGACGCCGCTGCGCTGCGGCGCGGTCGCGATGCACTACCGACGCGCGCGGTGACTCGGGGGAGCTTCGCGATCACGGGCGGGCACGCGGCGTCGGATCCACCGCGATCGTCCCCTCCCAATCGCGTGGGTTCCCATTGTTGAACCCCGCCCGCACCCGGAACCGACCGACCGTCGCGTCGACCGGCGCCCCACCGCGTCCGGCCTCCATCGCCGGGCGCACGTCGGTCGGCAGCATCTCGGCCAGGCGTGTGACCCAGACCCCCATGTCGCGGGGCGCCGCAGCGTCCCCGAGGAGATCGATGATCGAGATCCTCACCGACGTCACCCGCTGCTCGTCGGCGTTCCACACCGCCGTGCAGGTGCGCCATCCGGGGCTGGGACCCGCCGTCTCGGTGGCCGTCGCCTGGACGCTGCGCTGCTGCCCGAGCTCGAGCTCCTCGACGTTGCCGTCGCCGCAGGCCGCGATCCATGGGCGGATCTCCTCCAGGGTCCAGCGCTCCCAGGTGTCGTCAGGCGGCGGCGTCGTCCCACAGCCGAGGGTCGCGAGCAGCACGGCAACGCGTACGTCGAGGCCAGCGCGGATTGGACGGGCCATCGCCGGCGATCCTCGCACGGCCGCCGCCCGCGATCACGCGACACGCACGATCGGCTTGCCACACGGCACCAGCACCCGCAGCGGCTGCACGATCCCCGCCGTCCGCGAGAAATTGTTCAACCGCTCCAGCATCGCCAGCGTGATCTCTCTGCCACGCGCGACCAACAGTTGCCCGCTGTTCGACAGCACGTCCTGATCGAGCACCATGCCGTCGATCAGATCGCCGACCCCGAGCATGCGCACCTCGAACCCCTCCTCCGCGGTGCCGTGGAAATCCGCGAGCGCGTCGAGCAACGCGACGTCGTACTCCTCCGCGCGGCGCAACGCCTTCACCGCCGCGGCGACCGAACCCCCGCGCGACGTGAGCGCATCGGCAGCCCGCGCCACCTTGAGCAGCCGCGCGCCACGGGCCACGAACTCGTCGCCCGCGGGCTGATCCTGGTTGCGGATGATCGCCGCGACCCGGTCGAGCCGAGGAATCGGCGCGATGAGGTTCGCGCCGACCTCGGGGATCGACGCCAGCATCCGCCGCACCTCGGGCCTCGGCCGCTCGCCGGCGAAGTGCCGCGCCAACGCCTCGGGCGGCACCGCGATGCAGCCCACCAAACACAGCTGCCCGGCCAACCGCAGCTCCCAACTCGACCCGAGGCCGAGCTTGCCGGCCATGTGCATCACGTAGGCCTCGACCGTCTGCGCGCGACCCAGCGCGATCGGACACGCCAGACCCAGCAGCTCGACCAGAGCCCCGACCGCGCCGCGCAGCGTCTGCTCGAGCAGCTCGCGCTCGGCACCGATCACGCGGTGCTGCTCGATCGCGTCCTCGAGCACGCGCGACAGCTCAGGGATCGGGCACGGCTTGAACAGGAACCGGAACAGCCCGCCGCGGTTGACCGCGTCGGCGGCGGCCTCGAGGTCCGACTGCCCCGTGAGCAGCACGCGGACGGTCTCGGGCGCGCGCACCCGGGCGTGGGCGAGGAACTCCGCGCCGTTCATCTGCGGCATGCGCATGTCCGAGACGATGACCGCGAAGTCGCGGCCCTCGGCGCGGGCGCGATCGATCGCCTCCAGCCCCTTGGCCCCGCTGATCGCGGTCTCGACCTCGAAGTCGAAGGCGAGGTTGTGCTCGAAGGCCTCGAGCACCCGGGGCTCGTCGTCGACGAACAGGACCCTGCGATTCACCACCATCACGCGGCCTCCTCTCGGTCATCTTCGGATGCGCGGCACCACGGTGCCCAGCGCGGATCGGGGTGATCGCGGCGACCGTCGACGATCGCCGCCGCGACGCGCACAGCCGTCGCCGCGTCGAGCACCGCGGGGATCCGCGGCAGCGGCTCGTGGTGCCGCGCGACCGCGTCGATGATCGGATAGTCCATGCCCCACAGCCCGAGCAGGTACGCGCCGGCGCGCGCGTGATCCGGCGTGGGGTCGGCGTGCGGATCGTCGTCGACCGGCAGCTGCGCGAGCAGCAGTCGACCGATGTCGTGGAGCACCCCGGCGAGCCGCGCGGCGTCAGCGTGCGCAGGGCCGGCGATCCTCGCCGCGAGCGCGGCCACCCGCATGCTCCGCGCGTTGACCTCCTCCACCAGCGGTCCGAGCCCCACCATCGACGCCGCGAGCTCGTGGCCCAGGACGATCGCCCGCAGCAGCTCGGCGCCGAGCCGCGCCACCGCATGGTCGACCCGCGTGCACTTGGCGCCCCGCGACAGCAGCGCGCTGTTGGCCAGCTGGATCGCGCGGGCGGCCAGCGACACGTCGCGCCCGACCATCGCCGCGATGCGGACCATCGACACGTCGGGCGTCGCCATCAACCGCGACATCTCGTCGAACAGCCGCGGCCGTCGCGGCAGATCCGACACCCTGCCCAGGCGATCGCGCAGCGCCTGACTGGTGAGGATGCGATGGACCGACACCGCGTGCTCGAGCGTGTCCACGAGCGCCACGGCGGTGCACGGCTTCGACAGGAACACGTGGGCGATCGGCATCGTGCGGACCAGCGCGGCGGTCTGCGCGTGGCCGGACAGCACGATGCGCGCCACGCCGGGGTGATCGGCCTGCAGCGCCCGCAGCAGCGCAGCGCCGTCCATGCGACGCATCGCGATCTCGGTGACGACCGCGTCGATCGGCCGCTCGCGCAGCAGCGCCAGCGCGTCCTGCCCCGACGCAGCGAAGTGGAGATCCCAACCATCGGCGGCGTCGAACATCAGGTTCTCGAGCCCCTCGAGCACCCGCGGCTCCTCGTCGACGAACAACACCGAGCTCACGCGGCGTGCTCCTCGTGCACCGCCGGCAGCGCGGTCGGCAGCCCGACCGGCAGCCGGATCACGAACGTCGTGCCGACGCCGGACGTGCTCTCGAACCGCAGCTCGCCGCCGTGCTTGTCGACCACGATGTTGCGCGCGATCGACAGACCCTGGCCCGTGCCGCGGCCCACGCCCTTGGTGGTGAAGAACGGATCGAACACCCGCTGCGCCACCGCCTCGGTCATGCCGCAGCCGTCGTCGACGATGCGCACCTCGACGACGTCACCGTCGCACGCGGTCTCGACGCGGATGTGTCCACGCGCATCGTCCTCGGTGCGCCCCGCGTCCACGATCGCGTGCGCGGCGTTGATCACCAGGTTGAGGAACACCTGGTTGAGCTCGCCGGGCAGCCCGAGCACCTGCGGCAGATCGGGGTCGAACCGCGTCTCGACCTCGGCGACGTACTTCCACTCGTTGCGCGACACGGTCAGCGTGCTCTGCAGCGCAGCGTTGAGATCGACCGGCACGCGCTGCACCGCGCCGGGGTGCGCGAACGACTTGAGCGCCTGGACGATCGCGCTCACCGCCGTCACGCCCTCGTCCGCGCCGTCGAGGGCGATCGGCAGCCGCTCGCGCAGCCGCGGCACCTTGGCCCGGGCGATCGCGGCGGCGAGCTTGGCGACGACCGCGGGCGGCACGCCCGGCTCGGCGACGATCTGCTCGATCTCGTCGACCAACCCGAGCAGCCCCAGCGTCGCCCGGCGCAGGAAGTGGAGGTTGTCGCCGATGTACTGCATCGGCGTGTTGATCTCGTGGGCGACGCCCGACGCGAGGCGCCCCACGGCCTCGAGCTTCTGCGCCTGCCGCAGCTCGAGCTCCATCGAGTGCAGCTCCTCGAGTCGGCGGGCCAGCTCGCCCGACAGCGCGTGCGAGCGCTCGAGCTCGGCCTGCAGTCGCCGCTGCGGCGTGAGATCGACGACCGCGATGACGGTGCCGATGCGGCCCTCGCCCGGGACCACCACGGGCGAGCAGCGCACCCGCAGCGTCCGCTCCTCGCGGACGATCGTCTCGACATGCGACGCGCGATCGCGGCTGCGCAGCCCGGGCGCGTCGAGCAGCGCGTAGAAGTCGAGGCCGGTCGCCGCCCCCTCGGCGAGCGGCACCCCGTGGGCCGAGCGCATCGCCAACAGCGCGTGGGCGCAGCGGTTGGTGTCGAGCACACGGTCGTCGGCGTCGAGCACGACCACGCCGAGCTCGGCGTCCTCGACGATCCGCCGCCACCGCATCGCCTCGACGAGCAGCCGCCGCGTGAGGCTGTCGCTGCGCAGCGACTCGACCATCAGCAGCGTGCCGCCCTCGACCGCCGGCGCGCTGCGCAGCCGCACGTACCGGACCTTGCCGCCGATCGACAGCGCCGCGGGCATGTCGTCGTTGGCCGCCTCGCCGCGGGCGAGCGCGCGCAGCCATGCGGCGCGCTCGCGTCGGTGTCGCACGCTCAACACCTCGCCGATGTGTCGCCCGACCAGATCCGCGGCCTCGCACTCGAGCGTCACCAGTGCGTGCGGCGTGGCGTCGACGAGGCGCAGCGCGGTGTCGATCCGCAGGCAGCCGATGCCCAGGCGCGAACGTGGCGGCGGCGGTGCGTTCATGCGGCCATCCCACCGGGCACCCAGCCCGCCTCGTCGACGCCCACCGAGACCGCGATCGCGTCGGCGTGGGCGCAGGTGCAGATCTGCAGCGCACCGAAGCGCTCGTCGAGCGCGCCCTCGCACAGCACCAGCTCGCACAGCCCGGCCGCGGCGCCGCCGGCCAGCGCAGCGGTCGGATCGTGCGGGCCCTGCAGCCAGCTCGGCGACGGCGGTGCCGACAGCAGCACGGCCGGTCCGGGGGCGAACCGCTCGAGCTGCCACGTTCCCCAGCCGAGCTCGCGCGTGATCGCGAGCAGCTCGGTGAGCGTGGCCTCGGACGCGGGCTCCGCCGGCGTTGCGATGGTGCGTGCGGCCCACTCGCGCGAGCGCAGGACCCCCGCGAACATGCGCATGACGGCGTCCTCGGTGTCGTACGCCAACAGATCGCGGCCGAGCTCGAGCTGACCGATGCCGTCCATCGCGGCGAGGAAGCCCCGGCCGAGCAGGCCGAAGAAGGATGCCGGCACGGTCGCGACGCTCTGACCGTACGCGGTGTCGAGCCCCGCGGCGCCGTCGGCCCCGGGGACCGCGGCGCCCGACGACGCCGACGCAGCGGTGAAGCGACAGCGCGGCGCGCCCGCGGCGATGCACGCGATCTCCCGGACCTCGCACGGCTGCCCCATCGCGGCGAAGGCCGCCTCGAGGAAGCCCTCGGTCACCGCGCACACCGGCGCGGCCGCCTCGCCGAACGCCGCGACCCAGGCGTGCGCCGCGTGGGCGCTGTGCGAGTCGATCGTGCCGGGCTCACCGCCGCCGAGGCGCCCGAGCCCGAGCGCGGCGAACAACGCCGTGAACACCTCGAGGTCCGACGACGGGGGCACCGCGCGGGCGAGCAGCGGCGCGAACGCGTGCCGGGCCGCCTCACGCAGCACCGCGGCGCCGTCGATCCCGTGGACCGCCATGATCGTGTGCTGCAGCCGCGCGAAGTGCTGCGAGTGCACGCGCACGGGGAAGCCCGCGATCGATCGTCGACCGGCCTCGGCGTCGATCTCCGGGGACCACGACGCGACCACGGACGCGGGCAACACCGAAGGGCAATCGGCCGCGGGGTTTCGTGCCTTGAGGACCGTTGTCGGCCGTGTGGGTGCGGCTCACTGCTCGAAGCAGTACAGCGACACCAGCGACGGGCAGCCCACCGCACCCGAGTCCGACCACGTCGAGGTGTTCTGCACGTTGCCGACGCCGGCCGAGAACGCGCCGCCCGTCGAGGTCCAGTCCTGGCACGTGCCGTTGAAGGGCTGCAGGACCCCGCCGGCGGTCGTGGCGGTCGCGACCACCGTGCTCGGCACATCGACCGGCGCACCCTGCTCGGTGAGGCCGATCGCCGCGGCGAGCTGACCATCGACGAGGTCGGCCCAGTCGTCGGCGATGCGCGTGCCGTCGACGAGCTCATAGGGGCCATCGGCGTGATCGAACCGCGCCACGGGTGTGCTCGATCCGTCGCTCAGCCACGCGAGGAACGTGCCGCCGAGCTCGGCGTCGTCGGCCGCCGCCTGGCACAGCGCATCGCCCCCGGCGACGCCGCCGAAGTTCGCCGCGAAGTGGCCCGAGGTCACGAACACGCGGCGACCGGGTGTGCCGGAGCAGCCGCTCAGATCGATCGTGCACGCGGGCGAGCACGTCACCTCGCCGTCGGGCAGCCCCGCGTCGGCGAGGCAGCTGTGGCCCGCGGCCGATCCATCGCACGCCTCGTCGCCGTCGACGACCCCGTCGCCGCAGCCCTGGCCCGTGCACGCGCCGACGTCGAAGGTGCAATCGGCGGCGCAGCCGAGCGCGCCCCCGACGAACCCCTGCGACGCGCAGCTCGCCCCGCCCAGGTCCGCGCCGTCGCACGCCTCGGAGGTGCCGCGCGATCCGTCGCCGCAGGTGTCGCACGCCGACGTGTCGAAGCTGCAGTCGGCCGCGCACTGCAGGATCCCGCCGTCGAAGCCGAGGCCCGCGCAGCTCTGGTCGATGTCGTTGCCGTCGCACGACTCGTCGCCCTCGACGCTGCCGTTGCCGCACTGCGCACAGCCGCCGAAGTCGAAGGTGCAGCCGTCGCTGCACGCCAGTGTGCCGCCGTCGTAGCCCTCGGACTCGCAGGTGGCCCCGCCGAGCACACCGGGCTCGCAGACCTCGGGGCTGGTGACGTCGCCATCGCCGCACGCCGAGCACTCGCCGAAGTCGAGCATGCACTGCGCCGTGCAGTGCAGCGGCTCCGAGGGCAGGCCGAGGCCGACGTCGTCGCAGGCATCGGCGTCCTCGAACTCGGCGCCGTCGCAGACCTCGCCGTCCTCGAGCACGCCGTTGCCACAGGGATCGCACTGCCCCACGTCGAAGGCGCAGTCGTCGGCGCACGCCAGCGTGCCGCCGCCGAAGCCCAGCGACTCGCACAGTCGACCGTCGAGGTTCGGGCCATCGCACAGCTCGTCGCCCTCGACGATCCCATCGCCGCAGCGGAACTCGGAGGGGACGCCGGTGGTGTCATCGGCGGCGCCGTCGTCGGTCGCGTCGGTGGTCGTCCCCGGTGGCGTGACGTCGCCGGTCGTCGGATCGCCGCCACCCTCCGTCGCGCCGGTGCCGGCCTCGGTGTCGCTGCCGTCGAGGGTGACGACGCGATCGGGGTCGAAGCACCCAGCCGCGGCCCCGAGGGCGCCGAGCACCAGCGTCCGTGCGCGCAGGGCGATCCGCGGGGAGGAGAGGACACCGGAGCGCGGGTGCACGGTCATTCGTCTGCGGTAGACACCCGGTTGCGGGGTTCGATCACGGCGATCCGCAGCGATTGCACCCACGGCCCGATCGACCGGGGCTACCCTCGACGCCCGAGGCCCCATGTCCGAGCACCACGCGTCCGTGCGGTGGAACCGCACCACCCCCGATTTCACCTACGACACCTACGACCGCGGGCACCAGGTGCGCTTCGGCTCGGGCATCGAGGTCCCCGCGTCGGCGGCCGCCGACTTCAAGGGCGATCCCACGCGCGTCAACCCCGAGGAGGCGTTCGTCGGCGCGCTGTCGAGCTGCCACATGCTGACGTTCCTCGCGATCGCGGCGCGCAAGCACCTCGTCGTCGAGCGCTACGAGGACGACGCCGTCGGCACCCTCGAGAAGAACGCCGAGGGCCGGCTCGCCGTCACCAAGGTCGTCCTGCACCCCCGCGTGACCTTCTCGACCCCGGTCGAGCCGGCGGTGCTCGCCAAGCTGCACGAGTCGGCGCACACCAACTGCTTCATCGCGCAGTCGGTCCGGACCGAGGTCGTGGTCGCGCCCGAGTGAGCGGCGAAGGGCGGCGCGATCGCGATCACAGATCCTTCCACACGATCCCGCCGCGTCCGCCCGACAGTGCCCCGAGCAGGTTCGTCCGATCCGTCTCGCGCACCCGCCCGCGGCTGATGTCGGCCTCCACCAGCTCGTACCCCAGCAGCGCGAACACGCGGCCCTTGTAGAAGATCGGCCGCGCGTTGCCGTACCAGTCCACGCAGCTCACCGTGCAGCGATCGTCCTGCGGCGTGTTGGGATCGGACGCGAGCGCGCCGAGCTTGCGGAAGTCGAGGTCGTGCACGTCGAGGAACAGGACCTGCGCCGATCCGTTGACGAGCTGCTCGTAGCCGGGCGCCCCCGAGCCGCGGATCGGCAGGCCGAGGGTGCCGTCGCCCTCGCCCGAGGGCTTGAAGAAGAACCCGTGGCTGCGGGTCTCGCCCTGCGCGGCGCTGGGCTGCACGAACTCGCCGGCGACCTCGGGCTCGTGGCGCAGATCGATCGACGTGAAGTGCAGGTCGGTGCCGTCGGTGCCGACGACGACCGCGGCATCGCCCATCGGCTCGATGCGGTCGACGCCGTGCGGCAACGCGATCGACTGGGCCCCGCCGCGATCGCGGATCCCGAACACCTGCAGGCTGGCGTCACCGCGCGTGCCCTCGCCCCAGCTGCTGCCCTTGCCGTAGAGCAGGTGATCGCCGACGAAGCGGTTCTGGAACGCGTAGCCGTTGCCGGTGGGCTCGGGCAAGTCGACGTACGCCGCCGTCGTCGGCGAGCGCAGCCGTGGGCACCCGCAGCATCGCGACGTCCTCGCCCGCGAACTCGGCCCCCCACATGCGATCGCCCGGCGTGTTCGCCATCACGACGACGTTGAGGAACCCATCGTCGCCCTCCTTGAACGAGAACTGATCGATGGGCGCTCCCCAGACGCGCAGCGCCCCGGGATCGCCGCCCGCCAGCGGGAAGCGATAGACGGCGGCCGGCGGCGCCTTGCCCTCGGCCGTCGACGCGCCCGCGCCGTCGTGGACCCACACGTACACCGCCTCGCCCGAGACGTAGAAGCTGCTGCCGTAGGGGCCGATGATGCCGCGCGCATTGCAGCGGGCCTGGCCGCTGCCGAGATCGCACGTCACCACGGTGTGCAGCACCGGGCTGTCGGTGTCCTGGATCGGGCGATAGATGTCGGTCGCGTCGATGATCGTGTGCCAGTCGTCGAAGCGCTGCTGGCCGCGGTTCCACGGCATCACACCCGGCAGCTCGGGGTCGGCCTGCGCCGGCAGCTGGTACGGCATGTAGAACACCAGCTTGTCGCCGAGCAGGCGGCTGGCGTAGTTGCGCGACGAGTAGTAGTCGTTCGAGCGCAGGAAGAACGTGTCTTTGTGCGTGAGCTTCCCGGCGCGATCGACCTCGAACATCCCGATCTCGGTGGCGCTCGCCTGGTAGCTGTAGCCGACGACGACGATGGTGTCGCCGTGGATGAGCATCTCGTCGTACCAGGCGTCGTGGCCCGCCTCGGGGCTCACGTCGATCGCGGAGATCGGGCGCAGGGACTTGCGCGCGAGATCGACGGTGAAGAGCCGACCGCGGCGCAGCACCACCAGGTGATCGCCGTGGGTCTTGACGATGCCGCCCTCGTCGACGCCGGCCTCCTGCGTGTTGGTGATCGACTCGCCGTCCTTGTCCGCCGACGTGGCCAGGCTCGGGGCGTCGTCGGCCGACGCGCCCGACGCCTCGGACTCGACGGGGCTGTACTCCTCGCTCGGCGACGACTGCATGCGCTTGCGCTGGGACCCGAGCCCCGCGAGGTACGTCGACAGCTCCTTGCCCGAGCCGAACCGCTTCAACGCGGTGGCACTGCCGCGATCGATCACCTTCGCGAGCTCGCGCTTCGCCTCGGCCGAGGGTCGGCCGGCTCCCGACGGCGCCGCGGTGAGCGGGCCGCCGGCCTGGCTGGCGCAAGCGGGGGCGAGACAGAGGGCGGACAGGGCGAGCAGGAGCGGGCGTGGGTGCACGGCGTGGGGTCCTGCCCACCGAACGCCGGTCGCTCGGAGGGACTTACGGCGCCTCGGTCGCCATCGCGCCGCCGGGCGCCCAGTGCACCGCTGCTACACTGGCCGGGCGTGGCGCTGACCGATCTCTACGCGGACGAGCGCGTGTCGATGGCCCACGTCGGCCCCCTGTTCCTGTGCGGCTGGGCCGATGCGCCGACGATGGTGCAGATGCGCGCGCTCGGCCAGTACGGCCGGCAGGTCGAGGCCGTCGTCGGGCCGATGTCCCTCGTCAACGTCGCGTTCGGCGGCGTGCCGAAGTTCAGCGACGAGGTCCGCAAGATCTCCGCCGAGTTCACGCGCGACGCCTCGCTGTTCGCCCACTCGCGGGCCCACGTGGTGACGATCCCCGGCTTCAAGGGGGCCGCGGTCATGTCGTTCATCAACACCTTCTTGTTGCTCGGCCGCCCACCGCGACCGACGAAGGTCTTCCGCGCCCTCGACGAGGCCGTGCGGTGGACCGCCGGCCTGCTCTCGCCCGCGGGCGACGAGGCGGCGATGCACGACGCGATCGAGTTGCTGCGCCGCGGGTTGTACCCGGCGACCGCGGTCTCGGGCTCGTGAGGCGGGACTACGCGCTGGTGCGCGACGAGGTCGCGAGCCCTACGTGAACGCGCACCAGGGCACGCGGGCCTCGGCGTAGAACTGCTCGATCGCCTCCGGCACAAGCGGCGTGTCGAGCAGCGCCAGGGGGATCGACACCCAGTCGGGGTAGTCCGGGTGCCCGCTCCACTCGACGTTCGATCCGCACGTGCGACAGAACTTGCGCAGGATCGAGGACGACGAGTTGTACGACGTGAGCTGATCCTCGCCCGAGAGGAAGCGGACCTTCGCCTTCTCGATCGAGAGGTACGTCGCGAACGCGGCGCCATGGCCCTTGCGACACATCGAGCAGTGGCAGTGCGAGACCATCGATGGCTCGCCGTGCAGCTCGAACGTCACGGCTCCGCAGAGGCAACTTCCTCGGTGCATCGGTAGACTCCGCGCACCAGCGTAGCGGGGCCGAGCGACGCCAGCAACGCGCATCACGGCGACGACCGTTCGGCCGCATGCGATCAAACGGCCACGCGTCGGGCACGATCGGGGGTTTCCACCACGGACTGCCAGCAGGTCTTGCGCGCCCGCGGTTGACCGCCGAGGTCGGCACGGACGATCCTCGGCCGCAGGACTCCACCATGGGATTTCGCAGCAGCTGGATCGCGCGTCGCGGCACCTCGACCACAGAGCTCCTCGCACAGACCGGCTTCGCGCCGACGGGCGAGCGCCTGGAGTACTCGGACGTCGGCGTGCAGCTCGTCGTGGTCCCCGAGGGCGAGCGCGGCCCGTGGTCGATCCTCGTCGCGTCCGGCACCAAGCACTTCACGGAGATCCGCGACGAGGACGCCCGCGCCGTGTCGCAGTCGAGCGAGGCGCTGTTCTTCTGGTGCTCCGACACCACGATGGCCACCGAGCTGAGCTGCTGGCGCGACGGTCGGCCCGCATGGCGCATCGCCTACGATTGCGAGGTCGGCGAGCCGCAGCAGGACGGCGACGTCCCGCCGGAGGCCGAGGCGATCCTCGAGCGCCTCCGCGCCGCGCAGGCGAAGCGCGACGGGGCCGATCACCTCTACGAGTTGACCGCCGAGGTCGGCCGCTCGCTCACCGGATTCCGCCACGATCAGGACATCGTGACCGGCGAACCATCGCCGTACCGCGTGCTCGCCCGCTGATCACTTCGTCGCGCGCGGAGGTCCGATCGTCACGCCGCCGCTGAAGCTGTTGACCCGCAGCGTCGCGCCGCCGCGCCCCAGCGCGCGGCGGTGCGTCCCGTGGGCCCGCAGCTCGGCGGCGTCGAAGCGATCGACGATCTCGCCCGAGAAGGTGTCGACGACGATCTCCAGGGGCCCGCGCGATGGCAGGGCGAGGTCGATCGATCCGCTGTGCGTGTCGACCCGCAGCGGCCCGTCGCCGAAGCTGCCGGCGATCGCGATGGCCCCGGTCACCGAGGTGAGGTCGAGCCGACCGAGCGCCACGTCGCGCAGCGTGATCGCGCCGGAGATCGACTCCGCGTCGACCTCCTCGCGCGCCCCGGCGATCGTGATCGCGCCGCTGACCGTCGACACCTCGACGCGCTCGGGGGCGCCGCTGATGTCGACGCTGCCGTCGATCGCGACGATCTCGAGCTGCTCGGCGCTGCCGTCGACGGCGACCCTCCCCGACACGGTCGCGATCTCGGCCTCGCCCCGCAGGTCGTGCACCGCAACATCGCCGTTCACCGTCTCGATGCGGAGCTCGGCGTGCTGGGGCACCCGCAGCACGAGCGTGCCGGTCGTCGGCAGGCCCACGCCGTCGAGCGACACCCGCAGTCGCCGTCGCGTGCCGCTGATCACCGGCACGAAGCCCGGCGCGTCGGTCGACACCTCGAGCTTGCCGTGGGCCCACGTGCGGACCTCGACGTCGAGGCCCACGACCTCGACGGAGATGCGGGCGTCCTTCGCCGCGGACTCGACGACCGCGCCGGGGGTCGGGGCGAGCGCGACGGACGGGATCGGCAGCGCGCCGGCGAGCCACCACGCGAACAGGGTCTTCATGGCGAGCGCTCCACCTCCGTCGCGCGGCGCAGCAGCGACAGCTTGTGGCGGTAGGCCCGATCGAGCGCGCGCTGCAGGCCCGGGTCGTCCGGGCTCGTCGTCAACGCAGCGCGCGAGCGCTCGATCGCGTCGTCGACGATCCCGAGGTTGTCGTCGAAGGTCGCGAGCAGCGTGCGATCGAGGCCGCCGCGGCGCGAGGCATACGCCGACGCCAGGGCCAGCGACGCGGCGCGCAGGTGGGACTCGTCGGGGATCAGGGCCGTGAACGCGGGCGCCGCCACGGGCTCGATGCGCGCCGGGGCAGGCGTCGGCTCGATCGCGACGTCCGGGATCACGGCCTCGACGACGATGGACGCGGCCTCGCGTCCCGGCGTCGGTCGCGACGACCACCACGCGGCGGTGCCGATCGCGATCGCAGCGGCGGCCGCCCACGCGACGCGCGAACGCCCGCGCGGCCGCGCCGCGACCGAGGCCGCGATCTCCGGCCACAGATCCCCCGGGGGCTCGGCGCTCCGCGGCAGCGCGCGCAGCATCGCGTCGAGCTCGCGGTCGTTCATGCGAGCGTCCTCCGGAGCAGCTCGCGCGCGCGATGCAGCTGCGCCTTCGAGGTCCCCTCGGCGACACCCATGCACGCCGCGATCTCCCCGTGGCCGAGCCCCTCGATCTCGAAGAGCACGAACACCATGCGCGCCTGGGCCGGCAGCGCCGCGATCGCCCGCTCGAGATCGAGGCCGGCGTCGACCCGGCCCTGCGGCTCGCTGGTGGTCGCGGCACCCTCGCCCTGGTCGCGCTCGCGCGCCGCGCGACGCAGGTTCGCGCGGCGATCTCCGAGCACCACGTTCACCGCGAGTCGATGCAGCCAGGTCGAGAACGCCGCGTCGCCGCGGAAGCTCGGGAGCTTCTCCCACGCGCGCACGAACGCCTCGTGGGTCAGCGTGCGCGCGGTGGTCGCGTCACCGCACAGCCGCAGGCACAGCCCGTAGATCCGCCCGGCCTCGGCCCGGTAGATCGCCTCGAACGCCGCGAGGTCCCCGGCCCGGGCGCGATCGACCCGCGCACTCGCTTCGTCCTCGTCCTCCGGGGCACGCGCGATCATCGGGAAGGTGGCGAGGGCGGTGCCCACTGACGTCCTTGGATGCCGCCGACCGGCCCATGGTTGGAACCCGGCGGCAAAAGAGTCTCGCCGATTTCGCCGCAACGATGGGGCCAGCGGCGGCATCGAAGGGGCCATGACAAACGCCCGCCTCCTGCGTCGCTGCCTCGTCCTCGGACTGTGCGCCTGCGCCCCGACCCGCACCGCCGAGGGCGCCCCCGTCCGGACCCACGTGGTCGACGCCGGCGAGGCGACCGCGGGCACCCAGGCGCGCTTCGACTGGAGCGGCGAGGTGGCCGCGGGCGGTCGCGTCGAGCTCCACAACGTCAACGGCTCGGTGAAGGTGGTGCAGGGATCCGGCCGAACCCTGCGCGTCCACGCCGACAAGTCCGGTCGGCGCGCCGACGAGGTGCGGATCGAGATCCACGCCGATCATCGCGGCGTCACCATCGACGCGATCCACCCGCGCGAGGCGAGGCGAGGCGGCCGCGGCAACAGGGCCACGATCGAGGCCACGATCGACTTCCGCATCGAGCTGCCCACCGGGCTCGCCCTCGCGGCGACGGTGGTCAACGGCGACATCGATGCCAGCGGCGTGAGCGATCGCGTCGAGCTCACCACCGTCAACGGCAGCATCACCACCGAGGGCGCCCGCGACGTCGATGCCAGCACGGTCAACGGCAGCCTCGTCGTCGCGTGGCCCGGCGGCGCCGGCGGTCACGCCACGCTCGAGGCCGTCAACGGCTCGCTCGAGCTCCGCCTCCCGGCGCAGACGGACGGCAAGCTCGACATCAGCACGGTGAGCGGCAAGATCACCTCCGACTTCCCGCTCGAGCGCCGCGAACAGATGGTCGGCGCCCAGGCCTCGGCGGTGCTGGGTGCCGGCGGCGCGGCGATGCAGCTGAGCACGGTGAACGGGGCGATCCGCATCGCGAAGCGATGATCGCAGCCGCGGCGGCGCTACGGCGCCGCGGGGTCGCAGCACTCGTCGGCGTGGGAATCCCAGCAGGCCGTCGAGACGAGCGCTCCGAACTCGCCGGTGTCGGCCCCGAAGAAGCTGTCGACGTACATCCCGGCGAGCACCGCAGTGGCCTGGCCGAATCGGTGCAGGCGCAGGTCGATGTTCGCGTGCCCGCCGTAGTCGCCGTAGCTCCGATCGTAGCCGAGCAGGACCTGCGTCCACGCCTGCGAGTCGTCGACCGCGACCTCCGGGACGATCTCGCCCCACGCCTGCGTCATCACCCGTTCGACCAGCGCCTCGGGGGTCTCCGGCACGAGGTAGACCCGCACCTGCAGATCGGCGTACGAGGACGCGTCCGCGCCCCAACCATCGCCGCCGACGTGCGCGGCGCAGTCGTCGAAGTCGAACAGCAGCGCGAGGACCTCGGCGTACTCGGTGTCCCACTCGCCGGCGCCCTCGCGCACCAGCTCGAGCTCCTCGCGCGACAGGTGCAGGTTGTTGCCGGAGTCCGCGTGCATCGACACCCAGTCGACCGGCAGCTCGAAGCGCACGCCGGGGCCGACGGGCACCACGGACATCCCGTCGAGCGTCGACGACGGCGGCGTCGTGAGATCCGCGTCGACGATCTCGCACGCCGAGACGCCCGTGTCCGAGCTCGATCCGCCGTCGGTGATCGTCCCGGAGCTCGAGCTGTCCCCCGGCGGCCCCGCGGAGCTCGACGCGTCCCCACCGCTCGACTCGACGGCACCCGTCGTACCGTCCGGCTGCGACGCCGACGACCCACACGCGACCGACAACACGACCCATGACCACCCAGCCAACCTCATGGCATCGAGCCTAGCGCCGCGTCCGGCGCGGATCCAGCCCGATGGGAGAGGCGCCGGGGATCACGACGGGATCGGCCGATGGGGAGCGGGACTACGGCGAGGTCGACTGCAGGTCGAGCCATCAGCATCCCTGCTAGAAGCGCGCCGAGAGCATCGCTCCCGCGAAGCCGCGGCCGAGCTGGGGGCCGAGGCTCACGCCGCGATCGGCCAGGGTCCGGCGCGCGCGGTTCAGCCGCGATTGCCCGATCCCGACGAGCACCGCGCCGCCGATGAACGACGCGACGCCCATCGCGAGCACCGTGATGTTCGCCATCTTGCTGCGGTCGCACGCGTCGCCGTGGTCCTCGCTGAGCTTCTCCGCGCAGATGTCCGTGCGCCGCTTGTGCTCGAGGCCGCCGCCGACGCCGAGCATCACCGCCCCGAGCGTCAGCGTCCCGATGCCGATGTTGCGCACGCGCTTGTGCGCCCGCATCTGCAGATCGAGCTGGGCGCTCGCGTCGCCGCCGGGCGCCGGCTCGGCCGCGCGGGCGGGCAGCGACAGCGAGAGGCTGACGAGGAGGGCGGGGACGCAGGGAAGGAGCGCGCGGCTGCGGGGGAGCATGCGGGTGCAGTGGGCGGGCCGGGGATTTCGATCCCGGAGTCGCAGCGAGTCCGGCGAGTCCGGCGAGTCCGGGCCACACGCCTCACGCCGCCCCCGCGATCTCCCCCCCGAGCACCGCGCCCAAGTGGCGCTCCACCTCCGCGAGCATCGTCCGCGCGCGCTCGACATACGTGTGATCTCGCAGCACGCGGGCACGCGCCGCCTGCACGAACCCCTGGCGCCACGGCTCGTCTGCGAACGCGCGCTTCACCTTCGCGACGAGGTCGGCCTCGTCGGTGAAGACGCACAGCTCGCGATCGACCTCGAGGTGATCGTTGACGCCGAGCGGGCCGAGGTCCCACGCGCCTTCGGAGCGCGCGAGCACGAAACCGCCGGCGGCGCTGGCCTCGAGCACCCGCAGGTGCAGGTTGCAGCGCTTGTTGATGTGCAGCACCACCTTGTGGCGCTGGTACAGGTCGCGCAGCGCGGCGCCGGGGGCCACGATGCCCTTGGCGTGCGGGGCGAAGCGCGGGATCTCGGACCAGCCGTTGCCGAACAGCGCGACGGGGATCCCCGCGGCGAGCAGGGAATCGGCGATGCGCACCCGATCGACGTGGCGCGCGATGATCAAGCAGTCGTAGGCGAGCGTTCCGGCCTGACCCGGAGGCACGACGATGCCGAGCGCCTGCACGGAGGCGGCGAGCAGCGGCTCCAGCGGATCCATCCCCGAGGGCACCTCGGGCATCGCCATCATGCGGGCCTCGAGATCGCGGTAGAGTCCCGGCGCGAAGGCGGGCTCGCGCGGGAACGACAGATGCGTCGCGTAGGCGACGACGTCCTCGGCGGGCCCGGTCGCCGGCACGTCGTAGGTCGCCGCGTCGACGGCGAACAGCAGCGGTGCGCAGTGCGGGTAGCCGCGCTCGCGGTACGTGCCGGCGAGCGACCGGCTCCACGCGAACGACAGATCGAAGCGGTCGAGCTTGCCGATCACGCGCGGATCGGAGAGCGGCGGCAGCTCGTCGAGGATCCACGCCGCGAAGGGCAGCGTGCGGGGCAGCAGCGCGCCGAACTCCGGCCGCAGGTGATCGACGAGGAATGCGAGGTCCGGATCCGCCGCGGCCAAGGACGCGGCGACCTGCGCCGGCTCGACCTGCTCGTGCGCCCCGCCCTCGACCACGAGCTCGACCTCGTGGCCGAGCGCCCGCATCCCCGCCGCGAGGCCCGCGGCGACGTGCTGCAGCACCGCGGTGTGGATCGAGGTCCAGGCCCAGATGCGCAGCGGTCGACCGGCGCGCAGCTTCGCGAGGGTGCGCGTCGGCACGCCGAGATCGTCGCGCGCTGCGATCTGCGCCAGCGCGGCGCGGCCCACCGCGAGGCGGTCGGCGTCGACCGACTCGAGCTCGTCCGCGAGCGCCGCGGAGCAGGCCACGCGGATCCGCGGCAGCGGTCGACGCGGCGCCGCCCGGAACCTCACCGCCAGCGTGGCCTCGGCCGCGGGGCCGACCTCGAGCGCCTGCAGGCGCCGACGGGACGTCAGCTCGCGGAGATCGACCGCCTCGAGCAGGCGTCGCAGCGCCCCGGGATCGGCCTCGATCGCGTACACCGATTGCCGCCACCCCGGCACGCTCGACACCAGCGGATTGGCGATCACATTCACGAACGCCGCGTAGTCGAGCAGCGAGCCGACACAGGTGTGGCGCTTGTCGAGGGTCGCGTGCTCCAGCAGCGCGCGTGCCAGGTGCCGCGGGTGCTCGGGGGCGACGGCCTCGACGAGGACGCCGTCCCGCTCGTCGACGAGCCGCGGCAGCGCGTCGCGCTCGACCCTCGCGCCGCCGTCGCTCGTGCACAGCCGCCACGGCACGTCCTCGGTCCACACCACGTCGGCACGACTCGGCGTCGTGCGCTCGAGCACCGCCGCGACCGCGGGCCACTCGCGGCGGAGGTGGGCGAGGTTCTCGGCGAGCATCGCCGCCGCCTCACCGCGCAGCTCCGCGTCGGCGGCGGCGAGATCGGCCGCGATCGCCTGCAGCGCCGCCGGCGGCAGATCGGAGCGGCGCAGCCATGCCAGCGCCCGCGCGGGCGCGCCGAGCCGGCCCCACGCGATCCCGATCCGGCGCGCGAGCGCGGGGTCGGCTGCGGCCCGGTGCAGCGCGAGATCGCAGCGCAGCGCGGGCAGGACGAGGGACTGCGCGGACAGCCGATCGGACCAGGCGCGCAGCAGCGGCGCGGCCGTCCAGAACCCGGGGTGGCTCGCGTCGAGCTCGGCGAAGAACGCTGCGCTCCCCGACCACAGCAGATCCTCGACCGTGCGCGCGACGGCGTGCGCCTCGCCGACCGCCGGATCGACGAACCACGGCGTCGCAGCGATCGGGGCGTCGCGCTCGAGCAACCACGTGACGAGGCGCAGGTGCGTCTGGATCACCGAGGCGTCATCGTCGGGCTCGACGACCCACACCTCGCGCAGCGCCGGCAGCTGTGCCTGCGCGGCGTCGACCACCGCGGTCGTGCTCGGGCCGACGACGATCGCGTGGGTGATCGCCTCCGTGGGCGTTCCACCCTCCGCGGAGCGGCCAAAGAGATCAATCGCGTCGCGGACCACCTGCGTGGCGTTCGGTTGGGTCATGGCGTTCCTTCCACGAGCCGGAGCACCGCCGGCAGCTGGGTCTCGATGCAGAGCTCGGGCTGGGCGCGCCGCACCGCGTCGCACAGCCTCGGGTAGTCGACGCCGTCGAGCGTGTGGCCGAGCGACGCGTGCCCGGATCGCGGCACGACCAGGCCGATTCCGCGACTCCGCACGAACTCGGCCATGAAGCCGAGCTCGGGGCTGACGAGGATCGGCAGGCCCGCGGCGACGTACGCGAACAGCTTGCTCGCCAGCGCCGTCTGCAGGTGCCGACGGCCCACGGCGAGATCGTCGTCGAAGGGGTAGAGCAGCAGGCCGAAGTCGTGCCGGCGGTGCAGCGCGGCGATCAACGCGTCGAGGGGCAGCCGCGGCTCGATGCAGAACCGTGGATCGCGGCGCGCGAGCGCGACGTACTCGCCGAGCGTCGCCTCGAGCGTGCCCGCCATCGCGCCGGCGTACGCGGTGACGCGGAGGCCCTGCCCGGCGAGCGCGGCGAACAACGGCGCCACGTGCAGATCGCCGAACACCCGCCGCGAGCTCGTGCTCGACTTGATCTGCCCGGCGTGCACGAGCCGCCAGGGCGCCGATCGATCGCGCGCGAGCACGGGCGGGCGGATCCACGCGCGCGGTGGACACGGGAGGATCCGGACCTCGGGGACGCACGCGTCGGCGACCACGGCATCGAGCGACGCGCCGCCCTGCTTGTGGACGAAGCCGGCGCTGCGCGTCCGGATCCACCGCTCCGAGATCCGGATCATCGCCAGCTCGGGCGCGCTGAAGAGCCCGTCCTCGACGAAGGCCGCCTCGCGGCCGGGCTCGACGAAGGCGTCCATCCAATCCCACACCTCGGCGACGACGCGCAGGCCGGGGCGCACGGCCGCGGCGAACTGCCCGAGGAACGCCCACCGACCGTGGGCCTGCAGATAGATCGTGTCGCCGGGCAGCGCGGTGATGAAGTCGGCGAGCCGGGCCAGGGATCCGTCACAGGCCACCGCGGCGGAGAACGTGTCGGGCGGCGGGGCGCCGTGGAGGTAGATCGCGACGACGCGACGGCCGAGGGCCCGGAGCGCCGCCCCCATGGACTCGAGCGTCGGGAAGTTGCCGTGGTGCACGGCCACGAACACGATCGCGCCACTCGCCGCGGCGGCGAGGCCCGCCACGGCCGCAGGATCGGCCGGCGTCCCCCAGCGCTCGACGAGCAGCGACCGCACGAACGCACCGCAGTGCGCGTCCTCGGTCACCGGCATCGCGAGCATGTGGGGGTCGGGCCGGTGCATCGCAGGCAGTCCGCGGCGCCACCTCCCCTTGTGTCGCGATCGTCCGCGGCGTGACCGGCCCGATGCGGGCCGCGGCCACTGCCGGCGCGTTCCAGTGATCCCGTCTCCCACCTCTGCAACGTGCTGCGGCGCGGCCGCAGGAAGGATCCAACCCTGGCCGATGCGATCGCCGATCGCTACAGAGTGGTCCGTGCCCCGAGTCGTCGTCACCGGCGGAGCCGGCTTCATCGGCAGCCACCTCGTCGAGCAGCTCCTCGGCGAGGGGCACGAGGTCCACGTCGTCGATGACCTGTCGACCGGCCGCCTGGCCAACCTCGCGTCCGTGGCCCAGGACCCGCGCCTGCACGTGCACGAGCAGGACGTCGCCGATTTCGCCCGGCTCGTGCCGGTGGTGCGCGGCGCGAGCCGGGTCTTCCACCTCGCCGCGCTCGCGGACATCGTCCCGTCGATCGAGCAGCCGCTGGCCTACGCCCACGCCAACGTCGACGGCACGATGGCGGTGCTCGAGGCCGCGCGGCAGTGCGGCGTCTCGCGCTTCGTCTATGCCGCGTCGTCGTCGTGCTACGGGATCCCCGACGCATACCCGACGGCCGAGGACGCGCCGTGCCGCCCGCAGTACCCGTACGCGCTGACCAAGTACCTCGGCGAGCAGGCGGTCATGCACTGGGCCCAGGTCTACGGCCTGCCCGCCGTCGCGCTGCGGCTGTTCAACGTCTACGGCCCACGCTCGCGCACCGGCGGCACCTACGGCGCGATGTTCGGGGTGTTCCTCGCGCAGAAGCTCGCCGGTCGGCCGTTCACGGTCGTCGGCGACGGCACCCAGAGCCGCGACTTCACCTACGTGACCGACGTCGCCGACGCATTCGTGCGCGCCGCGGCGAGCGACGTCCGCGGCGTCTCGCTCAACGTCGGCACCGGCCGGCCCGTCACGGTCAACCGCATCGTCGAGCTCCTCGGCGGCGAGGTCGTCCGCCTGCCCAAGCGGCCCGGCGAGCCCGACTGCACGCACGCCGACACCGCGCGCATCGAAGCGCTGCTGGGCTGGCGCGCGAAGGTCGACATCGAGGCCGGCGTCCGGACCATGCTGGCGAACATCGCCGACTGGCGCGACGCGCCGGTGTGGACGCCGGCGACGATCGAAGGCGCCACCTCGGCGTGGTTCCAACACCTCGGGCGAGGATCCGATGCCCACCACTGAGGCCCGCGAGGCGGCCCGCGAGGCGACCCCGGACCGCGCGTCCGAGCGTATCGTCGACGTCGGCGCGCTCGTGCACGAGCTGCGGCTGCGTCGCCGCGAGGGCCAGCGCGTCACGCTGGTGCACGGCGAGTTCGCCGACGCCGAGCAGATCGATCGCGCGCTGCTGCGGGGCGTCCGCGCCAGCTCCGATCTGATCGTCGCGACGATCCCCACCGACCACGCGCTCGGTCGCGATGGCGTCCCGTCGCTCGCTGCCCGCCTGGCGCTGGCCGCCGCGATCCCCGAGATCGACTTCGTGGCCGCGGTCGATGCCATCGGCGCCGCGACCTCGATCCTGCTGCTCGAGCCCGACATCTACGCCGTCTCGACCACGGGCGATCACCAGGGCCCCACCCACGGTGAGCTCGACGCGCTGTCGAAGACCGGCGGCGAGCTGTACACGCTCAGCCGGCGCGGCGACGCGGTGATCGAGTGGCGTCAGCGCCCCGAGCCGGGCGCGCGCGAGCGCCTGCGCTTCGCCGCCGACATCGCCCAGCGCATCGGCATGTCCGGTCTGCTCGCCGGCCTCGAGTCCCTGCGGGGCCTCCGGGTCGCGGTGGTCGGCGAGACGATCATCGACGAGTACGCCTACTGCGACGCGATCGGAAAGTCCGGCAAGGAGCCGATCATCGTCAATCGCTTCCTGCGCTGCGATGCCCAGGGCGGCGGCGTGCTCGCGGTGGCCAACCACCTCGCGGACTTCTGCGGGCACGTCGAGATCGTCAGCGCGCTGGGCTCGATCGACCGCCGCGAGGAGTTCGTGCGCCTGGCCCTGCGCCCGGGCATCACGCCGACGTTCATCACCAAGACCGACGCGCCGACCATCGTCAAGCGCCGCTACATCGACGCGTACTCCCACGCGAAGATGATGGGCGTCTATCACATGGACACCTCGCCGCTGACGGGCGCGGACGAGGACGCGTTCGTCGCGGCGCTCGAGCCCGCGCTCGCCCGCTGCGACGTGGTGATCGTCGCCGACTACGGCCACGGACTCATCACCCGCCGCGGCGTCGATCTGCTGTGCGACCGCGCGCGGTTCCTCGCGGTGAACACCCAGCTGAACGCGGCCAACGCCGGCTACCACGTGCTGTCCAAGTATCCGCGGGCCGACTTCGCGTGCCTGCACGAGGGCGAGCTGCGGATGGACGCCCGCGATCTCCGGGCCGAGCTGCCGGCCCTGCTCGAGAGCACCGCGATGCGCATGGGCGCGCGCGCCGTGATGGCGACGCAGGGCAAGAGCGGCACCTCGCTGTTCACCCGGCACCGCGGCGTCTTCCGCTGCCCGGCGCTCGCGACCACCGTGCTCGAGCGCATCGGCGCCGGCGATGCGGTGCTCGCCCTGTCGTCGGTCGCGACCGCGGCCGGCCTCGCGCCCGAGCTCGTCAGCGTGCTCGGCAACCTCGCGGGCGCGCAGATGGTCGCCGTGATGGGCAACAGCGCCTCGATCCGCAAGTCGCGGCTCGTCGAGAGCGCCCGTCACCTCCTCGCCTCGGCCGGGATCGGAGAGCCGACGCCGTGACCGGGCGCGCCGCCGTGTTCCTCGATCGCGACGGCGTCCTCGTCGAGGACACGGGCGCGCTCGTCCACGCCGACGACGTCCGCGTCCTACCCGGGGTCATCGAGGCCCTGGTGTCGCTGCGCGAGCACGGCCTCGCGCTCGTGGTCGTCAGCAATCAGACCGTCGTGGCCCGCGGCCTCGCCGGCGAGGACGACGTGATCGCGGTGCAGCTCGCCATCGAGTCGCGCCTCGTCGCCGCGGGCGCGCCGGCGTTCGACGACTTCCTGTTCTGCCCGCACCACCCGAGCGCGACCGATCCGGCGTACCGCGTCGCGTGCGACTGCCGCAAGCCGGCGCCCGGGCTGATCCTGCGCGCCTGTGCGCGGCACGGCATCGATCCGCGGCGCAGCGTGATGGTGGGCGATCGACCCTCTGACCTCGCCGCGGGGGCGCAGGCCGGCTGCCGCACGGTGTGGGTCCAGACCGGCCGCCACGCCGACGCGCCGATCGAGACCACCTCGCCGTTCGCGACGCCGACCGCCGATCACGTCTGCGACGGTCTGTGCGCCGCGGCGCGGTGGATCACCGGGAGGGCCGCATGAAGGCGCTGGTCCTGTGCGCGGGCTACGGCCGCCGCCTCGGCGATCTCACCCGCGATCGGCCCAAGCCGCTGCTCGAGGTCGGCGAACACGCGATCGTCGAGCACATCCTCGCGCGGCTCGCCGCCGCGGGCTTCGACGACGTGTGGATCAACCTCCACCACCACGCCGCGCAGTTCCCCGCGCGCCTCGGGGACGGCAGCGCGTGGGGCCTGCGGATCCACTGGCTGCTCGAGACCGAGCCGATGGGCACCGCGGGCACCGTGTCGAGCGCGCGCACGCAGGTCGGAGACGCGCCACTGCTCGTGCACTACGGCGACATCCTCACCGATCACGATCTCGCCGGGCTGATGGCCGCGCACCGCGACACCGACGCGTGGGCGACGATCCTCGTGCACGATCGCCCCGGCTCGAACAGCGTCGCCGTGCTCGGCGAGGGCGACCGCGTCGAGACCTTCCTCGAGCGCCCGAGCATCCCCGTGATCGGCGCGCAACAGTGGGCCTTCTCGGGGATCTGCGTGCTCTCGCCGTCGGCCCAGGCCGGCATCCCCCGCGGCGGCCGCCCCGATCTGCCGGCCCACGTGTTCCCGGTGCTCGCCGAGCGCGGACTCCTGTTCGCCCAGCGGCTCGCCGGATTCCGCTGCGCCATCGACTCGCCCGAACGCCTCGATCTCGCCCGCCGCGCCCTCGCGAGCGGCGCCTTCGTCCCGACCCCGAGGAGACGCCCATGACCGCGCTATTGAGCATCGACCCGCTCGTCTGCCAAGACCTCTTCATCGAGAGCTACCTCGCGCAGTTCCACGAGGCCGTGCGTCGCGTGTCGATCGCCGAGATCAACCGCGCCAACCACACGCTGCTCGCGGCGTTCGAGCGCGGTGCGTGGGTGTTCGTCGCCGGCAACGGCGGCAGCGCCTCGCTCGCGAGCCACCTCGCCTGCGACCTCGAGAAGACCGTGAGCGGCAAGGACCCGCGCTCGGCCAAGAAGCGCTTCCGCGTGCAGTCGCTGGTCGACAACGTCGCCCGGCTCACCGCGTGGGCCAACGACGAGACCTACGACTGCGTGTTCTCGGAGCCGCTGCGCAACCAGGCCAGCGCCAACGACGTGCTCGTGGTCGTGTCGGCCAGTGGCAACTCACCCAACGTCCTCGCCGCCCTCGAGACCGCCCGCGATCTCGATATGGTCACGATCGGCTGCCTCGGCTTCGACGGGGGCAAGGCCGCCGCGCTGTGCGACGTGCCGCTGCTCGTGCCGGTCGCCGACTACGGGATCGTCGAGGGGGCCCACGGCGTCCTCGCGCACCTGATGACGAGCTGGCTGACGCGCGCGGTCGACCGTCTGCGCATGCACGCCGCGCAGGATGGAGGTGCGCGATGAACCGCTTCCGCCACGTGCTCGTCACCGGCGGCGCGGGCTACGTCGGGGCGGCGCTCGTGCCCGCGCTGCTCGCCCGCGGCTACGCGGTCACGGTGCTCGATCTCTACCTCTACGGCACCGAGATCTTCGCCGAGCACCGCGGCCCCGCGCTGCGCGAGGTCGTCGGCGACATCCGCGACCCGGAGGTCGTCGCCTGGGCCCTGGACGGCGTCGACGCCGTCATCCACCTCGCGTGCATCTCCAACGACCCGTCGTACGACCTCGATCCGGCGCTCGGCCGCTCGATCAACTACGACGCGTTCCGCCCGCTGGTGCGCGCGGCCAAGGCCGCCGGCGTGCAGCGCTTCGTGTACGCGTCGTCGTCGAGCGTCTACGGCGTCAAGGCCGAGCGCGACGTCCACGAGGATCTGCCGCTCGAGCCGCTGACCGACTACTCGAAGTACAAGGCGCTGTGCGAGGACATCCTCGCCGAGGAGCGCGCGCCCGGCTTCACCACGGTGACCGTGCGGCCGTCGACGGTGTGCGGGTGGTCGCCGCGTCTGCGGCTCGACCTCGTCGTCAACATCCTCGCCGCGCACGCCTGGCACAACCGCAAGATCCGGGTCTTCGGCGGCGACCAGATGCGGCCGAACATCCACATCGCCGACATGGTCGGCGTGTACCTCGACCTGCTCGACCAGCCCGAAGAGGCGATCGACGGCGACGTGTTCAACGCCGGCTACGAGAACCGCACCGTGAACGAGCTCGCGAGCCTGGTGCGCGACACGGTCGGCGGCCCCATCGACATCGAGGTCGTGCCCACCGACGACAACCGCAGCTACCACGTGTCGTCGGCGAAGATGCGGCGGGTGCTCGGCTTCGTGCCGCGCTTCACCATCGAGGACGCCGTCCGCGATCTGTGCGGGGCGTTTGCCGCCGGCAAGGTCGGCGCGATGAACGATCCGCAGTACCACAACATCCAGCGCATGCGGGACGCCAACCTGCGATGACCGACACGACCACCACGACCCTGAGCGTCGTCACCGATGAACCGACGCGACTCGAGCTGTTCCGCAGCATGCTGCGAATCCGGCGGATCGAGGAGGAGATCGCCCGCCGCTACGGCGAGCAGCGCATGCGTTGCCCCGTGCACCTGTCGGTGGGCCAGGAGGCCGCGGCGGTCGGCACGTGCTCGGCGCTGCGCCCCACCGACCAGATCGTCAGCACCCACCGCTGCCACGGCCACTACCTGGCCAAGGGCGGCGATCTGCGGGCCATGATCGCCGAGCTCTACGGCAAGGCGACCGGGTGCTGCGGTGGCCGTGGCGGATCGATGCACCTGTTCGACCCGGCCGCGGGCGTGCTCGCGAGCGTGCCGATCGTCGGCAGCAACGTGCCGATCGGCGTCGGCGCGGCGCTCACCGCCAAGCAGCGCCGACGCCCCGACGTCGCGGTCGCGTTCTTCGGCGACGGCGCCTTCGAGGAGGGCGTCGTGCACGAGGCGGCGAACTTCGCCGGCTGCCACCGCCTGCCGATGATCTTCGTGCTCGAGAACAACCTCTACTCGGTCTACACGCCGGTGGACCAGCGCCAGCCGGCGCGCGCGGGTGAACAGCCGATGGCGGGCTTCGCCCAGACCCACGGGCTGGCGGCCGAGCACGCCGACGGCAACGACGTCGTCGCGGTGCACGAGGCGATGGGCCGCGCGGTGGTCCGGGCCCGACGCGGCGACGGTCCGTCGCTGCTGGTCGTCGACACCTACCGATTCCTCGAGCACTGCGGGGCGAGCGACGACGATCACCTGGGGTATCGGCCCGTCGGCGAGCTCGCGACGTGGCGCGATCGCTGCCCGGTGGCGGGCACGCGCGCCGCCCTGCGCGACGCCGGCCTGCTCGACGTCGCCACCGAGCTCGCGATGGAGTCGGCGATCGTCCGCGAGATCGACGAGGCCTTCGCCGCCGCCGATGCGGCGCCCTACCCTGCCGCGCACACGGCGATGGAGGCGGTCCATGCCTGACGCAGCACGCCAGTCCGCGCCCCGCATCCTCGACGCCGCCGACGCGATCCGCGAGGGCACCGCCCAGGCGATGCGCGCCGACGAGCGCGTGTTCGTGATGGGCGAGGGCGCCACCGATCCCAAGGGCGTCTTCGGCACGACCACCGGGCTCGTGCAAGAGTTCGGGACCGATCGCGTCATGGAGATGCCGGTGGCCGAGAACGGCTGGACCGGCGTCGCGATCGGGGCCGCGCTCTGCGGTCAGCGACCGATCCTCGTCCACCAGCGCGTCGAGTTCTCGCTGCTCGCGATGGAGCAGCTGGTCAACAACGCCGCGAAGATCCACTACGTCTCGGGCGGCCGCCACCGCGCGCCGCTGGTCGTGCGCCTCGTCGTCGGGCGCGGCTGGGGCCAGGGCCCCGCGCACTCGCAGAGCCTCGAGGCGTTGTTCGCCCACATCCCGGGCTTGAAGGTCGCGATGCCGTCGTCGGCCGCCGACGCCAAAGGCCTGCTGCTCGGCGCCGTGCAGGACGACGGGCCGGTGATCCTCATCGAGCACCGCTGGGTGCACTACGCCCGCGGCCACGTCGACCCCGAGCCGATCGCGATGCCGCTCGACGGCCCGCGTCAGCTGCGATCGGGCGACGACTGCACCGTCGTATCGACGTCGTACATGACGCTCGAGGCGCTGCAGGCCGCCGACGCGCTGGCCGCCGCCGGCTGCAACGTCGATCTGTTCGATCTGCGGGTGCTCCGGCCGCTGAAGCTCGACGCGATCGTCGCGTCGGTGCGCCGCACCGGGCGGCTCGTCACCGTCGACACCGGCCACGCGACCTACGGCATCGGCGCGGAGATCGTCGCGCGCGTCACCGCCGAGGCGTTCTCGAGCCTGCGCGCCGCGCCGCAGCGCATCGGGCTGCCAGAGCACCCGACCCCGAGCGCGCGCACGCTCGCCGAGGCCTACTACCCGCGATCGCCGAAGATCGTCGCGACGATCGGCGACGTCGTCGGCATGCCCAAGGCCGCGATCGACGAGATCGTCCATCGGCTCGCGGCCGAGCGCGACGCGGTCCCCCTCGACATCCCCCACCCCAGCTTCAAGGGCCCCTTCTGATGCACGTCCGCTACTCGTACCTGTCGCAGCAGTTCGCCGACATCGGCGGGCTCATGGCCGAGATCGAGGCGCTGGTGAGGTCCGGTGACTTCACCCTGGGCGAGCCGCTCGCGCGGTTCGAGGCCAGCTTCGCCGCGCTGCTCGGGGCTCGCCACGCCATCGGCGTCGGCTCCGGCACCGACGCGCTCAAGCTGCCGCTGCGCGCGTTGGGCATCGGGCCCGGCGACGAGGTCATCACCACGGCGAACACGTTCATCGCCACGGTCGGCGCGATCGCGGAGGTCGGCGCGACGCCGGTGTTCGTCGACTGCGACGACACCTTCTGCATGGACGTCGGCCAGGTGCAGGCGGCGATCACCCCGCGCACGCGCGCCATCATGCCGGTGCACTACACCGGCTACATGACCGACATGCCGCGACTCGTCGAGATCGCCAAGGGCCACGACCTGCCGATCGTCGAGGACGCGTGCCAGGCGATCCTCGCCGACATCGGCGGCAAGCGGGCGGGCACATGGGGCATCGCCGGCGGCTTCTCGCTGCACCCGCTGAAGAACCTCAACGTGTGGGGCGACGGCGGCGTGATCATCACCGACGACGACGCCATGGCCGCGCAGCTCCGGCTGCTGCGCAACCACGGCATGGTCAACCGCGACGAGATCGCGGTGCTCGGCTACAACTCGCGGCTCGACACGCTGCAGGCCGTCGTCGGCAACTGGCTCATCCCCCACACCGAGGCGATCGCCCAGGCGCGCATCGACAACGCCGCGTACTACGACGCCGCGCTGGCGGAGATCCCCGGCGTGACCCTGCCGCCGCGCGGCCCCGGCATGCGCCGCGTGTATCACCTCTACATCGTGTTCGCCGAGGACCGCGACGCCCTGCTGGCGCACTGTCTCGCGAACGGCATCGAGGCCAAGGTCCACTACCCGATCCCGGTGTACCGCCAGCGCGCGCTCGCCCACCTCGGCCACCGCGAGGGCGACTTCCCGGTCGCCGATCGCCACACGAAGAACATCATCACGTTCCCCTGCGATCAGCACCTGTCGCGGATCGAGCAGGACCACGTGATCGCGACGGTCCGCGAGTTCTACGGAGCCGCGCGATGAAGCCGATCCCCTACGTCGACCTCGCCGCGCAGTTCGCCGCCGAGCGCGGCGTGCTCGAGCGCCGCATCGCGTCGGTGCTGTCCGAGGGCCAGTGGATCGGCGGCGCCCAGGTCGACGCGCTCGAGCGCCGCATCGCCGCGCGCCTCGGCTGCGCGCACACGGTGGCCGTCGGCTCGGGCACCGACGCCCTCGTCCTGGCGATGAAGGCCCTCGACATCGGCCCCGGCGACGAGGTCATCACGCCGCCGAATTCGTTCGTGGCGTCGACCGCCGCGATCGTGCACACGGGCGCGACGCCGGTGTTCGCCGACGTGCTCGACGATCAGACGATCGACCCCGCGAAGGTGGAGCAGGCGATCACATCGCGCACCCGCGCGATCATGCCGGTGCACCTGTCCGGCCGCACGGCCCGCATGCCCGAGCTGCTGGCGATCGCGAAGGCCCACGGCCTGCGCGTCGTCGAGGACGCGGCCCAGGCGTTCGGCTCGCAGCAGGGCGGCCGCGCCACCGGGACGTTCGGCGACGTCGGCTGCTTCTCGGCGCATCCGCTGAAGAACCTCAACGCGATGGGCGACGCCGGCTTCGTCGCCACCGACGACGATGCGGTCGCCGGGCGGATCCGCCGGCTGCGGAACAACGGCCTGTTCGATCGCAACACGGTGGTCGAGTGGGGCACGGTCTCGCGGCTCGACACGCTGCAAGCGGTCATCCTCGATCACCGCCTCGATGGCCTCGATGAGGTCATCGCCCGCCGCCGCGCCAACGCGGCCCGCTACCGCGCGCTGCTCGATCCCTCGCTGGTATTCCACCCCGCGAGTCGCCCCGGCGACTTCGACACGTTCCACACCTTCGTCGTGCAGGTCGATCGCCGCGACGCGCTGCAGCGCTTCCTCGCCGATCGCGGGATCGGCACGTCGATCCACTACCCGGTGCCGATCCACCTGCAGCCCGCCGCCGGCGCGCTGGGCCACATGCCCGGCGACTTCCCGGTCACCGAGCGTCAGGCCGGCCGGATCCTGTCGCTGCCGATCCACCAGTTCCTCGACGACGACGACATCACGCGCGTCGTCGCGAGACTCCACGAGTTCCTCCGATGCTAGAGCCCGCCCTCCACCACACGCTCGTGGCGCCCTCGGAGGTGCTCGACTACGAGCAGCTCTACGCCGACTACCAAACCGGACTGGTCGATCGTCTGCGGGGCTTCGGCGCCGCGGCCGAGTGCCTGTCGCTCTGGGTGCCGGACGAGGATCCGGCGACGAGCCTGCGCAACCTCTGGGACGCTGCGGCGGCCGCGGGCGAGCGCGACATCGCCGTGTACCTCGGACCGACCACGACCGCGTCGCTCGACGGCGACGAGGTGCTCGGCACCGCCGCGCGCTTCGGCGTCGCCACGCTGACCCACGGCCGCACCGGATGGTTGGTCGAGGTGCAGGAGCTCCGCGCCGCCGCGCCGGTCGCCGAGCGCCGCGCGGTCGCGCCGCGGGCCCGCGCGATCGTCCATGGCGTGACGACCACACCGGCGATCGAGACCAGCGCGGGCGCGATCCACCCCGCGTACGTCGACGCGATCGCCCGCGCCACCGCCGACGTGCAGCACGACGGCGTGCTCTCGGCCGACGCCGGGGAGCTGATGCTGCGCGTCGAGGACCACGGGAGCACGTTGAGCCTCGTCGTCGATCGCGAGACCCACGTCATCCGCCGCGCCGCGTTCACCGATGCGCCGCACGAGGGCGTGATGGAGAGGTTCTGCGCCCTCGTGGAGGGCGTGCCGATCCTCGACGCCGCCGACCACGGCGTCGCGCGGCTCGAGCTGTCGCTGCGCGAGCACCGGGCCCACCGCCCCGTGGCCGGCATCGTGACGCCGCGCTCCGCCGATCCGTGCTTCGCGAGGCCGCAGGCGCTCATCCGCGCCGCCCTCGCCGATTACCGGGCGCAGACCGGCTTCGCCGACTGGATCAGCACCCACGACGCCGGCCCGGCCGCCCCGTGGCGCGCGATGTCCCCGGCCGATCGCGAAGCCGCCGTGCGCACCGTGCTCGACACCTTCGTCGCCGCCCACGACGGTCGCCCGGGCGCCGTCGAGCTGGTCGCGGTCGAGATCGACGTACGGCTCGTGCTCCGCCTCGACGAGGCGCTCCTCTCCGACGGCGGTCCGCGCCTCGTGTTCGAGCTCGAGCAGGCGCTGCGCGACGCCATCGACCCGCGCCTCGAGGTCGTGCTCGAGGAGATCCGCGATCGCAACCGCAAGCGGCGCCTCGCCGTCGTGGAGTGACCCATGACCGGAATGACCGACCACACCCAGCTCATCCTCGACGGCACCAAGATCGGCTGGCACCTCGATCGCGTCCACGCCTGGGAACGCGGAGAACGCATCGCACCGATCACCATCGACATGGCGCTGACCCGCGCGTGCAACTTCGCGTGCGAGTACTGCTACGCGATGCTGCAGGAGAACGACCGCAAGGTCATCACGCGCGACGTGATCTTCGACTTCCTCGAGGACTGCGCCGAGATCGGCGTCAAGGGCATCAGCTTCGTCTCGGACGGCGAGAGCACGATCTCGCCGGTGTTCGCCGACGCGATCCGCCGCGGCAGCGAGCTCGGCCTGTCGATGGCCGTGGGCACCAACGGCCTGGCGCTCACCAAGATGCGGCTCGAGGAGATCCTCCCGCACCTGACCTACCTGCGCGTGAACATCTCGGCCGGCGAGCGCGATCGCTACGCGCAGATCATGGGCGTCAAGCCCGAGTGGTTCGACCGCGTCTGCCAGAACATCCGCGACATGATGGAGATCAAGCGCCGCGACGACCTGCCGGTCACCGTCGGCATGCAGATGGTCGTGATGCCCAGCTACGGCGATCAGATCCTGCCGCTGGCGCGCCTGGGCCAGTCGCTGCGCCCCGACTACCTCGTGCTCAAGCACTGCTCCGACAGCGAGGACGGCGAACTGGGCGTCGACTACGACGGTTACGACTCGCTGTACGACAAGCTCCGCGCCGCCGAGGCGCTCTCGGACGACGAGTATAAAGTCGTGGTGAAGTGGTCGAAGATCGAGGCCCGCGGCAAGCGCTCGTACCAGCGCTGCTACGGCGCGCCGTTCATGATCCAGCTCTCGGGCTCGGGCCTCGTCGCCCCCTGCGGCATGCTCTTCAACGAGCGCTACAAGAAGTTCCACATCGGCAACATCTGCGAGACCCGCTTCCGCGACATCTGGGCCAGCGATCGCTACTGGGACGTCATGAACCTGCTCGCGTCCCCCGAGTTCAACGCGCAGAAGATGTGCGGCTCGCTCTGCCTGCAGCACAAGGTCAACGAGACGCTCGACGCCCACGCCAAGGGGCTGGTGCAGCTGACGACGCCGCGCGGCGCCGCCCCGGCGCACATCGACTTCGTGTAGCGGCGGTCGGGCGGCTCACGGCGGGTAGGCGATTCCGCCGGGGACCGGCTCGGTGTCCCCGGGGCCCCACAGCCCGGAGAAGCCAGTGCTGTCGGCCCAGGCGGTGACGCCACCGCCGTCGCGCGGACAGACGCGCGCGACCTCGAAGCGCAGCGGGATGCACCGCCCCGAGGGTGCGCACGCGCTGGGCACCGAGAGCACCACCGGCAGCTCGGCGTCCGCCGCTCCCTCGAGATCTGCGCGGCAGTAGACCTTGCCGCCCGTGAGCGCCACGCACGACGCACCGCTCGCGATCACGGCGTGCGCCGACGCGGCCCGCGGGAGGGCGGTCGGTGCGACCGCGACGAACTCCGCGGCCGCCCATGCGAGCTCCGGGGGGCTCAGCACGTCCGTGCGCGACACCAACCCCGACAGATCGGCGCACCGGCACGCGTCATCGAGCCCCATCAGGCAGTACGGCGACGGCGGTCGCGCGACGGCGGCGGGCGTGACCGCAGGTGTCGCGGAGGGTGGCGTCGACGGAGGGACGGCGGCGGGCGGCGGCGACTCCGGTCGCGGCGGCTCCGATTGCGGCGGCTCGGGCGGCTCGGGTGAGTCGGGGCGGCAGGCGGCGAGCGCAGCCACCGCGAGCGCGAAGGATCTCGAGCGCAGTCGTCCCATCCGTGTGAGCTTGTGCCGAGCACGGCACCGGTGTCGATCCCTGCGTTCCACTTGCACCGACCGATCCGTGGCGCATGTTGGGAGGTGACCGCTGCCACCTCCGTCATTGCCCCGCCCGTGGGCACCGACGCCGAGCCGCAGCCTGCGGTCGTGCGCCGCGGTGCGTGGCGATGGTGGTTGGGCGCTCTGCTCGTGCTGGCGGTGCTCCGCGGGATCGCGCCGCTGGTGCTCGAGCCGTGGATCGAGTCGCGCCTCGAGACCGCGCTCGGCGCCCACGCCGAGGTCGACGACGTCGACCTCCGGCTGCTGTGGGGCGAGATCGTCGTCGAGGGGATCACGGCGACCCCGACGGCGGACAGTCGCTCGCGGCTCCGGATCGAGCAGTTCGCGGTCCGCCTCGGATGGCTCGACCTGCTGCGCGGGCTGCCGTTCCTGCACGCGCACGCGACGGGGCTCGACGTCGAGCTGGACGCGGACCGGCGCTGGCCGATGCCCGAGCGCGCCGAGGGCACCGGGGGCTCGATGGGCGCGTCGCTGCGATCGCTGCGCCTCGACCGTGGCCGGCTCGCCGTCGTGATGGTGGCGGGCGAGCCGCCGATCGACGTGGTCACCGACCTGCGCGGCAGCATCACCGACACCGCGACCAGTCGGCGCGCGACGTCACTATCGACGCACGTCTGGCTCGAGGCGTCCACCAGCCACGGCGGATCGTTGGCGATCGAGGGCTTGGTCTCGCCCGTCGATTCCGCGTCGAGCTGGAGCCTCGCGTTCGTGCTCGAGCGCCTCGATCTGCGCGCGCTCAACCCGGTCTTCCACGCGTTCTTCGAGATGGACGTCGAGCAGGGCTGGCTGTCGTTGGAGGGCGAGCTGAACGTCGGCCGCGGCCGCATGCGCGGGCAGATCATCCCGCGGTTCGACAACCTCGAGCTCCTCGGTCAGGACGAGGTCGGCGTCCGGCACCCGATGGGTGAGGCGCTGTTCGGCGCGATGCTGGCGTCGGCCGACGTCCCGATCATCATCGACGAGCCTGCGCCGTTCGAGGACGGCCTCGTGGTCGAGGACGTCGCGCGCGTCGAGCCGATGGCGCTGCTCGAGGCGATCATCCTGCGCGGCTTCGTGCGGCGGCTCGACACCCTGGCGGGCTACGAGTCCAAGGTCGAGAGGCTCGAGGTCGACTTCCCCGCGGGGCGCCTCTCGTTCCACGGGGTGACGCTCTCGAAGAAGGGCGGCGGCGTGGAGACGCCGTTCGTCTCCGTCCCACGGCTCGACATCGTCGTCGAGCAGAGCGCGGTCGACAGCGAGGTGCTCACCTACAAGGCGATCACGCTGCACCAACCAAGCTTGGTATTCGTCACCGGCGCGAGCGCAGCGACGAGCCAGCTGCAGTTCGATCCGCTGTGGCAGGACAAGGTGTCGGTCCTGCCGTACCCCACCGATCGCATCGTGATCCTCGGCGGCAAGGTCGAGTACCGCGACGACACGACCAGCCCGCCGACGAGTCTCTACGCCGCGAACATCGATCTGCGCGTGGAGAACATCGGTCGCGCGCGCGTGGGCACGGCACGGCGCGCCGCCTCGTTCGTGGCGCACGCCAGCGTGATGGACATCTCCCCGCTCGACATCGAGGCGGAGCTGTCGCCGGGCGTGGTCCCGATCGACGCGACCGTCCGGCTCCAGCTCGAGCCGCTGCCACTGCGCGAGCTCAACGATCTCCTGCGCTCGCGACTGCAGATCGACGTGACCGGTGGCACGCTCGCCATCGACACGACGTTCGACGCCTACCGGGGCCACGTCCAGGGCACGGTGAGGCTCGCGATGCCGGGCATCGCGGTCATCGGCTCCAAGGAGGTCGAGTTCCAGCGACCGATCCGCGAGTTCATGCTCGAACGGCGCCTGCGCAAGCTCGATGACCGCGCGCTGAAGGTCGACTACCGCGTGTACGAGAGCCTACTGCGGGAGCTCCCCGAGGCGCTGCTGTCCGCGGCGCTGCACGCCGAATGAACCGGGGTGCCTCCGCGGCGCGGACACGCGGCGCCGCACCTCAGCCGCAGATCGCACTGAAGTCGAGCAAGACACCGCCCAAGGGGAAGTCGGGGAACGGCTGGTCGGCGGGCAGCGTCATCGACGACTCACCGGGGGACTCGACGAACACGCCACCGAACTCGGCGAGCACGTTGCCGGCGAGGTCGCGGATGTGCTCCGCGGTCGCGAGGGTGTCGGCGTCGTAGTGCATCACCGGAAGATAGTTGAGCGACGCGTTCGTGCAGGTGTCCGCGTTCGTGGGCGCGTCGAGCTCGAGGATGATCGTGTACTCGTCGCCGGGATCGTTCTCGAGCCCCGCGCCCGTGATGCAGGGGCAGTTGTCGTCGGGGAAGTCATTGAGCAGGTCGAGGTAGACCATGCCGCTGTCGTCGCTGTCCCACCACGATTCGCTCGGCCGGAACTTCGCTGGGTTCACGCCGGCGACGGAGTCGATCGGCTCGCTGAAGGTGAGGCGGATGTGCGTCGAATCGAGGAATGCACCGAACTGGAGCGTCGGCGGCTCCGTGTCGAGGGGGCCGGTGTCCGTGGTGGTCGCGCTCGTGGGATCGCTGGTCGTGCTCGGGTCGCTCGGACCGGTGCTGTCAGGGTCGGTGCTCGCGCTCGTGGGATCCGTGCTCGGCTCCGTCGTGGGAGCGCTCGGGTCCGAAGAGGTCGGCGCGCTGGGATCGCCGTTGCTGCTCGGACCGCTCGGGTCGGTGTTGCCCGACGCCGTGGCGGACGCACCGCTGGTGCTCGAGGCATCCGTCGAGATCCCGGCTGCGCCATTGCCGTCCTCGGGGGAGAAACACGCGGCTTGGGCGAGCAGCACCAACACGATCGCGCGGCAGGATCTCATCGATGCGCAGGATCTCATCGATGCGAGGTTGGCTTCGACGCGATGTCCACGTCAACCACTGTCACTGTCACGCGACGGTGTCGGACGCTCGGCTGCGACCCACGACCGACGCCGCGCAGAACGACCGCTGGCGGGCGATCCCATGCACGACACCGATCGTCGCCATGGCGCGTAGACTCCTCCCATGTCACGACTCGCACTGCCCGTCGCACTCCTGTGTCTCGCGTGCAACCAGCGGGCGACCGAGCCTGCGCCGTCGGCGACCGCGGGACCAGCGACGCCGTCGATCGCGGGCGCCGTCGTCGACGAGCTGCAATCGGCGAAGCGCGACACCGCGACGACCGAGGGCAAGATGCTCCACGGCGCAGCGCAGATGTACATCGCGACGCAGGCCGCGTGCCCGACGAGCGTCGAGGCCCTCGCCGAGGCGAAGATGATCCCCAAGATGCCGGTGGATCCCTGGGGTGCCGGCTACGTGATCGCGTGCAAGGACCAGGGCGCCACGCTGACGATCACGTCGCACGGGCCCGACGGGGAGCCGGCCACCCCGGACGACGTGGTGGTGACCGGCGACGGGTCGTAGCGGTCAGTCGACGCGTGCGCGGACGATCGCTGGAACGCCGCCCCGCGGTCGCAGGGTGGCGAAGTCGTCCTCGACGATCTCGCGCGTCGGATCGATCTCGAACCGGTACCGCCGCAGCAGGGTCGCGAGCACGATCGGGCCCTCCATCATCGCGAAGTGCATCCCGATGCAGAAACGCGGTCCCGCAGAGAACGGCAGGTACGAGCCCTTGGGTCGCTTGGCCTCCTCGGCCGGCAGGAAGCGGTCGGGATCGAAGGCGTCGGGATCCGGCCACACGTCGGCGCGTCGATGCTGCGCGTACGCGCTGACGAACACGAGCCTGCGCGGCGGCAGCATCGTGCCGGCGATCTCGACCGACTCCAGCGTTCGCCGGGGGAACATCATGAGCGGCGGATACAGCCGCAGCGTCTCGCGGAACACCCGCGTGGTGAATGCGAGCTGCTCGGGGTCGAACCGATCGCGCGGCGCCGAGGCGAACGCGTCGGCCTCGGCCACGACCTTCGCGAGCGCGGCGGGATGGCGTGCGAGCAGGTACATCGCCCACGCGAGGCTCGTCGCGGTGGTCTCGTGGCCAGCGACGAAGAGCGTGACGACCTCGTCGCGCACCTGCTTGTCCGTCATCACGACGCCGTCGTCGGCGTCGCGCGCGGCCAGCAGCCGACCCAGCAGGTCGTGCCGCTCGATCGCGTCGCGCCGCCGCTCGTCGATCATGCCGTGAATCCGGTGGTCGACGACGGCGACCGCGTCGAGGAGCTCGCGGCCGCGCGAGCCGGGGACCAGCACCGGCGACTCGAAGCGGTGGTGGAGCCCGTCGAGCACGCGGCGCAGCCGTCCGTGGGTCTTCGCCGAGATCCGTCGCACGAGGTCGAGCACCAGGATGTGCGGCGCGAGTGCAGGCGACGCGAGCGAGCCGTTGACCCACCCGAGGGCGGTGGTGAGCGCGGCGCCCAGCGCGTCGGCCTCGTCGAACGTGTCGACGCCGAACAGCGCGCTGCCGACGACCGTCATCGCGATCCGCGTCGTCTCGTGCGCGAGGTCGATCGCCTGGCCCGGCGTCATCGCGTCGGCCGAGCGCTCGGCGGTGTCGCGCATCGCGACCGCGAACTGGGCGAGCGCGGCCGGGGTGAAGATCGGCGCCATCAGCTTCCGCTGCCGCCGCCAGAGCTCGCCCTCGCTGGTGAACAGGCCCTGGCCGGCGAGGTCGTGGAGCAGCACGCGGAGGCCCGGCGACTTCTCGAAGCTCTTCGCCTTGGTGACGAGCACCTCGTGGCATGCATCGGGGCTTGCGGGCAGCGCCAGCGGCAGGTGCAGGATCCGCCCGCGCACCATCGGCGCCGATGAAGCCGCGATGCTCCGCTGCATCGCGAGTCGCTCGACGGTCGTGCGCCCGAAGCTGCCGAGCCAGCCTGCGTCCGGGATCCGCGGGAGTTCGTCGAAGCTCGGCATGTCGCGTCCACGATAACGCACCGGCGCCAGGGACGTCGGTCGACGACGCCAGCGACGCGACGTCGTGATCAATCCACGCCGCAGTGGCCGTGCGGCACGCCCTCGAGCACGCAGGCGATCGCTTCCTCGCCGTAGCGACGCCACGGCTCGGCGTCGACCGGGCTCCGCAGATCCGCGGTGCCCGCGAGCATG
>LNFM01002481.1_pt1 | contig 38605 bp, 36 predicted proteins | sample 596031 | NCBI WGS metagenome assembly LNFM01 (sample SAMN04254537, study PRJNA301005) | activated carbon metagenome | isolation source: dual media filters at the Ann Arbor, Michigan drinking water treatment plant | place: USA: Ann Arbor | reverse complement strand
TCATGTACCTCAATCGAGTGCACGTCAAATGAGTATTTCAGGTGGCCGCCCTCGTGACGCAGAGGGTATATGAGTGGCATACACATTGGATAGTTATTAGGGGCGATACTCACTAGGTCGCCAATGTGCAGGCAGGCAATTTGGTGGGGACGGACGGGAACAGAGATCCCGCTCAGGTCGTCCTCAATTGGACCCCCGAACCAGCTTGAGCTGCTTCTATCCGAACGCTGAAAGAGGGCCGTCTTGCCATTGGCGTGCGCAATCAGAATGGGTTCGATCATGGTGTCGAGATGGTGATGTGACGCCTAACGTTTTCCGCGAGGGGCAAAAAGGGTGCCACGCTAGTGTACCGCGTCATAAATGAATGCAATCCAACGTTTTGCTGAAACGCAAGACCTGACCCCTCGTGCCAAGACCTGACCCCTCGTGCATTCGGTCCGCGCGGGTAGAAACGTGGAGCGGGCGAGTGCGGGATGTGGACGCGCACTGAATGTTGATCGAGCCGAAGATCGCGACACCCGGGCACCCCACGGCTCTCTCAATCGCAACCCGCGCGAAACACAACGCGACCTCGTGTACCGGGCAGAAAGCGCGCCTGCCAGGCCTACTGAGAAATCCTCGTCATGAACTCCTTGAGCTTCGGCGCCCACTTCGCCCAATCGGGCCCGCTGGCGGAGTGCCCCAGCTCGCTCTTTAGTTCGAAGAACTCCGCATCGACACCGGCCGCTCTCAGCTTCTCCATCACGCGCGGCGCGATCGAGGGCGGGAAGAGCTTGTCGGTGGTACTCAATACGTAGAGCACCTTGGCCTTCATCTTCGGAAAGTCACGCTCGATGTCTATGCCCATGGCAGCCCGACGCAACACGATCAAGGCGTGTCCGTCGAATCGTTTGGCCCAGGGTTCGGCGCGCCGTACGATTTCGGCTTCGCGGGCCGCCGGATCCGGAAAGTCGTCCTTCAACGCGGCGTCGATGCCGTAGTTCTTGAGAGTCTGCACGCGGATCTCGGTCATCACCTTGGTGATGCCGCCCTTGTCGTAGTACCAGCCGTCGTTCCAGTTCGGATCGGTCGCGAGTCGCGCGCGCAGCGACTCGATCGCCTTCGGGTTATGGGCAGAGTTCGGAGTAATCACGACCGGAACGATCCCACTCATGAAATCGGGATACGTAACGCCCCAGAGAAACGCGAGTCGTCCGCCATAGGATGACCCGGCGACCGCGACCAGATGCTTCACGCCCAGGCTATCGAGTAGCGCCTTTTGCGCTGCGATCGTGTCGACGATCGTGAACATGGGGAAGTCCGGCCCATACGGCTTGCCCGTCGCGGGATTGATGTGCGAAGGCGACGTAGAACCATAGGACGATCCGAGGTTGTTGGATGCCACGACGAAGTACCGATTGGTGTCGATGGCCTTGCCGGGACCGATCAAACCATCCCATCCACCGGGCTGCGGGTCGTCGGGTTTGTAACGTCCGGCCGCATGATGGCTGCTGGTATAGCCGTGCGTGATCAGAACGGCATTGCGACCGTCGGGCGCCAGCTTGCCGTAGGTCTCGTACGCAATCTTCAACTCGGGCAACACGTGACCCGAAGTCAATTTGAAGTCGCGTGAAAAGAACGTCTTCGGTTCGACGTTGTTGAGTTCCTGGGCTTGCGTAGAAGCGGTCAACGCAATGAAAAGTGCAGCCGCGAGCGCGAGCGCGTGCGCATACCGAATGGAACTCAGCATCTCATCCCTCCCCCATTTGAGCGCTTAGTGCTCGGTCATGCGGCACGTTTGGCGCGGACGATCGAAATTTCGAGTCGCTTCGAAAAAGTGTACTGCAAATCGGCCGCGCTCGTGGGCTGCCTGCGAGAGGACCGGCGCGATTTGCAGCCTGGTCGGATTTCTCGAGGCGATTCGTTCCAGCCGTCCGAGCCGACGCGCGCTTTTCGAACGCCGGCACCAGGCATCGCTCTACGGTCGTCGTGCAGGGGGCGAATCGACTTGTCCGATGTCGATTCGGATCATCCCTTCGCGTACTGCCAGCGAACGCCTAGAAGCATCGACTCGCCAGACAGGTCTGTTTCTATTGCGCAACAGCGCACCGCGCGCTGCTACTTCAAGCAGGATTCGTCGGGCGCCGAACCGGCACCGACACACCCAGCCCGATCGCCTGCTCGTGCGTCAAGGTCGGTGCGACCAGTTCATAAAGCGCCCGGCGCGTATTGCTGAAAAGCGAGCGCATCTTCTCCGTCCATGGGGTCTTTCTGGCCTGCAAGGCAGCAGGACTCTCCCAGACGTCGCGCCCGCTCAGCTCATAGGCCGTGAGGTACTTCGGCTGCCCCGCACCGGGTTCGATCGCCGTGTAGCGCCGCGCCCGGTACACGCCAGGAATGCCGACGCAGCGCGGCAGGTGTTCCTTGTCGTACCACTCGTTGTACTCTTCGACGATGTAGTCCGGGATGTCGGTATGCACGATGTACATCCACGGTGCATCGGGACTCGGCACCGTGCCGACCTCGCACATGAGCCGGAAATTCATCCGCTCGCGATGCTCGCCGTAGTGTTTGCGCATCCTGAGCGACCAGGGCGTGGGGTGGGCGACGATGCGTTGGAAGTCAGCGCCCGTCTCTACGCCTTCGTCGGCGGTCTCGTACCACGCGAGATAGCGCAGATCCGCGCTCTCGCAACGGTAGCGGCGCGTGCGCACGAAGCCGGGCAGCGCAGTCAGCTGCGGCACGTGCTCGAGGTTGTACCAATCGTTGAATTCGTCTTCGTGCTCCGCCGCGGTCTGCAATCTGACGGTGATCAAGCCATGGGCCTGGGACATGCCGACGCTCCAAAGTGACGGCCAGGACTCTGCCTGGCCCTGGGCAACGTAACGCCGGCACGTGCTCGCGCCGGCGCGGGGATCACACCACTGCGGGCCCGCGTACCGTCGTTCGATACAGCAGCCGCGGCAAGGGATCGTAGTCGAAGGTCGCCTTGTGCTGGACGGCGATGTTGTCCCACATCAACAGATCGCCGGGACGCCAGCTGTGTCCGTAGATGAACTCCGGCTGCGTGATGTGCGCATACAACTCGGCCAGCAGGGCGTCGCCTTCGGCGCGCGGCATGCCCACGAGCGCAGACGTATGCCCCTCGTTGACGAACAGGCAATTGCGCTTGGTCACCGGATGCACGCGCACCACGGCCATCTCCGTGTCGGGCACGCTCGCCAGTTGTTCCGGCGTGGGTGCGTGTTCTTGCACCGTACGGATTCCCAGGCGCATGTCTTCCAGCTGCGCAGCGTAGTTCTTCAGCCGATACTCGCGGTAGCTGTGCACATTGCGCAGGTTCGCGACGCGCTCTTTCATGGCCGGCGACAGCGCCCGATAGGCTGCGCTGGTGCTTGCGAAGTAGGTATTCCCGAGGGCGACGCCATCCTTGACCGGCACCTCCACGGCATACAGCGCGGAGAGCAGACTCGGCTCGCGCTTGTACGACAAATCGCTGTGCCAGAAACGGCCGGCATCCTGCGCGCCGATAGCTTTGCCGTTCTCGTCGACCTTGTTCGAGAGAATGAAGATCTCGTCGTGTCCGGTCAGCCGGCTCTCCTTGCGCACATGAGCCTCCAGCGGTCCGAAGCGGCGCGTGAAGGCGATCTGCTGTGCCGGTGTCAGACGCTGGTCGCGAAACACGACGACCTCGTTGTCGAAAAAGGCGTTGGCGACCTGGGAGAAAGTGCTTTCGTCGAGATCGACGGAGAGATCGACGCCTGATACCTCGGCAGCGAAGTGCTTGCCGATTCGAGTGATCCTGAGCATGAGAAAGTCCGCGAGTAGAGATTTCGACCGCACTATTCTAGTCTCGGTGCCGTGGCGGAGGCGAGATGAAATCGGCGCCCTTGTCGAACGGCTTAGGTCGGGTTTCTGCAGCGTCTGCCGCAACGGCGTCCGTGCATAGCTCGAATGCTCATCGCCCGGCCAAGACACCGCCCTACGGATTCGGCCATCGAACGATGGGCGGCGTCTTGGCCAAACGTGGAGCCCCCCTCGCCGCCCGATAGCCACCCGTGGCGACAACGTGCGTCGAATCACGCGTCCTCTGCAGCGAAACGTCCCCTCTCCAAGTGCAACGGAGAACGCCGCCGACCTCACTGCCGCTCGCTCCAGACGATACGCGATCGTCGTCGGTGCGCCGCTGCCCCGAGTCAGCGACCGCTTCCCGGGGGCACGCTCACGGAGCACCGCGCGGATTGGCGGACCGCGCATGCTCAGCAATGGGGCAGCGACGCGGCAGTTCGCTGCCGACGGTACCGGGCAGAACCTGGCCCGATTCTTTCTTTGTAAAGAACGGGCAGGAAATGCAAAATCGGCTGCATCGTCCCCACCCCACCGCTCGCACCCACCGGGCCGTGGCCTTGGCAGCGGACGCAGCCGCCTGTATCGATCAATATGCATAGGAGTCTTTATGTCGAACAAGATCAGTTCGTACCGCGTAAACCATGCTGCCGTCCCACTGGGAATGGCCGCAGTGGCGTGCTGCTTCGCCCTCGGTAGCACGTCCGCGGGTGCACAGAGCTATCCCACCGGGCCGGTTCGCATCGTGGTGCCCTTCACGCCCGGCGCCGGCACGGACGTCGTCGCTCGAGCCATCGCAGCCAAGCTCACCGCGACCTTCGGACAGAACGTGCTGGTCGAGAATCGGCCTGGCGCAGGCGGAACGATCGGCTCGGCCTTGGTCGCCAAGGCACCGGCGGATGGCTACACGGTACTCATGGGCAACACCAGCACGCTTGCCATCGCGCCGGCGCTTTACACCAACCTGACGTACAGTCCGGTGCGTGACTTCGCCCCCGTGAGTCTGGTGACTACGACCGAGAACGTCATCGTCGTTCACCCCTCGTTGCCGGTGAAGACAGTGCGCGAGCTGATCGGCCTCGCCAAGGCGCGCCCCGGACAGATTCTCTTCGCTTCGTCGGGCAGCGGCACCACCTCGCACCTGGGCGGCGAACTGCTCAACGCGATGGCAGGCATCAAGATGGTCCATGTCCCCTACAAGGGCAGTCCGTTGGCGACATCGGAGTTGATCGCCGGCCAAACTCAGTTGAGCGTATCGAGCTTGTCCACCGCCACGCCGTTGATCACCGCCGGACGCTTGCGCGCGCTGGCCACGACAGGCCTGAAGCGAAACACCGTGATGCCGGAAATTCCCACGGTAGACGAGTCGGGTTTGAAGGGCTACGAGATCAATCTCTGGCAAGGCTTCGTGGTCCCGACCGGCACTCCGCCGGCGATCCTGAACCAGCTGAACAAGGCGATGGTTGCGGCCGTTCGATCGGCCGACGTGGCGTCCTCGTTCGAGAAGCGGGGCATGCACCCTGCAGGATCGACAGTCGCGGAGTTCGACGCCTTCGTCAAACGGGAAGTCGCTCGCTGGGCAGACATCGTTCAGCGTACAGGCGCCAAGGCCCAATAGCCCGGAGCGGCCGCAGTCGTCCGACGGCCGACGCCCTCGTCGCTTCCTTGCGCCAACGCCCTCGCGCCGGAAAAACTTCCCGGCCGCGGGCGGCCACTATGCAGGAAATCCCGCCGATGCCGCCCAAAGTTCCTCGAGACACGGGTATGTCGATTGCATCGCGAATGGCCGCCGCCGCTTCGGCGGCCATTCAAGGGAGGCCGCAATGCAGCGACGTTCTATCGAGCTGGCCGTCGAGGATCAGGACATGGTCGACGTGGTCGCCGCCACCGCCTTACGTACACGCGTTTTCGAGCAGTTGCAGAAACAGCGCAGCGTCACGCTGAATCTCACCCGCGCCGAGTCCATGTCGGCGCACTACGCCGCCACGGTCTTCACCTCGCTTGCGCGGCATTTGGGGCGCGAGCGTCTGCTGGCCGGGCTGCGCGTCATCGGCGCCCAGGACTTCATGTATCGAATGATCGCGGAAGCGATCTGCCGTTGCGCGCCGGGCAAAACCCGGGCAGTTCGCCGCATCGCAAGAACCGATGCCGACATTGACTGAGGCAGCCCGGGTCCGGCCGCAAAACCTCACGACACGGGCGAAAGGCGGTCTTAGCGTTCAGCCGCCATACCAGGCGCTCATCGATGGCACGCGAGCGGGGGGCAACGACCATCCGTCCGCGAAGTGCTTGCAACGGATGTCCGACACTCTGCTCGGACATGTCGAGCGGCCATTGGCGCGATCGGGGAGAAGTGCCCGAACCGAACCGCTCATGCCCTGCGCCAGACCTCGGCGGTTCGTCAGCGTCTTGGAGCCAGCCCCTCGAGCCAGACCCCCTGATCGTAGTCGTACACCCAAGTACGATTGCCTGCCGAGCCCTCGTAATCGATGATCTTGATCGACCGGACCCGGCTCAGGTAGCCGTTGGCCAATTCCTGCGCTTGCCCTAAAGACGCCGCGCTCCAAGCCGCATAGCCATCGATATAAACCATAAAGCTCATGCGCGGATCCCTGGATTTCGAGCTTGCCTGTTTGGCTTGACGAGTGCGAACCCTAGCAGTCCGGCCCGGCCGGTCGATTGACCTGCATCAAGATTCTTCGACAGCGCGATGCGGCACCCGCGCGCTCAGGACACCAGCAGCCCGAGGATGAGCGCCATGCCCAGGACATGCGCCGCGAGGATGGTCGCCCGGATCGCCGGGAGCAGTGCGATCTTGGGCAGGCGGGGATCGAAATTCAACAGTTTGCCAGCCGCGTAACCCGACAGCGGCAAGACGAACAAGCCGAACGCCGCAGCGGGGGGAAGCTGACCGACTAGGACCATGACCAAGATCCATGCATAAGCGGCGAGCACGAGTGCCAGATAGGCCCAAGAGGCCGCACGACGACCCAGACGCACCACCAAGGTTCGCTTGCCTGCGGTTGCGTCGGCGTCGTAGTCGGGAAACTCGTTGATCAGCAGGATCGCCGCGGTCAGACAAGCCACCGGCAAGCCCGCGACGACGGGACGCACGGACCATTCGCCGCGCTGCACGAGATCGGCGCCCACGACGACGAGCAACCAAGCGGCCACGACGATGGCCTCTCCCCAGCCTCGCGCGGAAAGCCGCAGCGGCGGTGCCGAATACACCACCGCCAGGATGGTGCCCGCGGCGCCCACGAACAGCAGATTCGAGTGTCCCGTCAGCATCAGTGCGATGCCGATCGCGATCGACAGGCTCATCAGCGAGTAGCCGTAGGCTGCAATGGTCGTCGGCCGGAAGACGCCGTCCTGAATCATCCGACTGCCGCCGGCATAGGGACTCAGCGCATCGGCGTTGCAAGCATCGGCATCGCGGTCGTGATAATCGTTGATGAGGTTGGCGCCGGCATGGACCGCCAACGCGCCCAGCAGCGTCAGGCCGGCGGTCGGCCATGCCAAGGGCGTGCCGTCGGCCAGCGCGCTGACCAGACCCAAACCGACGGCAACGACGGTAATCGTCAGAAACCGCGGCCGCGTCGCCGCCATCCATTGGCCGAAGCGCATCGACATGATCGGGGCCTCGCTAACGAACCTGGCCTGGGCGCACGCCCCGATCGACGCCAAGCAGCATCGATGCGCTTGCATTCGAGGCCTGCATGATCTCGATCAATACCCCTACCAGAAATGAGCGAATCATGAATGTTCGATCACCTTGGCCAGCCGATCGACTGGCGCAAAACGAAGGAGAACAGCTCATGTACAAGCACATCATGCTTCCCTACGACGGCTCACCGCTCTCCGAAAAAGCTCTGCGGGAGGGCATGGGGTTGGCCAAGAGCGAGAACGCGCGAATCACGCTCATTTATGTGATCAGCCTTCATCATCTCACGGTCGCCGGCGCGAGCGCCGCGCCGGGCATGGAGGACTGGGAACGAGAGTATGCCGAAAACATGCGGGCCCAGGCAAAACAAATGCTCGAAGCCGGGCGCGAGCAGGTCTTGGCCGCGGGATTGGCCTGCGAGACCCTCGTGGTGAACAATGGGGTTGGCCCGTATCAGCACATCATCGACAGCGCCAATCGCCTCAAATGCGACCTCATCGTGATGGCCTCGCACGGGCGCAAGGGTCTCGACGGCCTGTTGGTCGGCTCGCAAACCATCAAGGTGCTGAGCCACTCGACGATTCCGGTCCTCGTCATTCGCTGACGGGGCGCCGTTGCGCGCCGGGCGGATCGCGTCGGCGCGAACACCCGCAGGAACGGGCAAGGCAGGTAAGCATCCTCGGCAATGGGTGCGCAGCCCTTGTCGACCATGTCCTGCGTGACCTTCGCGGGCGGCACAGGCAGCTCGCCCGAGCACCCACCGTCGAATCGACGCAGCAGCGCTCCCGCGATCAGCCCCCCGCTGCAGGTGCAGCGTCTTCCTCTTCGACCACCGCCGGCCCGCGTCGCATCAGCAAGGTGTAGAAGGTGGGTATGACGAACAAGGTGAGCAGGGTTCCGACCAGCACACCGCCGACCACGACCCAGCCGATGGGCTGACGACTTTCCGCGCCCGGGCCGGCCGCCAGCGCCAGGGGCAGCGCGCCGAGCACGGTCGCCAGGCTGGTCATCAAGATCGGCCGCAGCCTCAGCACGGAGGCCTCGATCACCGCCTCGAACTTCTCCTTGCCGCTCGCCCGCAGTTGATTGGAGAACTCCACGATCAGGATGCCGTTCTTGGTGACCAGGCCGATCAGCATCACCAATCCCGCTTTGCTGTAGACGTTGAGGGATCCCCCGGTCAACTCGAGAGCGCCCAACGCGCCGATCACGCCCAGGGGCACGGTGAGCATGATCACCAGTGGCCCGACGAAACTCTCGAATTGCGCAGCGAGCACCAGATAGATGAATGCGAGCGCGAGCACGAAGATCAGGATCAGCTGCTGTCCGGACTCGCGAAACTCGCGCGATTGCCCGTCGAGCGCGGTTTTCGCGCCCTTGCCGATGACTTCCTCGGCGGCTTGCTCGAGAAAATCCAGCGCTTCACCGAGCGAATATCCCGGGGTGACGCTGGCCGAAATGATCGCTGCCCGCTGCCGGTTGAAGTGGTTCAGTTCCTTGGGCGCCACGGTCTCCTCCAGTTTCACCAGATTGGAGAGCTGGACAAGGCTGCCGTCGCGCCCGCGCACGTAAATCGCCGTGAGATCGGAGGGCTGCGATCGATTCTTGTCTTCGAGCTGCACGATGACGTCGTACTGCTCGCCCTCGCGCTTGAAGCGGGTCACCTGACGGCTCCCCAACAAGGTTTCCAGTGTCCTGCCGATCGCATCGATTTCGACGCCCAATGCGGAGGCCTTGCTGCGATCGAGCTCCACCGACAACTGGGGCTTGTTGAGCTTCAGGTCCGAATCGACGTTGGCGAGCCCGGGAAACGTCCGGGCCTTGGCCATCATGGCTTCGACCAGCTTGTCGAGTTCCTCGTAGGTTGCGGCCTGCACGACGAACTGAACCGGCGGATTGCGGAAGCTCTGGCCGAGCGAGGGCGGATTGATCGGAAACGCGAGCACGCCGGGCAAACCGAACAACTGAGGACCCAGGGCGCCGGTGATCTGCACCTGGCTGCGGGTGCGCTCGTCCCAGGGCTTGAGCCGCACGAACGCCAAGGCGGTATTCACCGGGTTGGGCCGCTCGAGGCCGGGCGCGATCACCATGAAGTACGACTGGATCTCCGGCACACCGGCGAAAATCGTCTCGATCGCACGCGTGTTGTCGTCCGTGTACTTGAGCGTCGCCCCATCGGGCGCCACGACGATAGTGATGAAGAAACCGCGATCTTCCAGCGGGGCCAGCTCGTCCTTGAGCCCGCGGAACAGAAAGACCACGAGCACCATCGCCAGCGCGAGCACGAGCACGACGACCCAGCGGTGACGCAAGGTCGATTCCAGCGCTGCGCGGTAGCCGCGATTCATGCCTTCGAACACGCGCTCGGAGAAGTTGAAGAGCGCACCGTGCTTGGCCTGGTGCTTGAGCAACTTCGAGCACATCATCGGCGTGAGCGTCAACGCGACTAAGCCGGACACGGCCACGGCCGCCGCCACGGTCAACGCGAACTCCATGAACAGGCGCCCCGTATTGCCCGTCGAAAAAGCCAGAGGCGCGAACACCGCGGCCAGTGTGATCGTCATGGCGACCACCGCGAACGCGATCTCCTTCGAGCCCTTGATCGCGGCGCGAACGGGCGACATGCCGCTTTCGATATGGCGGTAGATGTTCTCGAGCACCACGATCGCATCGTCGACCACCAGCCCGACCGCGAGCACGATGCCCAGCAGGGTCAGCACGTTGATCGTGAACCCGAGCAGCCACATGATGAACAGCGCGCCGATCAGCGACACCGGAATGGTCACGAACGGGATCAGGGTGGCACGGAAACTTCGCAGAAAGAGGAAGATGACGAGCATCACCAGAATCAGCGCTTCGATCAGCGTCTTGTAGACCGCGTCGATCGATGCATCGATGAACACGGAACTGTCGAAAGCGATGTACATCCGCATGCCTTCGGGCAGCGTCTGCTCCACGCGGGGCAGCACGTTCTTGACTTCCCTCGCCACGGCAAGCGTGTTCGCGGTCGACTGCTTGACGATGCCCAAGCCGACCGCGGGTTTGCCGTTCACGCGAACGATGTTGCGGTCGTCCTGCGCACCGAGCTCGGCGCGCCCGATGTCACGCAGCCGAATCGGGTAACCCTTCACGTCGGCGACGATGATGTCGTTGAATTGCGTCGGGGTGCGCAAATCGGTCTGCGCCAGCACGGTGAACTCGCGCTCCTGGCTCTCGATGCGTCCGGAAGGCAATTCGATGTTCTGCCGCCGCAGCGCCGTTTCGACATCCTCGACGGCGAGTCCGTAGGCAGCCAGCCGGTCCCTGTCTATCCAGATCCGCATGGCGTAGCGACGCTCGCCGCCGATCATGACGCTGGCCACCCCGGGCAGCGTCTTGATCAGATCGGCGATGTAGCGGTCCGCGTAGTCGGTGATTTCGAGCGCGCTGTGGCTGTCGCTATAGAAAGCGACCCAAAGAATGGCCTGCGCATCCGCCTCGACCTTCGAGACGACCGAATCGTCGGCCTCCTCGGGCAGCCGCCCTCGTGCCCGAGCCACGCGGTCGCGCACGTCGTTGGCAGCGGAGTCCACATCGCGCTCGAGGTTGAACTCGATCGTGATCGTGCTGACCTCCTCGCGACTCACCGACTTCATGGTGCGGATGCCTTCGATCCCCGAGATCGAGTCCTCGAGCGGCTGCGTGACCTGGCTTTCCATCACCTGGGCGCTCGCGCCTTTGTACACCGTGCGCACCGAGACGACCGGCGGGTCGATCTTCGGATACTCGCGCACGCTCAGGCGCTCGAAGGAGATCATGCCAAGCAGCACGATCGCGAGACTGATCACCGTGGCGAGCACGGGACGCCGAATGCAAAGCTCTGGTAGGAACACTATCGGTCCTCGCGTATGTTGCCGTGATCGAGCGTGCGGCTAGCGACCCTTGGCTGGGTCACCCGAGGCGGGCGGCGCGGGCGGCGGCTTGGCGGTCTCGACGTCGAAGACCATCATCCCGTTCTGCAGCTTCTGATGCCCGTCGGTGACGACCCGATCGGTCGCGTTGAGTCCCTTCAAAACCTGAACTGCTCCCGGCACGCGGTTGCCCGTCTCGACGACAGTCAGCAGCGCCTTGCCCTCGACGACACGAAACACGAAAGTCTGGCCTCCGCGCGGAACGATCGCCTGCTCGGGTATCAGCAACGCGTTGGGGAAGCTGTCGAGCACCAGACTCACGCGGGCGAACATCCCGGGCTTGAGCTCGCCGCCCGCATTGGGCACCCGGGCGCGCACCAGCACCGTTCGCGTCTTCTCGTCGACGGAGGAGTCGATCGCATAGGTGCGGCCCTTGAAGACACGCGCCGGATAGGCATCGACCTGCAGCGTCAACGGCTGATCGCGGCGCAGACGCGCGAGAAAGGTTTCGGGAAGACGAAAGTCGAGCTTGATCACCGAGGTGTCTTCGAGGCGGACGACATCGTCACCCGCCTTCACGTAGGCGCCCGGGCTGATCATGCGCAGACCCAGCGTGCCGGCAAACGGCGCGCGAATCTCCGACTTGCGCAAGCGCGCGTCGTCTTCTTCGATGCGCGCCTTCGCCCGGGAGAGATTGGCGCGCGCTTCGTCCAGCGCCTGGGAGCTGATGAATTTCTTGCTATAGAGTTCGACCGTGCGATCGTGACGCTGCTGGCTCAAGAGCCGTTCGGACTCGGAAGCCGCTCGTTGCGCCTGGATCTCCGCCGAATCGATGGAGAGAAGCTTCGCACCGGCCGCGACGCGCTCGCCTTCGTTGAAGTGGATCGCGGTCACACGGCCGGCGATTTCGGGGCGAATCATCACCGACTCGTTGGCGAGCAGCGTGCCCACCGCGCTGGCATCGTTTGTCATCGTCGACTGCTTGACCGGGGCGAGCTGCACGGGCATCGCCCTGGGCTTGCCGCCGGGTTTGCCCGCAGGTTGCGCCCCTGCCGTCGAGACCATGATCAAGGCGAAGGTGATGCAGCAGGCGACAACCAGAGAATTCACTTGGGCGACTCGCGACGAGGCAACGGCTCATTGTAGCAGTGCAACATGGCGCCCTGCCCCAGCCTGTCGTGCACTCCGGCACGCTTGGATGACGACCGGTGCGTGCTACCATGAATTCATCCCGATCGGCCGCGAAGCTACACGCCTGATTCAGCACCCGGCTCAGCACAGCGCACGAGGCCGTCCGCGGCGACAGCAGTACTTCATCTGCGCGCGCAGCACTCGAAACATCGACGAGGTATCCATCGTGGCCAGTTCCGATCATCCAGCCGACCATGCCCTTGCCACCCGGCTGGTTCATGCCGATCGCGGCATCGACACCGACTCCTCCGTGGCGCCTCCGATCTATCCGAGCGTCACCTATCGGGCAGACAGCGCAGCGCAGTTCCGCGAAATGGCCACCGAGCCGCGCCACCCGCGCTTCTACGCGCGCTATGGAACGCCGACGCATGCGCGGGTCGAAGCGGTCCTCGCACAAATCGAAGGTGCGCAGGCCGGCTTGCTGCTCGCGTCGGGCATGGCCGCGATCTCGTGCTCGGCGCTTGCCCTGCTGCAAGCGGGCGACCACGTCGTCGCCCAGCGCTCGCACTACATGGGCACGACGCAGCTCGTCAACGGCGTGCTTGCGCGATTCGGCGTCAGCGCCACGATCGTGGAGCAATGCGACATCGATGCATTCGCCGCCGCCATCGGACCGCAGACGAAGCTCATCCTGCTGGAGTCCCCGTCGAACCCGTTGCTGCGGCTGACCGATCTCGAGGCAGTCGCCCGGCTCGCGCGCAGCAAGGGGATCACCACACTGGCGGACAACACCTTCGCCACCCCGGTCAACCAAAACCCGATCGCGCTGGGCATCGATCTGGTCGTGCACAGCGCCACCAAGTTCCTCGGCGGGCATCATGATCTGTTGGCGGGCGCCGTGATGGGGCCGGCTGCGCTCGTCGAGCGCATCTGGGACATGTCGATCGTGCTCGGCTGCAACCTGGGGGCGTTCGAAACCTGGCTGCTGCTGCGCGGGCTGAGAACGCTCGATCTGCGGGTCGAGCGGCAAAACGCCACCGCGCTGCAGGTGGCTCGTTACCTCGAAAACCATGCCGCCGTGGCCGCCGTCCACTACCCGGGCCTGGAAACGCATCCGCAGCATGCCTTGGCACGCAGGCAAATGCGGGGATTCGGCGGGGTCTTGTCGTTCTCGCTGCGCGAGGGGCGCGATGCAGCCCTTTCCTTCATGCCGCGATTGCGGTTGTTCACCCAGGCGGTGAGTCTGGGCGGAATCGAAGCGCTGGCCATGCATGCCGCGACCACCTGGTCCGGCACGCTGTCCGAGGAGCAAACCCGCGCTTCCGGGATCGACCCGGGTTTGATCCGGATTTCAGTCGGACTGGAAGCCCCGGCGGATCTGACCGCGGATCTGGATCAGGCGCTGCGCGGTTAGCCGCGCCCGATCCGGCGGAGCGAGCAACGGCTTAGTAGCCGCCGGGCTTGGTTTCGGTGGCCGAGCCGAACCGGGCCCGTGCGCCATCGTTGATCGTCCAGTAGTAGACGTCGCGGCCGTCCACCTTCAAGTGCTTCTCCGGCTCCCACTCGGCCATGTCGAAGGCGTGCGAGACGATGCGGGTACCGTTCTTCAACTCGGTGAAGAGTTTGGGACGCAACTTCACGTTGAGCCGCGGCAACAGGTAGAGCGTGACCACCGTCGCCTCTCTGATATCGGTGGCGAACAAGTCGGTTTGCTTGAACGTGACCAGGTGCGAGACGCCTTCCTTGCGTGCGTTCTCGTTGGCCTCGGCGATCCGCTGCGGATCGATGTCGATGCCGATCCCGCGCACGCCGAAACGCTTCGCTGCCGTGATGACGATCCGGCCATCCCCCGAACCCAGGTCGTAGAGCACGTCGCCCTTCTTGACGTTCGCAACCTTGAGCATCTCGTCGACCACCGCCTGGGGCGTCGGCACGAAAATCACATCGGGGGTGCGGGCGGGCGCGGCAGCCTGAGCGACCTGGACGGGCGCTCGACTGCTGTCCTGGGCCTGGACCGGCGCGATGCCAGTCGCCAGAAGACCGAGCATGGTGAAGATTGCGGCGGCAGCGTGGCTTAACCTCATTCGTTTTTCTCCTTTGGGTTGCATGGATCGCGGACGCGACGAGTCATTCTAGCCTGACAGCAAAGCAGCGACCCGTCACTATTCACGGGCTCTCGGAGACGAATGTCGCAGGCGGCTCGGGTGCATCACTGAATCGCTGCGCTTCCTCCTGCAGCCAACCGGTGAAGGCCTGGATGGCCGGCCGCTCCATCGCCCCCGGATCGCAAAGAATGTAATACGCGTACTCGGCCGGCACACGCTGCTCGAAGGGAAGCACCAGCCGACCGGCGGCCAAGTCTCCGGATGCGAGCGCCGGTACGCTCAGAACGACCCCGAGTCCGTCGATCGCCGCATCGATGGCGAGGTTTGCATGACTGAAATGCACGCCGCGCGTCGTGTCGATGCCTCTCACACCGAGCGCCTGCAGCCAGCAATCCCAGTTGAGTCGGCCGCTGCGAAAGTAAGCCGTGTCGTCGTGCAACAGCGAATAGTGCTTCAGGTCGCTCGGTGTCACCAAAGGCGGGCCGGCATGGGCGAGCCTCGGGCTGATCATGGGCGCAACCTCGAGTTTGAGCAGCAACCGGGCGTCCATGTCGGGAAAATCGCCATCGCCGAAGCGGATAGCCACGTCGCTCTCGTCGAGCGAGCTGTCGTTGATGTCCCGCCTGAGCGGATGACCGCGCGCTTCGGGTCGCGCCGAGCGCATGCGCGCGGAGAGCCGGACGTCGATCTCCGGATGCCGGCTGACGAAGCGGTACAGCCTCGGCATCAGCCATTTTCCCGCGAACGAGGGCGCAGCGCTGACCGTCAGAAGATTGCTGTGGTCGCCCTGCCGCAACCGTTCCACGGCCTCGAAGATCGACTTGAATCCTTCGTGCAGGTGCTGCGCGGCGATCTGCGCGACCGGTGTCAGTTCCACGCGACGGTTGCCGCGTCGGAACAGCTTGACGCCAAGGAATTCTTCCAGCCCCTTGAGCTGGTGACTGATCGCCGCGGGGGTGACATGCAATTCCTCCGCCGCCTTGCGAAAACTCAGTAGTCGGGCAGCGGCTTCGAACGCTCGCAGCGAATTGAGAGGCGGAAGAGACTTGCTCACGGATCGATCGATTAAGAAAACTCAACTGAACGAGGATAACAAGTCACCTGTTGCGACGCAACAAACCGCCGTAAGTACCGTCTATAACCCTGAAGCTTGACGACGTGGTGCCGTAAACGAGTTAGCGGCAAGTGTCACCCAAGCGGAAATACTCACACACTTAGGAGCGGATCATGAGTACCGGCAATCAAAAATCAGAGTTCAACCTGGAAGAAAAACTTGGTCAACTGAACCTGACCCCGTCGCAGCGCGAGCACGCTGTCGGCGCGATGAAAGTGGCCACCGACGCCGTGGAAGTCGTCGCTGCCATCACCGCAACGGTCAAGCGAATTGTCGGAGCCCTGTCCCTCAAGCCCAGCGTTCGGGCCTAAGTCACGTCTCCTCCTCCCCTAGAATCCTCCTCCTCTAGGGGCTTCGAAGCGCGGGATCACATCCCGCGCTTTTTTTCTTGCCGCAGCCATCGCCGCAACAATCCGACCTCCGAGCACGTCTCGCTGCAGGCACCGAGCGTCTGTGGCCAACGAGTGATTGCGGGGCGCCGAATCAATCCTTTAGCATTCCGGTCATGCGCCGTTGTCGCGTGAGCAGTGTCGGCACGCACTCGTGCCGATCCACGCTTCCAGTCAGAAGAGCCCTCGAGCATGCCTGAAATCAATCCGTACAGAGCACCGCAGGCGCTGGTCCAGGATACCGTCGAGCAAAGCGGCAGCCTCGCAACGGAACCCAACGCAGTCGATGCCGGACGCAGCCTCGCTTGGCTGACGCAGGGCTGGCAACTGTTCCGGCAAGCCTCGCTCGTTTGGCTGGCCCTGTGCGTGATCGGCCTGCTCAGTTTCATGGTGCTGGCCTGGATTCCCATCGTGGGCCAACTCGCGACCACCCTGCTGTCGGTGCTGTTCGCCGGCGGTGCGATGCTGGGCTGCCGTGCGCTGGACAACGACGAGGACTTGACGGTTGCTCATCTATTCGCGGGTTTCCAGAGCCATCTCGCGCCCCTGCTCACGGTCGGCGCGCTGTATCTGGCCGGCGTGTTCGTGCTGATCATAGCGGTCGCGCTCGTCAGCGGAGGCGCCGCCTTGGGCCTCATGCAAGGCGGCGTGGATGCTGGCACGGCCGTGGGCACGATCCTGCTCGCGCTGATGGTTTCGGCGCTGGTGGTGGTGCCGCTCGGGATGGCGATCTGGTTCGCCCCAGCGCTGGTCACCTTGCACGACATGCCGGCCGTCGAAGCCATGAAGAGGAGTTTCCGCGGCTGCCTGCGAAACTGGCTCGCCTTCGTGGTCTTTGGCGTGGTTGCGATCGTGCTCGCAGTGCTCGCCAGCATCCCCTTCATGCTGGGCTGGCTCGTCCTGCTGCCGGTGCTCGCCGGATCGGTATACGCAGGCTACAAGGACGTCTTTCTGCAAGACTGAACTCGAGGCGACCGGCCCGGGGCGTGAACACCGATCTGATGCTAGACACGACACGTGCGGTGCCCACGCCCGAAGGCATCGAACTGGTGCTCAGGCTGGCCGGCCCCGTGCCGCGGGCCCTGGCATGGCTGATCGATACCCTGCTCCGGTTCGGCATCCTGGCCGTGGCCGGTTGGGTGCTCTCGCTGCTGGGCCAATTCGGATGGGGACTGCTCCTGATCATCGCCTTTCTGCTCGAGTGGCTGGCGCCCGCGGCGTTCGAAGTCTGGGCGGACGGCTCGACTCCCGGGAAGAAGGCGCTGGGCCTCATGGTCATGCACGACGACGGCACGCCGATCCGATGGTCGGCGGCGCTGGTCAGAAACCTGCTGCGAGCCGTCGACTTCCTTCCATTCGGCTACGGCTTCGGTCTGGTCGCCGTGCTCCTCAGCCGCGACTTCAAGCGCCTGGGTGACATCGCCGCCGGCACGGTGGTGGTCTACCGGATCGCGCCGCCCGAGACTGTCGCCATTCCGCCCGCCCGGGCGGTCGCGCCCCGCCGCCCGCTCAACCTGGACGAGCAGCGCGCCGTGCTCGATTTCGCCGAGCGCTCGGGTACCCTCACCCCTCAGCGCGCCGAGGAAATCGCCACACTCGCTCGCTCGATCACCGGCGAAGCCCCGGCCGACCCGACCGCACGACTGCTCCAAGTAGCGAACTACCTCAGCGGGCCCCGTCAGTGAATCAACAGACGTTCCAGAGTCGTCACGAATCGCAATGGCTCGAATTCGAGCGCTGGCTCGATTGCATGACCGCCTCGCAAAAAGCGCAGCAGACCGCGGCACCGTTCGCCGAGGACGTCGCCGCAAGCCGCTATCGCACACTGTGCCAGCATCTCGCGCTGGCGCGCGATCGTCAGTACAGCCCAGCCCTGGTCGAGCGCCTGCACAGGCTCGTCGTTCGCGGTCATCAGTTCATGTACGGCGCACATCCCGAGGCAGGTCCGGCGGTCATCCGCTTTTTCGTCCGGGATTTCGCGCGCGCCGCGCGTGCGCGGTGGCGCGTATTGGCGCTCTCCTGCGCGCTTTTCTTTCTCCCACTGTTCGCGCTCGCCGGCGTGACGCTGCGGAATCCCGACACGATCTACATGCTGATGTCGCCGGCCCAGGTCGCCTCTTACGAACGCATGTACGATTCTGCCAAGCAACCGCAGGACCGCGATGCTCAAGCCGACGCCTACATGTTCGGCCACTACATCTGGAACAACGTGCGGATAGGCTTTCAGACCTTCGCCGGCGGCCTGCTGTTCGGCTTCGGAACGATCTTTTTCCTCACGGTCAACGGTGTCTTGATCGGCGCAACCGCCGGGTATCTGATCGAGGCGGGCCATGCCCGACCGTTCCTCTCGTTCGTCTCGGGGCACAGCGCCTTCGAGCTTACCGGCATCGTGCTGATGGGCGCCGCGGGCCTCATGCTCGGTGCTGCCCTCGTCGCCCCCGGCCGACTCACCCGCGCCAGCGCTCTGAGAACCAATGCACGCGCCGCGGTGCCCCTCGTTTACGGCGCTGGTGCGCTACTGACGCTTGCCGCGTTCGTCGAAGCATTCTGGTCCCCGCTGACCGCTCTGCCTGCGACGATCAAGTATGCGGTCGGGATCGGCTTGTGGGTGCTGGTGTTCGTGTACTTCTTTCTGGCGGGACGAGACCGTGCGCCTTGATCGGGCGAACATCGTGCTGCGTAGCCGCGATTCCTGGGAGGCGATCGACCTCGGCGCGACCATGATTCGCGCCTGGTGGCGGCCCGTCTACGGCGCCTGGTTGACGGTTGTGTTGCCGATCGCCGTCAGCGTCCATGTGTTGCTGGCGACCGCTCCCTGGCTCGCCTTGCTGGTCCTCTGGTGGCTCAAGCCGCTATACGACCGTGTGGTGCTGCACGTGCTGGCCCAGGCCGTGTTCGGATCGCCCCCGACGCCGCGCCAGACGCTGGGCAGCCTCGGCGTACTCGTGCGCTCGACCGGCTTGCTCGCGGCGCTCACGTGGCGGCGCCTCGCCCCCCTGCGCTCGTTTCACCTGCCGGTCCGTCAACTGGAGGGCCAGCAAGGCGGCGAGGCTCGTCAGCGCGAGCGATTGCTCGCCCGGCGCACCTCCGGACAAGCGACAGGGCTGCTATACGCCTGCCTGCTGTTCGAGTTGACGGTGCTGCTGTCACTGAACGCGTTCATCGACTTGCTCACGCCGGGCGCGATACAGATCGACTACGACATTCAGGCTTTCCTGCAAGGCGCGTTCGTGTCGGACGACACCGGCTGGAACGCATTCATCCGACATGTGCTGATCTTCACCGCGATTTCGGTGATCGAACCCCTCTACGTGGCGAGCGGGTTCGCGCTCTATCTCAACCGCCGCACCAAGCTGGAAGCCTGGGATATCGAAGTTGCCTTCCGGCGCCTGGATCGGCAAGCGGCGCCCTCGTCGAAGTACCCCACCGCTCTGCTTGCATGCTGCATGATCGCCGGCCTCATCGGGGCCATGCCCCACTCGGCGTTCGCGGCGCCCGCGCAATCCCGCGAAGCGATACGCGAAGTACTCGCTGCGCCGGAGTTCCAGGAACACCGCGACCAGAAAGTCTGGCGTGCCCGAAACGCCGGCGAAACGACGGTTCCGCAAAAACCGTCCTCTTCGGGCAATCTGTTCGAGGCGATCGCCCTGACGTTCGCGCAGATAGCGCGCATTGCCGCCTACCTCCTCATCGCAGCCGTACTCTACGTGGTCATCCGCTATCTGCTGCGCGAAGCCCGAAACTGGACGCCCAAGGCAAGCCCCGCGCCCAGTCGTCCGCTCCCCGAAACCGTCTTCGGCCTGGACGTGAGACCGCAAGCCCTGCCGCCCAATCTGGCCGAACTGGCCGCGCAGGCTGCCCGGCACGACCCGCGACTCGCATTGAGCTTGTTGTATCGCGGCGCTCTTGCCGCCTTGATCCATCGCGACCAGTTGCCGATCGCAGTTGGCGACACCGAAGGCGATTGCCTGCAACGCGTCCGCGGCATCGGCCCCGCGGATCGCGCCGCGTTCTTCGCCAGGCTCGTCGCCGCCTGGTCCGAAACGGTGTACGCACAAGCGCCCGTGCAGACGCAGATCATCGAAGCGCTGTGCACCGAGTGGCCGCGCCACTTCGTGAACGATCGGAGCAACACGGCTTGAAGCGCATGGTGCTCATCGCGAGCCTTTGCCTGGCGCTTGCATTGCTGGGGGGCGCCTGGTTTCTCTCCACTTACGAGCGCGTGGACGCGCGCGTCTGGGTCGGCCCTTCCCCGGCCGCCCGCGCGAATCCTTACCTGGCCGCGATGCGTTTCCTCGAGCGGGTAGGCATCGAGCCGAGCCTCGCCACGGGACTCGAAGCACTGGGCAAACTCCCGTCCGACGCAGCCGTGTGGCTTCCCGCGGGCCGCGCCGGCCTCTCGCCGAGCCAGCTAGGCGAACTGCAGGCCTGGATCAACAAAGGCGGCCATGCCATCGTGGAACCCGAACCGGCCCATAGCCAGGACTTGCTGCTCGACAAATACGGGATAGTCCGAGTCGAGGCGCAACACAGTCGCGCCGCGCGAACGGTGGCCGTGGATTTGCCGGGTGCGGCCGCGCCGATCGTCGTGTCTTGGGTGGCAGGCCCCGTGCTCGCGCCCAAACGCCTACAACCCGACGCGCTCGCCTCGGACCCCGACGCACCGTGGCTCGCGAGTTTCGCCGTCGGCGCCGGACGGCTGACCGCGATCAGCGGGATGCGGCGATTCCACAACCGCTCGATCGGCCTGCACGACAACGCCGAACTCCTGCGCCAAGTCGTCACGCTCTCGCCCTCGGCTGGGCGGCTTCTCATCGTCCGTCCGCCTGGCAACCTGCCCTTGTGGGACTGGCTGCGGGAGCACGCGCTGCCCTCCCTGAGTGCAGTTGCGGTGCTGCTGTTGCTTCTGCTCGCTCGCGCAGCCCCCCGATTCGGCCCCGTGCAAACGGCAAGCACACCGCAGCGCCGACAACTGCTGGAGCACATCCATGCCGTCGGCCGCTTTCGCTGGGCTCGGGGCGGACGCCTCGCCCTGCTCGACGCCGCGCGGGCGGTATGCCAGCGTCAGATCGCCGCTCTGCTGCCACGCCTGGCGCAGTTGCCCGACGAACAGCGCCACCGCGAACTCGCGAGACAAATCGGCATCGACCAAAGCAGCATTGCCACGGCATTTCACGGCCACCCGCACACGACACGCGACTTCGTGCACATGATTGCCACCCTTGCTAGTATCCATGCCAGCATGGGTTCCCGCCGGAGCTCGACAATCGCGCAGCGCAGGAAAGCATGAACACGCCCCAAACTCCGGACTCGACACGCCAAGCAATCGAGATCGTCGCCGCACTGAAGGCGCAGATCCGCACTGCGCTCATCGGCCAGGACGAGGTCATCGATCATGTGCTCGCGGCCCTGCTGGCGGCCGGCCATGTGCTCATCGAAGGCGTTCCGGGCCTGGGCAAGACCCTGCTCGTCCAAGCGCTTGCGCGCACATTCAACGGCCGTGCCGCGCGCATCCAATTCACCCCCGATCTCATGCCCTCCGACATCACCGGGCATACGCTGTACGATCAGGCCGCTCAAACCTTCGTCGCCCGCCGCGGCCCGGTCTTCACCAACCTGCTGCTGGCCGACGAGATCAATCGGGCGCCGGCGAAAACGCAGGCCGCGCTGCTCGAGGTGATGCAGGAGGGTCAGGTGACCATCGAGGGCGAGGCGCACGCGCTGCAGCCGCCCTTCATGGTTCTCGCCACCCAGAACCCCATCGAGCACGAGGGCACCTATCCCTTGCCCGAAGCTCAGCTGGACCGCTTTCTGCTGAAGATACGCATCGACTATCCCGACCCCGTCGACGAACTCGCCCTGGTGCGCCAGGTCACGCACCACCAGCTCGGCGACAGGCTCAATGTCGAGGCGGTCAACCAGGTCATCACGCCATCGAGCGTGCTCGCGCTGCAGCGCGCCTGCGCGAGCATCGTCGTTGCCGATCCGGTGCTCGACTATGCGGTTCGCATCGTGCGCGCGACCCGCAGCTGGAATGGCGTCTCGATCGGCGCAGGGCCGCGCGGGGGCATTGCGCTGGTTCGCGCCGCCAGGGGCGCGGCGCTGATAGCCGGCAGAGGCCACGTCACACCTGATGATGTCAAACGCATGGCGCTGCCCGCGCTGCGCCACCGGCTCACGCCCGCACCCGAACTGCAGATCGAAGGCCAGGATTCGGACGCTTTGCTGGACGCCTTGCTCGAAGGCGTCGAGGCGCCGCGCACCTGACGTCCAGCGCCTCGGATCAGCATGTCGCTGCGCGAAAGATGCCCGGAGTCGACGCGATCGGCGATTCGCCGACCTATCCCCGACTCACGGCGGAACGCACCGTGCTGACGCTCGCCGACTACTTCATGGGGCGCGACGTCGCGCATGCGCACGAGCTCACGGCCGAACTGCTGCTCAACGCCCGGGATACGGTCAAGCGGGCGAACGACTTGCTGCGTCTTGCAGGCCGCGCGTCCTGCCCGGTGAACTCGGGCTGGCGTCCGCACGCCATCAATGCCACCATTCCGAATGCTTCGCCGCGCAGTCGCCACGTGACGTGCCAGGCGGTCGACCTGGGAGATCAGGACGGCACGCTCGACGCATGGTGCATCGCGCATCAGGACGCCCTTGCAGCACTGGGGCTCTGGCTAGAGCATCCGAGTGCCACGCCGGGATGGTGTCACGTGCAGATCGTCCCTCCGGGATCGGGCCGACGCGTATTCATGCCTTGAGAGGAACCCGCGATGCAAGCACCCTTGGCCGACGACATCCTCGAGTGCTGGTTCGGCGATGCCGCGCACGACGCCAGTGCTGCAAAGGCACGCAGCAAGCTATGGTTCGGTCGCGATGCGCGGTTCGACGCGCTGCTTGCCGAGCGCTTCGGCGACCTCCCCCGCCGCATGCGGCAGGGCGAGTTCGACGCCTGGATGCAAGCGCCGCGAACGGCGCTGGCGAGAATCATTGCGCTCGACCAGTTTCCGCGCAACATCTTCCGCGCGAGTCCCGAGGCCTATGCCTTCGATCATGCGGCCCTGTCGGCGGCGATCGATGCCGTCGCGCAGCACCATGACGATGCCCTGCGCCCCCTTGAGGCCGTGTTCATGTATCTGCCGTTCGAGCACGCCGAGGATGCGTCCATGCAGGCGCGGGCGGTACAGCTCTTCGAATCGCTGCAGACGCGCGCGCCGCGCGAACTGGCGCAACTCTTCGCCGGCTTCACGGACTACGCCCACCGACACGCCGCAGTCGTCGCGCAATTCGGTCGCTTCCCGCATCGGAACGAGACGTTGGGTCGAGCGTCGACGCCGGAAGAGGACGCCTATCTGGCGGCAGGCGGCCAGCGCTTCTGAAGCAGAACGGGTTGCGGCCCTGCGCCGTCGACAGCCGCTCGGCAGCGGGCGTGCCGAGCTACGTCCTTACTTCGGCGCAACCGCCGGCGTGCGTCGCGGAGTTGTCTTGGGAGATCCACCCGCGCGCGTGGGAACGTCATCCCCGATGTCGGGGAACCTGGCTTTGCACCGCATGCCCGCAGGCAGCTTGCGCTGCGGGTTGGCCAGGGACAGTCGCACGCCGAAGGTGCCGCTCGCCGCATCGAATACCCGATCGACCACGGCGACCACCGCCGTGTGCTTGCCGCCGATCGGCGCATCGGGCATCACATCGACCTTCGCCCCGACCTTCACCTTGCCGAACGCTTCCACCGGGAGCACGACTTCGACGTGCAAGGTGTCGATATCGGCCAGCTTCAGTATCGGCTTGCGCCCGACGCCGGCTTCGGCCACCTCGCCCGGATGCATCAGCCGTTCCATCACGACGCCGTTGATCGGGCTCGAGATGGTCTTGAGCTTCAATACTTCGGTCTGCCGCTTGTACTCGAGTTCGGCGACGCGACGGTTATCCAGCGCCTCCTTGAGTTCGGATTCGGCCAGCTTGCGCTCCGTGGCCGCTTCATCACGGGCCTGCGCGGATATGAAGCTCTGCTTGAACAACTCTTCCTGACGGCCGTGCTTCTTGAGCGAGAATTCGACCCGGCTCTCCCCGGAACGCACCGCGCCTTCGAGTTGCGAGCGCTGCAGGGCGAGCGCCGCAGCTGCGCGTTCGACCGCGGCATCCAGTTGCACCAACACCTGGCCTTTGCGGACGAAATCGCCGCGATCCACCGCGATCCTTTCGATCACGCCTTCGACCGAACTGCGGATCTCCACGACCTGGCGCGGATCCATCACACAGTCGAACTCCGCCGCGGCCGTGCAGTGCGTCCACAGCACGAGCAGGCAAGCCGCCGCGAAGGCACTTGGACGCGGTCGCATGAGGATGGGACGATGGTTCATGAGGGCGCCCTGAAGACCGACGATGGGGCTACTTCAACTCGCCGTAGCGAGTCTCGTACTCTTTGATCAACTTGCTCAGCAGATCGGAGAGACGCTTGGCCGCGAAGGGGCTGAGGATGATGCGATGCTGGAGTTCGATCTCGAATTCCTGCTGCATCCGGTCCCAGTTCTGATTGACGCCGAAGTTCAGCACGACCTCTTCACGAGTACTGGTGGCATTGGCCACGTTGCAGTAGGAACTCTTCAACTGCGAGGTCGCCCAGCGTACCCGGGTCTGATCCGGTGTGCCGGTAGGCGCCTTGTCTTTCGCTTGATCTTCCGTCGGTGCCTTCGCCATAACGCGTTCTCCTGTGAATTGCCTGAAGTGATGGTCGAGCTTCGAAGACGTCAGGGTGCCGGAATTCTATCAGCATGAACCGCGTCGGCACCGGCGCACATCGGCATTGCCGCCTCGCCAGCCCATCTCAGCCGCACCCTAGCATCGGCGCTGCTTGCAGAAAAGGTGAATAGCCGCGTTTGAACCGCGTCTATTGCAGCCTTGGGCGTCCGTCCCCCGGTGTTATCACGGTCGGACGAGCCGCCCGCGCGCGCAAGGCTTCAGCGCCTTTGCGCCGCCGATTCGCGAATGCCGACGATTCGGGCGAGAATCGCACCGTGCGTTACCTTCCGGACGATCCGACGAACGAATCCCGAACTCGGCACATGATGATTTCCCGCGGCCCGAAGGCGCGACTCGGCACATGATTCTGCTGCCTACCCGGCGGTCTCTGTTCGTTGCTGCCGCGTGGCTGGGCATCTGCGTACTGAGCGCAGCCCTGATTTTGCCCGAGACGGCATGGCAGTACGGCGCCGGAGCCTTGGCCATGCTGCTCCTGGCCGATGCGATCGGGGTCTTGCGCCTGTCACCGCCGGGCGCACGACGCGAGGCGCCGTCGTCGATGGCTCACGGGCGTTGGCACGACGTGACGGTGACCCTGAGCAATCCTGGCCGCACGGCGATCGACGTCGAACTCTACGATCATCATCCGAGCAGCTTCGAGACGCGCGATCTGCCCCTGAAACTGCGGGTGCCGGCCCAGGGCTGGGCAAGGCGCCCCTACGCGATGCGGGCAAACATGCGCGGTGCGTTCGAGTTCGGTCCGGTCGAGGTCAGGGTGCGCTCGCCTCTGGGCCTGCTGCAAAGACAGATGCGCATAGGCGCGCCGCAGGCGTTGAAGGTCTACCCGGATTTCGGCGCGCTCTCGGGCTACGCCCTGCTTGCCACGGACCATCGACTTTCGCAGATCGGCGTATTGCAGCGACGCCGCCGTGGCGAGGGCATGGATTTCCATCAGTTGCGCGAATACCGGCTCGGCGACAGCCTCAAGCGCATCGACTGGAAGGCGACCGCGCGCATGCATCGCTTGATCTCGCGCGAGTACCAGGACGAGCGCGATCAGACCATTCTGCTGATGCTCGATTGTGGTCGTCGCATGGCGGCGGTGGACGCGCAATTCAGTCATTTCGACGCGGCGCTCGATGCGGCTTTGCTGCTCGCCCACGTGGGATTGCATCACGGCGACGCGGTCGGCGCGATGACCATGGCGGGCGACAGCCGCTTCTTCGCGCCACGCAAGGGGCCGAAAACCGTCGCCGCCCTGTTGGAATTGCTGTACGACCTGCAGCCCGGCGTGCGCACCCCGGATTACTACGCAGCCGCCGTCGACATCATGCGCCGGATCAGCAAGCGCGCGCTGGTCGTCTTCATCTCCAACCTGCGCGACGAGGACGACGATACGCTGCGGCCGGCCCTGGCGCTGCTGCGACGCCGACATTTGGTTCTGTTCGCGAGCCTGCGGGAGCGCGTGCTATCCGAGACATTGTCGAAACCGGTGCAGGATCTGGACTCGGCGTTGATCCATACCGCCACTGCCGACTACCTGCAGTCGCGCAAGACGAGTTTCGGCAAGCTCGAACAGGCCGGCGCACTGATGATGGACGTCGAACCCCAGCAGCTGGCGATCAGGCTGGTGAACCGCTACCTCGAGGCCAAGCGCAGCGGCACGCTCTGAAGCCTGGCTCGCCGCGGCGTCAGCCCGAGGCACTCGCCTCGGCGCAGCGCTGCACCAGCTGCAGGAAGGGCGCCGCCTTGTCGAGCGTCTCCTGGTATTCCTCGCCGACCACCGAATCGGCAACCAGGCCGCCACCGGCCCAGAAACGAGCTTGCCCTGCCCGATACACGAGCGTCCGGATCGCGATGTTGGTATCCATGGCCCCGTCGTGACCCACGTAGCCGATCGACCCGCAATAGATGCCTCGTCGACAAGGCTCGAGTTCCTCGATGATCTCCATCGCCCTCAGCTTGGGCGCCCCCGTGATCGACCCGCCCGGAAAGCAGCCTCGCAGCAGATCGAGCGCGTCGCGGCCGGACGCCAACGCTCCCTCGATCGTGCTCACCAGATGATGCACGCTGGGAAAGCTCTGCACTTCGAACAGCTTCGGCACCTTCACCGAACCGATGCGGCACGTCTTGGCCAGATCGTTGCGCAGCAGGTCCACGATCATCAAGTTCTCGGCCCGGTCCTTGATGCTGTCGCGCAGCTCGCGGGCTCGCTGCGCATCCAGCCGTGGATGTCCGGCGCGCGGCCGGGTGCCCTTGATCGGCTGAGTGACGACATGGCCGCAACGAACCTGCAGAAACCGCTCGGGCGATGCGCTGAGCACTTGCACGAACGGCAGGTTGAGATAGGCGGCGAACGGCGTCGGATTCGAGATGCGCAGCGCCTGGTAGGCACTCCAGGGATCCCCTGTCGCCTGCACCTCGAAGCGCTGCGCGAGATTGACCTGATAGCAGTCGCCGTCGTGGATGTAGCGCATCACCCGATCGAAGGCACGTGCGTACTCCTCTCTCGTGAAGCTGCTGCGCACGGGCGCGAGTGTACGAAACGGCAGGCGCACCCGCTGCGCGGACGGTCCGTCGAAACGCCGACGCAGCGCGTCCCATGCCTCGGCGTCCGGCTCGCGCGGGCCGCCCCCGACCAACCATGCCCGCGCATCGGCGTGATCGACCACGACCGCCCAGGCGTATACACCGACGGCCATCTCCGGCAGATGCTCGTCGTCCACGGCGATCGTCGGCAACCGTTCGAATCTGCGTCCGAGGTCGTAGCCGAAATAACCGATGGCGCCGCCATAGAAGGGCAAAGGGCCCGCCGGGACCGCAACCGGCCCCAGCGTGTCTCTGAGCAAATCGAAGGGATCGTCGGGAGAAATCCGGGTGGCCTCGTCCACCCGGATCTCGGTCATTCCGCCACGAGTGACCAGGGTCGCCCAGGGCTCGGCCGCCAGGATGTCGTAGCGCGAGCGCCCGGGATCGTGGCGCCCGCTATCGAGCAGCATCGCCCAAGACTGATCGACGATCCGCTCGAAATAGACGGTCGCGTCCGTGTGATAGGCAAGCTCAGCGATGCGCGGCACGACGTAGGCTCCAGGGCGGCTGCGGGCCGCTCGTCCGGTTCAAGAACCCGGACCCGGCACGAGCGCCATCGACACAGCCACGACGGTCAGCGGATTGAAGCACGCTGCCCGAAGATCAATAGACCACCACCGCACGAATCGATTCGCCGGCATGCATCAGATCGAACCCCTTGTTGATGTCCGCCAAGGACAGCGTGTGCGTGATCAGAGGATCGATTTCGATCTTGCCGTCCATGTACCAGTCGACGATGCGCGGCACATCCGTGCGCCCGCGCGCGCCGCCGAAAGCCGTGCCTTTCCAGACTCGCCCGGTGACGAGCTGAAACGGACGCGTGCGAATCTCCTGCCCCGCTCCGGCCACCCCGATGATGACGGAGACGCCCCAACCCTTGTGGCAGCATTCGAGCGCCTGGCGCATGACATCCACGTTGCCGATGCATTCGAAGCTGTAATCCGCGCCGCCTTTGGTCAGATCCACCAGATACGGCACCAGGTCGCCGCCCACTTCTTTCGGATTGACGAAGTGCGTCATGCCGAAGCGCTCGGCGAGTTCGCGCTTGGCTGGATTCATGTCCACGCCGACGATCATGTTCGCGCCCGCGAGCCGAGCGCCCTGAATGACATTGAGGCCGATGCCCCCCAGCCCGAACACCACGACGTTGGCGCCGGGCTCCACCTTGGCCGTATTGATGACGGCGCCGATGCCCGTGGTGACGCCGCAGCCGATGTAGCACACCTTGTCGAAGGGGGCGTCGGGGCGAATCTTCGCCAGCGCGATCTCGGGCACCACCGTGAAGTTCGAAAAGGTCGAGGTCCCCATGTAATGCAGCAGCCGTTCCCCGCCCAGACTGAACCGGCTGGAGCCGTCGGGCATCAGGCCCTGCCCCTGGGTTACCCGGATCGCCTGGCAAAGATTGGTCTTGTGCGAAACGCAATACTCGCACTGGCGGCACTCCGGCACGTACAGCGGGATGACATGATCACCCTTGCGCAGCGAGGTCACGCCCGGACCGACGTCCACCACCACACCCGCGCCCTCGTGCCCCAGGATCGCGGGAAACAGTCCTTCCGGATCGGCGCCGGACAAGGTGTACTCGTCGGTGTGGCAAATGCCGGTCGCCTTGATCTCGACCAGCACTTCACCCGCTCTCGGCCCATCGAGATCGACCGTCTCGATCGTGAGCGGGGAGCCCGCCTTGTATGCCACTGCCGCGCGCGTCTTCATTCGTACCGTCTCCTTGCCTGTCGGCATAGCTGATCGAGTGTCGTCATTTTAGTGCCCATTGGGTGAGCCGAGGCGATTGTCGTCTCCGCGACGAATCGACGACGCCGGTCGGGCGCGGATCGCATCTGGATTTCGCGCCTGCGCGGCGCACGTGCCGGCGAATCCGGCACGGCCGCGAGCGCAGTAAACTCGGCGCATGTGCGCAGATGCTCTTCACGAGACCTCCATCCGAGGCCGCTTCGCGCCCTCGCCGACGGGCCCGCTGCACTTCGGCTCCCTGGTCGCCGCAGTCGGCAGTTTTCTGCACGCGCGCAGCCGCGGCGGGCAGTGGCTGGTGCGCATGGAGGATCTCGACCGGCCTCGCGAAGTTCCGGGTGCCCGCGATGACATTCTGCGCACCCTCGAAGCGCACGGCCTCGAATGGGACGGCCCGATTCGCCGGCAGAGCGACGGCCTGGCTCTCTACGAGGCGGCTCTGGCACGCCTGATGCAGGACGGACTCGTCTACCCCTGCGCATGCACCCGGCGCGAGATCGCCGACTCGGCCCTGCTTGGCATCGAGGGCGCGATCTATCCGGGCACCTGCTGCAACGGCTTGCCGGCGGGACGCATGCCGCGCTCGTGGCGAGTGCGCGTGCCCGCGATGCGGACGACGTTCATCGACGAAGTCCATGGCGAGCTCACGCAGGACGTCGCCGCGGACATCGGGGATTTCGTGCTCAAGCGGGCGGACGGCCTGTTCGCCTATCAGCTCGCCGTCGTGGTCGACGATGCAGACCAAGGCATCACCGAGGTCGTGCGTGGCGCCGATCTGCTCGGCTCGACTGCCCGCCAGATCGTCCTGCAACAGATGCTGGCTCTGCCCAGGCCGACCTACCTGCATCTGCCCGTGGCCGTGAACCCGGCAGGCGAAAAGCTTTCGAAGCAAACCCTCGCGCCGCGCATCGCGCCCGAAACCGCCGGCCTCAATCTGCTTGCCGTGCTGACCTTCCTGGGGCAGGCACCGGCTGCGGACCTGCGCCGCGCGCCCGTGACCGCGATTGTTGCGTGGGCCATCGAACACTGGAATGCCCGCGCGCTCCCGCGGGCTCGCACGATGCCCGCGCTAGTGCCGTGAGTCAGAAATTCGCTAGACAAAAGCGCCGCGAATCGGCGCCATGCTTGCTCGGCAATCCTCGCCGGGCGTCCGACCTGGCTGCGGTTTCCTTCGCGTCTGACGCCGACTGCGACCCTTTTGTCTCGCCTGCTTGGTCGATGCCGTTCGGCCATCCGTCAACGCATCTCCGACTCAGGACACGAGTGACTCAAGCGGGCGCCGCTACCACTGAAAATTGTCCGAGGTAACCGTAGGCAAGCCGGCGGCACGCCAAGCGTCGATGCCGCCGCGATACCAATAGACATCGCTGTAGCCTGCCCGCGCGGCGCGCAGCGCCGCGTTGTAGGAGAGCCAGCACTGCACCCCGGAACAGAAGAAAACGACCGGGCGGCTCTTGTCGTTTCCGACGAGCAAGGCCAAGGTGTCGAGGAAGCGGCGCGCCTCGTTCGCATCGAAATCGCCCAGCCCGCCATTGTGCAGCCAGACCGAACCCGGCAGCGTCCTGTGGGGCGGCCCGCTCAAGACATCGACCAGCATGGGCCGCGGCTGGCGCTCGATCAGCGCCTGCAGTTCGGCAGTATTGATGACCCGAGCCCCGGGTATGTCGTCGGGCGTGGGACCATGGTAGCTGCCAACCCGATAGCCCGGCGGGGGAGCGATGCCCCAGCTGCGCGCCTCGTCCGCAAGGGTGTCGGCCGCAAGACCCTGCCAGGGCTGCAACACCACGCAAACGAAGAGCCATGCGGCCAGACGACAAACCCCAGCGGCCAAGGCGTTCCTCGCCGGATTCATGATCGGCTCCATGACGACTGGTCTGACGAAGAAAACCCGAGGTCCGCGTGCAAGCGATTCACGGCTCAACCTCTCGGTAGCGCGAGGGTGGCTTCGAGGCCGCCTTGCGGATGGTTCTGGACCGTGATTCTTCCGTGGTGCAACTGTGCCACGTTGCGCGCGATGGCCAACCCCAATCCAGTGCCTCCGGTATTGCGACTGCGTGAACTCTCGCAACGATAGAAAGGCTCGAACACCTTCTCCAGCTCGGCCTCCGGCACCCCCGCGCCGTCATCCCTCACCTTGATCACGAGTTCGCGCTCGTTGTCCTGGATCTGTATCCTGGCCTTGTTGCCGTACTTGCACGCGTTGTCGACGATGTTGAGCAGGCAGTGCTTGAGCGCCTGGGGTTGCGCCGGGTAAGGTGTGTGAGCAGCTCCCTCGGTGACGACCTCGTGACCCGACTCGCGATAATCGTCGCAGACGCTTTCGATCAGCGCATTGATGTCCGTGGGCTGAGGCGGCTCCACGCTGTCGAGGCCGCGAATGAACTCGAGCGCCGAGCGCACCATCGTTTCGAGTTCGGACATGTCGCGCAGCAGCGATTCGCGCAGTTTGCCGTCCTCGATCAGTTCGGCGCGCAGACGCATCCGCGTGATCGGCGTCTTCAGGTCATGCGAGATGGCCGACAGCGCGGTCACGCGGCTCTTCAGATATCGCGCCAGACGCTCCTGCATGCTGTTGAAGGCGCGCGCCGCCCGCCGCAATTCGGATGCGCCGTGCTCGGGCAGCGGCGGGGCATCGAGATCGTTGCCCAGACGTTCGGCGGCGCGGGCAAGCTCGCTCAAGGGTCGCGTCACCCAATTCACGGCCAACGCGACCAGGACAATGGTGACCGCACTCAACACGAAGAACTGCCACAGCAGCGAAGGAACCGAGAGCAGCAGCGTCTGCGGCACCTCGACGTAGACGACGACCGGTGTGCCGTCGGCCAGCGTGGAGCGCACGCTCACGCCCCAGCCGAATTGGGCCGGTCGCGCCACGCCTGTGATGCGCGTCGCGCCAAGCTCCGAGGAGTAGCGCAACTCGGTCTCGCCCATCCGGATTTCCACCGAGCGCGACGGACTCAATCGCTCGCGAAACGCCGCCGTCATCGCCTCGGGAATCGGACCCTGAAAGGCCTCGGCGCCGGCGGCGTCTTCGGGCATGCCATCCGCACGCGGCAGGGCAAGCGGCCCGAGGCGAATCACGGGGTAGCGCAAGGCGGCAACGGCGCGCTCCCTGTCCTGGCTGCCCAAGCCGTCGAGCATGCGCACCAGATCGGCGACACGCACGGCATTGCGGCGAGCGATCACACGCTCGATCGAGGCCCGACGATCGTAGTAGGCAATCAGCGAGGAGGCGATCTGCGCTGTCACCAGCCCTCCGATCAGCAACAGCAGCAACCGCCCCTTCAGCGAGCGTGGCACGGGCAGGCGCATCACTCGTAGGCCACGGCGGACGCCAGTACGTAGCCTTCGCCACGCACGGTCTTGATGATGCGCGGCTCGCGGGCGTCTTCATCGAGCCGCTGCCGCACCCTGCTGACGAGCACATCGATGCTGCGGTCCAGCGCGTCGGCACCCTGCCCCTGGGTGAGTTCCATCAACTGGTCGCGGTTGAGCACCCGATTGGGCCGCTCCAGAAAGGTTTTCAGCAATCGGAACTCGGCCCCGCTCAAGGCCACGACGACGCCCCGGGGCGACACGAGGTTGCGCGTCGTCAGATCGAGTTGCCAACCGGCGAAGCGTATCCGCTGCTGCGGCTCGCCGAAGCGCACGCGAATGGCGCCCCGCGCACGCCGAAGTATCACCTTGATGCGGGCCAGCAGTTCGCGCGGATTGAACGGTTTGGGCATGTAGTCATCGGCGCCCATTTCGAGTCCGATGATCCGATCGGTGTCTTCGCCCCGAGCCGTCAGCATGATGACGGGAACATCGGATCGTGTCCGCAAGTCGCGACACAGCGTGAGACCGTCGTGTCCGGGCAACATGACGTCGAGCACGATGAGATCGACTTGCTGCTGATCGAGAGCGGCCAGCATGCCGACCCCGTCCGCGACGGCGATGCAGCGATACCCGTTTCGTTCCAGGTAGTCGTGCAACAGCGTCCGGATGTCTCCGTCGTCGTCGACGATTAGAACGCAGTCACGGCGTGGTTCCATCATGCTCGAAAGCTTACCCCAGTCGCACCGGCAATGTGAACGTGCAAATGGGTCCGGCAACCCACGCGCAGCGCGAAATGCGCTGCGCTCCGTCCCCAGGCCCTAGGCGACGATGGCAGCCGCGTACGGCCGGGCACGCGCCCGCGGGTTCCGCGAGCACCTCGAACAACGGCGATGCCGCTCAGGCTTTGCCGCGACTAGCCGTCGCAAGCCACTCGACGATCATGACAATGGCGCGATCGGTGGCCAGCCGCAGTGCGCCCACCGCGCCTTGCGCATCGACGCTCGCACATGCCTGCTCGACACCGAAGAGCTGCTGCGCGCGCAAGACCCGGGGGGCGGCATCGACGAGGCTTGCGTGCATGCCCACCACGACATGGCTCTGCGTCGGCGACCGAACCTGCTGTTCGAACGCAGACAGGTCGATCTTGAGCACCAGCTCGCTCGGGACGCCGTCGGCGAGCATGGTCAACCCGCGCTCGGCCGGCGCGGTGAGCGCCAGACGCAACCGTTGGGTGATCAGCACCGCTGGCGACGCGACCCAGCGACTGCGCGAATAGGCCTGGAGCTGCGCCGGCTCCTGGTAGGTGAGCCGGTAGAGAATCGCCGGCGATTGCAGCCATCCGCTGGCGGAGATTTCAGCGAGCGCAAGACTCGCGGACAAGCGTCGATCCACTCGGGGCGGCGCTTCATGCCCGAGATCGAAATGTGCATACTCCGGCGCACTGCCTCGGCCGACCGCGCAGCCGGACAATCCCAGCGCCAGCGCTTGCGTCAGGAACAATCTGCGTTTCACCGCGGGGCTCCATGTGTGAAACCCGGCTCTCCGGGGCCCGGCGCAGGGGCGGCACGGCCGAACACCAGGCTCGAAGGGTTGAGGCTCACGTCGTCGATCAAGCGTTCCAGACTGCGCGAACTGCGGCTCAGTTCAGCGAGCAGCTGGTTGAGCTTCGGTATCGTCTCGCGACCAGCTGCCGCACTCAGTGCCGTTCCCGCCACGCTCAGCTTCTCCACCGAGGCGCCGATCCGCTCGGCGCTCGCGGTCACCCGCTCGAGCACCTGGGTGCGATCGCCCAGTGTGTTCGCGAGCGCGCGCAGATCCGCCATCAGCAGGTCGGCATTGCGCAGAGTGACGCTCGCCTGCCGGGCCAGTTCGGGGGCGGGCTTGACGCTCGCCTGGACACTTTCCGACACGGCCGTGATCCCGCGCGCCGCAGTCTCCAGGGCAGCGAGCGTCTTGACTGCCTGTTGCCGGTTCTCCTCGCTGAGCCAGGCATCCATGCGCCGAGTCAGCTCGGTGATGCGCAGGACCAGCTCTTCGCCGGAGCCCGACATTCGGTCGATGAACGAAGGCCGCAGCTCGATGCGCCGTTGCTCCGGATCGGCGGGATTGCGCAAGGGCGCGCTTTTGCCGTCATCGTCGAGCTGGACGAACGACAGGCCCGTGATGCCCTGTGCGGCCAGCTGCGCGTACACGGCCTGGGTGAGCGGCGTACCCTCACGGACCGATATGCCCACCACGATGGTGCGCAGATCGTCCGCAGCGAAATCGATGGATTCGACTTTGCCCACTTCCACGCCGCGATAGCGAACGGGCGCCTGCGCGTTCAGCCCGCTCACGCTGCCCCGGGTGTAAAGCACGTAGCTGTCCTGAGCAATCGGCTCGCCTCGCAGCCAGAAGGCCGCCGCGATCAGGGCTGCGGTGAGCAGCAAAGTGAACAGTCCCGCGGCCAAGGCGTGTGCTTTGTTCTCCATGATTCCCCTAGATCGGCATCAGCCGCTGCAGGTCCTCGAGCACTTCGAGCGCCCGCTGACCCCGCTCGCCGCGGAAGAAATTGGAGACGAACGGATGATCGATCTCGGTGATCTCCTTCAGCGGCCCCACCGCCAGCAACCGCTGCTCGCACAGGACAGCGACCCGATCCGACAACGAGACCAGCGTGTCCAGATCATGGGTCACCATCACGACACTCAAGTGCAGTTCCTGGCGCAACTCCTGGATGAGCTTAACGAAGCTCTCGGAACGATCCGGATCCAGGCCCGCCGTCGGTTCGTCGAGGAAAACCAGTTCGGGATCGAGGGCCAGTGCCCGGGCAAGACCGATGCGCTTGATCATACCACCCGACAACTGCGCAGGCGTCTTGCGAGCGTGCTGCGCTTCGATGCCCACCATCTGCAGTTTGGACAGCACCAAGTCGTGGATGAGGTCCTCGTCGACGACCTTCAGTTCCCGCAACGGCAGCGCAATGTTCTCATAGACGCTGAGCGCGGAAAAAAGGGCGCCGTTCTGGAACAGCACCCCCCAGCGATTGCGCACCGACGCCAATTCTGCCCGCGAGCAAGCGTTGACGTCGATGCCGAACACGCGCACGGCACCCTGCCAGGGCCGTTCGAGCCCCAGCATCTGGCGCAGCAGCGTCGTCTTGCCGCTGCCCGATCCGCCCACGAGGCCCATCACCTCACCGCGCCGGACATCGAGGTCGATGCCTCGATGCACCACGGTGGATCCGAAGCGGGTCCACAAGCCGGAGATTTCGACCACGGGGTCGGCCATCGCTTTACCTCGGGTGTCCTCGGTCGAACATTCGTTGCCCGACCGCCGCGCGCCCGAAGCGGCGCCTGTCCCGGCCCGGCACGCGCTCCCGGGCTTCACCGTGCAGGGAATGTCGGACACAAGCCACTAGAACCCCAGACCCACGTGACGGAACAGCACGGCGAAAATCGCATCCACCACGATGACGATGGTGATCGCAGTGACGACGGAGCTGGTCGTCCCTGCCCCCAGGCTCTGGGTGTTGGGGCGGATACGCATGCCGTAGTGACAAGCGAGCACGGCGATCAAGACGCCGAACACGACGCCCTTGCCCACGCCGAGATAGAGGTTCGCGATGGGCACGGCGGACGGGAGGGTATCGAGGAAGAAGCGATAGCTCAGTCCCAGTTCCGCATGCGCTGCGACCATGCCGCCGAGCAGCGCGATCGCATTGGTCCACAAGATCAGCAGCGGCAGCCCGATCGCAAGGGCGATCACCTTCGGCAGCACCAGGCGAGACATGTGAGGAATGCCCATGACCGACATGGCATCGAGCTCTTGGGTGACGCGCATGACGCCGATCTGAGCGGTCATCGACGATCCGGAACGCCCGGCCACCAGAATCGCCGCCAGCACCGGCCCCAGTTCGCGAATGATGCTGACCCCGAGAATATTGACGATGAACAGATCGGCCCCGAACATCTTCAGCTGATTCGAGGACAGATAGCTCAACACCACACCGATCAGGAAGCCGACCAGAGCGGTGATTCCCAGCGCCTGCGCGCCCGTCCGATACAGATTGGCCGCGATCTCGCGCCACGGCGCCCGGGCCGGGTGCGCCACCATGCGCAGGAATTCGAGCACCAGGAACCCGAGCAGCACCACCAGCCCGTGCAGGTGCCCGAGGATGCGCATGGCCCATCGGCTCGGCAGAAACCACCAATGCAGTGTCGACCTTGCCTCGGAGGCCGGATCGGGTACGGACACGTCCAGCCGCCTGAACAACGGCTGATGCTCGGGCCGGGTCTTGACGTGCGAGGTGTCGCTCAAGCCCCAGGAACGACGCAACAACGCGGCACCGAGGTGATCCATCGTCAGCACATCCTCGAGATCCCATACCGCCTCGCCCGGATCGCGTATGCGCTTCAGGCGCTGATCGAGATCCGGCAGGCGGGGCACGAGTGCCTGCAGATTCCAGGCCCCTGAAATCCGGATCAGCCGCCGGCCGCTTGCGTCGCTGGTCTCCACGACCCGAGGCTCGGCGACCGAGCCGACGCCACGTGGGCTCATGGACGCGCTTTCCCGGCACGGCCGAACCAAGCGGGGGATCTGGCGAATGCGGCCTTGCCGCGGGATTCGACCGCGGGCAGCCGGACATCGAATTGACTCATGGCCTGTTCGAATTGCAGCACGAAGCCGCATTATTGCACTGCACGTCAGCGGCATGGCTTCGATTCGAGCCACCCGCACACTGATCGCGCCCGCCACGGCGCCTGCTGACCCAGGAGCGGACCGGGCTAGCGGGCCCGCTCGACGGCCGCCCGCCTCAGCTGTGGATGTAATTCTCCAGCTGGCGGATGATGAATTCCTGCTCGGAAATCGTTTCCTTGACCAGATCGCCGATGGACAGGACGCCGATCAGCCGGCCCTGGTCGAGCACCGGCAGGTGGCGGATGCGCTTGTCGGTCATCAGCGCCATGCACTCGGGCACGGTGTGATCCGGCCGTGCGTAGACGACCCGACCGGTCATGATCTCGCGCACCGGCGTATCGTGCGACGACTTGCCCAGCAGGATGACCTTCCGAGCATAGTCGCGCTCGGACATGACGCCGACCACCTTGCCGTCCTCCACCACCAAGACAGCGCCGATGCCCTTGGCCGCCATCACTTCGAGCGCTTGAAACACCGTGGTATCGGGCGACACCGAAACGACATGGCTGCCCTTGTCGTCTAGCAGTTGGCGAACCGTCTTCATAGACCCTCCTCGTAAGGCGCTGGAGAAGCCAAGCTTGCACGTGCGGACAGGTCCATGGTAGCCCAAACCACGGGCCAGGATAAACCAACTTAGGTAGATTCGCTGCCGGCCTATGAACGTATCAGGCGAGCAAGGATTGGTCGGAAGACACCCCTCGGTTGCGCAGCATCTCGGATGCCTGCTCCGGGGTCGCGACACCGCCGAAGAGAAAGCCCTGCATCTCGTCGCAGCCCTGGATCCTGAGGAAGCGCGCCTGCTCCTCGGTCTCCACGCCTTCGGCCATGGTCTGCAGATTGAAGCTGTGCGCCATCGCGATCACCGCGCGTGCCGTCGACATCGACGCCTCGGCATGCGGAACGGCTGCGACGAACGTGCGGTCGAGCTTGACCGTATCGACCGGGAAGCGCCGCAGGTTGTCCAGCGCACCCGGGCCCGTGCCGAAATCGTCCAGGGCGACCTTGACGCCGAGTTCCTTCAGCATGCGCAGGACACGCAGCGCCCTGTCGCCGTTCTGCGTCAGCATCGATTCGAGAATTTCGAGTTGCAGCAGCGCGGGATCGAGGCGGGTCGCACGCAACACATCGTCCACGCAACCGACCAGATTGCCATGCGCGAAATGACGCGCCGATACGTTGACGGCGAGACGCACCGGTGGCAACCCCCGATCCTGCCACATGCGCGCCTGGGCACAAGCCGTGCGCAAGACCCACTCGCCTATGTGCACCGCCAGGCTCGTTTCTTCGGCAAGCGGCATGAAGTCACCGGGCAGCACGAGTTCCGAACCCGATCGCCGCCAGCGCAGCAGCGCCTCCATGCCGAGCAGACGCTGACCTTCCGGATCGAAGAACGGCTGATAGAGCAACACCAGTTC
>LNFM01003178.1_pt1 | contig 38614 bp, 32 predicted proteins | sample 596031 | NCBI WGS metagenome assembly LNFM01 (sample SAMN04254537, study PRJNA301005) | activated carbon metagenome | isolation source: dual media filters at the Ann Arbor, Michigan drinking water treatment plant | place: USA: Ann Arbor | reverse complement strand
GCCAGGGCGGCATCGCCTGGCTCACCGTCAGCCTGAAGGAAGGCAAGAACCGGGAAATCCGCCGGGTGATGGCGCATCTCGGCCTGCAGGTCACCCGCCTGATCCGCACCGCCTATGGCCCCTTCCAGCTCGGCACCCTGCCCAAGGGCGCTGTGGAGGAGGTGCATCCGAAGGTGATGCGCGAACAGCTCGGCATCGGGGAGGCGCCGGCCAAGCGCCGGCGGCGGGAGGAGGTGGCCGCGGAGGCCGCCGCTGCCGCCGCACCGCCGCCCGAGCCGGCCGCCCCGGTCAGCAAGCGCCCGCCCCGCCCGGGCAATATCCCGCGCGCCCGCAACGCCGAACCGAAAAGGCCGCCCCGTGCTGCGACTCGTCGCCGGACTCCACCGCGGGCGTAGGCTGGCCGCGCCACCGGGGGAGACCACGCGGCCGACCAGCGACCGCGTGCGCCAGGCGGTGTTCGACATGCTGTGGCATGCCCCCTGGGCGGGGCGGGAGGCGGTGGAGGACCAGCGCGTGCTGGACGCCTTCGCCGGATCCGGCGCGCTGGGGCTGGAGGCGATCTCGCGCGGTGCCGCCCATGCCTGTTTCCTGGAAAGCGACCGCGTGGCGCTGACGGTGCTGCGGCAGAATATCGCGGCGTTGAAGGAAGAAGCCCGCTGCACCGTGCTGGGCGGCGACGTGCTGCGCCCCCGCCCGGCGCCCGCCCCCTGCGGCCTGGTGCTGCTCGACCCGCCCTATGGCCGGGATCTGGTGCCGAAGGCGCTGGTGGCGCTCGCCGCGGCCGGCTGGATTGCGCCCGGGGCGCTGGTTGTGGCGGAGACGGGGCGGGAGGAGGCGCTGGCGACGCCCGGCTTTGCCGAGGTCGCGGCCCGGGAACATGGCGCCGCGCGGGTGGTGTTCCTCCGCGCCGGATAGGCGCCGGCGCGGATCGGCCGGATATCCGGCGCCTGGTTTACAACTTGGCCTTGTCTGGCGCGTATGCAGCGGTGAACGTCGTTGGATTGGCGCATCCCATGCCATCGAATGCCACCGCCTGCGCCGCCTGCAGGTCTGAATCCACCCTGTTTCCCTTCACCATGGCCTTCCAGCCCGTGGTGGATGTGGTGGAGGGCTGCATCGTGGCGCATGAGGCGCTGGTGCGAGGGCCGGATGGGGAAGGCGCCGGCCATGTGCTGGGCCAGCTGAACGACCAGAACCTTTATGCCTTCGATCAGGCCTGCCGGGTGCGGGCGATTGAGATGGCGGCGCGGCTCGGGATGGATTGCGACCTCAACATCAATTTCCTGCCCAATGCGGTGTACGAACCCCGCGCCTGCATCCGCCGCACCCTGGAAACCGCGCGCCGCACCGGCTTCCCGCTGGACCGGCTGACCTTCGAGATTGTCGAGAGCGAGCGCATCGCCGATCTCGGCCACACGCTCAACATCATCCAGGAATACCGCCGCCACGGCTTCCGGATTGCGCTGGATGATTTCGCCACCGGCTATTCCGGCCTGGCCCGCCTGGCGGATCTGCGGCCGGACATCATCAAGCTGGACCGCGCCCTGGTGAAGGGCTGCGATACGGATCGGGTGCGGCTGGCCATCATCGCCAGCCTGGTAGCGCTGGGGCGCGAACTGGGCATCAAGGTGGTCGCCGAAGGCGTGGAGCAGGCGGGGGAGGCAGCGGCGCTGCGCGATACCGGCTTGCGCTTCATGCAGGGCTACCTGTTCGCCGCACCGGTGCTGGAAGGGCTGGCGGACCCCGCCCTCACGCTGGCGCCGCTGCGCCAATTCCCTTGCGCTGGACCCTGAGCGCCAATCATTGCGTGCCTGGCACACAGGATTCAGTAACCAAGTCAAAGTAGATTTGATGTCTGTCCAGATGCCAAGGATCGCATCACATGTTCGGCTTCCAGAATGGTAAGTTGCGGGCTGCCGATATTGGCAATGCGGCACTCGACGCGCTGCGCACCAATGTCATGTTGGCAGATGCAGATCTGAACATCACCCACATGAATGCCTCCGCCCAGGCCCTGATGCGGGAGGCAGAGGCAGACCTGCAGAAGGAACTGCCGAAGTTCAGCGTGGCGAAGCTGATCGGCAGCAACATCGACATCTTCCACAAAAATCCGGCGCATCAGCGCCAGATGCTGGCCGTGTTGAAGGCGCCCCACGCCGCCACCATCCGCATCGGCCCGCGCGCCTTCGACCTGCTGGTGACACCCTTGTGGGACGGCACGCGGCGCAGCGGCTTCGTGGTGGAATGGGCGGATGCCAAGGCGCGGCTGCTGAACCTGGATTACGCGGCGCAGCTTGCGGCCATCGGCCGTTCCCAGGCCGTGATCGAATTCGAAGTCGATGGCACGGTGCGCCATGCCAATGAGAATTTCCTGAAGACCCTGGGCTACGAGCTGGAGGAGGTGCGCGGCAAGCACCACCGCATGTTCCTCGATCCGGCGGAGGCGGGGGCACCCGCCGCCAGCGCGATGTGGGATGCCCTGCGTCGCGGCGAATACCAGTCGGGGCAGTTCCGGCGGATCGGCAAGGATGGCCGGGAGGTCTGGATCGAGGCGACCTACAACCCGATCCTGGACTCCCAGGGCAAGGTCGCGAAGGTGGTGAAATTCGCCACCGACATCACGGCGCAGATTCAGCTGCTGGCCAATCTGAAGACGCTGATCGACCGGAACTTCAGCGACATCGACCAGGCCATCAGCCAATCCACCGACGAAGCGCGCGCCGCATCCGCCGCCGCCGACGACACCGCGAGCAATGTCCAACTCGTCGCCGCGGCGTCGGAGGAGCTGGCCGCCTCGATCGGGGAGATTGCGCGCTCCATGTCCAATTCGCGCACCGCGACCGATGCGGCGTTCGAACAGACCGTGAGCGTGGCGCACAGCACGGAATCCCTGGCCAATGCGGCACAGGCGATGACCAGCATCGTCGGCCTGATCCGCAACGTCGCCAGCCAGATCAACCTGCTGGCGCTGAACGCGACGATCGAGGCCGCCCGCGCCGGCGAGGCCGGCAAGGGCTTCGCGGTGGTGGCGAGCGAGGTGAAGAACCTGGCGGTTCAGGCGGCGGCGGCCACGCAGCAGATCTCGGGCGAGATCGATGGCATCCAGGCCACCTCCGCCACCGTCGCCAGCGCGCTCGGCGCCATCCGCGATGCCGTCACCACCGTGCGGGAAAGTGTGACCCAGACCGCCGCCGCGGTGGAGGAACAATCGGTGGTCACGCGCAGCATGTCCGGCAACATGCATGGCGCCTCCAACGCCGTGACCACCGTCTCCGCCAGCGTCGGCGGCATTTCGGCGGCGGTGCTGCGGGCGGCGGATGCGGTGGCGACCACGCGGCGCGCGGCGGAAGTGCTGGTGCGCTGAACGTTACAGGGTCAGCGTTCGCTGAACGTTACAGGGTCAGCGTTCGCTGAACGCTACTGGGCCAGCGGCGCTGGATCCTGCGGGTTGAGCGTGATGCCGATGCGGGCATACATCTCGGTCAGGCGCTGGCTGTAATGCGCACCGTCGAACAGCGCGGCCTGCACCGGCCCGCGGGCCGCCAGTTCCGCGCGCAACGCCGCATCGCCGTCCAGCGCCTGGATCGCCTCCGCCATCGCGCGCGTGTCGTAGGGGTCCACCATCAGCGCCGCATCGCCCACCACCTCGGGCAGGGATGAGGTGTTGCTGGTCATCACCGGGGTGCCGAGCAGCATCGCCTCCAGCACAGGCAGGCCGAAGCCTTCATACAGTGACGGGAACAGCAGGGCGCGGGCGCCGCGGATCAGGCTGACCAGCAGGCGGAAGGGCGCGTAGTCCAGCAGGATGACGCGGTCGCGCAGCTTGCGCACCAGGCTCTGCACCCCGTCAACCGGGCCGGGGTCCGACATCATCCGGATGTCGTCCTCATAGATCAGGCCGAGCTCCTGGCGCATCTGCCAGGCCTGCTTGCCGCAGATCACCAGCGGCTTGGTGCTGCCGGAGGCGAGATAGGCCTCGATCAATCGCCCGACGTTCTTCTTCGGCTCGATGGCGCCGAAGAACAGCCAGTATTCGCCCCAATCCAGGCCGAAGGCGCCCTTCACCTCCGCACGGGCCAGGTTCTCCGGCTTGCGCGCCAGGCGGTCCGGGATTTCGACCGACTGGTAGGTGTTGGAGATCTTCTCCGCCGGTACGCCGAGCAGGTTGATGATGTCCCGCTTCGAGGTCTCGCTGACCGTCACGATATGGTCCGCCTGGGCGGCGATGGCGCGGCAGGTGCCCAGGTAGCGGCGCTTCACGTCCAGCGTCGCATAGGGCATGCGCAGCGGCACCAGGTCGTGGATGGTGTAGATGTTCTTCGTACCCTCGATGCGGAGCGGCAGCGGGTAGGTCCAGTGCATCACATCCTGCTGATCCGGCAGGCGGACGCGGCCCATCTTGTTCTTCAGGCCGAAGCTCTGCACGGCGGCGCGGAACAGCTCCGGCACGTTCCAGAGTGTGTCGGCATGGGGCAGCCGTGCCTCCAGCCCCTGCCGGATCACGCGATCCGTCACCGGCACCCGCAGGGCATCCTCGCCGAAGGACAGCTTCACGCCGTGGATCGCATCGTCCATCGCGCGCTTCAGCCAATGCGGCGGGCGCGGCCGGGCATCGTATAATGTGACCTCGCGCAGCAGCTCATCCGCCCCGGTGGAGCCGCGCTGGCCATACAGCACGCCCACTTCCGCCCCCAGCGCGGCCAGGCGATGGGACAGGTTGCGGGCGTAGGTCGCCACCCCCGTGCCCTGGTCCAGCGCCAGGTTGTAGCCGTCGATCGCGATCCGTGGCTTTGGCACCGGTCACCCTTTCCTGTCGCGTCGCGTTGTCCCGCGGGGCCGCGCGAGCCTGCGGCGGTTAAGCGACCTGCGGCGGCGGCCGTCAACCTTGCCGTGCGTGGCTTCGCTCCGCCCCCGGCGGAAACGAAACGGTTGACACGAAGCGACCTCACCACCGCCTTTCTTTTCACCTACCCCTGCGACATACCGCCCCCATGCCCGACAGTGAGCGACACATGCCCAAGAGCACCCCGCAGGACACTATTGTTCCCGTCATCCTCTGCGGCGGCACCGGCAGCCGGCTTTGGCCGCTGTCGCGGGAGGGCTATCCCAAGCAGTTCTGGCCGCTGGTCTCCACCGGCACCATGTTGCAGGAAACCGCCGAGCGCGCCCGTGGCCCCGGCTTCGCCCCCCCTGTGGTGGTGTGCGGGGAGGCGCATCGCTTCCTGGTGGCCGAGCAACTGCGCGAGGCCGGCATCGAGCAGCCGCGCATCATCCTGGAGCCGGAGGCGCGCAACAGCGCCGCCGCCATCGCCGCCGCCGCCGTGCTGATCGGGGAGGAAATGCCCGGCGTCACCCTGTGGATCATGGCGGCCGATGCCGCGGTGCAGGATGTGCCGGCGCTGCGCCGCGCGCTGCTGGCCGCCGCCGCCGCCGCCGCCACCGGGCGCATCGCCACCTTCGGCATCCGCCCGACCGTGCCCGAGACCGGCTATGGCTACATCGAGGCCGGCGCCGCGCTGGCCGGCGTGGAGGGCGCGCTGGAGATTGCCCGCTTCGTCGAAAAGCCGGATGCCGCGACCGCCGCGCGCTTCCTGGCCGGCGGCCGCCACCTGTGGAACAGCGGCATGTTCGTCGCCACCGCGACCACGCTGCTGGCCGAGATCGCGGCCCATGCGCCGGAGGTCCTCAAGGCCGCCCGGGGCGCGGTGGCGGAGGGCGCGCGGGACCTCGAATTCGTCCGGCTCGGCGCCAGCTTCGCCCAGGCGCCCTCGGTCTCCATCGACACCGCGGTGATGGAACGCACCAGCCTGGCCGCCGTGGTGCCCTGCGATCCGGGTTGGTCCGATGTCGGCAACTGGTCCTCGCTGTGGGACATCGCCAAGAAGGATGCGGAGGGCAACGCCACCACCGGCCCGGTCGCCCTGCTCGGCGCCCGGCGCTGCTTCGTGCGGTCCGAGGGCATCCTCAGCGCCGTGGTCGGGCTGGACGATGTGGTGCTGGTGGTGACGGATGACGCGGTGCTGGCCTGCCACCGCGACCGCGCCCAGGATGTGAAGAAGATGGTCGAGCAGCTGAAGGCCGCCGGCCACCGCGAAGCCACCCAGCACCGCCGCGTCTACCGCCCCTGGGGGGCCTATGAGGGGGTGGCGCTGGGCACGCGCTTCCAGGTGAAGCGCATCACCGTGCGGCCCGGCCACAAGCTGTCCCTGCAAAAGCACTACCACCGGGCGGAACATTGGGTGGTGGTGGCCGGCACCGCCATCGTCGAACGCGACGGTGAGCGGATCCTGCTGCGGGAGAATGAAAGCGTGTACCTGCCGCTGGGCTGCGTCCACCGGCTGGAAAATCCGGGCATGATCCCGCTGACGCTGATCGAGGTGCAGTCCGGCTCGTATCTGGGGGAGGACGACATCGTGCGGCTGGAAGACAATTACGGCCGGGCGTGAAGTGGGATAGACCGGTCGGCTGGAATACGGGGTGACCGGGCATGGATGGTGTGCGGCGGAGCGAGGATGCGGGCCTGCTGGCGGACGCGGATCGCCGGCGCGACATGCGCGACTGGCGCGGCGCCGCCGAAGGCTACGCCGCCTGGCTGGCGCGGCATGCGGAGGACTGGGGCATCTGGGTCCAGCACGGCCATTGCCTGAAGGAACAGGGCGATGCGCTGGGGGCCGTTGCCTCCTACCGCCAGGCGGAACGCGGGCTGGCGGAGGATGCCGACCTGCAGATCCAGATCGGCCATGCCCTGAAGCGCGCCGGGGACCGGGCCGGCGCCCGCGCCGCCTATGCCCGCGCCCTGGACCTCACCCCCGATAGCGACCTGGCCTGGCGCGAGGTGGCGACGCTGCTGGCGGAGGGCGGGCTGGCCGAGGCGGCGGCGGAGGAAGGCGCGGGGCTGACCCTGCTCGGCGACCTGTCCGTGGTGTTCGACCTGTCCGACCTGCTGTCCTGGTTCGGCGGCAACCGCGCGCCATCCGGCATCCAGCGCGTGCAGATGGAAATCGTCGGGCCGGCCTTGCGGCCGGGCGGTGCGGCGGCCAGCGTGCTGCTGGTGGTGTTCGATGCCGAGGCGGGCGGCTGGCGCGCCCTGCCGCGGGAGATCTTCCTGCGCCTGGCCAGCCTGGCACGGGCCGGCGCGGATCCGCTGGATGCGGCCTGGCGGGAAGCGGTGGGCCTGGCGCGGGAGGCGGTGGCGACGGCGCCGGAATTCGTCTTCCCGCATGGCGCCTGGCTGGTGAATCTCGGCTCCTCCTGGTGGTTGCCGGACTACAATCTGGCGCTGCGCGCGGTGAAGGCGCGCCACGGCGTGCGCTACGCCGCGCTGGTGCATGATTGCGGGCCGCTGGTGGTGCCCGAGCACAATGCGCCGGCGATGGTGGCCGAATTCGCCCGCTGGTTCGCCGGCCTCGGCGCGCATGCGGACCTGCTGCTGGCGGTGTCGGAGGCGACGGGGCGGGATATCGTGGCGCTGCGCGCGAAGCTGCTGCCCGGCCTGCCGGCGCCGCCGGTTTCGGTGCTGCGGCTGGATGCGCAGCCGCAGCGCGTGCCGCCGGCGCCACGGCCGCATCCCGGTGTCGCGGCGCTGGCCGGGCGGCCCTATGTGCTGTTCGTCGGCACGCTGGAATCGCGCAAGAACCACCTGTTCGTGCTGAATGCCTGGCTGGCGCTGACCCGCCGGCATGGCGCGGCGGCGCTGCCGATGCTGGTGCTGGTGGGCCGCCCTGGCTACCTCTCCGACCCCGCCATGGCGCTGCTGCGCAACGCGCCGGCGCTGCGCGACGGCGTGCGGCTGCTGGTGGATGTGCCGGATTCGGCGCTGGCCGGGCTGTATGAGGGTGCGCTGTTCACCCTGTACAACTCCTTCCACGAAGGCTGGGGCCTGCCGGTGACGGAGGCGCTGGCCCATGGCAAGGCGGTGCTGGCGCCGGACCATAGCGGGCTGCTGGAGGCGGGCCTCGGCCTCGCGATCCATTTCCGCCATCAGAGCGAGCCGGATTTCCTGGACGCCGTCGAGCGCCTGGCCTTCGACGCGCCCTTCCGCCAGGCGCAGGAAGCCAAGGTGCGGGCCGGGTTGAAACTGCGTGGCTGGAGCCAGGTGACGGAGGATCTGCTGGCCCGCCTGGCCGCCGCCCCGCCGGCCGAGCCGGCCCTCCATCTGGATGCCCCCCCTCTGGATGCACCGTTGGGTGCCGTGCTGCGCCTGGCCGAGATCGCCGCCCCGCTGCCCAGCCCGGAGATGGCGCTGGCCGACCTGCTGCGCGCCGGGGAAGGCTGGCACCGGGCGGAGTCCTGGGGCTGCTGGACCCGCCCCGGCCGCGCCGTGCTGCGCCTGCCACTGCCCGCGGCCACGCAAGGCCGGCTGCGCCTGCACCTGATGCTGCGCGCACCGGCCCGGGCGCAGCGCGTCACCCTGGCCACCCGGGGCGCGGAACCGCTGGTGCTGGACCTGGCCGCCGAGACCCGCGCCGTGGCGGCGCTGGAGGTGCCGGTGGGTGGGGGCGGCATGCTGGAACTGGCCATCGAGGCCGATGCCGCGCCGGACAGCCCCGAATCCGGGGCGCGGGACGTCGGCATCGGCGTGGTCTCCGTGATGGCCTGTGCGGCGGAGGATCTGGCCGCACGCCTGGCCTATCTGGAACGCCAGCGCTTCATCTGGCCGGAGCCGGTCTGACCAGGCTGGCCGGCCTCAACCCAGGGCGCGCCAGCCGATATCCCGCCGGGCGAAACCCTCCGGCCAGTCGATCGCATCCACCGCGGCATAGGCCGCCGCCCGCGCGCCGGCCAGGCTGGCGGCCCGGGCCTGCACCGCCAGGACGCGGCCGCCCGCGGCGCGGATAGTGCCATCCGCGTCGGCCGTGGTGCCGGCGTGGAAGACCAGCACGCCGGGGGTTGCGGCCGCTTCCGGCAGCCCGCGGATGGCGGTGCCGCGGCGGGGCGTGCCGGGGTAGCCTTCGGCCGCCAGGATCACCACCAGGCTGTGCGCGTCCTCCCAATCCAGCGTCACGCCGGCCAGGCTGCCGCTGGCCGCCGCGGCCAGGGCGGGCAGCAGGTCGGACCGCAGCAGGGGCAGCAGCGTCTCGCATTCCGGGTCGCCAAAGCGGACGTTGTATTCGATCAGCTTCGGGCCGCTGGCGGTCAGCATCAGCCCGGCGAACAGCACGCCGCGGAAGGGCGTCCCGCGCTTCGCCATCTCGGCCAGCGTCGGCCGGATGAAGCGGGCCATGACCTCGTCCCGCAGGGCATCCGTGAAGGCGGGGGCGGGGGAGTAGGCGCCCATGCCGCCGGTATTCGGGCCGGTATCGCCATCACCGACGCGCTTGTGGTCCTGCGCCGCGCCGAAGGCCAGGGCTTCCGTGCCGTCGCAGATCGCGAAGAAGGAGACTTCCTCGCCGTCCAGGAATTCCTCGATCACCACGGCGGCGCCGGCGCTGCCATGGATGCGGTCTTCCATGATGGCGGTGATGGCGGCCTCGGCCTCCGCCAGCGTCATGGCCACCACCACGCCCTTGCCGGCGGCCAGGCCATCTGCCTTCACCACGATCGGCGCGCCCTGCTGCGCCAGATAGGCCCGCGCGGCGGCGGCATCCTCGAACCGCGCCCAGGCGGCGGTGGGCACGCCGGCGGCATCCGCCACCTGCTTGCAGAAGGCCTTGCTGCCTTCGAGCTGGGCGGCGGCGGCGGAGGGGCCGAAGCAGGGGATGCCGGCGGCCGCACAGGCATCGGCCAGGCCGAGGGTCAGCGGCGCCTCCGGCCCGGCCACCACCAGCTCCACGGCATTGGCCCGGGCGAAGGCGACCAGGCCCGGGATGTCTTCGGCGGGAATCGGCACGCAGTCCGCCACGGCGGCGATGCCGGGGTTGCCCGGGGCGCACCACAGCTTCGCAAGGCGCGGCGAGCGCGCGATCGCCCAGCACAGCGCGTGTTCCCGGCCGCCGCCACCCACCACCAGCACCCGCATCACGATCATCCCTGCACGGCTTCCGCGTCGGGGGGCGCATAGCATAGGGTCCGCGCATGGACACGACGCCCGCCACACCCGCTTCCACCAACGTTCCCGAATACGCGGTCTCCGAGATCGCCGGCGCCGTCCGCCGCACGCTGGAGGGCGCCTTCGGCCGCGTCCGGGTGCGGGGCGAGGTCTGCGAGGCGAAGCGCTACCCCTCCGGCCACTGGTACCTCTCGCTGAAGGATGAGAATGCCAAGCTGGAATCGGTGATCTGGAAGACCACCGTGCCGCGGCTGGCGATCCAGCCGGAGAATGGCGTGGAGGTGATCGCCACCGGCCGCATCACCACCTATGCCGACCGTTCCAAATACCAGCTGGTGATCGACCGGCTGGAATTCGCCGGCGAGGGCGCGCTGCTGGCGCGCATCGAGATGCTGCGGAAGAAGCTGCTGGCGGAAGGCCTGTTCGAGGAGGATCGCAAGCGGCCTCTGCCGCGCCTGCCGGTGGTGATCGGCGTGGTCAGCAGCGAGGCCGGCGCGGTGATCCAGGACATCCGCACCACCATCGCCCGCCGTTTTCCGCGCCATGTGATCCTGTGGCCGGTGCCGGTGCAGGGGCAGGGGGCGGCGGAGAAGATCGCCGCCGCCATTGCCGGCTTCAACGCGCTGCCCGCTGGCGGGCCGATCCCGCGCCCGGATGTGATCATCGTGGCGCGCGGCGGCGGCAGCCTGGAGGACCTGATGGCCTTCAACGAGGAGGTGGTGGTGCGCGCCGCCGCCGCCTCCGCCATCCCGCTGATCTCGGCGGTGGGGCATGAGACGGACACCACGCTGATCGATTTCGCGTCCGACCGCCGGGCGCCGACGCCCACCGCGGCGGCGGAGATGGCGGTGCCGGCGCGGGCCGATCTGCTGGCCGACCTGGCGCAGCGGGAAGCGCGGCTGCGGGGCGCCATGGTGCGGCAGTTGCGGGCGGCGGAGACGGTGCTGCTGCGGCTGGAACGCCGGCTGCCGGATGTGCCGGCGCGCGTGACGGATCTGCGCCGCCGGCTGGACGAGGCCGGGGAAGGCCTGGCCCCGGCGCTGGTTGCCTTTGTCCGCCGGCGGCATGAGGCGCTGGCCCGCCTGCCCATGCCGCATCCCCGCGCCGGCATCGCCGCCCGCCGCGCCACGCTGGCGCTGCTGGAAGGCCGCAAGGGCGCGGCCTTCGCGCGGCTGGCGCAGCGCGCCCAGGGCGCGCGGGCCTTGCAGGCCTTCTCCGCCGCGCCGCTGGCCGGGCTGATGCGGGAAAAGGCGGCGAAGCTGGCCGGGCTGGCGGCGCGGCTGGAGGCCGGGTCCTACCAATCCGTGCTGGCGCGCGGATTCTCCCTGGTGCGCGATGCGCAGGGGCAGGCGCTGACGCGCGCGGCGAACGTGCCGCCCGGCGCGAAACTCTCGATCGCCTTCGCCGATGGGGAGGTTGCCGCCACCGCGGATGGGGAGGCGCCAAGGCGCGGCCGCGCCCCGAAGGCGCCCCCGGCACAGGAGAGCCTGCTGTGATCGCACGTCGCATCCTTCTTGCCGCCCCCGCGCTGCTGCTGGCGCGCCCGGCAGCGGCCCAGCCCATCACCTGGAACGGCGTGCCGGCACAGGGCGCGCTGCTGCGCGGCCAGGCGCCGCCTGGTACCCTTCTGGCGCTGGATGGCCGCGCCGTGCGCGTCTCGCCGGAGGGGTATTTCGCCTTCGGCTTCAGCCGCGACCATGACCCGAGCGCCAGCCTGGCGATCACCCATCCGGATGGACGGCGGGAGGAGATGCGCCTGCCGGTGGCCAGGCGGGATTGGGATGTGCAGCACATCACCGGCCTGCCCGGCGCGATGGTGACGCCGGATGAGGCGGCGCTGCGCCGGATCACCGCGGAACGCGCGCAGCTGGCCGCGGCCCGGGCGCTGGACCAGGCCGGCACGGGCTTCATGGCGCCGATGGCCTGGCCGGCGCGCGGCCGCATCAGCGGTATCTTCGGCAGCCAGCGCATCCTGAACGGCCAGCCGCGCCAGCCGCATTACGGGTTGGATGTGGCCGCCCCCACCGGCACGCCGATCAGCGCCGCGCTGCCGGGGCGGGTGACGCTGTCCGGCGATTTCTTCTTCTTCGGGCAGATCCTGGTGCTGGATCACGGCCAGGGCGTGAACACGCTGTATGCGCATCTGTCCGAACGCATCGCGCGGGAAGGCCAGGTGGTGCGGCAGGGGGAGCGGATTGCGCTGATGGGCGCGACCGGCCGCGTCACCGGGCCGCATCTGCATTTCTCGCTGTCCTGGTATCAGCTTTTCCTCGACCCGCAGCCCTTGCTGCCGCGTGAACAAGGATGATGCGCATGGCTTTCGCAAACTATCCCTCGCTGGCGGGGAAGGTGGTTCTGGTCACGGGCGGCGCCTCCGGCATCGGGGCGGAGATCGTCGCGGCATTCGCCGGGCAGGGGGCGCGCGTGGCCTTCCTGGATTTCGACGAGGCCGGCGGCCAGCGCGTGGCGCAGCAGACGGGGGCGCTGTTCCTCCCTTGCGACCTGCGCGACATCGCGGCGCTGCGGGCGGCGATCGACCATGCCGCCATCACGCTCGGCGCGGTGCAGGTGCTGGTGAACAATGCGGCGCGCGACGACCGGCACGCGTTGGAGGAGGTGCAGCCCGATTACTGGGACGAACGCATGGCGACCAATCTGCGCCACATGTTCTTCTGCGCCCAGGCCGTGGCGCCGGGGATGCGCAAGGCCGGCGCGGGGTCCATCATCAACATGGGCAGCGTGAGCTGGATGAACGCGCAGGGCGGCATGCCGGCCTATACGGCGGCCAAATCCGCCGTGCGCGGCCTGACCCGCGGCCTGGCGCGCGACCTCGGCGTGGATGGCATCCGGGTGAATGAGGTGGTGCCCGGCTGGGTGTTCACCGAGCGGCAGGAGGCGCTGTGGGCGACGCCGGAGGCGGTGGAGCGGGCCATGGAAAAGCAATGCCTGAAGCGCAAGGTGATGCCGCCGGACCTCGCGCGCATGGTGCTGTGGCTGGCGGCCGATGACAGCGCGATGGTGACCGCGCAGTATTTCGTGGTGGATGGCGGCGGGGTCTGACGCCCGCTTCTGCCGCGGATGCGCCCGCCCTTGGCGGCCCGCCGGTCGTTCGGCGAGCCCCGCGGTGCCTCAGCGGTCTATCGCAGGGGCAGCGCATAGACCAGGCCGCCCTGGCTCCAGAGCCGGTTCGGGCCGCGCGGCAGGTTCACCGGCGTGGTCGGGCCGAAATGGCGATCATAGATCTCGCCGTAATTGCCCAGGGTGCGGACCACGTTGTAGGCCCAGGCGGGATCCAGCTTCAGCGACTGGCCCAGCTCCGGCGTCACGCCCAGCAGCCGGCGGGTGTTCGGGCTGACGCTGGTGCGGCGCATCTCCTCCGCATTCGCCCGCGTCACGCCCTGTTCCTCGGCCTCGATGACGGCGTAGGTGTACCAGCGCACCAGGTCGAACCAGTCATCATCGCCGCGACGCAGATAGGCGCCATAGGGTTCCTTGGAGAAGCGCTCCTCCAGGATGGTCCAGTCCGCAGGCCGCGGCATGGAGGACCGCACACCGGCGAGCTGGGAGGCATCCGTGCCGAAGGCGTCGCAGCGCCCGGCCTGCAGCGCGGCGCTGGCCTGGTCCGTGCGTTCGTACAGCACGGGGCTGAAGGGCACGTTGATGCTGCGGAAGTAATCCGCCGTCACCTGTTCGTTCGTCGTGCCCTGGATCAGGCAGATGGTGGCGCCCCGCATGTCGGCGACCTTGGAGACACCGAGGTTGTTGCGCACCATGAAGCCGTGGCCGTCGTAGAAATAGGTCACGGCATGGCGCAGGCCGAGCGTGGTGTCGCGCAGCATGGTCTGGGTGGAGGTGCGGAACAGCACATCGACCTCCCCCGAGCCCAGCGCGGTGAAGCGCGTGGAGGAGGACAGCGCGACGAAGCGCACCTTGGTGGGATCGTTGAAGATCGCCACCGCGACGCCGCGGCAGAGATCCGCATCCATCCCCTGCCATTCGCCGCGGCTGTCCGGCAGCGCGAAGCCGGCGACGCCGGTATGGATGCCGCAGACCAGCAGGCCGCGCGCACGGATCGCATCCAGCGTCGGGCCCGCCGTGGCGGGTGTGGGTTGGAGGAAGGTCGCGCAAGCGGCGACGAACGCGGCCGCAAGGCCCCGTGTCCAAGACATTGTTGATGCCCCCTGATTGTTTGGCGAAGGGGAATGGTCACGCCGCTTGCCGCAGCCTGTCAATCCGGCGCGATGCTGGCAAAGAAAAACCCCGGCGGATTGCTCCGCCGGGGCCTTTGCATGGATCCTGTGGCGTTGCCGCCTAGGCCTGGTGACTCGCCGCCGCGCTGGCGGTGGCGATGATCCAGGCCGCGGAACGGACGCCCGCATTGATACCATGAGACACTGGATCACCTCCTTTCGGTTGTTGACGACTGCGGGAAGCTTGCAGCGCCGGGGTGGCGTACTGCAAGGGAAAAATCACACGGCGCCTTCGCGCGCCTGGGCACGCAGGACGTGCTTCTGGATCTTGCCGGTGCTGGTCTTTGGCAGCTCCGCGAAGACCACGTGCCGCGGCACCTTGAAGCTGGCGAGGGTGCCTTTGCACCAGGCGATCAACTCCTCCGCCGTCGCGGCCGCGCCCGGCTTCAGCTCGACGAAGGCGCAGGGCGTCTCGCCCCATTTCTCATCCGGCCTTGCCACCACGGCGGCCATCGCGACGGCGGGGTGCTTGTACAGCGCATCCTCCACCTCGATGGAGGAGATGTTCTCGCCGCCCGAGATGATGATGTCCTTGGACCGGTCCTTGAGCTGGATATAGCCATCGGGGAAGGTCACGGCGAGGTCGCCGGTGTGGAACCAGCCGCCGGCAAAGGCCTTTTCGGTGGCAGCCGCGTCCTTCAGGTAGCCCTTCATCACCACATTGCCGCGCATCATCACCTCCCCCATCGAGGTGCCGTCGGCGGGGATCGGCGCCATGCTGTCCGGATCCATCACGGTGAGGCCTTCAAGCGCGATGTAGCGCACGCCCTGGCGTGCCATCAGCGCCGCCTGTTCGGGCGCGGGCTTCGCATCCCAATCATGGTTCCATTCATTCACCACGGAAGGCCCGTAGCATTCGGTCAGGCCGTAGACATGGCAGACGGCGAAGCCTGCTTCCTTCATCGCACCCAGCACCGCCTCCGGCGGCGGCGCGCCGGCGGTGACGAACTGCACCTGGTGCGCCAAAGGTTTCTTCTCGGCCTCCGCCGTGGCCAGCAGCGTGGCCATGACGATCGGCGCGCCGCACATATGCGTCACGCCCTCCGCCGCCATCAGCGCCCACATGGCATTGCCGCGCACCGCGCGCAGGCAGACATGCGTGCCGGCCTGCGCGGTGATGGACCAGGGGAAGCACCAGCCATTGCAATGGAACATGGGCAGCGTCCAGAGATAGACCGGATGCTTGCCGATACCGGCGGACAGCATGTTGCCGATGGCCAGAAGCTGCGCGCCGCGATGGTGATACACCACGCCCTTCGGCCGCCCCGTGGTGCCGGAGGTGTAGTTCAGCGAGATCGCGTCCCACTCATCGCCCGGCAGTGTCCAGGCGTGGTTTTCCGAACCCTCCGCCAGCAGCGCCTCGTAATCCAGCGCGCCTTCCAGGCGGTTGGCGCGGGCGGCGTCGCTCGCCTCCGGGTCATCCACCTCGACCAGCAGCGGGCGCACGGCGCATTGCGTCAGCGCCATACGGGCGAGCGGGGCAAATTCGCGGTCCACCACCAGCACCTTCGCCTCCCCGTGATCCAGGCAATAGGCGATGGTCGCGGCATCCAGCCGTGTGTTGAGCGTGTTCAGCACGGCCCCCGACATCGGCACGCCGTAATGGCATTCCAGCATCTCGGGGATGTTGGGCAGCAGCACCGCGACCGTATCCCCGCGCACCACGCCACGCTTCGCCAGCGCATCGGCCAGCGCGACGCAGCGGGCGCGCAGGCTGCGGTAGTTGCGGCGCACGGCGCCATGCACCACGGCGATGTGGTCGGGGAAGGTCAGGGCCGCGCGTTCCAGGAACAGCAGCGGCGTCAGCGGCTGGTGGTTGGCCGCGGTACGGGGCAGGGCGTCATAGTCGGTGGCAGCCATTCCTGGAATCCTCGGAGTCTTCTTGTGGTCTTTTGGTCTCTCAACGGTCCTGCCAGACGGGGCTGCGCTTGGACAGGAAGGCCCCAATGCCTTCCGCCGCATCCGCCGCCAGCAGGTTGTCGGTCATCACCGCCGCGCAATGCGCATAGGCCTGGTCGAGCGGCAGGCCGCGCTGGCGATGGAACGCCGCCTTGCCCAGCCGCACGGCATGCGCGGATCGCGACGCGATCTGGCCGGCCAGGGCCATGGTCGCCTCCGTCAGCGCCGCCGCCGGCACCACGCGGTTGACCAGGCCGATGCGCTGGGCTTCGGCGGCCGGCACCATGGCGCCGGTCAGCAGCATCTCCAGCGCCGGCTTGGCCGCCACGGCACGGGACAGGGCCACGGCGGGCGTCGAGCAGAACAGGCCGATATCGACGCCGGGCGTGCAGAATTTCGCCGCCTCGCTCGCCACCGCCAGGTCGCAGCTCGCGACGAGCTGGCAGCCGGCGGCGGTGGCGATGCCCTGCACCTCCGCGATCACAGGCTGGGGCAGGGCGACGATGGCCTGCATCACCGCCGCGCAGCGCTGCATGGCGGCGGCGTAGAAGCCGTGCCCTGCATCCTCGTCATTCCGATGTGCCGTGATCTCCCGCAGATCATGCCCGGCGCAGAAGACGGGGCCGGCGGCGGCCAGCACGACGATCCGCACGGCGGCATCCTGCGCGACCTCCTCCAGCGCATGCAGCAGCGCGCCGAGCATGGCGAAGGACAGGCTGTTGCGGCTGTCCGGGCGGTTGAGGGTCAGGCGCGTGACGCCGGCCACGCTGTCCTGGCGCAGCAGCAGGGGGGTGGTGCCATCGGGCATGGCTCAGCACCCGGGCAGGGGGGGGTGATGCGCTTTGGCAGCGCCTTGGTCTGGCATGGCGGGCTCCCATCCGGCTTCCTGGACGGGATAGCCTGCGCCGCGTGCGGGGTTGCGCGCAACTCCGCCATGCGCCGGGGCACCGGGCATCCGACCGTGTCATGGATCACGCCGCCAATCAGGCGGCCAGCAGATTCCGGGCCAGCGCTGCCGGGTCGAAGCCGCGCTCCATCTCCTGCTGCGTCGTGACGATGTGGAAGCGGAGCGCGCCGCGGATCGACGGTGTTTCGCCGACCCGCTGGTCGGGGTGGATCGGCAGGGTGGCCAGCAGCGGGGCTTCGGCCGCGAGCGGCAGGCGATCTGCGCTGGCGGGCGGCCTTTCCTGGCGGGCGGCAAGCCGGCGGGGCAGGCTCGCGGCCTCGGCCTCCATCGCCGCGCGCTCCTCCGCCGGGGCGGCGGCGCGGCCCAGGATGTCACTGCCGAGTCGGGCCAGGGTCTCGGCCAGCCTGGGTTCCGCGCCTGAGGCATGCGGACGCAGCCAGGCTTCGGCCAGGGCGGTCACATCCCCCACCGTGGCGGTGAATGTTTGCCAACGGCAATGATTCAACGCCACCTGAAAGTCTGGATCGGCAAAGGTTTGGCGTTCATTCCTCCCGGACTTAACACGACAGTAATCTGTCACCGTCTTCTGCGCGATGAAGGCGGCCTGGCGTTCGAGGAAGCGAGCAAAACTCTCCGGATCATTCGCCGGCGCAGGTGCCAGGCGCTCTCGCAGCCATTTCAGCATTGGTTCATCTCTAATTTGCGTAACGATGTTGCACGACGCGGCGAACACGTGATAGCCGAGTTGGCAATCAATAATTCACGCCCTGCTGGGGCGATGAACCAAATTGCCGCCGGGAAGGCTGGTGGCATGGCGGGGGAGAGAGCGAATGCCGTTGGTGGAGGATGTCGAGGATCGGCGGGACGCCCGGGTGGCGGCCACCGATCGTGTAAATGGTGAGGCATACTGGAAAAAGACGTCGGCCCTGATGTGGACCGTGATGGCGATCTGGTTCATCGCCGGCTTCGGGATCCATTTCTTCGCCACCGCCTTGAACCCGATCCATATCCTGGGCTTCCCGCTGGGCTTCTATTTTGCCGCCCAGGGCAGCCTGATCATATTCGTCGTCGGTCTTTTCTGGTTCGCCAAGCGCCAGAACGAGATCGACGAGGAATTCGGCGTGCAGGAGGACTGAGGCCATGTCCACCAGCACGGGGGGTAAGGACCCCTTCATCGCCAGCCTCGGCAAGATCTACGCCGGCTACACCGGCGGCTTCGCCGTCTTCGTCATCCTGCTCGCGATCCTTGAGCAGATGGGGGTGCCGGACAAGATCATCGGCTACCTCTTCGTCGTCCTGACCATCGGCGTCTACGCCTATATCGGCATCATCAGCCGCACCGCGGCGGTGGCCGAATACTACGTGGCGGGGCGGCGTGTGCCGGCCATCTACAACGGCATGGCGACGGGGTCCGACTGGATGTCCGCCGCCAGCTTCATCGGCATGGCGGGCAGCCTCTATGCGCTGGGCTATGGCGGGCTTGCCTTCATCCTCGGCTGGACCGGCGGCTACATGCTGGTGGCCATCCTGCTGGCGCCCTACCTGCGGAAATTCGGCCAGTACACGGTGCCGGACTTCCTCGGCGCGCGGTTTGGCGGGAACATCGCCCGGTCGCTCGGCGTCATCGTGCTGCTCACCGCGTCCTTCGTCTATGTCGTGGCGCAGATCGTGGGCGTGGGCATCATCACCCAGCGCTTCCTGGAAGTGTCCTTCCTCACGGCGGTCTTCCTCGGCCTCGCCGGCATCCTGGTGTGCTCCATGCTGGGCGGCATGCGGGCGGTCACCTGGACCCAGGTGGCGCAGTACATCATCCTGATCATCGCCTACCTGCTGCCGGCCATCCTGATGTCGGTGAAGGTCACCGGCGTGCCGATCCCGCAGATCATGTACGGCTTCGCGCTGGAACGGATCGAGGGGCTGGAGCAGGGCTTCCGTGCCGCCGGGATGATTCCACCGCCCGGGGTCACGGGCTGGCATACCGCGCCCTTCATCGGTGCCAACGGCGCCTTCTCCTGGTCCGCCGCCTTCAACTTCTTCGCCCTCGTCTTCTGCCTGATGGTCGGCACCGCCGCCCTGCCGCATATCCTGATGCGCTACTTCACCACGCCTTCCGTGCGTGAGGCGCGGCAATCCGTGGCGTGGTCGCTGTTCTTCATCTTCCTGCTGTACTTCACCGCGCCCGCCTATGCGGCCTTCGGCAAGCTGGAGATCTACCAGACCATCATCGGCCAGCCGATTGCGGCGCTGCCGGAGTGGATCAAGAACTGGCAGATCGTCTCGCCCTACGGGGTGCCGTGGGTGAACATCGTCGACGTCAACCGCGACGGCATCGTGCAATGGGGCGAATTCCGCATCCATCCGGACGTGGTCGTGCTGGCGACGCCGGAAATCGCGGGCCTGCCGTATGTCATCGCGGGGTTGGTGGCGGCGGGCGGCCTGGCGGCGGCGCTTTCCACCGCGGACGGGCTGTTGCTGGCGCTGGCCAATGCGCTGTCGCATGACGTCTACTACAAGATGATCGACCGCAACGCGCCCACCGCGCGTCGCCTCGTCATCTCCCGCGTCCTGCTCATCATGGTGGCGGTGCTTGCGGCCTGGACCGCGGGGAATGCGGGGGCGGATATCCTGTTCCTGGTTGCCTGGGCCTTCTCCATCGCCGCGGCCGGCCTGTTTGCCGCGCTGGTGATGGGCGTGTGGTACAAGAAGACCACCAATGCCGCGGCCTGCTGGGGCATGGCGGTGGGCTATGGCTTCACCGTTGGCTACCTGGTCTGGACCGAATTCTACGGCCTGTCCTTCATCGAGGTGTTCGGCTCGAAGGAGGCGATCCTGGCCGCGGCCCGTCAAACCGCGGCGCTGCCCTTGGCGGATGCGGAGCTGAAGGCCTATGCCGCGGCGCTGGTGGCCAATGCCGGCCAGATCACCGATGGCGCGATGTCCTGGTTCGGCCAGTTGATCCTGACGACCGACAGCGTCGTGCTGCGCGGCCGTACGGTGGCCAGGCTGTGGACGCTGAACAACATCTCCGGCGGCATCATCGGCGTGCCGCTGTCCTTCCTCACCATCTGGCTGGTGTCCAAGTTCACCACGGCGCCGAGCCAGGCGATGCAGGACTTCATCGACGACATCCGCATCCCGAAGGGCGGCGTGCGCCTGGTGGACCGGCGGGAAGCCGTCGAGTAACCAGGCGCTTCCGGCGTCGAGATTGGGGGCGGCCGCGGCAACGTGGCCGCCCCTACTGCGTCAAGCCGTTTGCACAAGGATCCCAGGCCGCCGATGCAGCCCTTCATCACCGACCATCTCGGCTTCTGGATTCCGCTTTACGTCCTGGCGCTGACGGCCTGGGCCTGCCTCGGGCGATTCCTGATGCAGGTCATCGTGCCGCATGACAGCCCGAACTACATCTGGCGCGGCTTCCGGATGCTGACGGATTGGGCCGTCTGGCTCGCCCGCCGCGCGGTGCCGTCCTATGTCGATGTCCGCTTCCTGCCGCTGGTCGCGGCCTGCTGGCTGTTCGGCCTGCGCCTGGTCTCCGGCGTGCTGATGCTGTCCGCCGGCCTCGGCCCGCGCATCACGCCACCCGGGGCGGGCTGAGCGCGATGACACCGCAGAACCTGTTCGTGGTCGTGGTCGGGCTGTGCCTGATGAACGGCCTGATCAGCCCGGCCCTGCCCGTGATGATGGCGCTGTACCCGGTCTGGCTGCCGGAGATGCTGCCGCCGACGAATGAGATCGTCTTCTACGGCGCCAGCCTGATGGTATCGACCGGCACGCTGCTGCTGTCCGCGCTGCCGGCCGCCATCATCGAACGGCTCGGCGCGTCGCTGTCCGCGGCCATGCTGGTCTGGGTCGGCGGGGCTGGGCTGTTGCTGCTGCTCGGCCTGGGGTGAGGGGCCGCGCGCGCCCCCCAACGGCGCCCTTCAGCGCCAGACGTAGCTGTTGAGGCTGCACGTCTCCTGCCGCCGCCGTTCGAAGGCGCGACCATCCGCATAGACCACCCGGATATCCACGGCACAGGTCACGCCGGCGGGAAGGGACACGGACAGGCGCTGGCCCGGTGCCATCACCTGCGTGCCCAGCCGGTCCGGCCCCCAGCCGCCATCGGTCGCCAGCGAGACATACAGCTCCCGGATCGTGGTGTTGGTGCCGTTCACGAAGTTGAAGGACGGGTTCATCGAGGCCGGGCGCGATGGCGCCACCTGCGCCCCGGCGCCCGCCCCGCCACCGCCACGGCCGCCGAACACCACCTGGCTCAGATTGCAGGCATTCACCTGCATCCGCGTCGCCTCGCCGCCGCCCTGGAAGGTCACGCGGATATCGAGCACGCAATCGCCGAAGGACGGCTCCACCCAGACCCGTTCCCGGTAAGGCAGCACCGAGGTGCCCAGGATATCCGGCCCCCAGTTCGAGACGCGGGAGGAGGAGACATAGGCACGCTCGATGGTTCGGCCGGTGTCGTTGATCAGCCAGAACCGGTTCTGCGCCTGTGCCGAGCCGGCGGCCACGAGGCCGGCAAGCAGTGCGAACAGGGCAAGGACGTGGCGACGCATCAGGCGGACTCCCAATTTCCGGTATGGCGCGCAAAACGTAACAGCGGGACCAGGATGATCAGGTGAACATCCGTCCATTTCATGTCGCGGTGTTTCGCTGTCCGTGTCGTGGCGGCCAACCCTGTGGCCCTGGGGCCACGCCTGGACCCTGCCGGGCGCCCCGCCTGCTGCGATGCACCGATGCCGTCCTGGCGAAGCGGCGCGCAGGCCTGCTAGGTTCCATGCCATGATCTGGTCCGTCCCGCCCCGCCGTGCCCTTCTGCTCGCGGCTGCGCTGCTGTCCGGCTGTGCGGCCGCCGGCACGCCCAGCCCCGCCACCACCGCGGCGGCGGCCCCAGCCGCGGAGCCGGAGGGGGTGTTCGGCAACTACCTGTCCGGCCGCTTCGCGCAATCCGAGACGGATACGCGCGCCGCCGCCGACCGGCTGCTGGAAGCCCTGCGGCGGGACCCCAACGAGCCGGAAGTCCTGAGCCGCGCCTTCGCCGCCGCCCTGCTGGATGGTCGGCCGGAAGCGCTGCGCCTGGCGCGCCGCCTACCGCAGAACCAGGCGGCAGCGCTGCTGCTGATCGGCTCCGAAGCCCTCGCCGGGCGCTGGGACCGGACGGAACAGCGGGTGCGCGCCCTGCCGCGTCAGGGGCCGGCGCAATTGCTGCAGCCGCTGCTGCTGGCCTGGGTGCAGCAGGGCCGCGGTCAGACCGATGCGGCCCTGGCCACGCTGCGCCCGCTGGCGGAGGCCGGCCGCCTGCGCGGCATCCATGCGCTGCACATGGCGCTGATCGCCGACCTCGCCGGCCGCCCGCGGGAGGCGGAGCGCGCCATTCGCGTCGCCCTGGCCGAAACGCCGGATCCCTCGATCCGCTTGTTGCAGGTGGCCGCCGCCATCTTCGCCCGCAGTGGGCGGGAGGGGGAGGCGATGGCGCTGGTCGATGGGCTGGCGCGGGCGCTGGGCGATTACGCCCTGGCCGCCAGCAGCCCGGCGCAGCGCCGCGCCCTGTTGGAAACCCGCCCCGTTTCCTCCGCCGTGGAGGGGATTTCCGAATCCTACCTGACCCTGGCGGCGGCGCTGCGCCAGCAGGGCGGCGGCGATGCGGCGCTGATCCTGGCGCGGCTGTCGCTGCGGCTGCGCCCGAACTTCGCCCCCACCCTGCTGCTGATCGCGGAGAACTACGCCGAGGAAGAGCACCCCGATTCCGCGCTTCTGGTGCTGGAGGCCGTTCCGGGCAGCGACCCCTTGGCCTCCGTCACCGCGCTGCGCCGCACCGCGCTGCTCGACCGCCTGAACCGGGTGGAGGAGGCGGAGGCCGCCTTGCGGGGCCTGGCGGCGGACCTGCCGGCGCAGCCGCAGCCCCTGGTACGGCTGGGCGACCTGCTGCGGGTGCGCAACCGTTTCCCCGATGCGGTGCTGGCCTATGACGCCGCGCTGGCGCGCATCCCGGTGCCCGGGGCGACCGACTGGCCGCTGTATTATGCCCGCGGCATCGCCCATGAACGATCGGGCGACTGGCCGAAGGCGGAGGCGGATTTCAAGCGGGCGCTGGAGCTGGCGCCGGAGCAGCCCTACGTCCTGAACTACCTGGCCTATACCTGGGTGGAGCAGGGCCGGTATCTGCCGGAAGCGCGCCGCATGCTGGAACGCGCCGTGGCGCTGCGGCCGAATGACGGCAACATCGTCGACAGCCTCGGCTGGGCGCTGTTCCGCATGGGCGACATCCCCGGCGCCATCGCGGCGCTGGAGCGCGCGGTGGAGCTGGAGCCGCGGAATTCGGTCATCAACGACCATCTGGGCGATGCCTATTGGGCCGCCGGCCGGCAGTTGGAGGCACGCTTTCAGTGGCGCCGCGCACTGGGGCTGGAGCCGGAGGCGGCGGAGGCGGAAAAGATCACCACCAAGCTGCGCGATGGCCTGTCCGCCGCGCCGGCGGCCACGGCACAGCGGCCCGATTGAGCGCGCAGGATCCGGGCTTCGCCCCGGCCAAGGTCAACCTGTACCTGCGCATCACCGGGCGCCGGTCCGATGGGTTCCACCTGCTGGACAGCCTGGCGGTGTTCGCCGGCATTGGCGACCGCGTGGCCGCGACACCCGCCGAGGCGCTGACCCTGTCGCTGGCAGGGCCGGAGGCGGCGGCGCTGAAGGCGGAGCCGGACAACCTGGTGCTGCGCGCCGCCCGCGCCTTGGCGCAGGCCACGGGCGTGACCCGTGGGGCCGCGCTGCGCCTGGAAAAACACCTGCCCGTCGCGTCGGGCATCGGCGGCGGCTCCGCGGATGCCGCGGCGGCGCTGCGCGTGCTGGCCCGGCTGTGGGGCGTGCCGGCGGAGCTGGAGGCGATTGCGGCCAGGCTCGGCGCCGATGTGCCGGTCTGCGTCGCCGGGCAGCCGGCCCGGATGCGCGGGGTGGGGGGGCTGCTCTCGCCGGTGCCGCCGCTGCCGTCCTGCGGCCTGCTGCTGGCCAATCCGCGGCTGCCCCTGGCAACGCCTACCGTGTTCCGCGCGCGCCAGGGCGGGTTTTCCGACCTCGCCAACTACCCCGCGGGCTGGGCGGATGCCGCCGACCTGGCCGATTGGCTGCGCCCGCTGGGCAACGACCTTGAGGCGGCCGCGATCACCCTGTGCCCGGATGTCGCGGCGGTGCTGGCCGCGATCGCGGCGCAGCCCGGCTGCCTGTTGGCGCGGATGAGCGGGTCTGGCGCCACCTGCTTCGGGCTGTTCCCGACACCCGCCGAGGCCGCCGCCGTGGCCGCGGCGCTGCCGGCCGATTGGTGGCGCTGGGGCGGCGCGCTCAGCGCCTGAGCCAGGCCTTCAGCCGCGCCGGGGCCTGCACCACCTCCGTCTCCGCGCCGCAATAGCTGAAGCGCAGGAAGCGGTGGCCGCGCATGCGGTCGAAATCCACGCCGGCGGAGGCCGCGATATCGGCGCCGGCCAGCATGCGGGCGCAGAAATCCAGGCTGTCATTGCTGAGATGGCCGATGTCGCACCACAAATAGAAGGCGCCATCGGCGGCGGCGATGCGGTCGAAGCCGGCCTGGGGCAGGCCCTCCAGCAAGGCGCTCCGCGCGCGGCGGTAGCCGTCCTTGTTGGCCTCCAGCTCCGCCGTGCAGTCGAAGGCGGCCTCGGCGGCGACCTGGGCGATGTGGGGGGCGCTGATGAACAGGTTCTGCGCCAGGCGCTCCACCGGCCGGCACAGATCCTCCGGCAGCAGCAGCCAGCCGATCCGCCAGCCGGTCATGCAGAAGTACTTGGAAAAACTGTTCACCACGATGGCGCTGTCGCTGAAGGCGGCCGCGGTGCTTTCGGCGACCGTGCCCCAGGACAGGCCGTGATAGATCTCGTCCGAGACCAGCCGCACGCCATGGGCGTGGCACCAGCGGGCAATCGCCGAAAGCTCGTCGGGGGCGAGCATGGTGCCGGCGGGGTTGCAGGGGCTGGCGATGATCAGCCCGGCGGGCAGCGGGTCCATCTTTTCCAGCATCGCCAGCGTCGGCTGGAAGCGGGTGCCGGCATCGCAGGGCAGCAGCTGCGGCACCATGCCGAGGGCGGTCAGGATGTTGGCGTAGGGCGGGTAGAAGGGCGCGGCCATGGCGATGCGGTCCCCCACATCGAAGGCCGCGAGGAAGGCCAGCGGAAAGGCGCCGGAGGCACCCACCGTCACCGCGATCCGCGCCGGCGCCACCGTCACACCGTACTGGTCCTGGTAGTGCCGCGCGATGCGGGCGCGCAGCGATGCCAGGCCGAAGGCTTCCGTGTAGCCCATCGGGCGGCGGGATTGCAGCGCGCGGATGGCGGCTTCCTCCGCCCCGCGCGGCGCGCCATTGCCGGGCTGGCCCACTTCCATGCGCAGCACGCCGGGGGCGCCGGCGGGCAGGCTGGCGGCGCGCACATTGGCGGCCGCGATCACGTCCATCACCAGGAAGGGCGGCGCCTCCGCCCCCCTTCCGATCTTCAGAGCCATCGGTTCAGCGGTCCACCGCGCCCACCGCCAGGCCGGCGCCGCGCGGGTCCGTCACGCCCTCGCAGGCATTGGCATCGCCCGGCAGGTAGCGCGGGCAGGACAGAAGCTGGGTGCGCCCCGGCTCCGGCGCCGCGCCGGCCGCGCGCGTCGCATCCACGCCGCCCATCACCTGGGACAGCGGCAGGGCGACCGCCATGGGCGCCGCCTGCTGGCCGCTGCCGGCGGCGGCGGCGCGGAAGGCGCGCAGATTGGGGCTGTGCACCAGCCCGGCCGAGAGCAGCGCCGGCTGCACCTGGCCGATGCCCGGCGCCGCGGCCAGCAGCACGCCGGTGCCGGGGGCGATGCGGCCCGTGCCGAACAGGTTGTTCATGGTGAAGGCGCAGGTCACCGCCATGCCGTCCCGGTCCACCACCGTGAGGCCGGTGGAGGCCGGCAGCATGCCGAGCCCGCCGCCCGGCAGCTCGGCGGAGGCCAGCAGCGTCATCGGCTCCCCACCCCTGGCACGCCAGGCGGCGGCCACGGCCTCCCCCCGCGCCGCCGCAGCGGGTGCCGCGCTGCCGGTCTGGAGGGCGGCGAAGGCCGCCGCGGCGGCCAGGCCGCCATCGGCCGGCGGCGGCAGGAAGGAGACCACGTCATTGCCCAGCCGGGCCTGCAAGGGCGGCAGCACCTGGGGCACCGCCTCCCGCAGTTCTGCCACGGTCAGCATGCCGCCGGCAGCGCGGGAGGTTTCCTCCATCCGCCTTGCCAGCGCGCCCTGGTGCAGGTCGCCCACGCCCGCGGTCCGCAGGCTGGCGAGCGTGCTGCCGAGGTCCATCTGGGTCATCCGCGTGCCGGAGGCCAGCGGCTGGCCGCCAGGGCCAGCAAAGGCGGTGGCGGCGCCCGGGTCGGCGAAGAGCGGGCCGGCGACGGCGGCGAGGTCGGCGGCGAAGGCGCGGCTGACCTCGGTGCCGAAGCGGGCGGCCTGTTCGGCCGGGACGATCAATTCCTCGAAAGGCCGGCGGCCGGCGCGGGCATGCAGCGCGAACAGGCCGCGCGCCATCAGCGGCACGGCGGCCGGGCGGTCGGCGCCGGCCGGCACGGCAGCGCGCCGGCCGGGCGGGAAGACGATGGCCTCCACCTCGTTTCGGCTCGGCACGTACAGCAGGCAGGCGCCACCGCCGCCGAGCCCGGCGCGGGAGGGCAGGGTGACGGTCAGCGCGAAGCCCGCTGCCACCGCCGCATCCGCCGCCGATCCGCCGGCCGAGAGCACGTTGCGCGCGATCAGCGCGGCGCGGGGTTCCTCCGCCGCGACGCCGCCGAGGAAGCCGCGCACGAAGCCTTCCTGCCCGGCCTGGACGGTGCTGGTGGTGCCATCCGTGGCGCCGCAGGCGGCCAGAAGCGGCAGCAGGGCCAGCGCGGCGATGCCGCGGGGGTTTAGCGCGGCCATGCCGCGGGGGTTCAGCGCGGCCATGCCGCGGGTTGGGCGTCGGGCGTTACAAGCCTCGGGGTGGGCCGAGGGCGCCGATCGCGCTAGGCTGGTCGCCATGTCGCGCCCCCTGGCCTTCTCGATCGCCGGCACCAAGCTGGTCGTCATCCTGGTCGTCCTCGCCCTTCTCGTCGCGCTGGTCGTCCCCGGATCGGCCGCGGCGCAGCAGGCCTCGCAGCGGATCGTCACCATCCGGGATGCGGAGACCGAACACCTGGTCCGCCGCCTGTCCCACCCGCTGTTCCGTACGGCGGGCGTCGATCCCGGACTGGTTCGGATCACGCTGATCCAGAACCGCGCCATAAACGCCTTCGTCAGTACCGGCAACCGGCTGTTCATCCATACCGGCCTGATCCAGCAGGCCGGATCGGTGCGGGAGCTGATCGGCGTGCTGGCGCATGAGACCGGCCACATCGCCGGCGGCCACCTGGCGCGCATGCCGGATGAGATGCGCGCGGCCATGCTGCGCTCCGTCGCCGCCATGCTGCTGGGCGGCGCGGCGGCCGCGGCGTCGGGCGATTCGGGCGCGCTGGCGGCCGGCATGCTGGGCGGCCAGGCGGCGGCCATGGCCGAATTCTACGCCTTCACCCGCAGCCAGGAGCAATCCGCCGACCAGGCGGCGGTCACCTATCTGGACCGGCTCGGCTGGTCCTCCCGCGGCATGGCGACGCTGCTGGAGAAGCTTCTGGAGCAGGAATTGCTCGCAGTTGGCCGGCAGGACCCCTATTTCCGCACCCACCCCCTGTCCCGCGACCGGCTGGAATTCGCCCGCGAGCACATCGCCCGGTCCCGCCACGCCGATGCCCCGAACCCGCCGGGCTTCGAGGAAAGCTTCGCCATGGTGCGGGCGAAGCTGGACGGCTTCATCGACCCGCCGGCCATGACCTGGCGCCGCTACCCGCCCACGGACACCTCCACCCCCGCCCGCTATGCCCGCGCCATCGCGCAGTTCCGCTCGGGTCGCATCGCGGAAGCGGTGGCCCTGATGGAGGGGCTGATCGCGGAGTCGCCCCAGACCCCCTGGCTGCATGAGCTGAAGGGCCAGATCCTGTTCGAGGGCCATCGCCCGGCCGAGGCCCTGGCCCCCTACGCCACGGCCAGCCGCCTGGCACCGGATGAGCCGATGATCCGCCTGAGCCATGCCCGGGTGCTGATCGAGCTTGGCCAGCCGGACCAGTTGCAGCGCGCGGTGGCGGAGCTGGAGGCGACGCTGCGCAGCGAACGCGAAAGCCCCTTCGTCTGGCGCCAGATGGCGGTGGCGCAGGGCCGGCTGGGCAACATGCCGATGGCCGATCTCGCCCTGGCCGAGGAAGCGCTGCTGCTGGGCGACCCGCGCAGCGCCCGCACCCTGGCCACCCGCGCCGCCGCCGCGCTGCCCGCCGGCCCGCAGCGGCTGCGGGCGCAGGATCTGCGCAATGCCGCCGAGCCCGAGAACCTGCCACCGGGTCGCAGAAGATGAGGAATGACATGCGCCGATTGATCCGGGCCGCCACCCTGCTGCTGGCCCTGGCCCTTCCCATCACCGGCTGGACCCAGGGCTTCACCCCTGCCCAGCGCGCCGAGATCGTGGAGATCCTGCGCCAGGCGCTGCGCGAGGATCCGACCATCCTGCGCGATGCCATCGGCGGGCTGGAAGCGGCCGAGCAGGCGGCGCGCGCCACGGCGCAGCGGGAGGCGATCGGCGCGCAGGAGGCCGCGCTGTTCCGCGATGCGGCGGACCCGGTGAAGGGCAATCCGCGCGGCGATGTGACGCTGGTGGAATTCTTCGATGCCCGCTGCGGCTACTGCAAGCAGCTGCACCCGACGATGGAGGCGCTGATCCGCCGCGACCCCAATCTGCGCGTGGTGATGAAGGACCTGCCGATCCTCGGCCCGAACAGCGTCCTCGCCTCCCGCGCCCTGCTCGCGGCGCAGCGCCAGGGCGGGTATTCCAGGCTGTATGATGCGCTGATGGCGCTGCGCGGGGAGCCGACGGAGCCGGTGCTGCGCCAGCAGGCGGAACGCGCCGGGCTGGATTGGGCCAGGCTGCGGCGGGACATGGACGACCCGGCGGTGGCCGCGCGCATCCAGGCCAATATGGCGCTGGCCCAGACGCTGGGCATCGAGGGCACGCCCGCCCTGGTGATCGGCCGCACCCTGGTGCCGGGCGCGGTGGACCTGCCGACGCTGGAGCGGCTGGTGGCGGAGGCCCGCGCGGCCCGCTGACCGGGCCGGTGCCGTCGGGGAGGTCGGCGCAACAGGGCGACATTTGCGCCCGTTTCCGTGCCGTATAGAGTGGCGGTAAGGGGGACTTTCGCGAATGGCGACCGATACCGACGCGGTCGGGATTCTGGCGCGACTGGTCGGCTTCGATACCACCAGCGCGCGCAGCAATCTGGATCTGGTCCAGTTCGTTCAGGATGACCTCGCCCGGCATGGCGTGGCCTCGCGCCGCGTGCCGGATGCCACCGGCCGGAAGGCGGCGCTGCATGCGGTGATCGGGCCGGCGGTGGCGGGCGGCGTGGCGCTTTCGGCGCATGGCGATTGCGTGCCGGTGGAAGGCCAGGCCTGGGCGGCGGACCCTTTCGCGCTGCGCGAGGTCGGTGGCCGGCTGACCGCGCGCGGCACGGTGGACATGAAGGGCTTCTGGGCCTGCGTCATGGCCGCGGTGCCCGGATTCGCCGCGCGGAAGCTGGCGCGGCCCATCCACCTGTGCCTGTCCTTCGACGAGGAAACCACCTTCGCCGGCGCCCCCCTGCTGGTGGATGGCCTGGCCCGGCACGGCCCGCCGCCGGCGCTGTGCATCGTGGGGGAGCCGAGCCGCATGGCGCCCGTGGTGGCGCATAAGGGCTATGCCTCCTGGGAGGTCGAGGTGACGGGGCGCACCGGCCATTCCAGCCAGGCGCACCGCACCGCCAATGCGCTGGAGGCGGCGGCGGAGGCGGTGGCCTTCCTGAAGGCCGAGGCCCGTCGCTTCGCCCGGGAGGGCCGCCGGGCGGAGGGGTTCGAGCCGCCCTACACCACCATCCATACCGGCACCTTCCACGCCGGCAGCATCCTCAACATCGTGCCGGACCTGGCCGAATTCGTCTTCGAGGTACGCTCCGTCCCAGGCGACCAGGCGGCGGCGCTGCGGGATGCGCTGGCCGATTACGCCCGCGACGTGCTGCTGCCCGATCTGCGCGCCCGCGCGCCGGAGGCGGAATTCCGCATCCGCCCGCGCTGCCTGGCGCCGCCGCTCAGCCTGGATCCCGCGCATCCGCTGGTGGGCCTCGCGCAGGATTGCGGGGCGGTCGGGCCGGTCGGGCGCATGCCCTTCGCGACCGAGGCCGGCGTGTTCCAGGATGCCGGCATCGCCACCCTGGTCTGCGGCCCTGGCGATGTGGCGCAGGCGCATCAGCCGGAGGAATGGATCGCGCGATCCGAACTCGCGGCCTGCTGCGCCTTTCTCGATCGGCTCGGCGACAGGATGGCGGCGTGAAGGCTTCCTCCGCCGTCCTGGCCGGCCTGCCGCCGCTGACCGTGCACCTGCCAAGCCCGGAGATCGGCCCCTGGCGCATGGGCAATATCGGGGTTCCCGGGGTGTGGCGCTTCACGGCGGCCGAGGCCGGGCCGCATCTGGTGGTCTCGGCCGCGGTGCATGGCAATGAGATTGCCGGCGCGCTGCTGCTGGCCCGCTGGCTGCGCGACGGGCTGCGGCCGCGGCGCGGCACGCTGACGCTGGTCTTCGGCAATCTGGCGGCGCTGGAGCGCTTCGACCCGGCCGACCCCACCGCCAGCCGCTTCGTCGATGAGGATATGAACCGCATCTGGGCGCCGGCCCTGCTGGCCGGCGGGCGGCGATCCGTGGAGCTGGACCGGGCGCGGGCACTGCTGCCGGTGATGGCGCAGGCGGATGTGCTGCTGGACCTGCATTCCATGCTGTGGCCGTCGGACCCGCTGTTCCTGTCCGGGCCGGGCGCGGCGGCGCGGGCGCTGGGCCAGGCGCTGGGCACGCCGCCGCTGGTGGTGGCGGATGATGGCCATGCGGCCGGGCTGCGGCTGATCGACCATGCGCGTTTCCGCGATGGCGGCACTGCGCTGCTGCTGGAGGCCGGATCGCACTGGCAGCCGGAAACACTGGTGCAGATGGAACACAGCGCCGCGCGCCTGCTGCGGCAACTCGGCCTGGCCACGCCCGACGCGCCGCTGCCGCCCGATGGCGCGGCGCCCGCCGGGCGCCTGGCGCGGGTGACGCAGACGGTGACGGCCACGACCAGCTGCTTCACCTTCCTACGCGATTTCCGGGGCGGGGAGGTGGTGCCGCGCCGCAACACGCTGATCGCGCTCGATGGCGATGCGGAGGTGCGGACCCCGCATGATGACTGCCTGCTGGTGATGCCCAGCCCGCACGCCATGCGCGGCCATACGGCGGTGCGGCTGGCGCGGTTCGAGGGGTAGGTTTCCTCCCGCCCTGTCTTGCTGTAGCCCCGCGTGGGATCGAAACGCCTGGGGGCCGCACATGGCACGTGAACTGACCGTCGCAATCGCTGGCCTCGGCGCCATCGGCCTGCATCTGGCCCGCGCGCTGGATGCGGGGGTGGAGGGGCTGCGCCTGGTGGCCGTGGCGGCGCGGGACCAGGACAAGGCGCGCGCCACCCTGGCCGGCTTCCGCACCCCGCCGGCGCTGGTGAGCCTGGCAGAGCTCGCCCAGGCCGATGTGGTGGTGGAGGCCGCGCCGGCGGCAATCTTCGAACAGGTCGCCATCGCGGCGATCGAGGCCGGGCGTATCTTCGTGCCGTCCTCCTGCGGTGCGCTGTTGCCGCGCATGCATCTGGTGGCGCGGGCGCGGGAGACGGGGGCGCGCATCATTGTGCCGACCGGCGCGCTGCTCGGGCTGGATGCGGTGCGGGCCGCGGCGGAAGGGGAGGTGGCCTCCGTCACCATCGAGACGCGCAAGCCGCCGCGCGGCCTGGTGGGCGCGCCCTATCTCGACCAGCACGGCATCGATGTGGCGGCGGTGACCAAGCCGACGCTGATTTTCGAGGGCAATGCCTTCGACGCGGCGCAGGGCTTCCCGGCGAATGTGAACGTCGCGGCGGCGCTGGCGCTGGCGGGCATCGGGCCGGAGCGGACCACGGTGCAGATCTGGGCGGACACCACCGTGACGCGCAACACCCACACGATTCGCGTGGAAGCGGCCAGCGCGCGGCTGACCATGACGATCGAGAATGTGCCGAGCGAGGAGAACCCCCGCACCGGCAAGATCACGCCCCTGTCGATCCTGGCTTGCCTGCGCGGGCTGACCAGCACGCTGAAGGTCGGGAGCTGATTGGAACGGGTATCGGGAACACCCGCATGCAGCGCCAGCATCAGACGTCTAGCGCCGCCGCCAACCGCCCCAAAACCTCGGGCCGTATCGTCTCGGAGACCTGCAGCACACGGCCGTTCGTCAGCACCAGCTCGACCATCGCCGCGGCCTTGCCGGGTCGCACGACAGGCCCGCGCGGTGGCAATGCTGGGTGTGGCACCTGCTTGCAGGCCGCAGCCTCCACCACACGCACCGGGACCAACCCTGGAGCTGCATCAGCGCACACCACGCCCGGCATCGTCCCTTCACGCACTTGGCGGCGCCAATCAAACAGTAGGCTGCGACTCATCCCGTGCCGGTCCGCCACAGCCGCGACCGATGCCCCAGGCCGCGACAACTCCTCTACCAACGCAAGCTTCTGCTCGACCGGCCAGCGCCGACGACGCGCCACCACGCTAGGAGGCTGTCCGAGTAATCGCTGGTGATGCGGGAACGGCTGTGATTCGATCTTGTCTATGAGCAAGACCTTCCGGCCCTGGGACATCGATCAGGCATGGCTGCTGCCGCCGTCGCTGCACGAGTTCGTGCCGCCGGGCCATCTGGCCCATTTCGTCCGCGACCTTGTGCGGGAGACGCTGGATCTGGCGGAGATCCTATCCGACTACGATGAGGCCCGGGGCTATCCACCTTATCATCCGGCAATGATGGTGGCTGTGCTGCTCTATGGCTACAGCCAGGGCGTCTATTCCTCGCGCCGCCTGGCCCGGGCCTGCGAGGAACGAATGGACTTCATGGCAGTCACCGGGTTGAACCGGCCGGACTTCCGTACGATCAGCGACTTCCGCAGGCGACACCTCACCGCGCTGTCAGACCTTTTCGTACAGGTGCTGCGGCTGTGCCGGGCGGCGGGTTTGGTTCAGTTTGGGCACGTGGCGATTGACGGCACGAAACTCAAAGCCAACGCGTCACGGCACAAGGCCATGAGCTACGGGCGCCTGCGACAGGCCGAGGCCGCCCTCGCAGCGGAGGTCGCCGCATGGTCTGCGCGGGCGGAGCAGGCCGATGCGACGGAGGATGGCCAGCATGGATCCAGCCGCCGAGGCGACGAACCGCCGGATTGGCTCGCAGACAAGGCGAAGCGCCTTGCCCGTATCCGCGCGGCGCGGGTAGCGCTCGAAAGGGAGGCAGCCGAGGAGCCTGCAGAACGCGACCCCGAGGAACCCGGCCCATCCTCTGGCATGCAGCAAGTTGGCAAGCCGTGTCGGGCGGCCGACGGCGGGCCACCGGACAGGGCGCAGCGCAACTTCACTGACCCAGACAGCCGCATCCTGCCCACGCGCGACGGGTTCATCGCAGGCTACAACGGCCAGATCGCGGTGGATGCCGCCCGCGGGGTGATCGTCTCGCACCGCCTGGTCACCAGCGGGGCTGACGTTGACGGTCTCGTGCCCCTGGTCGATGCCGTCTACCAGGCGCTGGGCCGCAAGCCGGTCGAGGTGTCCGCCGATACAGGGTTCGCGAGCGAGGCCAATCTCGAGGCCATGGCCGAGCGTCGCATCAAGGCCTACGTGCCGCCCCGACGCGGGCGTGGTGGCCGCGACGAGCCCCACATCACGGCTCGGCGCCTGAAGCGCCAGCCCCGGATGATCGCCATGGCCGCGATGCTCAAGCGGGCCGGGCATCGCAGCCGCTATCGATTGCGCAAGCAGGTCGTCGAGCCGGTGTTCGGGCAGATCAAGCAGGCACGAGGCTTTCGCCAGTTCCTCCTCCGCGGCCTCCATAAAGTCCGAGCCGAGTGGGCGCCGCACGCTGAAGGACCAGTGGATCAGTCCACACCAACCGTCTCCAGTGCCCCAAGCCAAACGTCAGCGTCGTTACTCGGACAGCCTCCTAGGCGTAAGGGCGACAACGGACATCCGCGTCGCCCAGCATCACAGGAGATCAGCCGATCAGCGATACCCGCCACAAGGCAGTCAGCAGAGGACGCTTACCCCTTTGCACTTAACGGCGCTCGAAAGAACGCCCGTAAGTGCAAAAGGCAGGCCCCGCCCAATCCCTCTAGGCGGCCGTCACCGGATGGGTACGGTGCAGCGGACCCTGCGACCCGCGAAAGGGGATGTTGACCTTCAGGGTCTTCTGCCGTCGGCTCAGGGTGCTGAAGTCTGGCACGGTCCAATCGAGGCCGATCAGCCGCAGCAGGCTCTCGACGAAGCCGGTCGTCTGGCGGCAGCGCCATGCCGAACAGCACCTTCATGGTCAGGCAGGTCTGGACAGCAGCATCGCTATAGATGGGTTGTCGGCCCCGTTTCCCGGTCGGCACGGCTTCCCAGGTCATCTCTGGATCGAACCAGATCGTCAGCGAGCCACGTCGCTTGAGCCCCTCGTTGTAGGCGGGCCATTTCCTGGTCTTGTACGTCAGCCGTGTCGGTCTGCTCATGCCGTCCAGCTATCACACTGGATTCACGACATGAATCCTACCTTCCGGCCATTTGTGCAACAGAGCCCCGTGCCGTCGGTATAAATAGCAACTCACATTCTGATTGGTCTATAATTTTATAATATAGCCCGGCACAATATCCTCGACCCCCACCCGCTCTAAGGCACTGCGTCTTTCGCGTGCAAAAAAACGAATTTCAGGGTTTTCTTCGAGGGCGCGCCCATACCAGTATCGAGCCGCATTCAATTCTTCAATTTTTTCATAACATTCCCCAAGTTTTTCTCCTAAATACCCCCCCCATCTAGTGAGGGATCGCCATCACACATAAATAGATATATTCTTATAGCACTACGAAAATCTCCAGACGATGCAAATTTGTCTGCAGCTGTTTGTAATAAATTAAAATCATATTTTTCTGACATGGTCGATTCTCTATGGATTTAGAGGTATGTGGATATTTGGATTCGAACTTCCAGGAAAGCGTTCCATCCCCTCTGGATTGCTCTACGCGCCGCCAAGACCGGCAGCGCGGCTCACTGGCGCCTGAAGTTTCTCATCTGTTCGCGCGAGCCGGACGCCAAGAACACTTTCGTGTTCTGACCCCATTCATGCAAAGAGCCTAAACACTTCAGAGCCAGTACGCTAATTTAAAATAGACACCAATTTTTTTCTGTAAAAAGAAATATATCTATTCTCTCTTTCTGAAAAAAAATCCTCTAACCGCTCTTCTATTTGATCAGGATCCCATGCCAGCAATGGATCTAAGCCGAGGCATTCGCTGTGTGATGACCTGAATATCTCATATCCATTTTCGGACGACGATTTGGATTTATATATCTCAACAGAGCGAGTGTCATGGTTTATTTTGAAAAAACAATGATCTCTCATAACCACGTCGTCTATATCAGTTCTGCAAATTGTCTTCCAACGCCTAAGAGCAGATTTGTGGACGCCCGCAACAAACGCAACGTTTGAAACGTCAATATTTTCACACGATAGAGATAACTCCGAGCAAACGTTAAAAAACTCGAACATCTTCGGAAGAATTCTTGCGTAACATAATCTTCCGGATTTTAATTTTATTATTTTCACTTCGCCTGTTTCGCTTCGTGGGTATTTCATGTTTTTCTCGCGATATTATCTTGGTGATGGCATGCCGAATTCCTGCTCGGCGCGGTAATTGTAATGTGGCCCTAAAGGATTAAATGGAGATATGCCGTTAATCCTGTTTGCAATTCTTGGAGAGCCAATGCTGCCGTAAGCGTCAATAAGTTGTTGTTCTCGTCCGCGAATAGCAGAATAAGATTCTGAGCTCCGATCTGGATCGGGTGGGCTAAATCCTTGTGAATTAAGCTCGCTTGTGCGGTTTCGTTCAAGGATGTTCGAAAGGGGGTCCATTCGTCCTCCCGTTCTTCCTATATAAACTTGCCCCGTTTCAATATTCTCGCGAGTATAAGTTTGATATGTGTAGTCTGGCCTTCGAAGTTCTCTCTCTAGTGCTCGTACTATTTGTTCTGTCGTTGCTATACCTGGTATAGGCGCTGGAATAGGTAAAGGAATTCCTAGTGGCCCACTTGGTGTCATATATTGAACAGGCTGTATCAAGCTTGACTGGCTGGATCCCGACTCAGCTGGGCTAAGCCCTAGAGGATCTATTCTGTTAAGTGGGTCATTCCCCACGTATGCGTATAGGTTGATGCCGCCCTGGTATCCGATCGGGTCGGCTTGGAGGAAGCGCCCGAGACCTGGATGGTAGTGCCTGGCACGGAAGTAGTGCAGCCCGCCCGCCTCGGCATCGAGCCGCTGCCCGGTAAAGGCAAAGGGCAGCACGGCCCCTGCACCTTCGCAATAGGGCTGATAGCGCCGCAGCGTCAGCGCCCCTGTGTCCGAGGCCATCGCTCCCACCACGGAGCCCAGGATGTCAGGCACATAGCTCTCGCGCGTCGCAGCCCCGATCTCCATCCGGGCCGCCACCTCGTTTGCGCCGGGCCCATAGGCATACCAGCGCTGCACCTGCCCGCCGGTGCCGTCGTATTCCAACACCTCCCGCCCCTCGCCGTCAGTCACGAAGACCGTCGTCGTGCCGCCCGTGCTGCGCAGCTTGCGCCGGCCCTGCGCGTCATAGGCGTAGGTCGCCACCGTGCTGCCGCCCAGGCTCACCAGGACCAGTCGGTTCTCGGCATCGTAGCCGTAGGTGAAGGTGCCGTCCGAGGTCAGGTTGCCGTTCGCGTCATGGGTCGGTGCGACGGCGCCGACGGCGCTGTACTGGTCGGCCGAGTTCGTCGTGTAGGCCACGGTGGAAGGCGTCGACGGCGGATAGTTCCTAAGGCCTGAACCAGCGCAGCGCGTTGACCAGCGTGATCAGCCCCGCGGCCACATAGGTCAGCGCCGCGGCGCGCAGCACGCGGCGGGCCTGGGGCAGGTCGGCCGGGGGCAGGTAGCCGCCCTGTTCCAGCACCGGCAGCGCCTTGCGGAAGCTGGCATCCAGCTCCACCGGCAGGGTCACCGCATGCACCGCCAGTCGCCCGGCGAACAGCAGCACGACCAGGGCCAGTTGCAGCGCCACCAGCGACGGGGACCGCACCGCGGCGAAGACCAGCGGCAGGGAGATCAGCACCACCTGGCCGATGCGGTCGAGCGGCGTGATCATCTGGATCAGCGCCATGCGTCGTTGGAACCCCGGCTCTCCGCGGGCGTGCTGCACCGCATGCGAGACCTCATGCGTCGCCACCGCCACGGCGGCGACGGAGCGGCCGGAGAAATGCGGCGGGGTCAGGCGGATGATGCCGGCGCCGGGGTCGTAGTGGTCGCCGGCCTCCGATTCCTCCACCTGGACATGGTGCAGCCCGGCCTCATCCAGCAGGTGGCGGGCGAGTTCGCCGCCGGTGCCGGGCAGGTCGGTCCGCTCCGCCTGCGCCACGCGCAGCACATGCTGCACCCAGAGCTGCGGCCCGAAGATCAGGGCCAGCAGCAACAGCCCGCCGAGGATGATGAGGATCGCCATGGGCGCAGAATATCAGACGACGGGGCTGCGCCCGCCATCGACGTTGATGGCCGTGCCGGTGACATAGCCGCCCTGGTCGGAGGCGAGGAAGGTGGCCATGGCGGCGAATTCCTCAGCGCGGCCGATGCGGCCCAGCGGCACCGCCTTGCCCTGTTCCGCCTTCCAATCCTCCCAGGAGATGCCGCGCGGGTCGGCGGCGTGGCGGCGCACCCATTGGTCGCTCTCGATGATGCCGACCAGCAAGCCGTTCACCAGGATGCCATGGGGGGCGCCCTCGCCGGCCAGGATTTTCGTCAATGCCATGCCGGCGGCGCGGGAGACGGCGGTGGGGGCGCCGCCGGCGGCCGGGGCCTTGGCGCCCACGTTCAGCACGTTGATGATCCGGCCCCAGCGGCGTTCCTGCATGCCGGGCCAGACCGCACGGGTCAGCCGGATGGCGGCGAACAGTTTCAGGTCGAGATCGGCCTGCCAGAGGGCGTCATCCACCTCCATGAAGGGGCCGCGCTGGCTGGTGCCGGCATTGTTCACCAGGATGTCCACCGCGCCGAGTTCGGCCGCGGCCTGGCGGGCCGCATGGGCGCAGCCCTCGGCGGTGCCGACATCGGCGGAAATGGCGGCAATCCGGGCGCCCTGGAATTTGCCGAGGAGATGAGTCTTGGCGCTGGCCAGCGCTTCCGCGCCGCGCGCCACCAGCGCCACGGCCGCGCCGGATTCGAGGAAACTTTCGGCAATGGCGAGGCCGAGGCCCTTCGACCCCCCTGTGATCAGGGCGGTGTGGCCATCGAGGCGGATCTGCATGTGGTTATTTTCCTGGACGTGTGGGCGAATGGGCGATCGACGGGGCTCGAACCCGCGACATCCAAGACCACAACCTGGCGCTCTACCAGCTGAGCTACGAC
>LNFM01002480.1_pt1 | contig 38615 bp, 51 predicted proteins | sample 596031 | NCBI WGS metagenome assembly LNFM01 (sample SAMN04254537, study PRJNA301005) | activated carbon metagenome | isolation source: dual media filters at the Ann Arbor, Michigan drinking water treatment plant | place: USA: Ann Arbor | reverse complement strand
CCGCGTAGACCTTCTGCTCGCTCACCGTGAACGGGATCGCTCTGAGCGCGTCCTGGGCGTTCGGGTGTACCGGCAGCATGAGCGGGGCGTCGTTGTCAGTCCGCAGTCCCGGTGAAAACCTCCGCACGTAGGGCACGGCTCTGTCGCGGCCAGGGCGGCTTCTACTGCCTCAATTTCGCCGTTAAATTCCATCGCCTGGCAATCGGCGTCTCGTCGAAGCGACTTGATCAACTCCCGCGCCGCCTTCCTCAGTTCTTCGCTCACTGCCTTCCCTCCCAGGACTCCACGTGCCCGATCTCTTTGACGATGCCGCAGGAGAACTCGGGCCTGATGCCCGGCTGCGGGTCGAACGGGCCGACCTTCTCGACGCAAGGCCGGCAACGGTAGGCCTCGTGGTCTGGCTCGGGCAGCGGGCCGCCCGAGTAGACCATTCGCCACGCCACGCCGGCCTCGTGCTTGAAGTAGCGCCCACATGTGACGCAGCGTGGCCTGTCCATGACTACCCCAGGCTCGAGGCTGCGTCGGCCCGCTGATCGGCGGGCAGTGCGGCCAGGGCTGCCGCCATCGAGTCGGCCTGAACCTCATCGTCGTTCGCCGCAGCGGCGACCGGGTTCGGCACCGGCTCGTTGTCGAGCAGGTCTTTCTGCTTCTCGACCTGCTTGGCCTTCACGAGGGTGATCTGGACCTTACCGGTGCGCAGTCGCTCCGACAGGACAGCGTACTGGTCGTCGGTCGGGTGCGCTCCGACCTTCCAGTTGATGTCGACCGTGCCACCGTCGTGGAGCTCGATCTTCATGCTCTTGACGGTGCAGTCCTCGAGGACGACGTCGCTCTCCCCGTCGATCCCGTAGTGGAACGCCAGGGTGTAGTTCACCCACTCGCTGTCGAAGGACTGGACCGCGAGGGCGGGGTACTTCAGCCGGATCGGGCGATCGATCTTGCCCTGGTCGGCCAGGTCGCCGATGTCATCCTTGCTCGGCTTGGCGTAGAACGCAGTGCGCAGTCCAGGCAGGATCGAATCGAGGACGTCGTTCTCCATCTGGATGGACATCGTGAGATCGACGGCGTTCTTTTTCTCGTTGGGGCCGTTCTTCTCGAGTCGGGTGTTCATGTGAGTGAACTCGACGTCCTGCTCGACGATCCTGAAGCCTTTGGTGGTCATGCTGTTGTCCTTGATGTGGAGGTGCAGGCCGGCTACAACTCGAGCCGGAAGGTGAGGTCGGTGATCGCCTGCCGATGAGCTCCGACCCAGTTGATTGCTGACCGAAGACTCCCGCCCAGCGGAGTCCTCGGGGTTGCGAACACTTCGCTGGAAATCTTGTCGGTTGGCTCTGCCTCGGACAGCGCGGGGGCGAGGCGCCCTTGAAGACGCGAGATGTCTTCGGCCAGCAGGTTGAGCTCGTCGTGCAGCTGCAGGGCGAGAGCCTCGATCTCTCCAGGCGCCGGGCGGGGCGGGGGCGCGTCGCTCGCAGCGCATGCGGCAATTGCGGCGGGAGAGTTGGCGGCGGGATTGCGATTGGCCCGCAGGATGCGGTGAGCGTCTCTGCTATCCACGTGCGTCGCGCTCGTTGGCGGGGGCGATCTCGGCCGGCTGGCTCGAGACGGTCTGGACCTTCAGCCCCCGCTGCAGCCAGATGACCAGGTCGTTCTGCGTGGCGACCCGCGCCGACATGTGCTCCCGCACGATGTGCAATATTGCTTGCGCTTTGTTCGGCGCCTCGACGAGGTGCGTCTGAACGGCAACGCCGTCTGCGTGTACGGCTGAGTGGTGAATCAGGTAAATCCGGTTGCTGCTCATATCAACTTCTCCTGTGGGTAAGTGGGGGTGGGCGCCCGGCCGGGTACACCCGGAGGTTTGCGCGGCGGTTTTACGTCACTGCGTCCTGACGTGGCCGGGCACCCGTTGGTCTACTCGGTCTTCGGAGCCTTCGCCGCATCGATCGCGGCGCGCACCTCGTTTGCCTCGTCGAGGTCCAGGGTCGCCGCAACCTGCTCGGCGCCACTGAGATCACCATCTTCGATCATCTTCAGAGCGTCGCCCTTCGTGAACTCCAGATCGTCGCCGCCGTTGCCGTTGTCGACCGAGGGCGTGTACTCGCCCTGGATCGCGTCGTGTAGATTGACGTTCTGCCGGCTCATCTCGGCGTCATCGTTGGCCGCGATTGCCCTCGAGAGCTCGGTCGAGCAGGGCATGTACTTGAGCACCTGTAGCAGCGGCACCTTGCGCGCGTACATCTCGGGGTTGGTGAACGAGTAGTGCCTGTCCCCGACCTTGTTGTAGCGGTCGCGGTGCTTCCAGATCTTCTCGACGGGCCACACCTCGATGATCGGCCAATCGGAACCCTTCACCCGGCCGACCGCATACACGTGCGTCATGCGCAGCGGATCGAGCTCGCCGCGGGGGATGTGCCTGACGAACGGGCTGTCGCCCAGCTGCCAGTCGAACTCGTCGCCGGAAAAGACCGCGCCCGTCCAGACGGTGCCATCGCCACTGCGGTTCATCAGGTCGATGAGCCCCTTCCAGCCGGGGATGAACTGGCACTCGACGCCGACGGTCTGCCAGCGGTTCCCGACCTTCTGACGCTTCTCGTAGGGCACGAGGTACGCGCGCCCCAGGGTGTCGATCTCGAGGCCCAGCTGCGCAGCCTGGAGCACCGCGGCGAACACGGAGCGGGGATCGCACTCTCCGAGTTTCGGGTTGCGGCGGAACGCCGTCAGGGCGACTCGCGCGATGCGCTCTGCCGACAGGTGCTTCGGCAGCGCCCGCTGGATCTCGGGCAGCCATGCGTTGAGCATCGCAGGGAAATCCTTCGGCTTCTCCGCGACGGCTGTCTTCTGTGCGACGGTCTTCAGTGCTTGGGTGGACATGGTTACTTCCCTTTCCGGTTGGACTTCGATGTGGCCTTCGGCTTCTTGAGCCGCAAGACCCGGTAGTGGTGCTCGACGGTGTAGGCGTGGACGAGCTCGGGCCTGTCTGCGGCCAGACTCTTCTGGTCGAGGTACGTGCCGCGCTGACGCTTCCAGCTGCCGACCTCGGCGTCTCCCAGGTACAGGATCGCCTCCTCGTCGGCCTCAATCTCGACCTTGCCGTCGTCATCGAGCAGCGGCTTGCCCCAGGCGTTGGCGATGTGCTTGGCGACGATGAGCTCGAGGTACGAAATGTCGCCCTTCATCGCGTTGATCGTGTCCCTCGCCTGCTGCATCTGCACGAGCGCCCGGTGGACTTCGTCGGTCAGGTAGCACGGGCGCGACGCCTTGAACGTGTAGAGTCGCTTGATGTCGTCCAGGTTGACCGGGTCCGGCGGCACGCGCTTCAGGACGTTCTCGGTCCAGAACTTCACGCATTCGGCGCGCATCAAGTCGATCGTCTCCTGGTCAGCCATGACCGGGAACGCCATCAGGGTGTCGAGGCCGAAGAGGGCGACCACCAGAGCTGCCGGCCGCCGCGTGATGCCCAGCCCGTGCATGACCTGCGCGGCGTAGTGCGTAGGCACCTCCTCAGATCCCTGCTCGCCCCACTCGTGGGCGCTGAACGGGTGGACGGTCTTGATCTCGCCGGCAAGCAGCGTGCCGTCGGGGATCGCGCGGAAGTCGGGCCGCTCCGGGAACCGCAGGCGCACAGAGGGCGACATCAGGAACTCAAAGTCGATCTCGGCGGCCAGGAACGGGTACTCGACGTCCTGGTAGCGGTTCGGGTGCTCGTCGATCGACAGCCGGGTGACGACGATGCCGTACTCCTCCTCGAGCATCGCGGCGATGATCGGCTCCTGGTGCTTGCGCCGGCGGAAGAACTTGCGCTTCTCCTCGCTGATGACCTCGGGCTGCGGGTCGACCTTGCTGAAGAAGCAGTCGACCGCCGTGCGGTAGGGGCTCACGTTCATCACGCACGCCGCATCGGGGCCGCCGATGTAGGACTCGCGGGGAAGGGTGCCGACCTCGATGTACGGCTTCATCATGTCGCTCATGACTTCCCCAACGAGAGCAGAAGCACCACGAGCGCCCAGATCAAAGCGCCGCCGATGACCGACCAGAACAGCATGACGAAGAACCCGCCCGGTGCTTTCTGCATCTCGACGAACTCGTCACTCGGCACGCGCGTCGGCAGCTCGCGGAGGGTGTCGGATCTGTGCATGGCTTTGTCTTCGGGCATGCGGTGGAACGTGAGGTGCGTGATCATGCTGCTTGTCTCCTAAGTAACGCCGGCTCCGCGATCAGCGTCCGGTCATCCATTTCACGGTAAGCGCGCTCCAGATCCACGTTCGGGTTCGTCGCGCCGCAGTGCGGGCAGGCTGCATGCGGGATCGGGTACGAGGTCGAGCAGGCCCAACAGAGGGTGTCGATCATGATTCGCCCCTGGCTTTTGCGAGGGCGGCGCGGCGCATCTTGTCCATGAATTCGTGAGACGACTCGCCGGGCTTGTAGCCGTGGCGCTTCAGTACCGTCTCAGCGATGTCTTCACAGCACGCGCGAGCCTCTTCGCATTCCGCATAGGCCAGCAGATCCGGAGCGGCGGCGATTAGGCGGGCGTTGGCGATCCAGTTCTCCCCTCTGACCGGATGCGCGATGACTTGCCGAATAGGTAGTTTCGGTGCCATCGTTACAGCACATATTTCTGTGCCATCTGTTTCTGGATAAATAGTCCACGGTCCCGGCGTCCAGTCGCTCATGCCGCCTCCCCAATCATCGCTTTGCGATAGCGTGCCGACGTGCGCATGCCGTAGTCGTGCTCGGCTTCGTCGGTTGCGGCGCGCTCGATGTTCCGCTCGGCCTGCGCTTCGATGTCGTCAGCCAAGCTGGTCAGCGGCTCGTAGGCGTCGGTGTGGTCCACCGCGGCGGCGATGACCCGCAGGCAGCGCGCCAGGGCGATGCGCGCCGCCTCTTCGTTCAGCTCGACGTAGTGCTGTTGCGCCTCGGCGGGGGTCAGCCCGTAGTCCAGGGTCATTTCGGAGACGGGTACGAGGGCGGGGGCAGCCGGCAGGGACGGCTTGATCTCGATGCGGGTGTTGCCGTAGCTGCAGAGATCGATGGTGATGTCGTGGCCAGGGAACTTCCCGGCGAACTTGGCCTTCACGAGCGCTGCGACTTCTTCCTTGGTGACGTACAGGTTGCCTTCCATCTGAGCTCTCCGGTTTGCGTCGCGGGCTGCGACTGAGAGCTCATTAGAACACACGCGGTGTAGTCGTGTCAACACCCGTCGTGTGATTCTGTGACGCGCAAATGCGCGCCAGGCCGACGATGGGTGTTTACCTGCGGAGCGGGACGACGTTGCTTGTGGCGGGGATCTCAGTCGGCTGCGGGTTCGCGCGGGACATCTCGGCGAGGAACGCGTAAGCCAGTGTGCGCTGGGCGGGGGTGAGGGAGCGTAGGGCGTAGACGGCGGCGATCTCTTCGATCGTCAGGTGTTGCGGTTGCTGCATCTCATCCTCGGTGAGCGGGCAGGGCCTAAGACGATGCCACGCGCAGCCGGGTGAGACAAGTCCCTTTCGGAAAAAAATACCGAAACCAGGTACCACTTACCGACGTTTCGTGGACACGTCGTTCGGCGCCACAGGGCGCAGTCGATCGGTAGAGCGCTGCAAGGCCTTGGACAGCGCCTTGAAGCTGGCCCGGCCATCCTTGTCCGCCTGGCGGTAGGCCTGCAGCAGCTCGAGCTCGTCGTCGGTGAGTTCGGATCGGTCGCCGAAGGCGAGCAGCTCTGGCGAGACACCCAGGACTTTGGCCATTTTGACGATGTCGGTGAGGTACGGCTCGCGGAGCGCTTGCTCGTAGTTGCCGACTCTCGACTGAGCCGACATCCCTTCGCCCCAGCCGCAGGCGTTCCCGAGGGCGCGCTGCGTGAGGCCAGCTGCCGCCCGGAAGTGCTTGAGGCGTTGGGAAAAAGACATCTCGTGAATCACCAATCGTGTGCAAGGCGTAGTTATAGCCTCTGACGCTGGCTCGTTGCCAGCAACGTATGGTGATTGACAAAGAACACCCACGGTGTGTATCCTCACGAGCTATGACTCCTCTAAAGACAGCCATCGAAATCGCCGGGTCCACAGCGGACCTGGCCAACCAACTGGGCGTCGTGCCGACGGCGGTCACGAACTGGACCTGGCGCGGCCGCGTACCTCTCAAGCATGCCATCGCCATACAGCAGCTGACAGGGCACAAGGTCACGGTTCTGGACTTTTTCCCTGAGCTCGCGTCGGTGGTAGCACCGATCGTGCCACGCCGGCGCCGCCCCCGCGTGGTGGCCTCACTCCGAGAGGCCGGGTGAGTTGCTCGTCCCACATCCGACGCGCCGCGGAGGCCCTGCTCGCCGCGGGCGAGAGCCCATGGCATGTCGCCGAGGCGCTCGGGATCGGCTGCTCGACAGCCTACCGCTGGCAGCGCGAGGCCAGGCTCAAGCCCAGCCCAAAGCAGCAGGGGGCCGATGACACCGCAATCACGCCGCGGCCCTACCCGGGGGCGCGCAATCTCTACGGATGGTGACCATGAGTGAACTACCTGCCCCACTTGTCGCAGCAGACGTCGACCTGTGCGGCTTCAGCGGCTTCATGCTCAACGTCGACCGGCTCATGGCTTCCGAGCTCGTTGCGCTGGGAACGCCCGAGGAGTGTTGGGCGGCGATGATGTTGTGGTGCCGAGCCTGGAAGCAGACGCCCCCGGGGTCATTGCCCGATGACGAGCGGGTGCTGCGCGCGTTCAGCGGTGCCGGCCCAAGATGGGGGAAGGTCAAGAGCATGGCGCTGCGCGGCTTCGTCAAATGCTCGGATGGTCGCCTGTACCACAGGGTGCTGTGCGAGGAGGCGAACGAGGCATGGGAGCGTCGGAAAAAGTTCAAGGAACGGAGCGCGAAAGCAAATGAAAGACGGTGGGCTGCAAGTCATAACGGCAATGAACCTGGAACGGGCAAAGGCGGCTCGGAAGGCGGAAGAGGCGCTGCTTCGGGATCTCCTTCGTCGATCCAACAAGGAGTCCAACAAGGACTCCAACATGGAGTGCAACAAGCAGAGCGTAAGGACTCCTTAGGGTCTCCTGTAGAAGAGACAGGACAGGACAAGACAGGACAAGACCTTAAACTTCAAAATCAAAAGCAGCGCGCTATAGCCCCGACCCTGGTGTCTCCGACCCGCGCCGGTGCCATCGCCGCCCGTGCGCGCGCTGCTGGTGTTCAGGTCACAGGCCAACACCCGGTCGTGCAGCAGTGGGCCGAGGCAGGCATCACCGACGCCCAGCTCGACGACGCTGTCGAGCGAGCCAGGCTGCAGAAGCCAGCCCCTGCGCTCATCCCCGCCAAGTACCTCGACGCGATCGTGCAGGACATCCTGCACCCGCCTGCGCCACCGGAGCGCAAGGCGCCCACAGACGCCTGGTGGACCTCCCCGCAGTCGATCGACCGCAAGGCCCGCGAGCTCGGCATCCACGCGCTGCAGAGCGACACCTACGACAGCCTCAAGACCAAGATCTTCGACAAGCTCAGAGGGAGCAAAGCATGTGCGACTTCGTAGACAACCGCAGCGGCGTGCCATGCATGCACACCGGCGTCGTGGCGATCAACAGCACCACAGGCAGCGGACCCTGGTACTGCCGCGAGCATGCCGAGATCGTGCAGGACCGCAGGCCCTACGGCGTCGGCAATGCCCTGCCGCCGCGGCCTCGCAGGCCTGAGCGTGAGTGGGAGTGGTGCTCGATCTAGAGGCGTCTGATGCCCATCAAGCGGCCTCAGAATCCGGCTCAGGTGGCGGCATGACGCACTCGATGCCCCGCACCCGCCGGCCACCCGCGCACATCGCCAACATCGCGCGCGAGCTCTGCGGTGGACCCACGACCAGGCGCGTGCTGCTGGAGCGGCTGCGGATCGACGAGGCGCCGGCGAAGAACGCGATCTACTGGCTGCGCAAGCAGGGATTCGCCGCCGGCAGCGGGCAGCACCAGCACACGCCGGCGACCTACCGGCTGACCGTGCCGCTGACCAGGGTGCTCGAGGAGCTCGACCGCATCGAGGCGGAACTGCGCACGCTCGCCAAGAGCCAGGCCGAGAGAGCCGCCAACGCCAAGCGCAGAAGGCTCGAGCGGATGGCCCTCGGGCCGCCGCCCTGGGAGCTCGAGCGGCACTGGGGCGCCCTCCCGCAGTACTGGCTTATCCGCGAGATCGAGGCAGATCGGGAAGCGGGCCTCGAGCTCGCGGGGGTGGAGTCGTGATGCTAGGACGTGTAGCCGGTGCCGTGGCAGTGCGGGCAGCGATGCCTCGGCATCAGCTTGGCGACGGCTCGAGAGACGGCCGCACGATCAATGCCGGCGGCTTGCGCGGCCTTTTCCCGGCTCTGGCCGTCGACCAGAACCAGCCGGCAAGCACGAGCGGTGCTGCCGGTCGGGTCCATGCGCGTGGCGGCGAGGGCCGCATCGAATGCGCGCGGGGTCATGGGTTACAGGACGAGCTTGGCGAAAAAGTTGGCGTTAGACCACGGATCGGCAACCGGGAACCGCTCGGCCAGCAGGGCTTGCAGACGCGGCGACTGCGGGATCACGTCAGCGGACCAAGGGGCGGCAAACCGGAACGCGTTGATGTCGGCGCGAGGGCCGTCGTATTCGGGATCATAGTAGCCAGCCATGCCGGGGTAAGCGCGGTCGGCGCAACGGGCGGCGGCGCGAACGAGGCGAAACATGGGCTTGGACATGGCGCGCGCCGGGATGGCTTGGCAGGTTTGCAGGTAGTCGATGGCTTGGTTGGCTTGCATGTTCGTCTCCTTGGGTTGGGTGGGTTAGGCGGCGGGCTGGTCGCAGTAGGCGGTCCACAGAGAGTTCATCGCGGTTCCCGCCTCACCGTCGTCGTCCTGTCGGCCATGGCACAGCACGCCGTCGATGTAGTTGCCGGTGCTATTTCCGACGCTGGCGTCATGCCCCTGGGCGTTGAGCCAGGCGCAAAACTGCTCGGACTCGGGGGTGTCGACTGCGATTTCGATTTTGCTCATTGTCATCTCCGTTTCGTTGTCGGTCATCAATCGATCACCGTGCAGTCATTGTGTCACCCGGTGACAGTGATGTCAAGGGGTGACAGAAGAAGGGCGCAGGCGTGATCGACATCGTCTTCGATGCCGACGGCGTGGCATGGGTCGCGACGCCCCCGGAGCCGAGCACGATGAGCAAGGTTGTGGAGGTGATCAAGCGCGGCGCGCCTGTGCTCGAGCACCGGCAGTACCCCAGCGTGATGACCCGGCGAATGGTTCGTCGGGCGACGCGACAGGAGGTCGAACAGTGGAGGTGGGCAGCATGGGACTGATCGTGGGAATCGATCCGGGCATCACCGGGGCACTCGCAGCCGTCACGCCGAGCGGCTCGCTGCAGTGGGTGGTCGACATGCCGATCCGCGACGCCGGCAAGAAGGCGCGCAAGGCCAACGAGGTCGACGGCGTCGGACTCGCCAGGCTTCTGCGGCTGCATGTCGTCGACATCGCCGAGGTGTGGATCGAGGAAGTCGGCGCGATGCCAGGGCAGGGCGTGAGCTCGATGTTCAGCCTGGGCGACACCCGCGGCTGCATCCGCGGCGTGTGCGAAGCGATCGGTCTCTCGGTGCAGCGCGTGCATCCGAAGACCTGGAAGCGCTCCTACGCGCTCGACAGCGACAAGAACGCGGCACGGGCCGCGGCCATCCGGCTGTACCCGGGCTGCGAAGCGCTGGCGCGCAAGAAGGACCACGGCAGGGCAGAGGCGATCCTCCTGGCCCGCTACGGCGCGCAGCAGTCCCGCCTGGCCGACTCGTTCCTCGGCGAGCGGCCCAAGCTGGAGCTCGCGGCGTGAGCGGCGCGCAGGTCGACTGGGCCAAGGTGATCGAGAAGCTCGAGGCCCACATCCACCGGGAGCGCCGGCGCCTGGTCGAGTGCCAGGGCAAGCGGGTGTTCCTCAACCCGACCGACGCGATCCTGCGCCGTCCCGATGCTGGGCGGGTCAGCGCGTACAAGTGCGAGTTCTGCGGGCTCTACCACATGGGCGGGCACCGCAGCTCGATGAAGCGACCACGCCCTCGCACGGGCTTCCTGCGCACGGGCACACGATTCGGAGCAATGGGATGACGACAGTGATCGAGCAGGCCGAAAACGAAGAGCAGCTGCGGGAGAAGATCCTCGCCGAGATCCGCCAGCTGCTGCTCGACATGGCGGGCAAGAAGGTGGACACGCTGATCCTGTACGCATGCGATGGCGACACGGTGATGTACCGCTACATCGGGTTGCCCGCGGAACTGTGGAACCTCGCGCACGTCGGGCACGAGCATGTGCTGGGGGCGTTCAAACTCGAGGCGGCCGCGCCTTTGCCGGGCCAGAGGTTCAACTGATGGCGAGCAAGACGCTGCCGGCCAAGCCGGCGAAGAAGCCGGCGCTCAGGCCGCTGTCGATCGTCGAGAAGACGTTCCTCGAGCACTACCTGCGCTGCAACTTCAACGCCTCCGAGGCGGCCCGCAGGATGGGCGTCAAGGGCGAGGAGGGCGGCAAGCACCCGAGCAACCCCGGGGTGCGCGGCTACGAGATCCTGCGCCGCTCGCACGTGCAGGCGCACCTGGAGATCATGCGCTCGGAGCTGCCCAAGCAGTTCCCCGACATGGTCGAGAAGGCGCTGCGCACGTACAACGACATCCTCGACAGCGATCGGCGCGACTTCGTCGACGACCAGGGGCGGTTCGTCGGCATCAAGGCGCTCACATTCGAGCAGGCCTCGTGCATCCGCAAGATCAAGTTCGACGCCGGGGTGATCACCGAGCTCGAGTTTGAGTCGAAGAAGGCGGCCGCCGACGCAGTGCTCGACAAGCTGGGCTCGCCGGTCGATCGCGACCAGCAGGGCAACCAGACCGCGGTACCGGCGACCGTGATCATCAACGTGCAGGGTCAGCCCCTCGACCAGAGCTTCCGCGTGCTCTCGCTCGAGGAGCAGGGCATCACGGAGGAGTAGCGCAGCATGCCGTTCGACGGTACGCCACCGCAGTGGAAGGCCAACCTGCAGCCGAAGCAGCTGTACTGCTATCGCTCGCCGGCGACCGAGATCCTCTACGGCGGCGCCGCGTTCGGCGGCAAGTCGCACCTCATGCGCCAGGCGGCGATCTCCTGGTGCATCGAGATCCCGGGGCTGCAGGCCTACATCTTCCGCCGGGTCGAGGACGACCTCGTGAAGAACCACGTCGAGGGGCCGACCGGGTTCCGCAACATGCTCGCCGACAAGCCGTGGGCGAAGGTGCTGCAAGGCGAGATCCGCTTCACCAACGGCAGTCGCATCTTCCTCTGCCACTGCAAGGACGAGGAGCACAAGTACAAGTACCACGGCTCCGAGATCCACGTGCTGATGATCGACGAGCTCACCACGTTCACCGAGTCGATCTACCGCTACCTGCGCTTCCGGGTGCGGATGGTCAACATCGACCTGCCGGCACACTACCGCGAAGGGCACGTGATGCCGGACGGCTCGGTGCTGCAGCAGAACGTCTTCCCGCGGATCCTGTGCGGATCGAACCCCGGCAACGTCGGGCACCACTGGGTGAAGCGCACCTTCATCGACGTGCCGCACGCGACCGAGCCCAGGCGCACCAAGCAGATCGAGGGCGGCATGATCCGCCAGTACATCCCCGCGCGTCTGACCGACAACCCGCGAGGCGTCGAGGCCGACCCGACCTATGTCAACCGCATGCGCGGTCTGGGCGACCCGGCACTGGTCAAGGCGATGGAGCTCGGCGACTGGAACATCCTGGCCGGCGGGTTCTTCCCCGAGTTCTCGCTCGAGCACCACGTGCTGAAGGCGAAGACGCTCCCCGACAATATCTTCACCAAGCGATTCGCGGCGGTCGACTGGGGCAGCGCCAAGCCGTTCAGCGTCGGCTGGTACGCAATCGCCGCCGACGACTGGGTGGCCGAGGGCATGCTGGGCAACCGCATCGTCGTCCCGCGTGGGTCGCTCGTGCGATACCGGGAGTGGTACGGGTCGAAGCCGGACCAGAACAACGTCGGCCTCAAGCTCAACGTGCAGGCGTGGGCCAAGGGCGTCATGGAGCGCACGCCAGCAGACGAGAAGCTCGAGTACGTCGTCTGTGACACGCAGATGTGGGCCGAGGACGGCGGCCCGTCGCTCGCCGAGCGGGCGATGAAGGTCAAGCACCACGGCCGCACGCTGCCCATGCGCAAGGCCGACAAGCGTCGCGAGCCTGGCTGGGATCAGCTCAGGCAGCGCCTGCGCGAAGACCCAGACGATCCGAGCAGCGCCTCGCTGTTCCTCATGGACAACCAGCCCGATGGCATACGCGTCATCCAGGCCGTCCAGCACGACGAGCTCAAGGTCGAGGACATCGACACCGACCAGGAGGATCACCCGATCGACGAGGTCAGGTACGCATGCATGTCCAGGCCGAAGGCCCGGGCAATCCCAACGAAGCGCAAAGTGAAGGGGCCGAAACAGTGGACGATGGACTGGTTGGACAAGATGGACTCGGAGGAGAGGGAGAGGCTGGCGCGACAGAGGACATTCGTCCACTGACGCCAGAAGCGGTCGAGGCGCAGCGCGAGGTCGAGCGAATCGAGCAGGAGCTGGTGCTGCGCCGGGCCATCCTGTCGATGGACGAGCTCGTCGAGCTGAAGGACCGCGGCGTCACGCTCGAGCGTCAGCTCTCGCGCTACAAGCTCTGGATGTTCACGATCCAGGGCTACCGCGGCCTCGAGTACGTCAAGGGTGCGCTCTTCGCTGGCAACTGCATCGTCGTGCAGGCGCCCAACTTTGAGACGGCGCTGCGCCTGGCGCGCGAGGGGCTCGAGTACACGATCGAGCTGGCGCTGCAGTGGTTGATGGGCCAGGACCGGGACGATCCGCTTGCCTCCCCGATCGCCGAGGCATTCGGTCGCAACGCCGGCGACCCGGAGCGCCAGGCGTATGTCGACCCCAGGCTCGACGCCTTGCTGCGCCACAAGCTGGGGGGAGAGCCGTGGCGAGGGTAAACACGCACAGTCGTGCGCGCCTTGCCGAGCGGGTGTCGCAGCTGCATGATCGAGGCCCCCGTGGCCTGGGCTTCGATCCCCTTGAGCTTCCTGTCCGATCTCAGCGCTCTGCTCTTCGGCCCGCGGCTGCGGCGGCCGACCTGCGGGACGTGGGGCGCTGCGACCCAGCCATGTGCCGAGTCCCTCACTGGCTCTCCATGGACATCCAGCGCACCGTCGCACTCGCCCGCGGACTTCTACACGAGCGCCGCATGGCGGGTGATCCGATACAAGGCCCTGCTCCGCTCGAGTGGGAGGTGCCAGTGCTGCGGATCGCGGCCTACGCCAACGGCAGCCTTGCACGTGGACCACATCAAGCCGCGCAGCCGGTATCCGCACCTTGCCCTGAGCCTGGACAACCTGCAAGTCCTCTGCAGCCACTGCAACCTCGGCAAGCTCGCCTGGGACGAGACAGACTGGCGGGGCAGGTAGCGGCGACGTTCACGACGTCCAGGGAGCTGGACGACGGCGACATGGTGTCGATCAACGGGGACGTGTACGTCGTCACGCTCGTGCAGGTGAAGCCATGAAGCGCCGCGCCTTCCTGGGCGGCATGGTCGCTGCCGCGCTCGCTCCGAAGGCCCCGGCGATCGAGCTCGAGCCTGCGCCGTCGCTGATGTCCGGCTTCACCGCTGCCGAGATCGAGCAGATGGGCAAGATGGCGATCGGGTACTACTCGGGCTTCAGCGTGATCGATCCCGAGCGGGCGCCGCACCAGTGGCTCGACGAGACGATCCCAGTCGAGTACCCGTCATGCGGGTGATGGGCTTCTCCCACGACCCCGGCCGGCTGCCGCTCATCACCTTGCGCAGCGACAAGTGGGCCAACCGGCTCACCGTCGGCGAGATCGTCCAGATCCAGGGCGAGAACGGCTGCAGGCTGCCGAAGACGCCGGCGCGCGTGGTCCGCCTCGACGAGTACCCGCACGCGTGCCCGCCCGATCTCGACTACGTCTACCGCGGGCAGCGCCTGTGGCGCGTGTACCTCGCACCGGTCGACCCCGACGACCCCGACCTGGCGCAGTACATGTTCCCGGTATAGCCGGGAGGTGCATTCTCGCTGCAATACGCTACGCTTGGTTCTCACGTCGACGTGGGCCGACGACTGAGATCCACGGGCGCAGCAGGATCGCCATCTTCCTGCGGGCAGAGGGGCCTCTCTCCTCAAGGAGTATGACGATGTCGAACAAGATCAAGTCTCTCGGGTCCGTGTCCGGCGCGACGCGCGGCGTGTTGATCACAGGCGGCACCAACGCCACCCCGATCGTTGCCACCCTCACCGCGGGCCACCGGCAGCGCAACGGATCTCGTCTCGCCATCGCCGGTGTGACTGGTCTTTTGGCAATGAACGGCGAGTGGACCCTGCGCGCAGTCGCCGCCACCACGGCCGCGCTCAACGGCTCTGTCGGCAACGGCACCTTCGGCGGCACCGCCACCGTGTCGGTCATCTGCGACGAGTCGCCCTTCCTGCCCGGGCATAGCGCCGTGGCGTGGGCTTCCGACCTCGGAGCGGCAGCCGTGTTCGTCGGCACGATCGTATTCGAGAAAGCGGACTCGATCGACGCGACGCAGCACTACTACACCAGCTCGGCCAGCGCGCCGGTTGCCGGCTTCGCGGATGCGCTGATGTCCGGCGAGATCGCCATCCCGGCGTTCGGCGCGGTTGGCGGCGGCTCGGTGAAGGTCGAGGTCGCGCTCGCCCGCTACATGACGATGCGCTGCTCGGCCTACACGAGCGGCAGCGCGATTGGCGGCCTGATCGCCTAGCCGACCGATGCTAGGCGACACGCTCAAGAAGGCAGCGACGCTCGAGCCCTTCACGGCGTCGCTGACCTTCGACGGGGTCAGCAACCTGATCCAAGACTACGTCACCCGCTACGGCAGCAAGCCGCAGGCGATCGTGCTCTCGTACCGCGATCGTCGCTCGCTCAACCAGGACACGATGGATCGCTCGATCTCGCCTGTGGCGATCGAGGACCAGAACAAGGACGACATGGCGCTCGCCTACGTCCAGGGCGTCATGGTGGGGTGGAACCGCAACGTGCGCGATGGCCACGCAGTGATCATCCCGCAGCCCGAGCATGCCGCCAAGGCGGCGTAACCCGACCAGCCGATCCACGATGGGGCAGCAGCGCTCACAACGCTGACTGCCCCTTCTCACAGGTGCAGCATGGCGAAAGCAGCGAAGCAGCAGCGGCAGGAAGATCCGACCTACGAGCCGATCGAGAGCGTCTCTGCCGAGGAGCAGGCGCACTGCCGATCTCTGCTCGAGCGCATCGACCGCGCCGGCCAGGCCCGCAAGGACTACGACGAGAAGACGCTGCCGCGGCTGCGCCAGATCGCCTACGGCATCAAGTCCGCCAACGAGGCCGATGCATCCGAGGCGGCGCTCTCGCAGGCCGGCATGGCGACGGTGCGAACCAACCTGGTCTTCGCGACGATGGCCACGCTGCTGCCGCACATCTACGCGCGCAACCCCGAGATCGCGGTCACCCCGGTCGAGTCTGTCGGCGACGGCGAGTACGACAAGATCAAGGCGTTCTGCGAGACTGCCCAGGCGCTGCTCAATCGCTGCTTCGTCGAGGAGGGCAAGCTCAAGAAGCGCATGAAGGCCAACATCAGGGCCGCGATGACGACGAGCGTGGGCTGGCTCAAGATGGGCTGGCAGGAGCAGTACTCGGGTGACCCGCTGCTCGTGCGCCGCATCAACGACATCCAAGACAACCTCGCGCGCATCGAGGCGACCAACAGCCAGCTCAAGGCATCCACCGACCTCGAGGAGCAGCAGCGCCTGCGCCAGGAGCTCATCAATCAGCGTGACGGCGTGCTGCAGTCCGAGGAGCTCAAGGTGTTCAAGGGCTTCGTCATCGACCGCTGCCGCACCGAGGACGTTCGCATCCTCGACGAGGACGTGGTCGAGTTTGAGGACTACGAGAACGCCGGCGAGCTCGCCATGGGCGTGTACATGTCCGACTCCGAGTACCGGGCGAGGTACGGGCGCAAGCCCTGGAAGGGGTCGAAGCACTTCCCGCCCGCGCGCATCAGCGGCCTCGAGCATGACATGGGGCCGGACGGCAACCGGGAGGCGCAGCGCGGCGGCACCGGCAAGGAAGCCTATCGCCGGGTCTGGGAGATCTGGTCGATGCGCGACGGGCGCGTCTACACGATCTGCGAGGGAGCGCACGCGTACGCCCGCGAGCCCTACGTCCCGAGCGCCATGCCCAAGCGCTGGCATGCCCTGTACGCGCTGGGCTTCAACATCGTGGAGGGACGCTGGCGCCCGATCAGCGACGTGGAGCTGCTGCTGCATCTGCAGGAGGAGTACAACCACACGCGATACCTCTACGCCGAGGCGCGCAAGGAAGCGATCCCGGTGCGCGTCTACCGCAAGGGAGGCGAGCTCGAGGAGGACGAGATCGACGCCCTGGCGCACCGCAAGGCGCGCGGCTGGTACGGCGTGTCGGGCAACCCGGCGACGCCGGTCAACAACGACATCATGCAGCTCGACGGGATCACGATCGATCCTGCTGCATACGATGTCACGCTGATCCGCAACGACATGGACATGATGGTCGGCCTGTCCGATGCATCGCGTGCCAGTCTCATCCAGGCGAAGACGGCGACCGAGGCGCAGATCATGGCGCAGTCGCTCGCCAACCGGGTGGCCGAGCGCCAGGATGCGATCGAGGACATGGTGTCCGAGATGGCCGAGGCGGCGCTGCAGATCATGTTGCAGAAGTTCACCCTGATCGAGGTGCGCGAGATCGTCGGCGAGGGCGCAGAGTGGCCCGAGCGCGCCGACCCCGAGATCTGGCACCAGATCCGCGTCAAGGTCCGCGCCGGCTCTTCCGGCAAGCCCAACCAGGCGAAAGAGCGCGAGGACTGGGCGGCGATCATGCCGGCGCTCAAGGAGGGCATGGGGCAGGTCGCCGAGCTGCGTGTGGCTGGCCAGCCCGACATGGCGAACGCCCAGATCGAGCTCCTGAAGGAGACGCTGCGACGCTTCGACGAGAGACTCGACATTGATCGCTTCATCCCGCGCCAGGCAGGCCAGGGTGGCGAGCAGGACACCGCCCAGCTGATGCAGCAACTGCAGGAGATGCAGGCGCAGATGGCGCAGCTGCAGGAGGCCTACCAGCAGTGTCAGGCCGATCTCGAGAGGGCCAAGATGCAGGAGCAGGCGAAGCTCGCCGAGATCGAGAACAAGCGTGCCGCTGACGAAGCGAAGGCGGCAGCCGATGCAGAAATCCAGATGAGGTCGATGCTGATCAAAGCGGCCGTCGATCTCATCTCGCGCCTGGGAGTGGTGCCCGGGACGCATGGTGTTCCTGGTGCGATGGGCGAGCTGATCGATGGCGCGTCCCTTGTGATCCAGAACGTCGTCGACGGCAAGACCGCGCTCAACGCCGGCGGACGACCGAAACCTGAGCCGAGCGCGGAAAACAGGGGGCAGTGATGCCGTGGTGGATGAGGTTCTACGTTCAAAAGCCGATCGAGGGAGACGGGCATGACGCGGGCTCGAGTGGTGTGGGCAATGGTAGCGATGGCGATCTCGGCGATGGTGATGCTGGCAGTGGCAGCGGAGATCAAGGAGGCGATGCCGCTGCAGGCGATCGTGCTGGTGGTGCTGGCGGTGCTGACGATCGTGGTGCTGGTGGTGACGGCAGCGATGCAAAGAAGCCCGTCGACCCAGCCGATGGAATGCGAGCCGCCATCGAGGAGGGACTCGCTCGAGCGAGTGACGCTGAGCCTGGAGCAACTGGAGGTAGTGATAAAAGCGGCAGTAAGGCAGCAGCTGCAGGAACTGGCGAAGGAAAGGCTGCCGACGGAAAACCTGCCAACGGCGACGCGCCGGATGGCAAGGCGCCTGAACCGTTGGGAGAAACGAAGTCGGCCAAAGCCGACGACTTTCAGCTAACCGCCGAGGACAAGCGGAATCTCTCGCCCCGCGCGATCGGCCGCTTCCACGAGCTCCACAAGCACGCCAAGGCGGTCGAGTCTCGCGTCGAGGAGCTCTCCCAGGTCAACACGCAACTGAGCCAGGCTCGCGAATCGATCATCGGGGTGCTCAAGCAGACGCACACCACGGAGGACGATCTCGCGCATCTGCTCGACTTCAACTACCAGTTCAAGAGCGGGAATGTCGACGCCGCGCTCGAGTGGCTGGACTCCCGGCGTGCCGTGCTGCTCAAGCAGGCGGGGCGCGAGGCACCTGGCTACGATCCGCTCGCCGAGCACCAAGACTTGCAGCAGCAGGTTGAGGACGGTGACATGTCCCGGGCGGCCGCGCTCGAGGTCGTCAAGGCACGATCGCTCGCTGCCAGGCACGAGGCGCAGGACCGTGCGGCGCGCGAGCAGCAGGAGCGCGAGCAGGCGTACCACCAGGAAAGGGAGCAGGGGCTCGAGGACATCGCGAAGTGGAACCGGAAGATGCATGCCGATGACCCGCAATTCTCGCAGAAGGCCGATATACTCGCGGGACGGATGAAGGACATCGTCACCCGTTTTCAGCCGAAGGACTGGGTGGCCGCGATCCAGATGGCGTATGACACCATCCAGATCCCAGCGGGCACTCGACAGCCAACGGCGCCAAAGAATGACGGCGGGCTTCGTCCCAGAGGTGGAATGCGACCCGGCCCAGCCGCGCCAGGTTCCATGCTCGAGGCCATCTCACGAGGCCTTGGCAGCACCCAGTAAGTCGCCAGTAAGCGGGATCGGCTCCGCGGCGTAAACGGGTTCGCCTCCGTGGTGTACGGCACCTCACCAGTGCATGGACTCTCACCACGACCACGGAGGCTCTCATGCCATTCACCTCTCAAGAGGTGGCCGACGCCGGAAAAATCGGCCTCGACTACTACCTGCGCAACAACCCGATCGACCAGGTCAAGACCGAAGATCCCCTCTTCAACGCACTGAGCTCGCGCAAGAAGAGCGCACCCGGTGCCAAGCAGTTCATCGTCGAGCAGCTTCGCGCTCGCTACCAGAGCAATTTCCAGTGGTTCAACGGGGCGCAGATCGTCACGTTCAACCGCCGGCAGACCATCGAACAGGCCAACTACGCCTGGCGCTCCGCGCACGACGGCTTCGCCCTGGACGAGGATCGCCTGCTGCAGAACGGCATCAGCGTCACCGACGACAACGCCCAGCGCGGCAACGCTTCCGCCGACGAGATGGTGTCGTTGACCAACCTCATCGAAGAGCAGTCGACCGCGCTTCGCGAGGGCTTCCTCGACGCATTCTGTCGCGCCATCCACCTGGACGGCACGCAGTCGCCCGACGCCATCACCGGGGTCGACGCGTTGGTGTCGACCACGCCCACGACCGGCATCGTCGGTGGCATCAACCGCGCCACGTCCGGCAACGAGTACTGGCGCAACTACGGCGTCACGGGCCTGACCGTCACCACGACCACGGGCAACGTGCTCGACACGATGGAGATCGGCTGGCGCTACAACATCCGCAACGGTGGGCGCCCGGCGTTCATCGAGGCCGGCGGTGACTTTATCGACGGCCTGCGTGGCTTCATGCTGCGCACCTACGGCGCCGGCGGCGGCATGTCGTACAGCAACGCCCCGTTCGCCAAGTCGATCGACATGGGCACCGAGTCGATGTCGTTCCACGGTGTTCCGATCGTCTGGAACCCGAAGTTCGACGACCTGCAGGCTCTCACGGGGGCGGCGACGTCGTGGTTGAAGCGTGCCTACATGCTCAACCTGAACTTCCTGAAGCTGCGTCCGCTCAACGGCCAGGACATGATCACCCGCAAGCCGCCGCGGGCTTATGACCGCTACGAGTGGTACTGGGGTCTGACGTGGCGCGGTGCCGTGACCATGGGTCGCGCGAACGCGCAGTCGGTCTTCGCCATCGCCTAACGGCGACACCCCGGGGGCGCATGCCCCCGGGATCTCAGGAGACAGCGCCATGCACGTAGTTCACATCCGCAAGTACGGCGACCTCATCCCGGTCCAGCTCCGCGAGAGCGATCAGGAGGCACACCTGGAAGCGCTGGCACAGACGCACGGCGAAGCGGCGATCGTCCTCGAGGACGGCCGGACGCTGGCCGAGGTGCGGCAGCCCGAGCGCGATCGGGCAGAGCAGGAGGCGGCAGAAGCGGCAGAGGCAGAGCGGGTCCGCCTCGAGGCCAAGGAAGTAGCGAAGATCCAGCCGCAAAGTGGTGACGTCGTTGATCCGGCGCCCTCGGGCGACCAGGGGATTGGCGAAACCACTCCCGAAAGTGGCGAGCCGAAGTCGGAGGTCACGATCAAGAGAGCTGCGAAGAAGGCCGCGAAGAAAGGTGGTGCCTAATGGACATCGGGGTGCATGGGCCTAGCGGCGGATCTATGGCGGTTAAGGGTACGAACGGATCCGTTCATGTTCGGGTTACCGACGGCGACGTCGGCCTTGAGGCTGCCTACTTTTCTTGGTTGTTCGGTGACGACGCCTCCACTGTGACGGTTGCCGCGAGTGCTTCTTCTGATTCACCGTGGATCGACATGCGCAAGCTTAGACGCGCCGAGGGCACGGCCCACGTCATCATCACTGGCACCGGCACCGCCAGGCTCACTGTGTTTGGCTCACGTGATGGCATTAACAACCTGCACAGTCTCGGGGACCGCATCACAGGTATGGTCGTAGGGACAAGCTCGTACATCCTCAAGCTCGACGATGCCGCAATGGCGTACTTCCCGTTTTTGATGTTTCGAATCACAGAGACGGGCGGTGTCAATCCCGTGACGGTAAGGGCGTACGTCGTGGCTCGGGGTGGCTAACATGACGCGCAAAGTGTTGTTGTGCCAACCCACGTCGTACTATCAGGGGGCAGCGTGGACCGGAGACAATCGATTCGCCACGCAGTATATGAAGACGTTTCTTTCCAGTCTTGGTTACGTGGTGGAAGAACGCCCGCTTGAGGACACATCGACATTCGCGGACTCCTTGCCAGCAGGGGCGTATGAATTTGTCGTATTCCCGCATCTGCGCGGATCGGGCTGGACCACGTGGACGAGCGGGGCGGGCAAGCCGGTATCCAGGTTTGTCAAAGGGCAAACTCCTATCCCTGTGTTCGCGTTGGGCGTAGACCAGAATGCGAATGCCCTCATGCTGGCCAACGTCGGTGCGGGGGCAATAGTGGATTCGGCCGTAGCTCGCAAAACCCGCTGGCGCGATTGCGATTGGTACACGGTTACAGCCTCGTTTGCTGTCACTGTGCAGGCACACATGACGCAATACCGGGTGCTTCAGACTGACGCCACAGGGGCTAATCCTGTGGCTTGGCGCTACCGTGGGGAAAATGGTTGGGTGTACGTGCAGGGGAGTCAGCAGTACCAAGGCTTGTACCACGGGCTGCCCCTGCTGTTGGTGGAGGCTATCGAAGCAGGGCACATCGCGCCGCCGCCTCGAAAAATACAGGTGGTGATAGATCTGGATGACATGCCAGATGCTTCGGTTTCGTTGACGAGCGCGAGAATCGCGGACTGCGAGCGGGTATACGCTGCGCAGCAGAGGATGCGTATGCCGAGCACGTGGGGGTTGCAACCCAACTATCTGGGCAACCGGATCGGGGCAGACATTCGGTCGTTCATCCGCGACAGAACCGTCGACAGAGGCGGGCTGTTGTATCCAATTGTCCACTCTGGTCTGTGGTTTTGGAAAGATGGGACCAAAGCCACCAAAGACTCAACCTTCAAGGCCGACATTGCCACAGCTGTTGCGAACGGTTATCGGGTAGGGTGGACGCCGGAAATGCTCGATCAGTGGGGTTACTTCTACGCCAACAATAACGCTTACGATCAGGAGACGTTTGAATTAGCTTCCCCTGAGACGGCGATTTGGTGCGACCCAAATAACACGGTTCCAAAGCCGGGGTATGGCTGGATGGTGGCGAGGCTAGATCAGTTCGGCGGCAACAATTCTGAGGGTTACGGTGTGCCGCGAATCAGCACGATCGGCCAGAGAGCCAATGTGCGAGGCATACGATTTATCGGCTCACACACTAGTATGAGCAGTGCTCAGGTCAGCCTGGACTTTGACGACGGCAGCACGGGGTCGGCGGTAGCGGCAAACCATTGGGCGCGGGTGTTCTGTGAGGCCGGTGTCCGAAGGTGCGCCGTCTACATTCACGGGTCCAACTGTTGGGACGGCCACGATGGCGGCAACGCGCCTGGCACGAGATGGTTGGAGTCACTGGCTGACCTGTATCAGGCCGGGATGCATATGGTGGTTGAGTATGTCCACGGCGCTGCGTTGGTGGGATCGCCTGCGTAACCGCCGCCAAGCCCGTCGGCGGCCCCTTCTTGAGGCGGGCATACAGGGAAAACGACGATGACCTACCGAGTATTCGTGAACGTGAACCGCGGCATCATGGACAGCACTTCTGTGTGCGTGTTTCCGTGGGAGGTACCGCTCCTCGAGGAGATCCACGGGGAGTCGACTCAGTTGACCACGCCCGAGGCGATGGCCGAGATCAAGGGGGCCTCCGCGGTCAAGCCGCTGAAGTTCCCCTACAACCCCGAGGCGGATCCGCTCATGCCGCTCAAGGACGCGCTCATCAAGCAGTTGATGGTCGCCTCGGAAGATGACCCGTTCCATGACCTGGGCGGCGAGTACGATCGCCTGGTGAACCTGTACGGCATGGACAAAGAGCTCCCGATGCCGGTCGTGAAGAAGGTCTACGGCTCGCCGCAGCAGTTCGCGCAGGCCGTGCGCCAGTACCGCAAGGGCAGCCTGCCGCCGGCCAACATCGACGCCCTCATCCACGGGATGGCCGATGACAGCCCCGACGAGGAGCTCGAGGACGACCTCGAGGACATGGCGCCGGCCGACATGACGGTCGTGCAGCTTCGCAAGCGCCTGCGGGACATGGGCGTCAAGGTGCCCGAGCGCGCAACCAAGGACGCACTGGTCGACCTGGTGGTCGATCAGATGGCAGAGGCGTAAGCCATGACCCAGTGGGCAACCCTCGGAGAGAAGCGCGCAGAGCTGCTGGCTCGGCTCGGCTTCGCTGCGACCGGCGCGTCCGCTGGGGTCGTGCGCGCCAACGTCGACTCGATCCTGCGCACCGCCCAGAAGCAGCTCTACGAGGCCAGCGACTGGGCGAAGCTGCGTAAGTACAGCACCGTGGAGATCGGCGTCAACCAGTACCTGGTCGACTACCCCGACGACGCCAACCCAGAGCGCATCAAGGCGATCTCGGTCGACACGACCGGCAACGACGACTGGAGCGACCCGCTGCCCAAGGGCATCTCGGCGCGGATGTACAGCACCCAAGACAATGCGTCCTGGCCCCAGCGCTGGGCGCCCTACGAGCAGATCGAGCTCTGGCCGAAAAACAATGCCATCCGCAACATCCGCGTCTTCTACATCAAGGCGCTCGGCCGGCTTGAGCAGGACGACGATCGCTTCACGGTCGACAGCGATCTCGTCTTCATCCTGGCCCTGGCGACGGCCAAGGCGCACTACCGGCAGCCGGATGCGAACCTGCACCTGTCGAGCGCCGAGAGCCTGCTGACTCGGCTCAAGGCGCAGGCCCGGGTGAAGACCAAGTTCTCGCCCTACGACTACCTTGAGGAGAGCGCTCTCTCCAAGCCGGTGGTGATCTGATGCCGACGATCGTCTGGGACAACTTCGGGGGCGGACTGGATCGCAGGCGCAAGCAGCACTCGCCGATCGCCAACGCGCTCTGGGCGCTCGTCAACTGCTACGTCACCACGGGTCGGTCGATCAAGAAGCGCCCGTGTCTGGCGATTGTGGCGGGCCTCGAGGCTGGCACCAAAGGGATGCGCGCGGCGGGCGGTCAGCTCAACACGTTCTTCTCGGCCGACGGGGCTGCGATCTCGCACGCCAACCCGTTGTTCCGGGCCAGGCGTGCCCGCAACCAAGGGACCGTCTCCGCAGTGGCGAAGGTCCACTACGCCGAGTTGTTCAACGGATTCCTCTATGCCGCCATCGAGTATGCAAGCGGGGCTGTCGAGCACCACTACTTTGATGACCCGGGAGCGTGGTCGGCTGCGAACGCCGTGCCGCTCAACGAGTACCGGCGACCGACCGTTGAGAACGGATTCCGCTACCAGGCGACGTCGATCTCTGGCACGGGCACGACGGGCGGCGCGCAGCCTGTGTGGCCGACGACTCTTGGCGCGACCGTGGTGGACAATGCCGGCCCCAATCAAATCACGTGGACATGCCGATCGTTCCGGGTGACCGATCCCAACTGCCCGCACGGCAAGCACGTGCGCAAGATCGGGCAGAAGCTCTACAGCAACTCTGGGCGCAACGTGCGCTTCTGCGCGGTCACCGCTGCGCGCGACTGGACGACCGCAAGCGACGCCGGGACGATCTCGTCGGACAGCCACGCATCAGGCTCGGACACGGTCACAGGCCTCGGGCAGTTCGGCGCTGATCTGGCGATTTTCTATAGCGACTCGACGCAGATCTGGTCTGTCGCAAGTAACCCGGATGCCAACGCGCTCAAGGGCACTGCCGACCAGATTGGAACCCTGCACGGCGGAACGCCGATCTCGTTCGCCGGCGACTTGCTGTTCCTCGCGCAGGAGGGCTTCAGGACGATCTCGATCGCCGTGCTGACGAACAACCTGCAAGAGTCTGATAGCGGCACGCCGATCGACGCTTTCCGCTCTGAGATCGCGGACAGCGACAGCCCTGTGTCGGTTTACTTCCCGCGGCTCGGCCAGGTCTGGTGCGTCAACGGCAGCCGCGCCTATGTGCTTTCGTACAGTCGCACGGCCAAGCTCTCGGCCTGGGCAATCTTCGACTTCCCCTTCGATGTGACGGTGCTCACAGTGCTGGACACCACGCTCTACTGCAGGCACGGAGACAACGTCTACGAGGTTTCCCTGTCTGCCACCAATGACGATGGGGTGGCCCCGCGCTGCAGCGCAGAGATGTTCTTTCTGGACAACAAGACGCCCGGCCTGCTGAAGCAGTTCGTTGGCTTCGATGTCGCCGGCGTAGGGGGCTACGAGGTCGGCTTCAAGTACGACACGCGCGACCCGGCGAGGCAGACCGACGGCGTGCCGGTGTCTGGGGACAGCCGCTCGGACGGCATGCATCCGATGGAGATCGCGGCGGTGTCGGTCGCGCCAGTGATCACGCACGAGGCCGACGAGGATTTCGAGCTGTCCTCGCTTCAGACCTACTACGAGGTGCTGGGGCCGCTATGACGATGGGAGAGTGCTATGGCTGGGCGTAGGCGCTTCGGGAAGGCGACGCAGGATGCGCGCGGCAACTGGTGGGGCGAGGGCGAGGGCGAGCGCGTCGCTGTCTCCGGTCCTCGTGAGGACTTGGAGGGCGGGGGCACCTATTACTCGCCCTACGACTCCGGTGACATCGAGGCGATGGCGCGCGGCGGGCTGCAGGAGGCGCTGCTCGGTTCCGATGCCTTTCGCTGGCAGCCGGGCGCCAAGATCTCCGCGGAGGAGTTCGCGCCGTTCTTCGGCCGCCTTGCCGACCCCAGGTTCACGCAGGGCGTCGAGGGTATGACGGCGGACTCGTACCTGAACGACCCGCGGGCAGCGGTCCGCCGCGAGAACGGTGAGCTGGTCTACCGGCCCGACCTTATGCAGGGCGACTTCGATGCCAAGGCGACCCGCAAGCGCGGGTGGCGGCAAACGCTCAAGGAGTTCCTGACCTCGCCCGCCATTGGGGTAATGATGCCTGCAATCACGGGCGGCATCTCGTCGCTCAGTGGCGCGGGCGCTGCGACGATGGGATCAAGCGCGTTCCCGACGTTCATGGGCGAAGCAGCAGGCGCGGCTGGTGGCGCAGGGGCGGCCGGCGCAGCGAGTGCCGGCGTCAACGCGCTGAACAGTTTCGATACCGGCGCCATGGGGAAGATCTGGGGGGTCAATGCGCCGGCAGCGACCGGCGGTCTGGGTGGCGTGGCGAATATCGCCTCGACGCTGAAGTCGAGCCTGGGCGACCTGACGACCGGATCGAAGGTCGCAGACGGGTTGATCGCATCGGCAGCGCTCGGCGCGCTGACGGGCGCAGGCGGCGGCGCGAGCGGCGGCGACTTGAGTGGGGTGCAGTTCGCATCCTCCGAGGAGGCGAGCAAGGCCGCCCTTCGGGCACAGGTCAACGCGCTCTTCGACTCCGACGCTGCGAAGGCGCAGTTCGCCGCCGAGGACGAGCAGCTAGGCGGGGCGCTGCGCGGGTACTACACCGACGAGCTCGGTCGCAAGTACGAAGATGCGACGCGTGCGGTGAAGTTCAGGGCGGCCGACACGGGCAACCTCGGCACGCCGTACGCCGACAAGCTGAACCGGCTCGACTTCGACAAGCAGACGGGGGCGACACGCATCGACGATGCAGTTCGCTCGGCGCTCGCCGGCCTGCGATCGCAGCGCGAGGGCAGTCGCGGCAATGCCTTGAGCATGATTGCCAGCGGCGGGGGCGCGGAGTCTGTCAACGCGACCAGTGCGGCCCTGCGCAACTCGTTGTCGATGGCGAACTCCGGGGCGAAGCAGCAGCTCTTCGGTGACCTGCTCTCGGATGCGGCGGTGAACAAGCAGGTCTTCGACGCGAAGAACAAGGACAACAACATGCTCGCGGCGCTGAAGGGTCGGACGAGCGCCTTCTACAATCCGGTGCGTGGCGGCAGCGGCACGGTCATCAACTACTAAGGGGTGATCGATGGACCTATTTACTATCGCGGCGGCCATTGCCAGCGCAGGCCTGAAGCGTTCGGCGCAGCGGGGCGTCGAGAAAAAGCAGCAGCAGATCGCCGAGCAGATGCGTCAGTACAAGCTGGGGCGCGCCGCCGAGCAGGAGGCCGCCACGCGCGGCTACATGGACACGATCACGCCCGAGGCGCGAGCGGCGCAGATGCAGCGCAACCAGGGCGACGTTCGCCAGTCGATCGAGCAGACCGTCGCTGAGGCCGTCAAGGCGCCGCCGCTCGATACAGGCGGGCGCCCGTCGGACGGGTTCTCGCAAGCCAGAGAGACGGGCCGGGCAGCCAATGCCGAGGCGATCAAGCGCGCCATCGAGCAGCTGGCGATTGGTGCATCGACCGAGCGCATGGCGACCGATGACGACCTGCGGCTGCGGCGCGCGGCCACCGAGCTGGGTGCGGCGGGCACGGCCTCTCGCAACGTGGGCGATCAGTACATGGCGGCGATCCAGACAGTGCGCCCCAACAGTGCCAAGGCATTGCTGGGCGATCTGACCGGCGCGCTGGCGACGATGGGATTCGCGCAGGGCGCTCGAGGCGGCGTGCCGCGGCCACCCGCCGGCACTCCCGCGCCTGGGGCAACCGGGACCGGCGGCCTGGGCCTGAAGATGCCGACCCGCCCGGCCGGACTGAGACTGTAAGGGAGGCGACATGCCAGAGTTCAAGATCCGCCGGCCGGCTTCGATCACCGACTCGCTGCGCACACTGCTGACGAGCTCGTCGGGGTTGACCGCTGCGGACCACGCGGCCGTCGAGTCGCATTCCGCGCAGGTCGGGCAGCGGCTCGCACTGGCGGACAAGGCACGCGAGGAGGTGGCGGCGCTGCACGCCGAGCGAGCATTCCGCGAGGATCCCGAGAACGCGCTCACCTACGCCGCGATGAACTCGGGGCTCACGCTGCCGATCGCACGGCAGGCACGCGACTACATGCTGGGGGTCGATGGGGTGGAGCGCCCAGAGCTCACGCCCGATCAAGACCGGCTCTTGCGCGTAGCGCTCGGAGCGGTCCATGGCAATCGCCTGGCCACGGGCAAGACGAACGCCCAGCAGATGGCAGGGGCAGGCAGCCAGAACCTCGACACCATGCTGGTGAGCCGGGCGGCCGACCTTACCAAGGCCAGCGACCAGGCCCCCGTGCTCGCGGCGGCTGGACGCAAGGTGCGCGAGCCGTTCAGTAGCCCGAATGCGCAGGGCCTCGCGATCAACCAGGAGTCGGGCGAGGGCGCCATCATCAACGAGGCGCTCTACAGGGCGGCCCTCGATGCGGTCAAGGCCGAGGGATTCCAACGTCGTTCTGCCGGCAACGCCAGCAACGCATCCGCAGGCGAGAGGGACGCGCGCAGGCGCCTCACCAACCGCGAGATCGACGTCGACTTGCCGGGCGCGAGGGCCGAGGCGGCGAGAGCGTCCACGCGTCAGCGCGAGGTGAATGCCGATGCCAAGGAGGCCGAGGCCAACGAGGATCGCGCGGTGCGCCAGCAGACCGAGGCACGCGATCGATTCCGCAAAGACCCGCAGATGAAGGGCAACCGGGTCGGCGTGTGGGTGCCAGGGAAGGGATTCGAGGTCCGCTCCAAGGACGGCAAACTGATCGGCTACTACGACTGACATGGCATTCAAACCTCTCGAAGCAGTAGACGCCGCTGTCGACGACACGCCCAAGCGCGGGTTCAAGCCGCTGGAGGCGGCAGAAGCAGAGCCCACCAAGGCCTCGAGCGAGACTTCGTTCGTCGATCGCTTCCGCCGGGTCGTGACCGATCTGCGCGATGCGGTGAAGCGCAACGTCCCGCAGGTCGCATCCGATGCGATCTCCAAGCTGCCCGTCACGCCGCTCACCACGCCCGTCGTCACCGAGGCGGCCAGGCGCGCACTGGGTCTGCCGGCACCGACAAGCCGCGGTCTGTTCGATAACGTCGTCGGGGCGACCAGCACCGCCAGCAACCAGAGCGTGATGAAGGGCATGGGCGGCACCCCTGTGTCTCCGAGCCTGCCGGCCATCGGGCCGGAATCGACCATGGCGCCAGGCGTGACACTCAGTCCCGAGGAGTATGCCCGGCGCAGTGCGTTGATCGAGGCCCGGGTGCCGCGTGGTCAGATCGGCGACCCCAGGCAGCCCAAGACCATGCCAGGCGTGATTGCCAGCGCCGCCCGCCAGGCCGTGGGTGGTGTCGACAACCCGGCGTTCGCTCCGATCGTACGCGGCGTCGTCGGCGCGGCAGATCAGCTCTACTCGCAGAGCGAAGGTGTGGCGCGCGGCATCTCGGATGTCGTCGGGGCAGACACAGCTTCTGACTACTTCGCTCAGTCGCGCATCGAGCGCGAGGCGGCCGCCGGCAACGTCCAGCAACTCGCCGGCGTGGGCAAGTTCGTCGAGGATGCCATCGCCACGATCGGCGCCAACGCTCCGTTCTACTGGATGGCCATGGGGCCGCTGAAGAACGCCGTCACACCGACGCAGGTCGCCACGCTCATGCAGTCGTTCGCGGTGACGAAGGCCCCGACGCTTGCGATGGCGATGGGTGCTGGTGGCGCACGCTACAACGACCCGTCGCTGGCGAACCTGTCCCAAGGGGAGCGCGCCCAGATCGCTGCGGTCGACGCCTTCTGGGAGTTCCTGGGCGAGCAGATCGGTTTCGGCGAGACGATCAAGGCCTTGAAGACTGCCGGCATGAGCGGCGAGGCGCTCACCCAGCGGGTGAAGGCGATGGCCGCCGAGTCGCTGGGGGAGAGCGTCACCCAGCTCGGCCAGATCGAGAACAACCTCGTGTCGGGGCTCGCCCCCAATATGACGCCCAAGCAGATGCTCGAGCAGGTCGCGCATGCGGCCGCCATGGGCGCGATCGTCTCTGGCAGCATGCAGGCCGGCGCGGCTGCGCGCAGTGGGCTGATGAACCGTTTCGGCCGCGACCCGGGCACGCTCGACCCGTCCACGATGAGCGACGCGGACAACATCACCGCGCTCGCTCGCCAACTCCTCAGTGATTCTGAGACGTTCGACCCGGGCATCACCTCCGCAGGGATGCGTCCGGTTCCACAGGTTCGCCCGGGGTCTGTCCCCCGTCCGCCTTATCTCCCTGGGGCGGAAGGGTCACCACCAGTACTCCCGGGCGACCTCCTGAGTCCAGAGGAGCGGATCCTCGCCAGCGTGCGCGAGACGCTCGACAGCATCCAGCCCTCCGAGCAGGACGCGCCGCTGCCGACGATCGACAGCCAGTTCCTGCCCGACCAGGGGATCCCGATGGTCGTGCGTGGCCGCGATCGGGGCAAGTACGCCAAGGAGCGCACCGAGTCCGCCGCCCCGGTGGCATTGCTGCCGGCGCCCTCGGATGTCGCCTCGAGCCCCGAGCAGCAGATCCGCCCGTCGGAGGTGATCCAGGGTCGCGACGAACGCGACCGCACGCCCAGCCAGGTGCCGCCTGGCGAGCTCGGCGACACCGACGGCGGGGCCATCCTCGCGGCCGTGCGCCGGATCATCGGCCAGCAGGAACCGGCGAGGGACGTCACGCCGCCCCAACCGCAGGAACCGCAGGGCACGGAGTACACCGTTCGGCCTACGGAGCGGGCCGCCAGCGAGCCCGTTGGGGATCGGACGAGCCTCGGGCCATCCGAGGACATGGCGCGCGTGCTACGCGCCGCACAGACGCCCGCGTTCGCACGCACTGCCGAGGACATCTCGATCCTGCGCCGCTACCCGGATCTCGCCGAGGCAGCGGGCACGCCCGGATTCCAGCGTACTGCCGAGCAGACGGCGCTCGTGCAGCGGGCGCGACGGGATGCGCAGGCCGGGGAGCAGGCAGCACAAGAAGATCGGTCGGTCGACGACAAAACGCCGAAGCGATACGTGATCGCCGAGCGTCGAACGGCAAAGCGGGGTTTGGCAGGGGTGTCTGCCGGCACCTTCACTTACGAACCGGATCTTCGGTTGGGCGTTTACAGCACCCGCACCGAAGCTAAGGCGGCATTCATGCGGAAGATGGACCCATCGCTGGCGAACGCGCCCGATGAGTTTGCTGCCCAACACTTCGATCGCGCATCGCGCAACGAGGGCCACTTCAAGGTTTTGCCGCACACTGAGGCCGCTATCTCGCTCGCCCGATCCCAGGGGATCACGCAGGCCCAAATCGACGCAGCAGTCGAGCGCGCTCGATCCGACATTTCGTCCCGCCGACGCGCAGGACGAGGCGGACGAGAGTCTGTCGTCCTTCCTGACGAGGGTGGGGCGCGGGCTCGAGAAGATTCCGGGAGCTCCCAAGCAGCAGTCGAAAGCGGCGGACGACAAGCCGTCGCAGAGCCTGCTGCCGCCGAAGCTGCCGAAGATTCCCCGCCGCGGCTAGACCGCAGCTTCGACGACCGGACGCCGGCTAAGGCCAGCGTCCGCACCGCCGGTGGGGCCGAGCTCGCGTTCAAGTCGCAACGCAACCGCGAGGACGTCAAGCGGCTGATGCCGAGCGAGAAGCTGGCGGTCGAGCGGGCGATTGCCGATCTCGGGCCTACGCTGGCGCCGCCGGACGTGATCGCCGGGCTGACGTTCGCGTCCCGCGATGCAAGTGCCAACGGCTCCTACTTCCCCGACCAGAACGTCGTCACGCTTTCGCTGGATCGGCTGGCGATGCTGCGCTCTGCCGATCCGACAATCCGCGACGAGGCGCTGCACACCCTCGCGCACGAGATCGCTCACGCGATCGACTTCGCCGCCTCGGGCGAGCGCGATGCCGTATCGATGAGCAGTCCGCGGCTGTCGACGGGATTCACCGACACCGACGCGGGCGACCTCTTCGACGAGGCCTGGTACGCCTGGACCAATGCCGAGGTGGACTCGGACTTGGGCCGCATCCTGTCCTACCCGCTGCGGTCCCTCGCCGCCGGCGCCACCGGTGAGAAGGTCGCGCAGCTCGAGCTGTTCGCTCAAGTGAGCGCCCTCTACAATGTCAACCCTGAGCTGGTCCGCACGGCGATGCCGAAGTGGGCCGCGACCCTGGAGCAGATCTATGGCGACCCGACGACGGGCGAAGGTGCCCCACAGTCCGCTGACGAAGTCCATCAGCGCCTACGTGAAGCGCTTTCGGAGCAAGGTGCCAGCGCACGCGCTCAAGAACGCCAGCCAGTCTCGCAAGGGGCCGATCGAGCTGCAAACCAGACTGGACCGGGCGCTCCAAGAGGGCCGCCCCGACCCGGAGTGGGAGCAGCACCTCAAGCAGGTACGCAGCCTGCCGGACAGCGACCTGTCGGTGGACGACCGACTGGACCGCGAGCCGCTGCCGCCCCAACCTACGGACTGAACGAGCCGGCGCTCGTCGATCGTCTGCTGCGCGAGTGGCAGGACCGGTTCATCGACGTCAAGCGGGTGCGCGAGTGGCAGGACCGGTTCATCGACGTCAAGCGGGTGCGCGACGAGATGAAGCGCGCCGCTGGCCTCATCACCGAGGGCAATGACGCCTACCTGGCCGAGGAGCTCTACCACGGGCGCGTGAGCGCTCGGGTGAACAAGGCGGCACGCACACACATCGAGCCTCTGCTCGAGGCGATGCGCGACGCCAAGGTGAGCGCAGAGGATCTCGGCAAGTACCTCTGGGCGCGCCACGCCCCCGAGCGCAACAAGCAGATGGCGAAGATCAACCCGGGCGCGCCGGGCAATCTCTCGGGCCTGTACGACGACGCGGCCGCGGCTGCGCGCGACGGCAACCCGGGTGCGGCCAATGCCGCCGACATCATCGCCGGGTTCCGCCGGGCGGGGCGCATGACCGATCTGAACCGGCTCGCCGGCATGGTCGACGGGATCACCGCCGCGACCCGGCAGATCCTCGTCAGTGAAGGCCTCGAGTCGCAGGCCACGATCAACGCATGGGGCGGCGCCTACCAGAACTACGTGCCGCTGTTCCGCGACATCGACACGCCCTCCGCTGGGCAGGGGTTCAAGGTGTCCGGCAAGGAGTCGAAGCGCGCCCTGGGCTCGCAGAAGGAGGCCATCGCCATCCTGGCGGCAGTGATCTCGCAGCATGAGCGGGCGATCATTCGCGCCGAGCGGGCGACGGTCGGGCGGGCGCTCATCAAGATGGTCGAGGACAACCCCAACCCCGACTTCTGGCGGCTCGACACGCCCCCGACCAAGCGCACCGTCAACCCGACGACGGGCCTGGTGCAGACCGGCATCGACCCCATGTGGCGCCAGCGCGATGACGTCTTCATCGTCAAGGACAAGGGCGCCAACGGCGAGATCGTCGAGCGGGTGATCACCTTCAACCCGTCGAACGAGCGGGCGATGGCGATTGCCAGCGCCATGAACAACCTCGGCGTCGTCCAGCTGGGCGCTGTTACCAAGGTCGTCGGGCGGATCACTCGAGTCATGGCCAACCTGGTCACGACCTACAACCCGCAGTTCTGGGTAACCAACTTCGCTCGCGACGTGCAGACCGCGGCCGTCAACTTGCAGGACACCGAGCTCAAGGGCAGGGCGCCGCAGGTCATCGCCAACATCCCGCGGGCCATGCGCGGCGTCTTGAACGCCGAGAAGGGCGACGGCACCTCGACCTGGGCGCAGACCTACCGCGAGTTCCAAGACAGCGGCGGCCAGACCGGCTGGATGCAGATGTGGGACACGCTGCTCGACCGGCAGGCAGAGATCGGCAAGCTGCTCGAGCGCGCCAAGCGCAGCCGGCTCGACCCGCGCGAGATGGGCCACAAGGCGCTCGAGTACGTCGAGCTCGCCAACAACTCCATCGAGAACGCGATCCGCCTGTCGGCGTTCGCCGAGGCGCGCAAGATGGGGCTCTCGCCCAAGCGGGCCGCCTCGATCGCCAAGAACATGACGGTCAACTTCAACCGCAAGGGCAACCGCAGCGTCGCGGCCAATGCCTGGTACATGTTCTTCAACGCCAGCGTGCAGGGCACCGCGCGCCTGGTGCAGGCCGTCGCCACGTCTCGCCGTGCCCGTATGTACGCCGGCATGATGGTCGCATTCGCCGCGGCCCTCGAGCTCGTCAATCGCATGCTCGGCGACGACGACCGGGACGAGGACGGGAACCTGCGCTACGAGCTCATCCCCGAGCATGTGCGTCAGAGGAACATGATCTTCATGATGCGCGACGGGAAGCACATCCAGATCCCGCTGCCGTACGGCTTCAACGTCTTCCACAACGCCGGCCGACTGATGACCGAGGCGATCCTTACTGCCAGCGGCAGCGGCCTGGTGCAGGAGCGCAAGAAGCCGATCGACTTCGCTTGGTCGTTTACTCAGACCGCGCTCGACAGCTTTGTGCCGCTCGGCCAGACCGCCACGCCGATGCAGTACGCGGCACCGACGATCGCCGACCCGTTCGTCCAGTTCACCGAGAACAAGACCTTCTTCGGCAGCCCGATGCGCCCCGAGCCGTTCCCGCAGAGCGGCCCGAAGCCCGACCACCAGCTGTACTTCCGCTCGACGAGCGACACGGCGAAGGATCTCACGCGCTGGCTGTCGGCCGCGACCGGCGGCACCGAGCGCGAGGGCGGTGCGATCGACATCTCGCCGACCACGATCGAGCACATCGTGAAGACCGCCACCGGCGGCGTCGGTCAGTTCGGGATGGTGATGCTCGACTTCTCCCGGCACACCGTCAACCGCGCGCTGGGCGAGGCCGAGCCGGAAGACTACCCGGCGCGCCGCGTGCCGTTCGTCGGCAAGTTCTACGGCCAAGTCGATGACCGCGACCTGGCGTCGAAGTACTACCGGTTGCGCGACGACGCCACCCGGGCGCTCAAGCTGCTCAAGGGCTACGAGCAGGACGGTGACATTGAGCGTGCCGAGAGGATCCGCGACGAGAAGGCGCCCCTGCTGGCGATGGCGCGCGAGATCTCAAGCCAGCAATATCGGCGTGAAATGAGCAACCTGTCGAAGAAAATACGAGCTGTCGACGAGCTGCCGCGCGAGGAGCGTGCGCAGGAGCGGCGGCTACTGCAGCGTGACGAGGCCACCCTCATGGCACGCGCTCTGCGCAAGTACAACGACGAGCTCGAGGAGCAGCAGCGATGAGTCAGCCCCCCGCCTACAACCCGACGACCGACTTCTCGCAGGAGGAGGCCGGCAGTACGTCCGGTCGCAGCACGGTGAACACGGCGAAGCTCGACGCTGAGTTCAGTGCGCTGCAAGCGACGATTGCTGCGCTGCTGGCGAACCTCGCGGTGATCCAGCGCGATGACGATGAGCTGCGCGACCAGGTCGTCAAGATGCACACGCTGCACCCAGACGTGCTCGCGTTGATGAACTCGACGTTCCGCCCGCGAGGCAACTGGGGCCCTGCGACGGTTTACGCCGCCCTAGATCTGGTCGCCCAGGGCGGGAACACTTACGTCTGCCTGGAGGGGCACACGGCCGGGGTGTTTGCCACCGACCTCGCAGCCAATCGCTGGATGGTCTTCTCGTTCAACGTCGCAGCGGATCCTGAGCTGTCGGCGCTCGCCGGCCTGGCGTCGGGCGCCAATCTGGCCCCGTACTTCACCGGCTCTGGCACGGCGGCGCTGATGACGGTCACGGCCTTCATCCGCACCGTGCTCGACGACGCCAGCGCAGGCGCCGCGAGGATCACGCTCGGGCTGCAAGAGGTCGGCGCGCAGAATGTGCTCATCAACGGCGCGTTCAACTTCATGCGCGACCCCACGGTCACCTCGCACAACCCGGTCGCCAGTGCTGTGAGCTACGTGTTCCAGCGCTGGTACTGCTTCCAGAACGGCGGCGTGACCGGCAACGTCACCGCGGCGCAGCAGTCGGGGCCAGGAGCGCCCTACCTGTCGTGCGCGCGGATCACGCGCAACGCCGGGGCGACAGTCGGCGATACCCGCTTCCGCACTGTGCTGCCGTCGAACGTATCGCGCCTGCTATCGGGGAAGGCAACCACGATTCGATTCTGGGCGCGATGCGGGTCTGGCTACTCGACGGCCGGCTCGACTCTGACGGTGTCGCTTACCACCGGCACCGCGGGGGACGAGAGCGCGACCGCTGTCGAGAGCGGGGCATGGACGGGCAGCGTCTCGGCTCTCAACACCAACGTCACCCTCACGACGGCCTGGCAGGAGTTCAGCCTCGTGAGCGCGGCGCTCAACGGCACGGCCATCCAAGTGGCGCTGGGCTTCCAGGCGTTGTGGACCGGGACCGCCGGGGCGAACGACCACTTTGAGGTCGCCGGCGTGCGGCTTGCCGCCAGCGGCGTCGCGGACATCCCTATCGTCGAGCCGCCCTGGGATGTGGACGAGGACCGCTGCCTGCAGTTCTTCGAGACGCTTGGCGATGGCGGGGTTGTCAACGCGCAGTTCGGCGCAGGCCGCATGACAGACACCGACACGGGCGCGTTCAACGTCCAGTATGAGCGCAAGCGCATTCGCCCAACCATCACCGTCAGCGCGGCCGCCCACTTCTTCTGCGCCACGCAGACCTCCAACGACGCCATGACGTCGCTGTCGGCGACCGTGGCCACGGTGCAGCGCGACAGGGCCGTTCTCAGTGGCGACATCGGTGCGGTGCGCACTGCCGGAGACGGGTGCCTGCTGTATGCGGCCAACGCCAACGCCAGGATCTACGTCAACGCGGAGTTCGCCTGATGCGCAACTACGTTGTGAACAGCCGGTATCGCCAGGCCCCTCCGGGCATCGTTCGCATCAAGGATGGCGGCGCCTGGATCGCCAACAAGTTCTGGGCGGGCTCTGGTGTTGGCGGCGAGTGCGAGGTCACTCGAGTGCCATTTGTTGTCGGGCAGACCGAGGTGCCCGGCAACCCCGAGTACTTCATGCGGATGCGCTGGACCGCCATGCCCACACAAGGGGAGACGCAGTACTTGCCGCAGTGCCGGTGGACCTGGCTCGAGCACCACATGTACAAATCGCGTGAGCTGGTCGGCTCGGATGTGAGCTACAGAGGCGCGCTGCGGGTAGCGTCCGGCGATCTGTACGTGGTGCCCATATTTTGGATCAATTACTCCACGGGCGATTACCAAATCATTGAATGCCCTGGCGTCTCTGTGGGCACGCACTGGACCCGCGTTGAGGGGAGCGTGCGACTGCCGCAGTTCCCCGTCGGCAAGGTGTTGGACACAGGGCACTACGTGGGATTCGGGTACGACTTCATCTACCCCACGGCCCCCACCATTGACGTGTCGCCGATCCAGATCTGGTCGCCACAGGCCGTCGTCGACGAAGAGCACTACTGGCTCGACAGCCAGGCCTCTTTGCAGCCATGAGGGAAAACAGCATGCGGAGCGAAATGAGCAAGTGGACCCTGAAGCGAGAGGTGAGTCTTGGGGACATCCTCGCGTTCCTGTCGGCAGCGCTGGCTGTCATCTACGCGTACACGACCCTGGACAAGCGGGTGTCCATGCTCGAGTCCGCCATCGTCCTGCAGAAAGACATCGACCGCCGGCAGGACGAAGAGCAGATCCGCGCGCAGGTCAGGATCGAGGAGGCACTGCGGACGCTGGCTCACAAGATCGACCGACCCATGGAGAAGCCGCGATGAAACTGGCGTACGGCCCGATCTACGATGCGGCAATGACACTCCTGCCCCCCAGGATGAACTCGATCGAGGCGCGGGCGAACCTGCTCGCCATCGCCCTGCAGGAGAGCCGCTGCGAGCATCGTCGGCAACTGCACAATGGTCCCGCGAGGGGGTTCTGGCAGTTTGAGCAGGCCGGCATCAGGGGCGTGCTGACGCACCGGGCGACTCGGCCGCATATCCTGGCCGTGCTCGAGGCATTGAGGTACGACTCGAAAGACCCGGTCGTCGACTACTGGGCGGCAGTCGAGCACAACGACATCCTGGCGTGCTGCTTCGCCCGCCTCAATCTGTGGTGGGTGCCGACGGCGATCCCGGGGCCGGACGACGTCGAGGGCGCCTGGAAGCAGTACCTCTTGGCTTGGAACCCTGGCCTGCCGAAGAAAAAGACTTGGCCCCGGCTCTACGCCCAGGCCTGGCAGTACGCGAGCTCTCTGTGAGCGGATTCTCGATCGGCTTCCTGGCCGTCCTCTTCGCCGCGATCTGCGGCGTCGCCTTCGGTGCCGGCTGCGTCGCCGGCGGCCTGTGGGCGGTGAAGCTGATCAGCGCTGCCCTCGACAGGTGGCTGAAGTGACCGACCCCAAGGATCCGCCGATGCTTAACGCCGCGATCGTGACCGCTCTGGCCCGACACCTTCTGACCGCCATCGGTGGCGGCCTGGCCGTTCGCTACGGCGTTGACGGCGCGACGATGGACGCGATCGTGGGAGGGCTGGCGGCGCTCGCCGGCGTGGCGTGGTCGATCTGGGACAAGCGCAACTCTGCCCGGCGGTAGTCGGCCGCCCAGAGCAGCACATCAAGCCCGGGCGCGCCCTGGTTCGCGGTCGCCCAGGCGGCGAATCGGTCCAGTCGTGCGAGGTCGGCGGTCGCTAGGGTCGCGAGCATCGTTTGGGTGTCGGCGCTCATCGGTCGGTCAGATCTTCTCGCACACCACGTTCCACGTGGAACACCCCGACCCCGCGTAACCCGTTGTTTTTCCGTGGTGCCCGGGGCCGGAATCGAACCGGCATGCCCTTGCGAGCGAGGGATTTTAAGTCCGTTTCGCGCTCCCTGCATACAAGCGCTTCATAGGGCGAATCAAGCGCAACAAGCGTTGCAGACGTCATTTCTTGCCAGGTCCGGTCAATTTTTCTCGCACAACGATCCGGCCGACGATCTCGGCCACGCGGGCCGGGTACAGGTGCGAGTAGCGCTTTGTGGACTGGACTGCCTTGTGGCCCAGCATCGCCCCGACCTCGGGCAGCGTCGCTCCGCTCGACACCAGGGCCGAGGCGAGGGAGTGACGAAGGTCGTGGATGTGCAGCCCTGGCCTGCGTAGGCGGCCCCTGAGCGCGCGAAACGCCGCGTAGACCTTCTGCTCGCTCACCGTGAACGGGATCGCTCTGAGCGCGTCCTGGGCGTTCGGGTGTACCGGCAGCATGA
>LNFM01009098.1_pt1 | contig 38642 bp, 39 predicted proteins | sample 596031 | NCBI WGS metagenome assembly LNFM01 (sample SAMN04254537, study PRJNA301005) | activated carbon metagenome | isolation source: dual media filters at the Ann Arbor, Michigan drinking water treatment plant | place: USA: Ann Arbor | reverse complement strand
TATTCGCGTCCGTCATCCGGGACTCGAGTCGCAGCCGGAAGCTCGAGATGAGCCGCTGCAGGACGCGAATCGCAAGCCACGCGCACAGGGCGATCACGAGCATGCGCGTGGCGCTCGTGGCCGGCCCCATCCACAGTGCGGCGTCCAGCGCCTGCAGCCTGTCCAACTGTTCGATGAGGGTGTCCTGCATGATGTTCTCCGTCTGGCGCCGGCGCGATGCCGGCACCGGTCCACAGCCCGTCGTCAGACCACGTCGTCCCACGGACGTGACAGCCGTACGGCGCCGTTGATGATGCCGACCATCGAATAGGTCTGCGGAAAATTGCCCCACAGTTCGCCGCTGGACTGAGCCATGTCTTCGGACAGGAGTCCGACCGGATTGCGGGAGCCGAGCATCGTTTCGAAAATCTCGCGCGCCTCTTCACGACGACCAATCCGGGCCAGCGCATCGACCCGCCAGAACGTGCACACATTGAACGCCGTTTCAGGCGGACCGAAGTCGTCGGGGGCTTCGTAGCGGCGCATGAACGGGCCATCGCACAGATGCTGTTCGAGCGCGGCCAGGGTGGCGGTGAACCGTTCGTCGCGCGGGTCTATGAACCCCACTTCGGCCATCAGCAGCACGCTCGCATCGAGATGCTCGCCGCCGAAACTTTCGACGAAGCAGCGTCTGCCCTCATGCCACGCGTCGTGCTGGATGCGGGCGCGGATCCGGCCCGCGCGTTCGGCCCACAGGGTCCGGCGATCGGGCAGGCCCAGCGCATCGGCTATCTTGCCGAGCCGATCGCAGGCGGCCCAGCACATCAGGGCTGACGAAGTGTGCACGCGCGCCCGCGTGCGCAGCTCCCACATCCCGGCGTCGGGCTGATCGTGGAGGCTCCAGGCGCGCTCGCCCATGCCCTCGAGCATCGCGAAGTCGACGAGGCTGCCGGGGCGGTAAAGCCGCCGATCGTGGAACGACTGTGCGGCGCCGAGCACGATATTGCCGTAGACATCGTGCTGGAAATGTTCGTGGGCCTGATTGCCCACCCGGACCGGACCCATGCCGCGGTAGCCGGGCAGCCGTTCGATGATGCGCTCCGGCAGGTGTTTCTCGCGCCCCAGGCCGTACAGCGGCTGCACGTGGCCGCCGTCCGCATCCCGCGCCACGTCGTGCAGCCAGCGCAGGTAACTCTCCATCGTGCCGACTTCGGCCAGCCCGTTCAGGGCGCGCACGACAAAGAATGCATCCCTGAGCCAGCAGTAACGATAGTCCCAGTTGCGCTGCGAGTCCGGTGCTTCCGGGATGCTGGTGGTCATGGCCGCGACGATGGCGCCCGTCTCCTCGTACTGGCACAGCTTCAGGGTGACCGCCGAACGGATCACGGCCTCCTGCCATTCGAGCGGCACGGCCAGTCGTCGCGTCCACTGTCGCCAGTATGCGCAGGTCTGCTCTTCGAAGCGTCGTGCGGTTTCCTCCAGCGCGCCCTCGAGCGTTTCATCCTGACCAATGACCAGACTCACGGGTTCGCCGAGCGTGAAACGGGTCTCGTCGAACAGGTAGGTCAGTGGCGCGTTGGTGGTGACGCGCAGCGTGAAATCCGGCGCGACATAGCGCAGGTGATTGCTGCCCCGGGTCACGGTAGGGACGACGGCTCCCCATTCGCCGCGCGGACGAACGAACAGCCGGATGCGGGGCGTGCCTGCAATCGGCCGCAGGCGCCGCACGAGTTGCGCCGGCCGGAATGTCCGTCCGTGATCGGCAAAGCGCGGCGCGAAGTCCGTGACTTCGACGCCATTGCCTGCGGCGTCGTACAGGCGCGTGCGCAGCACCGCCGTGCCGGGATCATAGGACTGCTCGCTGCGCACGGTGTTGTCGAGTTCGATGCCCATGCTGCCGTCTTCGCTGAAGCCCTCCGCGGAATCGAGCAGGGCGTGGAAGACCGGATCGCTGTCGAAGCGCGGCATGCAGCACCACACGATGCGCGCGCTCTGATCTATCAGGGCGCCGATCGTGCAGTTGCCGATCAGCGCAAGCGACAATGACGCCTTCGGCCGATGCGCGCCGACAGCGGTGATTGAGACAGGCATGGGTTTCATCCTAACCCAATGAAGCACATTCGCAAGTGGGCTCCGTTCGCAAATGGTTGTACGCAATGTCGCGCCAGAATATCTGCTCGCGCGGCGTGGTCGTTTGTCCTACATGCGAATGGCGAAGTTGTTTTTGCCTGCTTATCGCTCTACGGTAAAAAAGACCTTGCCGAGGAAAATCGCTCTTGATGAATTCATTGCGCCTGCAGTTCCGCTTTCTCTTTCCGCTCGTCATCGTTCTGGTTGCTGCCGCCTACTTCTCGCTGCCGTTGATCGACAAGCTCACGCTCAGATGGTTTTCCCGCGATCTCAGTCTGCGCGGCACGCTGGTCGTGAGTTCGCTCGAGGATTCGATCTCGGACGCGCTGCGCACGCACGATCTGGAGCGCATCCAGAAAGCGATCGAGCGTGTCGTCACCGATGAGCGGCTGTTGGGTGTGGGCCTGTGTGACACGACGGGAAAACTGATCGTCAGCGCCGGGGTCTTTGCGCCTGGCGAAGGGTGCGCAGCGGCGTTGGAGACGGCCGGCGAGACATTCCCGGTGCGAAGCTTTGCCGGCGGCAACGTGCACGTCGGCGTGCATCCGATTCGCGGCAGCAGCGGGGCGGTCGTGAACCTCGTGCTGTTGCATGACCTGAGTTTCATCGAACGGCGCAGTCGCGATACGCGCCGCTACCTCGTGATCCTGTTGACGGGGCTCGGGCTGGTGGTCGCCGTGACGACGATAGTCGTCGCCCAGTTGACGCTGCGCGGCTGGATGCAAAACACCCGAGCCCTGCTGAGCGATGGCGGTTCAGGGGTGGAGAACGAACGCAGACTCGGCGAACTCGCGCCACTCGCCGTCGAACTGCGGGCCCGCCTGCGCGATCTTGAGGATGAGTTCCGACGTGCGCTCGGGCCGCAGCTCGAATGGGATCCGGAGCGTTTGCGCAGCCTGCTGCGCACGCAGTTGCGCGACGACGAGGTGATCGTGGTGTCGAACCGCGAGCCGTATATCCACGAACAGGTCGACGGCAACATCGTCGTGCGGCGGCCCGCGAGCGGGCTCGTCACCGCGGTGGAACCGGTGATGCGGGCTTGTTCCGGCACGTGGATAGCCCATGGTGGCGGCAGCGCGGACCGCCAGACCGTCGACGCAAAAGATCGCGTGCGCGTGCCGCCCGGGCGCGAGGAGTACACACTGCGCCGGATCTGGCTGTCGCCGGAGGAGGAGCAGGGCTACTACTACGGTTTCGCCAACGAGGGGCTATGGCCCTTGTGTCACGTGGCCCACGTGCGCCCGGTGTTCCGCGAATCCGACTGGCATCAGTACGTCGCCGTCAATCGCCGCTTCGCCGAGGCGGTGGCGGCCGAAGCGGTCAGCGAGGACCCGGTGGTGCTGGTGCAGGATTACCACTTCGCGCTGTTGCCGGCGATGATCCGCGAGTACCTGCCGCGCGCGACGATACTCACGTTCTGGCACATTCCGTGGCCGAATCCGGAGTCCTTCGGTATCTGTCCGTGGCGGCGCGAAATCCTGCGCGGCATGCTGGGCAGCACCATCCTCGGCTTCCATACGCGCTATCACTGCAAGAACTTCATCGAGACGGTCGATCGCTACCTCGAGGCGAGAATCGAGCACGAGCATTCGATCATCTCCCACCAGGATGACGAAACACTGGTCGAGAGCTACCCGATATCGATTGAGTGGCCGGGGCCGCGGCAGGTGGCCGACTGGCCGGCGGTCGACGCGTGTCGCCGCGCGGTCGTCGAACGTCTCGGGCTTGCGTCCAATGTGCGCCTGGCCGTGGGTGTCGATCGCTTCGATTACACCAAGGGCATTCTCGAACGGCTGAACGCCGTCGAGCGCCTGCTCGAGAAGCATCCCGAGTGGGTCGGCAAACTGGTGTTCGTGCAGGTCGCGGCGCCGTCGCGGAGTTCGCTCGAGGAATACCAGTCCTTTCAGCAGCGGATCCAGTTGCAGTGTCAGCGCATCAACGAGCGCTTCGGTGGTGCGGACTATCAGCCCGTGCTGCTGCTGGCCGAACACCACGAGCACGAGGCGCTGACCGAGCTGTATCGCGCGGCGGATGTCTGTCTGGTCACCAGCCTCCATGACGGCATGAACCTCGTGTGCAAGGAGTTCGTCGCGGCGCGTGATGACGAGCGCGGGGTCCTGATCCTGAGTCGCTTCGCCGGGGCGGCGCGCGAGATGACCGAAGCCTTGATCGTCAATCCGTACCACGTGGAGGAGTCGGCGGATGCGCTGCACCAGGCGCTGACGATGCCGGATGCCGAACAGCGCGAACGGATGGCGAGCCTGCGCATGACGGTGCGCGAATACAATGTGTTCAGGTGGGCCGGGCGGATGCTCGCCGACGCCGGACGCTTCCGGCTGCGTCAACGCATCGAGGCACGGGTCCAGCGCGTGCGGAGTGAATGATGAAACATGCGTTCAGTCCCGCCGGCAAACAGGCCCTGCGGGAAACCATGCAGCGCAACGCGCTGCTGGCCTTCGATTTCGACGGCACGCTCGCGCCCATCGTGCCGCGACCGGAAGCGGCAGCGGCGCCGTCTGCGATCGCGCAGCGCCTGGCACGGCTCGCGAGCCTGCGTCCGGTGGCCGTGATCACCGGGCGCGCCGGCGATGATGTCCGCAGCCGCCTGGGCTTCACGCCGCAGTACGTGATCGGCAATCACGGCGCCGAGCGCTCGCCGTCGGATCGCCTGGCGCCGGCGGCAGGTCAGCTCGATCCGTTGCGCGCGCGGCTCGGTGCGTCGCAGTCGAAACTGGCGGCGGCCGGCGTCACGGTGGAAGACAAGCGCCTGTCGATCGCATTGCATTACCGCACGGCCCGCGAACTGGCGCACGCCATGGCGGTGATCGAGGAAGTGCTGCGCGACGCCGGCAGCGACGTGAGGATCTTCGGCGGCAAGTGCGTCGTCAATGTCGTGCCCGCAGGCGTGCCGGACAAGGCCGGCGCGCTGCTTGCGCTGGTGGCGCAGACCGGGGCCGACACGGCGGTGTTCCTCGGCGACGACGTCAATGACGAAGTCGTGTTCGAGCTCGCGCCACCGCACTGGTTCACGGTGCTGGTCGGGCGCGCGCCCCAGGGCTCTCGCGCGCGCTTCTTCGTCGACGGTCAGAACCTCGTCGCGACGCTGCTGCAGGACATGCTGGACCTGCTGACCGGGCGCAGCGGCGCCTGAGCCAGGCGCTCGCTCAAGCGCCGCCGTGGGCGCGGCTGATGCCGAGCTGCAGGATGCGGTTCAGCATCTGTGGGTAAGTGATGCCCGCATGCAGCGCCGCTTCCGCGAACTCTTCGCTACGTGCGATATCCGGGTTCGGATTGGCCTCGAGGAAGTAGGGCACGCCGTCGTGCGACAGGCGAAAGTCGACGCGCGCGTAACCGTCGACTTCCAGCGTGCGGCAGATCCGTTTCGCGGTCTGCTGGATGCGCGTGGCCAGTTCCGGTGGCAGATCTTCCGCCGGACCCTGCAGGATGCCGCGTCGCTCCTGGTATTCGGGATCGTGTTTGACGCGTTCGGTCGCGATGCGCACTTCACCCTGACGCATCTCACCGAATTCGAGTTCCCACACCGGCAGCACCTGCATCCGGCTGTTGCCGAGCACACCGACGTAGATCTCGCGGCCTTCGATGTATTCCTCGGCGATCGCATCGGTGCCGACGCGCTCGTGCACGAAACCGACGCGCTCGGCGAGCTTCTCGTCGGTGTCGACGACGGAAGCCTGGGCGATGCCGATGGACGCATCCTCGCTGACGCTCTTGACGATCAGCGGAAACGCCAGCCGCTTCGGCCGCACGACCTTGCGGCCCATCGGAAAGACCGCGAACGCCGGCGCCGGAATGCGGTGATAGGCGAGCAGCTTCTTCGATAGCGCCTTGCCGCGTGCCAGCATCAGGCCGCGCGGATTGCAGCCGGTGTAGGGGACGCGCAGCAGTTCGAGATAGCTGGCGACATTCTGGTCGTACATCGTCTCGCCGTGGAACTGCTCGAGCAGGTTGAACACGACATCGGGCTGCCAGTGGCGCACTTCGTCGCGGATGGGCTTGAGTTCGTGCTGGACGCCGATCGCGCGCACGTCGTGGCGCGATTCGCGCAGCGTGGTGACGACATCGAACTCCGTCTTCCACGCGTGCGCTTCCTTCTCGGTATAGCCCTCGCGCGAGGCCGGCGGCATCAGATCGGGGTGCATCAGCACCAGGACGCGCAGGCGCTTCATAGTGCGAACCACTCGCGGCGCGACGGGCTGTACAGCGAATGTACGGTCTTGGTCGCGAGCAGCACGGTGAAATCCATCACCAGCTGGCGTTCCGGGCCGGGCGCGCGCAGTTTCAGTTCGCGCGCGCGCGCAATCATGCCGTCCAGCACGGAATCGAGGGTCAGCTGATACTCGCCGGTCCACTTGGCAATCATCTGGCGGATGCGCGCCCGATGGCGACGCAGGAACTGGGAGGCGGTCGGGGCGCGGCGGTGGCGCTCGTCGGTCGAGAAGATTTTCATCAGATCGCGATCGTAATGCGTATGCGTGGTCAACACGTAACGGGCCTGTTTCTGGGCGTAATACTCGCTCAGCGTGCGGTTCAGCCCACTGAGGGGATCGACTCGCAGGCGGCGCATGGGTTCCGGGCGGATGCCGGCAATGGCGGTCATCAGGGCGTCGACATAGGTCAGTTTGCGCAGCGCCGGCCAGTCCGCGTAGCGCTTGCGCCAGTCCGAGCGCGGCTTCAGCCAGACCGCAAAGGTCTCGGCGAAGTCCTCGTCCGGATGGCTCTGCGCGTACCACAGCCGCAGGTGCTGCACGAAGTTCTTGCTGGCGGGATTGGGCCGGTAGTACGACGGGTAGGGAGTCGACGACTTGCCGAACTGCTCGCGCCAGGCGCGACGGCGATGCAACTGGAAGGCGTGCTGGATCACGTGGCCAGCTTCGTGACGCATGATCCGCATGCAGTCCGCGACGGTGCCACCCTCGACCTCGAGCATCATCCGCCGCTCGAGCTTCATCAGCCGCGGATGGGCGAGATAGAACGGGATGGCGATGCCGGGCGTGGTGTCGGGACTGAACCATTCGTCCGAGATCCACGCGTGCGGTCGCACGCGCAGATCGCGCTGCTCGAGTTCCGTGTAGAGATCGGCCAGGCAGTCCTCGAGCCAGGTGCCGGTCACCGACACCTTCAGGGCTTTCAGCGGCAACTGCAGCAGGGCCTCGTCGGACCAGTCGGCCCACGGGTATCTACGCGACATGAACTTCAGCGCCGTCTCTCAGATCCGATCGAAGTACGGAATGTGCCAGTTGCGCCACGCGGCACGCCGCGCACGCGGTGACAGCATACGCCAGTATGCGAGCTGTTGGCCGCTGAATTCGATCGGCACCTGCCGGGCCAGCCAGCGGTGCAGCGGGCTGCCGATCGACTCGTTGACGTACACGGCCGTCACCCCGGCAGTGATCGTCCGCCACAGGGCGGGCAGGGCGGCGTCGTCACCGTGGGCTTCATAGACATAGCGTGCGTCGCCGGCGGCACCGACGAGCGCCGCTGCCGCATGTGCGCCGTGGCTCGCGAACAGGGTGCCGACCGCAGTCACGGGCAGGGGCAGCGCGCGATAGGCCGCCGCGTCGCGCACGATGCGGTCGCTGTCGCTGCGGGCCCGCAGGGTCTCGAACCGGTCGCTGTCGATCGTCAGGACGGCGGGCGTGCCGACGGCGGCGAGCGTCATGCTGCCGAACACGCCGCGGTCGTGGGCCTCCCATCCGAGCCGCTCGTAGAAGCCATCGAGCCCGCTCCACAGCACGACGAAATCGCTGCCGGCCGCCGCCAGCGCGTCGACCGTGGCTTCGAGCAATGCCGCGGCGTGGCCCTTGCCGCGCGCGGCCGGAAGCGTGTGGACGAAGCCGATCATCGCCGCCTGCCAGCGCTCGCTGCCCGTCAACCAGGTGGCGCGACGCGCGACGCAGCAGGCGACGATCGTGTCGCCCTGCCGGCGCACGTGGATGTGGTCGAGATTCGCCTCGCTCAGCAGGTCCGGGTAACGCCCGCCGAGCGGGCCGCTGCGGCCGCGCGACTGCACGAACTCGGCCTCGAGCATCGCGATCACCGCCGGCAGCTCGGCTGCCGTGCAACCGCCGACGCGCGGCCGCGCGCTTACCAGTCGCCGGACACGCATTCGAGAATCCGTTCGCGCTCGCGCGGCCCCACCCACCAGCCGCAGGGCAGCGCGAGGTTGTCCCGATCGAACGCATCGGCGCCCGGCAGTGGCCAGGCCGCGCGTTCGAAGCAGCTGTAGTGATCGTTGCGCAGATGCAGTCGTTGCGCGCCGATGCCATGGGCGTGCAGCCTGGCGATCAGCTGTTCGCGGCGTGTCGCGCGCAGCGCGTAGACCCAGTACGCGGATGTCTCGCCCGGCCTGCGCTCGAGGAGCGTCAGGCCGCGGACCGCGCGCAGCGCCGCGTCGAAGTGGCGGCCGTTCTCCTGGTGGCGCGCGACGAGCGCGGCAACCTCGCGCAGCTGACAGAGGCCCAGGGTCGCCGTGAGGTTCGTCATCGCGAAACTGTAACCGGTGATCGGGATGTCGCTGTCCGGGTTCAGGTCGCCGTTGGCGAGGCGGAAATCCGGTTGATGGATGCCGAAGCGGCGCTGCCAGCGCGCGGACTCGGCCGCGTCCGGCGACGGGCAGCACAGGGCGCCCCCTTCGACGGTGTTCAGCGGGTTGACCGCATAGAACGACAGTACGGTCCAGTGTCTGCCGGCATGACCGAGGCGCCGGCCCTGGTACTCGGCGCCAAACGCCGCCGAGGCGTCCTCGATCAGCGGCAGACCGGCGGCATCGGCCGCCGCGCGGATCCCGCCGAGCGGTCCCACGTCACCGCCCCAGTGATAGTGCACGATGGCACGTGTGTGCGGACCGCGCCGCCGCTCGATCTCCGACGGATCGATCATGCCGGTCGCCGGGTCGACATCGCACCACACGGGTCGCGCGTGAAGATTGGCGATCGGCATCGTGGTCGCAAGGCAGCTCAGCGGCGACACCAGCACTTCGGTGCCCGGGCCGACGCCGCAGGCCCGCAGCGCGAGCGTCAGCGCGCCGGCGCGATCGCTGGTCGCGACGCAATGGGCATCGCCGAGATAGCGGCCGAGTGCCGCTTCGAATTCGGCGACGGCCGGGCCGCTGGCCAGCGGTCCGGTGCGCAATGCCGTCGCCAGCGTGTCGGGGGCGGCGTCGGCCACGAACGAGCGAAACAGCGGGATTGGCGGCTCACCAGCCACGGCGCACCGTCTCGACGATCCGCGCGCGAGCCTCGTCATCGACCCACCAGCCGCATGGAATGTGCAGCATCCGCGCATAGAAGCGATCGAGGCCGGGCAGTGCCACTCGACAGTCGGCAAAGACGCTGTGCAGGTCGTTGCGACGGTGGGCCTTCGAACTCGCGATGCCGTGGGCCGCCAGGTGACGCGCGAGGCCGTCGGCGTCGTCGCTCAGCAGGGTGTAGAACCAGTACGACGGATCGGCCGCGGCGTCGAAGGCGCAGCGCTCGACACCGATCGCATCGAAAGCCGCATCGAAGTAACGGCCGTTCGCGACATGCCGCGCGATCATCGGCGCGATATGTTCGAGCTGCGTGAGTCCTATCGTCGCGTTGACATTGTTCATGTGGTACTTGAAGCCGACTTCGCTGACGTCGACGTCGGTGCGCGACGCGGCGCGATCGATGCCGAACCAGCGCAAGCGGCGGCCGCGTGGCAGCAGCTCACGATCGGCGAGCGTCAGCATGCCGCCGTCGACGCTCGTCAGGTGTTTGATCGCCTGCAGCGAGAACATCACGAACGGCGAGTGGCTGCCGAGGAGGCGTCCGTTGTAGCGCGCGCCGAGCGCGTGCGCGGCATCTTCGATCACCGGCAGACCATGCTGCGCGGCGAGTGCGAGGATCGCCTCGATCGGAACCGGAATGCCGCCGTAGTGCACGACCAGAATGGCGCGGGTCCGCGGCGTCAGCGCGGCGGCGATGGTCTGTGCCGTGACGTTGCCATTGCGGGGATCGACATCCGCCCAGCGCGGCGTTGCGCCCGCGTGCCGAATCGCGAGATTCGTCGGTTCGGCGGTCATCGCCGTCGACACCACGTCGTCCCCGGGCTGCACGCCCGCGAGCAGCAACGCGATGTGCAGCGCCGCCGTGCCCGAGTAGAACGACAGGCAGTGCGGATTGCCGACGAAGTCGCCGAAGCGCTGTTCGAACTCGGCCACCGGCTCGCCTTCGCTGATCTGTCCGCTGTACAGCACGGCCTCGAGCCGCGGCATCAGCGCGGCAGGCGGGGCCATGAAGACCTTGAACAGGGGAACCGCGGGTGGCGTCGTCATCGGTCGTTCAGAACTTCGCGAACTCGCCGTCGGCCATTTCCATCACCTCGAATTCGCGGTCGGCGAGGTCGATCATGCGCCTGACCTCCGCGGCGTCGGTCAGGTGCTCGCCCGAGCCGAACTCGCTGTCGATTTCGTGATAGCGCCCGTCGCTCCACCACGGCTGCACGGCATAGTACTGGCCGAAATCCCGCACGCGTACCAGTTCTTCCTCGGAGACGAGGATCTCGTGCAGCTTCTCGCCGGGCAGGATCCCGATCACGCGGTACTCGCACGGCTTGCCTGCCTCGTCGGCCAGTACCTTCGCGATGTCGGTGACGCGCGCCGCCGGCGCCTTGCGCACGAAGATTTCGCCACCCCGGGTATGCTCTGCCGCGTAGAGCACGAGGTCGATCGCTTCGTTGAGCGTCAGCAGGAAACGCGTCATGCGTTCATCCGTGATCGTCATGGTCTGACCGAGCGCGAGCTGGCGCCTGAAGAAGGGCACGACGGAACCGCGCGAGCGGAGCACGTTGCCATACCGGACGCAGCACAGTTTCGTGCCGCGATTCTGCCGTGACAGATTGCCCTTGAGCACCAGCCGCTCCTGCAGCGCCTTGGTCATGCCCATCACGTTGACCGGCTTCACGGCCTTGTCGGTGCTGATCATCACCAGCGTCTCGACCTGGTGGCGCAGTGCGCAGTCGACGAGATTCTCGGCGCCGAGCACGTTGGTCCGGATCGCTTCGCCTGGATGCTGTTCGCAGGTTGGCACCTGTTTGAGCGCCGCGGCGTGGAAGACGATGTCGATGCCGCACATCGCCTCGTCGACGACGTCGCGGTTGCGGATGTCGCCGATCACGAAGGTCAGGTCCTTGCGGCCCTGGTAGAACACCCGCATGTCGTACTGCTTCTTCTCGTCGCGCGACAGCACGCGAACTTCCCGCACGCCGGCGTTCAACAGCCGCCGCACGACGAAATTGCCGAACGAGCCGGTGCCGCCCGTCACGAGTACGGATTTATTGGCGTAGTCCATTCCCCCTCCTGTACGCGAAACCGGCGTGGGCCACGTCGGCGCCGGCGACCTGCTGCAAGTACCGGGCCAGAAATTGTTGTAGGTGCCGCGCGCTGGCCGCTGTCAGAAACCGGCAATGCCGCACATTCACCCCCGTTCGCCCAACAGTTGCCCGATGGACTGCCGATAAGGTTTGCGGACCGGACGGGCGGCGCGCCGCAGCCGGGTGTCCACTCCCGAGAACTGAAGGGTCACTGAATGAATTCAATGCCTCGTACCATGCAGAACGGCATCTTCGAATATCGCAAGGTCGGCGTGCAGTCCGGCGTCGAATCAGCCAGTCCGCACAAGCTGATCCAGATGCTGATCGATGGTGCCATCGAAAAGGTCCAACTGGCCCGCGGTTACATGGAACGTCATGAAATCGCGAAGAAATGCGAAACGGTGTCGTGGGCGATGGCGATCATCGACGGCCTGCGCAGCAGCCTCGATCTGAGCGCCGGCGGCGACATCGCCGCGAACCTCGATGCGCTGTACGACTACATGCTGCGGCGTCTGCTCGACGGCAATCTCGACAACGATCCGGCGGCGCTCGATGAGGTCGGCAAACTGCTGAACGAATTGCGCGAAGGCTGGAACGGCATCGGCCGCGACTGAACACGGAGACGCGCGCCATGGATCCCCTGAATCAGATCGCGGATCTGACCTGCGCCATGGCGCAGGCCGGTGCGGCGGGCGACTGGGAACGCGTCGAGGCTTTCGAAGAAGCCCGCTACGCGCTGCTGTCGGCGCTGCCGCCAAGCCGGCTCGCCAGTGGCGATCCGGCCGTCAAATCCGTGCTTGAACAGGCACTTGACGTGACCAATACGCTGCTCACCCAGGCCCGTGCCGCGCAGGGTCAGCAGGCCGGCAGCCTGCGCGAATTGCACCGCGGGCAACGCGGCGCCCAGGCCTATCTAGCCGCTGAAGGCTGATTTTTCGGGTTTCGACGGCCGGCCAGACCCCGGCCAGCCCTGCTCCGCCACATTGCCGGCGCCCGCCGTCGGTCTTCCGACGCGCCCCACGACGCTTTAATCGAATGTGCCAAGCTGTGTCGCCACGCTTGCGAAATCATTCAGGCTGACTAGACTGCGCTTTATACAGCGCGTCACGAATTTGACTTGGGTCGTGCCGGTTTTTTAGTCACTGGCCACGATTCTCTGACGCCCGACAACATAAAAAACCAAGAGTGGGGCCCAGATGGCGGACACGCCAATAATCGTCATTGAGAACGATCCCGAAACTGCCCGACAAATCTGCGAGGTGCTGTCTTACCTCGATCTGCCGAGCCAGGCCGTCACGGTCGACGCGAACTGGAGCAGCCTGCTCGATGCGCAACATCCCGCGCATCTGATCATGCTCGGCGACTGCGGGTCGGTCGAAGCGCGACGCCTCACGTTCCGCCAGGTCAAGGCCCTCGATGCCTATGCGCCGCTGGTGCTGCTCGATCTGCCTGAGCAGGACACGGCGCTGCTCTCGGACATCGAAACAGGTGTCCTGGCGCATGTGCGCATGCCGTTGCGGCATGCGCAGTTCGAGAAGGTGCTGCAGAAGGTCGACACGTATCGCGAGAATCGCCACCAGGTCGGTTCGCCGCGCAATCCCGAACTGTTCCGCAATCTCGCCGGCTCGAGCAAGGGCATCCAGCGCGTGCGGAGCATGATCGAGATGGTCGCGAAGAGTGACGCGAACGTGCTGATCACCGGCGAGTCCGGCACCGGCAAGGAAGTCGTCGCGCGCCATATCCATCATCATTCGGTGCGGCGGAGCAAGCCGTTCGTGCCCTTGAACTGTGGCGCCATTCCGCCGGATCTGCTCGAGAGCGAACTGTTCGGCCATGAGAAGGGCGCATTCACCGGCGCGATCTCCTCGCGCCAGGGGCGCTTCGAGATGGCCGACGGCGGAACCCTGTTCCTCGACGAGATCGGTGACATGAGCCTGTCGATGCAGGTCAAGCTGCTGCGCGTGCTGCAGGAGCGCACCTTCGAACGCGTCGGCAGCAACAAGAGCATTTCGGTCAACGTGCGCATCATCGCCGCGACGCACGTGAATCTCGAGCAGGCCATCCAGGATGGCCGCTTCCGCGAAGACCTCTACTACCGTTTGAACGTGTTCCCGATCGAGACGCCGCCGCTGCGCGATCGCGCCGAGGATCTCCCGCTGCTGGTCAGCGACCTCGTCGAGCGGCTCGGCCACGAAGGGCGCGGCACGATTCGCCTGTCGCCCGACTGCGTCGACTCGCTTGCCACCTACGCCTGGCCCGGCAATGTCCGCGAGCTCGCGAATCTCGTCGAGCGGCTGTCGATCCTCTACCCGAACGGCGTCGTCGATGTGCACGACCTGCCGGAGAAATATCGCAGCGACGACAACGTCGTGCCCATCCGCAGCGTCGAGCCGCCGGCCGTCGAAGCCGCGGAGCCCGGCGCGCCACGCCTGCCGCGCGCGGGGCTCGATCTCAAGGAACACCTGACACAGATCGAGACCAACCTGATCGTCCAGGCACTCGAAGAGGAGAGCTGGGTCGTCGCGCACGCCGCGAAGCGCCTGCAGATGGGCCGCACGACGCTGGTCGAGAAGATGCGCAAGCTCGGCCTCGCCCGCCAGGATGAAATGACGGGTCCTTGACGCCCGGTCACTGACACGCGCGGCCGGCGGCCCAGCCGCCGGCGCCGCGCGGGACTTTCCCTCCAATAAAATCAATCGCCTACGGATTTCCGCCGCGGCTCTCCGCCGTGGCACAGTCCTTGCTCAACCCTCTTCGTCGCGCATTGCGCATTCGAACCGACGAGGAGCACCGCCGCTCATGGGCCGCGAACAGACAGTCGACCGCGCCGAACTCAGGGCTGCCTTTGCGCAGTTCGAGGAAGCGTCGAGCCTGCTGACGAGCTTCTATTCGAACCTCGAGCAGCGTGTCGCCGAACTGACCGGCGCGCTGAATGCCTCGCGTGCCCAGCTCGAAATCGAACTCAACGAGAAAGAGCGGCTGGCGACGCGCCTGTCCGCGCTGCTCGAGGCATTGCCGGCCGGTGTGATCGTGCTCGACGGGCAGGGTCGTGTCGCCCAGGCCAATCCCGGCGCGACCGAGTTGCTGGGCCCCGTCACGGCCGGCGAAGCCTGGCGCGAGGTGGTCGCGCGCGGCTTCGCGCCGCGCTGGGGACGTCTCGCTGACGGATGGTCGCCGCGTCAATGTCTCGACGCAGGCCCTCGCCGATGAGCCAGGCCAGATCCTGATGTTGATGGACGTCACTGAGACGCGTCGCTTGCAGGAGCAGCTGACGCATCATCGCCGGCTGTCGGCCAAAACCGAGATGGCGGCTGCGCTCGCCCATCAGATTCGCACGCCACTGGCGGCGGCGCTGCTCGCGCTCGGACCGGTGGCGCGCGCCCGCGACCTCGCGCCGGCCCAGGCCCGCGGCGCCCAGCGCGCCCTCGACGCGATGCGCCAGCTCGAGCGCCTGGTCGAGAACATGTTGAGTTTCGCGCGCGGCGCCGTCGTCGACGCCGCCCCGATCGAAGTCGGCGCGCTGACGCGCCGCCTGACCGACGAAGCGCGCGCGCTCGTCGATGGCAGCGAGTTCGAGCTGGACTTCGACTGCCAGGCCGATCCCCGGCTCATCGTTCACGGCAACGTCGACGCCCTGATCAGCATCATGCTGAATCTGGTCGCCAACAGCCGCCAGATCACGCAGAGCAAGGGCTGGCTCAGGATCGCGACCCGCCATTTCGGCGACTACGCGATGTTCCGTTTCATGGACAACGGACCGGGGGTCGCGGTGCACGACCGCGAACGCATCTTCGAACCGTTCTTCACCACGCGTGGCGGCGGTACCGGGCTCGGGCTGTCCGTTGCGCAGGCAATCGCGCGCGCGCACGGCGGCGATCTGGCGATCGACCCGGAGTACACCAGCGGCGCCTGTTTCGAACTGACGCTGCCGGCGCGGGCTGCCGTCGAACCCACCACCGAGCGCGTCGGCGTTGCCGCGCTGATCGAGGATTGATGCCATGACCGAACGAGCCACGATTGCGATAGTGGAAGACGATCCCGCGCTGCGCGAGATCCTGTGCGAGACGGCAGAGACCGCCGGCTATCGCGTGCTCGGCCATGAAGACGGCACGGCGTGTCTGAAAACCCTGCAACACCAGGACGTCGACCTCGTGCTGACCGATCTGCAGATGGCGCCGATGGACGGCCTGACGCTGCTGCGCGAAATCCGCCGCCGCACGCGCGAACTCCCGGTGGTGCTGATGACCGCGCACGGCACGATCCAGAGCGCGATCGACGCCATGCGCAACGGCGCCACCGACTACCTCGTGAAGCCCTTTGAAGCCGAAGTGCTGATGGCCGGCCTCGACCAGTGGCTGCCGCCAACGCCACCGGCGCAGGACGAGGAGATGATTGCCGAGGACCCGGCGACCCGCCGCGTGCTCGAACTGGCGCGCCGCGTCGCGGCGACCGACGCGTCGGTGCTGATCACCGGCGAGTCGGGCGTCGGCAAGGAAGTCTTCTTCCGCTTCCTGCATCGCCACTCGCCACGTGCGAAACACGAGTCGATTGCGATCAACTGCGCGGCGATTCCGGACAACATGCTCGAGGCCATTCTGTTCGGCCACGAGAAGGGCGCGTTCACCGGCGCATACAAGCCCTACCCCGGCAAGTTCGAACAGGCGCAGGGCAGCAGCCTCCTGCTCGACGAAGTCTCGGAGATGAGCCTGCCGCTGCAGGCGAAGCTGCTGCGGGTCCTGCAGGAACGCGTGGTCGAACGTCTCGGCAGCCAGGAACTGATCAAGCTCGACGTGCGGGTCGTGGCGACGTCGAACCGCGATCTCGCCGCCGAAGTCCGCGCCGGGCGCTTCCGCGAAGATCTCTATTACCGGCTGAACGTGTTCCCGCTCGCGATTCCGCCGCTGCGCGAACGGCCCGCCGACATCGTGCCGCTGGCGCGCTTCCTGCTCGCGCGCGCGGCGAGCAAGGGCGACTCGACCGTGCCGGTGCTATCGGCCGCGGCGCGCCAGGCGCTCACGGATTACGCCTGGCCGGGCAACGTGCGCGAACTCGACAACGTGATGCAACGCGCGCTCGTGATCCAGTCCGGCGGACTCATCGAAGCGGCGGACCTGCTGTTCGAGGCGGCGCTGACGCCGCGTCCGGCGGCGGCGATCAGCCGCCCGATCATCGCCGACGACGACGTCGAGGACGATCTCGACGAAGGCGAGCTCGATTCACTCGGTGATGGTCTGCGCGATCACGAACGTCGCCTGATCATCGAAGCACTGGAAGAGGGCCGCGGCAGCCGCAAGTTCGCGGCCGAGAAACTCGGCATCAGTGGCCGGACGCTGCGCTACAAGCTCGCCCGGATGCGCGACCAGGGTGTCGCGGTGCCGGGTCGCTGACGCGCACGCGCAGGAGGGGAACATGAACACGATCGACCATCAATCCTTGCTGTTGCAGATGCGGGCGCTCGCCGCCCGCGCGCAGGGCATTCAGGACACTGCGCCCGCGGCGCCCGCCGCCGCGCCCGGGGCCGGATCGCCGGAACGCGTGGATTTCAGCAAAGTGCTGAAGTCCGCGCTCGACAACGTCAACGAGACGCAGCAGAAGGCGGGCAACCTGAGCCAGAAGTTCGATGCCGGCGACCCGAAGGTCGACATGGCGGAGGTGATGGTCGCGATACAGAAGGCCAACGTGTCCTTCCAGGCCGTCACGCAGGTACGCAACAAACTCGTGTCCGCCTACCAGGACATCATGAACATGCCCGTCTGAGCAGGCTTAGATAACCATGGCCGAAGCAACCGTATTCGTCGAACAGAACTCTCCGATGGCGCTCCTGCGCCAGGCCGGGGTGCTGATCGGCATCGCGGCGGCCGTCGCCCTCGGCGGCTGGGTCGTGATGTGGTCGCGCACACCGCACTACAGCATGCTCTACTCGGATCTGTCCGACCGCGACATGACGCAGATCGTCGACGCGCTGAAGAGCACGCAGATCCCCTACCGCATCGATCCGGATTCCGGCGCGCTGATGGTCGAGGCGGCGAAGGCCGACGACGCGAAGATGCAGCTCGCCGCGGCCGGCCTGCCGAAGGGCAGTGCGCGTGGCTTCGAACTGATGGACGAGCAGCCGGGCTTCGGCACCAGCCAGTTCATGGAAAAGGCGCGCTACCAGCACGCGATCGAGGGCGAGCTGTCGCGTTCGATTGCGCGCATCGACAACGTGCGCGCGGCGCGCGTGCACCTGGCGTTGCCCCCGGAGTCGGTGTTCGCGCGCGTCAGGCGCGAGCCCAGCGCGTCGGTCATTCTCGATCTGTACGGTGGCCATCGACTCGAAGCGTCGCAGGTCGCCGCGATCACCCACCTGGTGTCCGCCAGCGTGCCGAACCTGCCGTCCTCGCGCGTGACCGTGGTCGACAGCCGCGGCAACCTGCTGACGGACGAGAAGCGCGACGAGCAGATGGCGGTCACCACGCAGCGCTTCGACTACACGCGCAAACTCGAGCAGTCGTATACCGATCGCATCGAAGCGATTCTCGAACCCTTCGTCGGTGCCGACGGTGTGCGCGCGCAGGTGACCGCCGATCTCGACTTCACGTCGAGCGAGCAGACCCGCGAGACCTTCAATCCGGACCTGCCGGTGGTGCGCAGCGAACGCCTGATCGAAGAAGAGCGTGCCGGCGGTGGTCCCGGCGGGGTCCCGGGCGCATTGTCGAACGCGCCGCCCGAGCAGGCGACCGCGCCCGAGCAGGCCGTCGCGGCAGACGGCGCCGCCGCCGAGGGCGCCGCGCCGGGTGCGCCGGCCGCCGCGGCACCCGCGGGCAGCAAGCGCAGCCAGACCACCCGCAATTACGAAATCGACCGCACGATCAGCCATACCAAGCCGTCGGTGGGCACGATCCGCAAGCTGTCGGTCGCCGTGGTGTTGCGCAAGCCCGCGCCACCGCCGGCGGCGCCCGCGGCACCCTCCGACCCGGCAGCGGATCCGGCGGCCGATCCGGCCGCGGCCGCCGCGGCGCCTGCCGCCGCGACGCCGGTCGAGTTCACGCCCGAGGAAATCGCGCGCATGACCCAGCTCGTCAAGGACGCGGTGGGCTTCGATGCGACGCGCGGCGACACCGTGTCGCTGACACCGGCGACCTTTGTCGCGCCGGCCCTGCCTGAACCGCTGCCGGCGCTGCCGATCTGGGAACAGCCATGGGTGTGGGACGTCGGCAAGCAGGCGCTCGGTGGGCTGTTCGTGCTGATCCTGTTCTTCGGCCTGCTGCGACCGGCGATGAAATCGCTGACGGCGAAGCCGACGGTCGCCAAGGTCGGCGATGCCCAGCGCAACGGCGAGGACTCGCCGCTGGCGCTGCCGCCGGGCCAGGGCGGCGCCAATCCGGCGCTGACGGACGGGCGCGGCGCCGACGGCCAGCCGGCGGCGCTGCCGCAGCCGGGCGGCACGCCGATCGCGATGCCGGCGAACATGCACGACAACCTCGATCAGGTGAAGAAGATCGTGTCTGACGACCCGCGGGTCGCGGCGCAGGTGATCAAGAACTGGGTGGGAGAAGGCTGATGGCTGGCGAAATGCAGGCGCTGACGAGCACCGACAAGGCGGCGATCTTTCTGATGACGCTGGGCGAGGCATCGGCCGCCCAGATCATCAAGCATCTCGGACCGCGTGAAGTGCAGAAGATCGGCACGGCGATGGCCGGGCTGCAGAACGTGTCGCGCGAGATGATCAAGGTCTCGATCGACGAGTTCGTCGTCGACATGCAGAAGCAGACGCCGCTGGGCATCGGCAACGACGACTACATTCGCAAGGTCCTCACCGACGCGCTCGGCGAGGACAAGGCGAAGAGCATGATCGACCGCATCCTGATCGGCGGATCTACGAAGGGTCTCGAGTCGTTGAAATGGATGGACGCGCGCAGCGTCGTCGAGCTGATCCGCTTCGAGCATCCGCAGATCATTGCCATCGTGCTGTCCTATCTCGACAGCGACCAGGCGGCCGAAGTCCTCGGCGCGTTGCCGGAGAACACCCGCAGCGACCTGATGATGCGCATCGCGACGATGGACGGCGTGCAGCCGGCGGCGATGAAGGAACTGAACGACATGCTCGAAGTGCAGCTGCGCGGCGGCGCGCAGGGGCAGGCGTCCGGCATGGGCGGGCTGAAGTGCGCGGCGAACATCCTCAACCTCGTCGATCGCAGCGTCGAAGCCAAGATCTCCGAACAGATGTCGGAACATGATCCGGAACTCGCCGGCAAGATCCAGGACCTGATGTTCACGTTCGACAACCTCATCGACATCGACGATCGTGGCATCCAGACGCTGTTGCGCGAAGTGTCCACCGACAACCTGGTGCTGGCGCTGAAGGGCACCGACGACGGTATCAAGAACAAGATCTTCAAGAACATGTCGCAGCGCGCCGGCGACATGCTGCGCGAGGATCTCGAGTCGCGCGGCCCGGTCAAGCTGTCGGACGTCGAAACGGCGCAGAAGGAAATCATCGGCATCACGCGTCGCCTGGCCGAAGAGGGGCAGATCAGCCTCGGCGGCGCCGGCGGCGAGGCGATGGTCTAGTCGGACCGGCACCCGAGCATGATCACCCGCTTCACTGCCGCCGAACTCGATACCCCGGTCCGGCGCTTCACGCCGCCGGTCATCGAAGGCCCGATTGCCGGCGAAGATCACATTGCCTATGCCGAGATGCCGACCGCCAAGGAACTGGCGGCGCTGCACAAGCAGGCGCAGGAGGAAGGCTACCAGCAGGGCCTCACCGAGGGGCGGACCGAAGGCTGGCGCCGTGGCGAACGCGAGGTCCAGACCGCGGTGTCTGCGTTGCAGAACATCATCGTGCAGCTGGCCGAGCCGCTCGAGAAGGTCGACGAATCGGTGGTCGAAGCGGTCAGCGATCTCGCGATCCTGATTGCGCGCCACCTGGTCCGGCGTGAACTGAAGGCCAATCCGGGCGAGGTCATCGGCGTGGTGCGCGAGACGATGCGGCATCTGCCGATTGCCCCGCGCGCCGCGCGCATCCGGCTGCACCCGGAAGACGCGGAACTGGTGCAGACAGCCTTCGCGCTCGGCGACGACAGCCGCAGCTGGCGGCTGGAGCCCGATCCGCTGATCACCCGCGGCGGCTGCATCGTCGAGACCGATTCCTCGCGCATCGATGCGTCGGTCGAGTCGCGGCTCGCGGCGATCGCTTCACGCATGCTGGGTGGCGAGCGGGAGAGCGACCGTGTCCGCTAGTGGCGCGCAGCGCTGGCTGCCGCGGCTGCGCGATTACGCCGGCCGGCTCGACGAAGCGCCGCCCGTGATCGTCGAAGGCAAGCTGACCCGGATGGTCGGTCTGACGCTCGAGGCGGTGGGCTGCGAAGCCGCGATCGGCGATCGCTGCGTGGTGCTGAACCGCAACGGCGAGCGCGTCGATACCGAAGTCGTCGGCTTTGCCGGCGAAAGCCTGTTCCTGATGCCGACCGGCCACACCCGCGGCCTCGCGCCGAACGCGCGCGTGATTCCGTGTGGCGGTTCCGGCGAGATTCCCGTCGGCCCGGGCCTGCTCGGGCGCGTGATCGACGGCGCCGGCAATCCGCTCGACGGACGCGGCCCGCTGCGCCTCGAGGAGCGGCAGCCGCTCGCCGGCACGCTCGTCAATCCGCTCGACCGGGCGCCGATCCGCGAGCCGCTCGACGTCGGCGTGCGCTCGATCAACGCGCTGCTGACGGTCGGCCGCGGCCAGCGCATCGGCCTTTTCGCCGGCAGCGGTGTCGGCAAGAGCGTGCTGCTCGGCATGATGACGCGCTACACGAATGCCGACATCATCGTCGTCGGCCTGGTCGGCGAGCGCGGACGTGAGGTCAAGGAATTCATCGACGACAGCCTGGGCCCGGAAGGCCTCGCCCGCGCGGTCATCGTCGCGACGCCGGCCGACAATCCGCCACTGATGCGCATGCACGGTGCGACGATTGCGACGGCGATCGCTGAATACTTTCGCGATCAGGGCAAGCATGTCCTGCTGTTGATGGATTCACTGACGCGCTACGCACAGGCGCAGCGCGAAATCGCGCTGACGATTGGCGAGCCGCCGGCAACCCGCGGCTATCCGCCGTCGGTGTTCGCGCGGCTGCCGCAGCTCGTGGAACGTGCCGGCATGGGCGTCGGAGGACACGGCTCGATCACGGCGTTCTACACCGTGCTGACGGAAGGCGACGATACCAACGATCCGGTGGCCGACAACGCGCGCGCGATCCTGGACGGTCACATCGTGCTGTCGCGTCGGCTGGCCGAGCGCGGCCAGTATCCGGCGGTCGACATCGAGTCGTCGATCAGCCGCTTGATGAGCGTGGTGGCGGCACCCGAGCATTACGCGCTCGCCCGCCAGTTCAGACACTATTACTCGCTGTACGAGCAGAACCAGGATCTGTTCAATGTCGGCGCCTACCAGGCCGGCACCAATCCCGAACTCGATCGCGCGGTCGAACTGCGTCAGCTGCTGACCGCCTACATGCAGCAGGATCCGATGCAGCCCGTCGGCAGCCAGGCCGCCATCGAACAACTCGGGGCCATTTTCCGCAAGAACCCGTGAGCGGCTCCGCTCACCAGGCCTGAACGATGAAAAAATCCGCGCGCCTGCAGCGCATCGCCAACCTGTCGCAGACTGCCGAGCAGATCGCGGCCCAGGCCTTTTCGCGCGCGACCGATGAAGTCACGCGCTATGAGCACCAGATTCGTGAGCTCGAGCGCTACCGCGACGAATACCTGCGCCAGTTCGAACGCGATCACCCCGACGCGATGGACGGTTACCGCGCGCAGAAACTGCGGGCCTTCGTCGGGCGCATCGAAGAGGCGCTGGGCACGCTGCTCGAGCGTCACGCCCAGGCCGAGCGCCGGCGCGAGCAGGAACGCGCGGTATGGATGGAGCGTCGCCGGCGCGCGAATACGATGAACGACGTCGCGGTGCGCGCCCGCGGCGTCGAAGACGTGGCGTTCGAGAAGGCCTTGCAGCGCGAAATCGACGATCGTCCGCGCGGCGCACTGCGCGAACCGACCGGCTGAGCGCAGCCGGCCGGTGCGCGTACCGGTCAGAGATCCTTCAACGTGTCCTTCGTGAACGTGCGGAATGCGACCATCGTGCAGGTGTCGACGATATTCGGCACCCGGTGCAGTTCCTCGTTGATGAAGCGGCCGACGTCGACGTCACCCTCGAGGTGGTATTTCGCTATCAGGTCGTGTTGACCGCTGATCGAATAGACCTCCGGGATCTGGCTGCGGCTTTCGTCGGTCAGCGCTTCGGCGACTTCATAGGTCTTGCCGAGCGCGGTCTTGATCAGCACGAATATCGTACGCATCGCTGCCTCACTTCTTTTTCTTCTCGACCAGGATTTCCCGATAGGCGCTCGGGCCGGCGTTGACCGCGCTGTGGGTCTTCGGCGCGCGCAGGCCCTTGTCGTCGGTCGACACCAGCTCGTCGCCGTCGACCGCCAGCGCAAAAGTCGCGCCGGTCGGCGAGTCGAAGCCGCCGAGGTGGCGGTCCTGCGCGTCGTAGACCTCCAGGCGCGTGCCGGCCAGCACATAGAACAGGTAGTCGTGCTCGTGCGTGTGACAGGGAGTCTTCTCGCCGGGGGCGAGTTCGAACTCCCACAGGATGATGTCGTCGTCTTCGAAGATCTTGCGCGAACCGACGTCGCCCGTCGGCTGCCTGCTGGTGTCGCCCATGTTCAGTCTCCGCTATTGCCGATGGACGCCCAGGCGCCCAGCTTCAGTTGGGAATCGAAATATTCAATCGTCCGCGCCAGCCCTTCGCGCAGCTGCACGGCCGGTTGCCAGCCGAGCGTCGCGCCGGCCTGCGTGATGTCCGGGCAGCGCTGCCGCGGATCGTCGCTCGGCAACGGGCGCCGGACGAGGGTGGACTTCGAGCCGGTCAGCTCGATGACGAGCTGTGCCAGCTCCGCGATCGTGAACTCGTGCGGATTGCCGAGGTTGATCGGGCCCGTGACCTCGCTGCTGGTGTTCATCAGGCCGAGGAGGCCGCGGATCAGGTCGTCGACATAGCAGAACGAGCGCGTCTGTGAGCCGTCACCGTAGAGCGTGATCGGCTGGTTGCGCAGCGCCTGCATGATGAAATTCGACACCACCCGGCCGTCGTTCGGGTGCATCCGGGGGCCGTAGGTATTGAAGATGCGGGCGACCTTGACCTGCACGCCGTGCTGCCGGTGATAGTCGAAGAACAGCGTTTCCGCGCAGCGCTTGCCCTCGTCGTAACAGGCGCGCAGGCCGATCGGATTGGTGTGGCCCCAGTATTGCTCGTGCTGCGGATGGATCGTCGGATCGCCGTACACCTCGCTGGTCGAGGCCTGCAGGATGCGCGCGCGGACGCGCTTGGCGAGCCCCAGCATGTTGATCGCGCCGTGCACGCTGGTCTTCACGGTCTGGACCGGGTTGTGCTGGTAATGCACCGGCGAGGCCGGGCAGGCGAGGTTGTAGATTTCGTCGACCTCGACGTACAGCGGGAACGTCACGTCGTGGCGCACCAGCTCGAAGAAGGGCTGGCCGATCAGCGCGGCGATGTTGTCCTTCGAGCCGGTGTAGAAGTTGTCGACGCACATGACGTCGTGTCCGGCGTTGATCAGGGCCTCGCACAGATGGGAGCCCAGAAAGCCGGCGCCGCCGGTCACGAGCACGCGTCGGCGCGTGCTGACCATATTCGAGTCCAGTGGCGAGGCCTTGTTCATCGGCGGCGATACCCGGGGTGGCACATGGCTTGCAATTTAGCAGTCAGGAACGCAACACGGTACCAGCCAACATGTCCGATGCCCTTGCCGTCAGCCCGCCGGTGACACCGCCAAGTCCCCAGAATGTCGAGAAAATGCCCGCAGAAAGGCGCGAAAGCGTCAATGAGGGCGGCGACGACAGCCAGCAGTTCGCAGCCGCGCTCGAAGCCGCGGTCGAGCCTTTGCTGCTCGAACCGGCAAGCGTTGACCCGTTGGCGGCAAGCGCTGTCCCCCAGTTGCCGGTGCTTGCCGCTGCCGAGGTCGATCCGGCGCTCGACGGCGGCAGCCTCGGCACGGGCCCGGCACCGCTGGTCCACGGCCGGCATCCGGCCACTGTGTTGCCGCTGCGACCTGAGTCGCGCGCCGCGCTGCAGGCAGCACAGCCCGAGGCGAACCTCGACGCATCGAATCTCGCGGCCGACGCCGCCGACGCACAGCGCGTGGCGCCGGAAGACAACACCGGTGCGGCGCCGGGCAAGCCATTCGAACTCGTGCTCGAACGCGCGGCCTCGCCGGCGTCCGCCACCACGGCCACTGCCGTCGAGCAGCCGGCGACACCTGCACCGACGGCCACCGATGGCCTGACCGAGACCGCGCGTCGCGATCGACCGCCGGTGCTCAAACTCGATACCCAGCTGCCGGTGCACACCCCGCGCTTCGGCGAAGGCTTCAGCCAGCAGGTGGTGGTGCTGGCCCAGCACGGGATCCAGCAGGCGCAGATGTCGCTGAGCCCGCCGGATCTCGGGCCGGTCGACGTGCGCATCACGATCGCCAATGACGAAGCCTCGGTGCAGATCGCGGCGCCCACCGGTGCCGCGCGCGACGCCATCCAGGAAGCGCTGCCGCGACTGAAGGAAATGATGGAACAGTCCGGCGTGCGCCTGAACGATGCCGGGGTCTTCGCGCAGCTGCCGCAGCGCGACCAGTCTGCGGGTACGCAGCATCGCGCCGACTGGTGGCAGCAGCATCAGCAACACGGGGACGGCATTCCCGCCGACGATCCGACGCCGACGCCCGTGCTGTTGACGCGCATCGGCCTGATCGACGCCTACGCCTGACGCCTGCCCCCGTGACGGCGCCTCTGCACCGTCAATCCCGCGACACGCGCGGCGAGCTTCGCCGCGCCCCCCGTCAAAGCGCTGGCGATATGCCGGCCGTCATTTCCTAAGCCGTTGAAAGCAATGACCTGAAATCGTTGGCACAGGGATTGCTCACTCGCCTTCCATTCAGTGTGGAGGTGGGTCATGGCCGATGCGAAGCAGGAAGCTGCCCCGGGTGGCAGCAAGAAAAAGATGATCATCATCATCGTCATCGCGGCGATCGTCGCGATCGGCGGCGCCGTCGGCGCGACCGTGATGCTGATGGGCGGCAAGGCTGACAAGGCCGAGACCGCGAAGAAGGACGGCGAGCACGGCGAGGAGAGCGCCGATGCCGAAGAAGGCGAGGACGGCGAAGAAGTCGCCGAAGGCGAGGAGGGCGAAGGGGGTGAAGGCCACGCCGCCGCGCCGGTCTACGTGCCGCTCGATCCGGCCTTCGTCGTCAACTTCCAGGACAAGAAGCACCGCACGAAATTCCTCAAGGCCGAGATCAGCGTCGTGGCGAAGACGCCGAAGGTCCAGGAAGCGATCACCGCGCACATGCCGGCGGTGCGCAACAGCATCGTGATGCTGCTGAGCCGCCAGGTCTACGAAGACCTGATGTCGACCGAAGGCAAGGAGAAGCTGCGGACCGACGCACTCGACGAGGTCAAGGCGATCATGAAGAAGACCGCCGGCAAGAAGGTTGGCAAGGGCGTGGAGGATTTGTACTTCTCCAGCCTCGTGATGCAGTAGGCGACGAGCAGGACACCCAGCCATGGCCAACAACGATCTGCTGTCACAGGACGAAATCGATGCGCTGCTGTCCGGCGTGGACAGCGGCGACGTCGACACCGCGCCCGACGAGGGCCTCGAGCCCGGCGGCGCGCGCGGCTACGACTTCGCCACGCAGGACCGCATCGTCCGCGGCCGCATGCCGACGCTCGAGATGATCAACGAGCGCTTCGCCCGCAACCTGCGCATCCGCCTGTTCAACATGCTGCGCCGCTCGCCCGTGATCTCGGTCGAGGGCATCCAGATGCTGAAGTTCGGCGAATACGTCCACACGCTGCTGATGCCGTCGAACCTGAACGTCATCAAGATCAAGCCGCTGCGCGGCTCCGCGCTCGTCGTGTGCAATCCGAAGCTGGTGTTCTCGCTCGTCGACTGCTTCTTCGGCGGGGACGGCCGCTTCCACACCAAGATCGAGGGTCGCGACTTCACCGGCACCGAAATGCGCATCGTGCGCCGCCTCGTCGAAATGGTGTTCGAGTCGATGCACGAAGCCTGGGAGCCGGTGATGCCGGTGCAGTTCGAATACCAGGGGGCGGAGATCAACCCGCACTTCGCGAACATCGTCACGCCGAGCGAAGTCGTGGTGGTGTCGACCTTCCACATCGATCTCGAGGGCGGCGCGGGCTACCTGCACGTGACGATGCCCTACGCGATGATCGAGCCGATTCGGGACATCCTCGATGCCGGCATCCAGAGCGATGTGGCGGAGAAGGACCACCGCTGGGCGCAGTTGCTGCAGGAAGAGGTCAAGCTCGCGCCGGTCGAAATCAGCACCACGCTCGCGACCGCCGAGGTCACGGTGCGCGACGTGCTCGAGTTCAAGCCCGGCGATGTACTGCCTCTGGACATGCCGGAGGCCCTGACGGCCTGCATCGATGAAGTGCCGATCTTCCGCGCCCGCTACGGCGTGTCGCGCGGCAACTATGCATTGAAAGTCGTTGAGATGTTGCGGCATTCGGAATTGACGCCGCGCCATCTCGAATTCGGGGGACAGCAGACATGACAGAGCTCGACAACGGCGCCGGCGCCGAAGAAGACGACTGGGCGGCCGCCCTCGCAGAGCAGCGCTCGGTCGAGGCCGGCGGCGAGAACGTCGCCAAGGCCGCGTTCGAATCGTTTGCGCCGCCGGGCGGCGAGAGCGCCGGTCGGCCGACCGCGGATCTGGACCAGATCCTCGATATCCCGATCACGCTGTCGGTGGAAATCGGCAAGTCCAAGCTCAGCATCCGCAACCTGCTGCAGCTGAACCAGGGCTCGGTCGTCGAACTCGACCGTATGGCCGGCGAGCCGCTCGACGTGATGATCAACGGCACGCTCGTCGCGCACGGCGAGGTGGTCGTGATCAACGAGAAGTTCGGCATCCGGCTGACGGATGTCGTCAGTGCCCAGGAACGCGTGAAGAAGCTGCGCTGAGCGATCGCGAAATGCATGCCCGTACCGCCCTTGCCGTGTTGAGCGCCGCCGCGCTGCTGCCCGCCGCTGCCATCGCCGGCGCGAGCCCGGCGGCCGAGCCGGTCGGCCTGTCGAAGGCCGTGCAGGTGATAGGTGCCCTGGGGCTGGTGCTGGTGCTGATCTTCGGGCTCGCGATCGCCGCGCAGCGCATGCGGCTCGGCCGCGGTACGAGCGGCAAACACCTGCGGGTGGTCGACGCGCTGGCGCTCGGCGCGCGTGAACGGCTGCTGCTCGTCGAGGTGGCGGGCGAACGCGTGCTGCTCGGCGTGGCCGGTGGCCGCATCGAGCGGCTGCACGTGCTCGGCACGCCCGCGGGCGGGGATTTTCCGGCCATGCTGGACGCGGCGCTGACGCCCGGCACGCAGCCCTCGTGAACGCGCTGCTCCGCTGGCTGCCGCTGCTGGGCCTCCTGCTGATGGCGCCGGCCCACGCGCAACAGGGGCTCACCGCGATGTCGGTGACCACCGGCGCCGACGGCACCCAGACCTACACCCTGACGCTGCAGGTCCTGCTGCTGATGACGGCGCTGACCGTGCTGCCGTCCATCCTGCTCGCGATGACCTCCTTCACGCGCATCATCATCGTGCTGGCGATCCTGCGTCAGGCGCTCGGCACCGCGCAGACGCCGTCGAGCCAGGTGCTGATCGCTTTGTCGCTGTTCATGACGGCTTTCATCATGACGCCGGTGATCGACCGCATCCACGCCGAGGCGATCACGCCCTACATGAACGAATCGATGGGCTTCAGCGACGCGCTCGACAAGGCGCAGGGGCCGCTGCGCGAATTCATGCTCGCCCAGACGCGCGAATCGGATTTGAAGCTGTTCGCCGACCTCGCCGACACCGGGCCGATCGCCGAACCGGCGGCCACGCCGTTCACCATCCTCGTGCCGGCGTTCGTGACCAGCGAGCTGAAGACCGGATTCCAGATCGGCTTCCTGATTTTCCTGCCGTTTCTGATCATCGATCTCGTGGTCGCCAGCGTGCTGATGTCGATGGGCATGATGATGCTGTCACCCCTGATCATTTCGCTGCCGTTCAAGCTGATGCTGTTCGTGCTCGTCGACGGCTGGGCGCTGATCGTCGGCAGCCTCGCCGCCAGCTTCTACGCCTGACGCAGACCGGAGGACGCCTGCATGATGACCCCGGAACTGATCGTCAACTTCGGCAGGCATGCGCTCGAAGTGACGCTGATCATGATGAGCCTGCTGTTGCTGCCGGCGCTCGCGGTCGGCCTGCTCGTCAGCATCGTGCAGGCGGCGACCCAGATCAATGAAATGACGCTGAGCTTCATCCCGAAGCTGCTCGTCACGGCGGCTGCACTCGTTCTCGGGGGACCGTTCCTGCTGCGGGTCCTGACCGACTACACGATCACCCTGTTCGAATCCATTCCCGCGCTCGCCCACTGACGGCGTCGGCGCGTGATCGAGCTCACCGAAAGCGAACTGTTGGGGTGGCTTGCCGCGTGGCTGTGGCCGTTCCTGCGCATCAGCGCGTTCGTGCTGGCGGCACCGGTCATCGGCACGCGTTCGGTGCCGGCGCGCGTGCGGATAGTCTTCGCGATGGGCCTGACCGTGGTGCTGGCACCGCTGGCGGCGACGCAGACGCTGCCGGTCGCGGCGCTGCTGAGCGCCGACGGCCTGCTGATTGCCGTGCACCAGGTCTTCATCGGCGCCGGGCTCGGCCTCGTGTTGCGGATGGTGTTCCTGGTGCTCGAATTCGCCGGCCAGATCATTGCCCAGCAGATGGGCCTCGGCTTCGCTGCGATGATCGACCCGTCATCGGGTTCGCAGGTGCCGGTCATCTCCCAGTTCTACGTGATTCTCGGCACCCTGATGTTCTTTGCGTTCGATGCCCATCTGAAGCTCATCGAACTGCTCGCTGACAGTTTCGAACTGATGCCGATCGCGGGGACGAGCTTCACGGTCGCCGGGCTGGACCGGGTGATTGCCTGGTCCGGCGAACTGCTCGGCTTCGGGGTGCTGGTGATGCTGCCGGTCATTGCCTCCCTGCAGGTGGTCAATCTCGCGTTCGGCGTGATGGCCCGTTCGGCGCCGCAGCTGAACATCCTCGCCGTCGGGTTTCCGGTGATGATTCTGTTCGGCGCGGTGATGATCGTGCTGACGCTGGGCATGTTGCCGGAACAGATGGAGACCCTGCTCGCCTCCGCGTTCGCCGCCGCCTACGAACTGTTGCAGGGGCGCTGAACGATGGCACAGGAAGCGTCCGGCGGTCAGGAGAAAACAGAACAGGCCACAGCGAAGCGGCTGGACGAAGCGCGCGAGCGCGGTCAGATCGCGCGGTCGAGGGAACTGACGACGGTGCTGCTGCTGTTCGCGGCGGCCGGCGTGCTGTGGGGCGCGGGCGACGACGTCGTGGCGGTGCTCAGGCAGTCGATGCAGTCGAACTTCGATGTCAGCCGGCACCTGCGCTTGAATGACGCGGACGTGCTCGCGATCACCGGGCAGGTTCTGACGGATGTGCTGATCTGCCTGGCGCCGTTCCTCGGCGTGGCCGCCATCGCGTCAGTCGCCGGCAGCGTGGCGCTCGGGGGCTGGGCCTTCTCATCGGACGCGCTGGGCTTCAAATGGAACCGGATCGACCCACTCGCCGGCATCGGCCGCCTGGTGTCGATGCGCAGTCTGACGGAACTGCTGAAGGCGTTCGCCAAGTTCATGCTGCTGCTGGGGTTCGGGCTGGTCGCAGTGTGGCACGAAGCGCCGGAGATCCTGGCGCTCGGGCGCATGCCGCTGGCCGCCGGCATCGCGGCCACGACGGCGCTGTCGTTCAAGGCGTTCCTGATCGTCAGCGGCGGCACGGTGCTGATCGCGCTGTTCGACGTGCCGTTTCAGAAATGGGACCACGCGCGGCAGCTGAAGATGACCCGCCAGGAGCTGCGCGAGGAGTCGAAGGAGAGCGACGGGTCGCCCGAAGTGAAGGCGAAGATTCGCGGCATGCAGCACGAACTCGCGCGGCGCCGGATGATGGAGCAGGTGCCGCTGGCGGACGTCGTCGTCACCAACCCGGAACACTATGCGGTGGCGCTGAAGTTCGACCCGGCGACGATGTCCGCGCCGCGGCTCGTCGCGAAGGGCGCCGATCGCGTCGCGCTGCGCATCCGCGAACTCGCGCGCGAGTCCGGGGTGACGGTGCTGGAGGCGCCGCCGCTGGCGCGCGCCGTCTATCACACGACCAAGCTCAATCACGAGATTCCGGCCGGCCTCTACGTCGCCGTCGCGCAGGTGCTCGCTTACGTCTTCCAGCTGAAGCGCCGCGATCCGCTGCGGCCCGCGCCGCAACTCCCGGCCGAGCTGCCGATCCCGCCGGAACTGCGTTTCTGAGAACACGACCACCGATGAACTGCCACCCATGACCACTGGCGCACCACAGGAACAGGACTGATCCATGGCTACCCTGGCGAACGGCTACTCGAGCCGCATGCTGCTCAATACGGTGATCCGCAACGGCGTCGGCATTCCGCTGATGCTGATTTCACTGCTGGCGATGATGGTGCTGCCGCTGCCGCCGCTGCTGCTGGACGTGCTGTTCACCTTCAACATCTCGCTGTCGATCGTGATCCTGCTCGCCGGCATCTACAGCCGCCGGCCGCTGGATTTCGCCGCGTTTCCGACGGTGCTGCTCGTCGCGACGCTGCTGCGCCTGGCGCTGAACATCGCTTCGACGCGCGTCGTGCTCCTGCACGGCCATCTGGGGCCGCAGGCGGCGGGCGAGGTCATTCACGCGTTCGGCGATTTCGTCATCGGCGGCAACTATGCCGTCGGTTTCGTGGTGTTCACGATTCTCGTCATCATCAATTTCGTCGTCGTCACCAAGGGCGCCGGCCGCATCTCCGAAGTCAGCGCGCGGTTCACCCTGGATGCCATGCCGGGCAAGCAGATGGCGATCGACGCCGACCTGAACGCCGGCGTGATCACCCAGGAAGAAGCCAAGAAGCGCCGCGCCGAGGTGTCGCAGGAGGCTGATTTCTACGGCGCGATGGACGGTGCCGGCAAGTTCGTGCGCGGTGACGCGATCGCCGGCATCCTGATCGTGGTGATCAATATCATCGGCGGCTTCGTGATCGGCGTCGTCCAGCACGACATGGCGATGTCGGAGTCGGTGCGGGTGTTCACGCTGCTGACGATCGGTGACGGCCTGGTGGCGCAGATTCCGGGCCTGATGCTGTCGGTCGCCTCGGCGATCATGGTCACCCGCGTGTCCGGCGAGTCGGACATGGGGCAGCAGATCTCCAGCCAGCTGTTCGAAGACCCGAAAGCGCTTGCGATCACCGCGGCCATCCTCGGACTGATGGGTGTGATCCCCGGCATGCCGAACCTCGCGTTCCTGACGATGGCCGGCGCCGCCGGCTACGGCGCCTACGTCATCCATCAGCGGCGGCAGTTGCGCGCCGTGGCACCGGTCGAGGCGCCGCCGCCGCCGCCGCCGATGGAGAACCGGGAACTCTCCTGGGACGACGTCCAGCCGATCGACGCGCTGGGTCTCGAAGTCGGCTACAAGCTGATCCCGCTCGTCGACCGCAACCAGAACGGGGAACTGCTGGGCCGCCTGCGCGGCGTGCGCAAGAAGCTGTCGCAGGAGCTCGGTTTCCTGGTGCCGTCGGTGCACATCCGTGACGACCTGCAGCTCAAGGCTGACGAATACCGGATTTCCATCCAGGGCGCGGCGGTCGGGCAGGGCAAGGTGTACGCGAACCGCAAGCTGGCCCTCGATTCGGGTCAGGCGAATGGTCAGCTTCGTGGCGAATCCGTCAAGGATCCGGTGTTTGGTCTGAACGCGGTCTGGATCGCCGAGGACCAGGAGGACCGCGCGGTGCAGTCGAACTACACCGTCGTCGACGCGAGCACGGTCATCGCGACCCACATGAGCCAGATCATCCAGGACCACGCCTACGAGCTGCTGGGTCACGACGAAGTCCAGAAGCTGCTGGACGGACTGGCGAAAACCAGCCCCAGACTCGTCGAGGATGCGGTGCCGAAACTGGTGTCCCTCGGCACGGTGGTGCGGGTGATGCAGAACCTGCTGCGGGAGAGCGTGCCGATCCGCGATGTCAGGACCATTCTCGAAGTCCTGGCGGATCGGGCGCCGAAGAGTCAAGACCCCGTCATCCTGACCGCCGCGGTCCGCGAATCGCTCGGTCGACTCATTGTTCAGCAAATCAACGGCTTGGCCGAAGAACTGCCGGTCATCACGCTGGATTACTCACTGGAACAGATATTGCTTCGTTCAGTAGAGAGCGGAGCAGAGAACGGGGTCGCCATCGAACCGAACCTTGCCAACCGCTTCGCACAGTCGCTGCGCGAGGCGCACGAGCGCCAGGAGATGAACGGACAGGCATCGGTGCTGCTGGTCCCCGGTTCACTCCGCGAGTTCCTGTCGCGATTCGTGCGGCACAGCGTGAAGGGGATGCACGTCATCAGCTTCAACGAAGTGCCAGACGACAAGCAGATCCGCATCGTCGCCTCCGTCGGCGACGGTACGGGTGAACGGCGCCGCTGACCGCGCGATGCGACAGGGCCCACCACACGCAGGCGTTGAACGAGGAAACCACGCATGAAGGTGAGACGGTATTTCGCCGCCAATATGCGCAGCGCCCTGGAACTGGTGCGCCAGGAGCAGGGGCCGGACGTGCTGATCCTGTCGAACCGCAAGGTCGACGGCGGCGTCGAACTGCTGACGGCGGTCGGCGAAGCCGATCCGGAACTCATCGAGAAGTTCACGCCGCGTCCGGCCCGCGAGCGCCGCGCCGAAGAGCGCTACGACGAACGCCGCGACGAAGCCCGCCACGAATCACTCGCCGCTGCCCCCGCGCCGCGCGACGTCCCGCGCAGCGTGCCGCCGCCGGCCCCGGCCCCGACGATTCCCGACGGCGCGCTGTGGACGCGCCAGGAAACCATCGACCAGATGCAGCGCGAACTCGGCGCGCTGAAGCACCTGCTCGAAAACCAGTTGTCCGGCCTCGCCTGGAACGATTACTCGAGCCGCAGCCCCCTCGCCGCACGCCTGATGCGCGCGCTCGCCCAGTACGGCATTGCGCCGCGCCTGGCACGCAGCGTGATCGCAGAGACCGCCGCGATCGGCGATTTCGACGAAGCCTGGCGGCAAGTCATCGCCGCCCTGCGGCAACGGATCACCTGCCTGTCCGATCCGGTCCTGCGTCACGGCGGCCACTTCGCGCTGTGCGGGCCGACCGGCGTCGGCAAGACCACGCTCGCGAGCAAGCTCGCCGGCCGCTATGCGCTGGCCCGCGGCAGTCACACCGTCGCGCTGGTGTCGACCGATGAACAGCGGCTCGGCGCGCATCAGCAGTTGCGCACCTTCGGCCGGCTCGTCGGCATCACCGTGCGTTCGGTGCGCAGCTTCGAGGAACTGCCGGAGCAGCTCGCCGATCTGCACGACCGCGAGCTCGTGATCATCGACATGCCCGGCTTCGCGCCCACCGATCCGGCGTTCCGCCAGTCGCTGGCCACGCTGTACTGCCTGCCAACGCCGGTGGACACCTATCTGGTGATGTCGGCGAGCACCGATCACCAGTCGCTCGAGCGCATCGTCGGCGCGGCCGAGGGCCAGGCGCTGGCGGGTTGCTGCATCACCAAGCTCGACGAGGCCGCGACACTCGGGCCGGCGCTGTCGGCGATAGCCGAATCGCGCCTGCCGGTCGCGTATCTGTCGCAGGGCCAGCAGGTGCCCGACGACGTCGAGGCGGCAACGCCCGCGGCGTTGCTCGAACAGTTTCTGACGATGGGGAAGGCCAGTCCGGCAAGCGTCGAGCCGGCCTTCATGGAACAGGCGTTCGCGATATGAATATTCATGGAATCAAGCGTATGAATGCTCCCTCCGAGCACCGCGCACCGCGCCCGACGCGGGTGATCGCGGTGACGAGCGGCAAGGGCGGTGTCGGCAAGTCGACGGTTTCGATCAATCTCGCTACCGCGCTCGCCGCGAGCGGATTGCGCGTGACGCTGCTCGACGCCGACCTCGGTCTCGCCAACGTCGATGTGCTGCTGGGCCTTACACCCACCCGCACGCTCGCCAATGTGATCGCGGGCGAATGCGGCCTGCGCGACATCGTGATCGAAGGCCCGGCCGGCGTGCGCGTGCTGCCGGCGGCCTCCGGCGTGCAGCGGATGGCGGAGCTGACCGATGCCGAACGCATCGGCCTGATGCACGCGTTCAGCGAGCTCGAAGGCACGATGGACGTGATGGTGGTCGACACCGCCGCCGGTATCGCCGCGAACTCGCTGCAGTTCTGCGAGGCCTCGCAGGAAGTCATCGTCGTCGTGTGCAACGACCCCGCGTCGATCACCGACGCCTACGCGACGATCAAGGTCATCAATCAGCGGACGCGGCGTTCGCGTTTCCGGGTGCTCGTCAACATGACACACACGGACCACGAGGCACGCGACATCTTCGGCCGCCTGGTCAAGGCGACCGACCGTTTTCTGGACGTGGCGCTGGATTTCGTCGGCGTCATTCCATTTGACCGGTGCGTCGGGCAGGCGGCCCGCCGTCGCGCCCCGGTCGTCACCGCGTATCCGGCGAGTCCTGCCGGGTCCGCATTCAAGAGGCTGGCTGCCCAGGCCGATAAGTGGCCCGAACCACGTGCCGCAAGCGGCCAGCTCGAATTTTTCCTGGAACGGATGATCCGCTCCGAAGTGATGGGGAGGCACGCGCTGGCATGAAAGAAGTCGCGAAGTACAAACAGGCCGCGCATTCGGGCCTCAATGAAGTCAATCAGGACGAACTCGTCCGCAAGCACGCGCCGCTGGTCAAGCGCATCGCCTATCACCTGATGAGCCGGCTGCCGCCTACGGTGCAGATCGACGATCTGGTGCAGTCGGGCATGATCGGACTGCTGGAGGCGTCGCGAAACTATGACGCCGCGCAGGGCGCGAGCTTCGAAACCTACGCCGGCATCCGCATCCGCGGTGCGATGCTCGACGAGATCCGCAAGGGTGACTGGGCACCGCGCTCGCTACATCGGAAGGTGCGCGAGATCAGCAAGGTGGTCGCGGAGATCGAGGCCGAATGCGGTCGCGATGCGCGCGACGCCGAAGTGGCGGCCAGGCTCGGTATGGAACTGAACCAGTACTACCAGACCCTGCAGGATGCGAGCAGTCACAAGGTCTTCAGTTTCGAAGACTTGCCGAGCAAGGACGAAGTATTGTCGGAAGGGCTGTTCGAGCGCATTCCGGAACCGTCCGAGAATGTCGAGAAGGAAATGTTCAAGAAAGCGCTCGCGCAGGCGATAGCCTCCCTGCCGGAACGCGAGCGACTGGTGATGTCGCTGTACTACAAGGAAGAGCTGAACCTGCGCGAGACCGGTGAGGTCATGGGCGTCAGCGAGTCGCGCGTCTGCCAGATTCATTCCCAGGCGCTGATCCGGCTCAAGGCAAGAATGGTCGACTGGTATTCGTGAGCGCTGTGCCGGGCGCTGCAAACGAAGCTATTCGGAGGTAATGGTGAATCCAAACATGAAGATCCTGATCGTCGACGACTTCTCGACGATGCGCCGGATCATCAAGAACCTGCTGCGCGATCTGGGGTTCAACAATACGCATGAGGCCGATGACGGCAACACGGCGTGGCCGATGCTGAAATCGGGCAACTTCGACTTTCTGGTCACGGACTGGAACATGCCCGGCATGCAGGGCATCGACCTGCTGCGGGCGGTGCGTGCCGATCCGGGGCTCGCCAACCTGCCGGTGCTGCTGGTCACGGCGGAAGCGCGTCGCGACCAGATCGTGCTCGCCGCCGAAGCGGGCGTGAATGGCTACATCGTCAAGCCGTTCACCGCGCAGACCCTGAAGGAAAAGCTCGACAAGATTTTCGAACGCCTGGCAGCGACGGCCTAGGCCGCAGCTCCCGAAGAACGACCCAAAAAAAAGAGGGCAGCGGAGATGGATGTGGCCGACCGTCTGGAACTGGCACGCAAGCTGGTGGGCGCGCTCGAGCGCGGCGAACAGGGTGATGCCGATCACTGGCTGCAGAGCCTCAGCGACCAGCGTTCTTCGCAACTGCTCAAACAGGTGGCCGAAGTCACCCGTGAAGTACACCAGGCTTTCGGCGGGGTGATCTCCGACCAGCGCCTGTACGAAATTTCCAAGCACGCGATGCCCGATGCACGCGAGCGCCTCACCTACGTCGTCGAGAAGACGGAAGAGTCGGCGCACCGGACCCTGACCGCCGTCGAGGACATGCTGTCACTGACCGACCGGCTGGTCGCGAGCGCCGATGCTGCGGGTGCCGATGGCGCGAACGCATCCGCCTTCGTGCAGGAGGCCCGACAGTGCGGCGAGCGACTCCGCGGTGGCCTCACCGAAGTGCTGATGGCGCAGGAGTACCAGGATCTCACGGGCCAGGTGATCAAGAAGACGATCGAGATCGTCGAACAGGTCGAACTGAAACTCGTCTCGGTCCTGATTGCCGCCCGCCCGGCTTTCAGCGGTCACGAGCCGGCCCGCCCGGCACACGGCGAAGCGACGGGTCCGGCCATACGCCAGGCCGCCGACGTCATGAATCACCAGCACGACGTGGACGATCTGCTCGCCGAACTCGGCGTCTGATCCGCCGACCGTGCGACGCTGCGCAGGCCTGCCTGCGCTGGCCCGTCACCTCCAGTCCCCCGATGTCCGCGCCGGGCGCATCTGTCGCGCCGCGCACGCGCGCCGGTCCGCCGGCCCCGGCACCCGTTCATCTCCCTAATTTCCGATTCAGCCTTTGCGACGGATTGCCGATACAGCGAGACGCGAAATCGAAATCCCCGGCCGCTGTGGGTCGGGATCCGCCGAACGAACAAGGCACGACACGATGGATGACGAAATACTGCAGGACTTCCTGGTCGAAGCGCAGGAGATCCTCGAAAACCTGGATTCGCAGCTGATCGAACTCGAAGGCAAGCCGGATGATCGCGGCCTGCTGAATGCGATCTTCCGAGGTTTCCACACCATCAAGGGTGGCGCCGGATTCCTGAGTCTCGACGCACTCGTCGAGGTGGCCCACAAGGCCGAAGACGTCTTCGACCAGCTGCGCAACGGCAAACGGACGCTCGACGCGGCGACGATGGACGTGTTCCTGCAGGTGCTCGACGCACTGCGGGCGATGTTCGGCGCGCTGCACGCGGGGCAAGTGCCGGAACCGGCAGAGCCTGCGCTGGTGGCGATCCTGCGCCGGCTGGCCGCCGGTGAGACGCTGTCCGATCACGCGGCCGCGCCGGCCGTCGAGGTCGCAGTCGGCTCCACCCCCGACATCGTGAGCGTCACCGAATCACCGTCCGTTGCCGGCGGTGAATTCGACGAGGTCGTCGCCGGCATGATCGCCGAAGAAGTGTCGAACCCGAGCCCGGCCAGCGATTTGATCACCGATGATGAATTCGAAGCCCTGCTCGACAAGCTGCAGACCGAGGCCCCGCCGGCGCCCCCGCGCGCCGCCGAGCCCGCGAGCGGCACGCCTGATTTGATCACGGACGATGAGTTCGAGGCCCTGCTCGACAACCTGCAGGCGGCGAAGCCTGGCCCGGTGCCGGCGCCAGTGGCGGCCGCCGATGCCAGCGACGCGGCGCTGATCACCGACGACGAATTCGACCACCTGCTCGACAAACTGCACGGGCCCGGCAAGTTCGTGGCGGCGCCAGCGACACCACCGGCACCGGCCGCCATCGCGCCGGTGGCGCCGCCACCCGTCCCCGAGAAGCGGGCCGACGCGGCGGCCGCCGACGGCCAGGCCAAGGACAACACGATCCGGGTCGGCACCGACGTGCTCGATCGCATCATGAACATGGTCGGCGAACTCGTGCTGATCCGGAACCGGCTGACGAACCTGCAGGCCACCGTCGGCAACCCCGAGGTCACCCAGGCGGTATCGAACCTGGACGTCGTGACCAGCGACCTGCAGATGGCGGCGATGAAGACCCGCATGCAGCCGATCAAGAAGGTCTTCGGGCGCTTTCCCCGCGTGGTGCGCGATCTCGCGCGCAATCTGCACAAGGAAATCGAGCTCGAGATGGCGGGCGAGGAGACCGATCTCGACAAGAATCTCGTCGAAGCACTGTCCGATCCGCTCGTGCACCTGGTGCGCAATGCGGTCGACCACGG